>Ga0207687_10003031_pt1 | contig 11386 bp, 11 predicted proteins | sample KBSM54metaG_FD_184399 | JGI IMG/M metagenome (GOLD analysis project Ga0207687, IMG submission 184399) | Miscanthus rhizosphere microbial communities from Kellogg Biological Station, Michigan, USA - KBS M5-4 metaG (SPAdes) (version 2) | ecosystem: Host-associated > Plants > Roots > Rhizosphere >... | reverse complement strand
AGCGCGCTCTCCGTGCATTTCCCGGAGGTGATGTATCTGGAACGGAATCTGGGCGATCAGGATGTCGCGGTGGCGCGAAAGACCGGACTGGAGGTAGTCGCCGCATTCATGATGCGGGAAGGGAAGATCCTGATCGGCCAGCGCAAGCCGGGCGGCCGGCATCCGCTGAAATGGGAATTTCCAGGCGGGAAGGTCGAGCCTGGCGAGAATCCGCGTGCGGCCCTGGCGCGTGAGTTGCGCGAGGAACTCGGCGTCGAGGCCGCCATCGGCGCGGAAATGGATGTGTATGACGTCGCCTACCCGGATGGGTTTCGCGCGCGCCTGCATTTCTACCGGGTGACACGCTTTGAGGGTGAGCCGCGCAATCTGGATTTCGCGCAGATGATATGGGAGCTGCCGGAGAAGCTGCCGGATTACGATTTCCTGGAAGGCGACGTTACTTTCGTGTCGAAAGTTTCACGGCAGGAGCGGGCACAGCCGCGTTGAGTGTAAACGGCGCCGAGACACGCGTGCCTACGCGCACCGTCATGGCTTGCTGGGTTCCGTCCGGAAATCCGGAAGCCAGCGTGAACTGAACTCTGATCACGTCGGAGTTGGCTACAGGAGTCAGCGAAGTGGCGATGTGATCCACGCCGCCCACGATGATGTGCACGCTGGATGCAGCGACGGAGGGCGCGGAGCCAGCCAGTCGTGTTACATCCAAAGTGATCACGTCACCGGGAACCGCCGGGTGGGCTGCATCGTTGATCCCGTTCGCGCCCGCTGCAGCGAGAATCACGGGCGGCGGCGCATCCACGTTAAACAGGATCGGCGGGATCGCGTCGCCGTTGGGCGAGAGCAGACGTAACACGTTGGGACCCAGCGGCGTTCCGCCGGGAATCACCGCATGAAGCGTAGAGGTGCTGCTGTCGAAGCTGTAATCCACTCGAGCTCCGTTAATCGTCAGCGGCCATCCTGACAGGTTCGAAGGCAGGCCGGTTGCGGAGACGACCGCGGTGCCGCCCGTGGGGATCCCCGGAAGACCTGTAGCCGCGTTAATCACTGGAACGCGCAGACTCATCTGTTGGGCGCCCACCGGCTTGATCTGCAGCCCGGCAGTCAGCGTCACGGCCTGAATTCCAGTGGCAGCTGTCACTGTGAACAAACCGGCCGTAGCCCCAGGACCGATGGAAATATTCAGCAGCGCATGGCTCCGATCTACAATCCATGTCCGTCGAACTGTTACGTCGCTTGATCCGAATCCGATGGTGGTCAGGCCGTCCGTGAAGTTAGTATTAAAACCGTCTACTTCGATCATCGCGTCTGTTCCTGCAGTGAGTGTGCCCGGAACAAGCGAAAGAGCTGGACGGTCTGGCGACGCGTAGGTGAAGGTCGGCGGAGGCAGCGTGCCCATGGACTGCATGGACGTCTGACCGTCGCTTGCAAGAGCGTCGAGCACTGCGACGTGACCGCCGATAGCGGGAGGCGCAATTACAACCAACGATCCATCGTCATTCTTTTGGACTGAGAGCGCTGGTGCGCCATCGAACAGTACCCGCGTATCCGCCGCAAGATGGTCGCCTGTCAAGGTGGCGGTGGCATTGCCCAGCCCGTCCGTAGATCCCGAGACTGATGAGATCGCCGGACCGGCCGACGGCACCACGGTGAGGGCCGCAGGCAGCACGTACAAATCATCCGAGGTGGTAACCGCTAATGCGACGGGCGTGGGCCGAGTTACCGTATTCGCGTCCACCACCGAATACAGAAATCCGGCCGTGAAGTAGCCCAGGAACTCAGGTTCCATGCGGGCGCCGGGTCCGATGGTGCTGACCTTGAGGCCGGGCCGGACCGCCGCAGTGCTTCCCAGAAGCGTCCCCGGCGCATCGAATACCAGCCAGCCGCGAAAGCCCGAAACCAGCGAAGGCGCATGAACGTAGGCTTCCTTCCCGGCGGGGCCCAGGTAGGCCAGGATGTTCATGTCGTACACGGTGGGGCCGTTGCGTTGTTCCACGTCAAAATTGATGTTTTGAGATGTTGCTCCCGCGCTGACGGATGTAGTGTCGGCTTGCGTCCAATCGCGCGTATGCGGGAAAAATTGTCCCGCGAACCCCGTATAGGCCGCAAAACTCCCGCCATGCGAATCAGACGGCGGCACAATGGCAGCCGGTGTTCCCTCGTCCTGCCGGGCCGGAGGCAGCGGCTGCGTGTAAACGTAATAATCGCCCGGCGGGACTCCGTCGATCCGATAGCCGCCATCGGGATTGGTAAGCGTCGCGATGGCCGCACCGTTCAAAGACAGGGCCACAACGCTCGCCATATTCACGCCGTTCCCGTTTAACAGAACCTTGCCGGCGATGCTGCCCGTGGATGCGGCAAACGTCGCAGCGGGATACAGCATTGAGATTCCGGCGATATCGTCCGCCGAGAGCGGCCGGGCTTTCGTGGTCGCGCGGGTGCGGCTAGTGGACATGGTCGCCGACACGGTGGAATGCTGTAAGCCCACGCTGTGCCCGAACTCGTGAACCATAGTCAGGAAGAATGCCTCGGCGTAGCTGGCTTGCCCTTTAACCGTCAGGTCGCTGCGCAATTGCAGGCGCGAGCGCAGGATCGGCACGAAGCCCGGCCCTTTGGTCAGATCGCCCACATCCTGCGGCATGGAAGGTGTGGTCTGGGCCAGGATTCCGGGCGGCATGTTGTCGTCAAACACCACATCGATGCCGGGAGCCGCTTGCGGCGAGCCGATGGTCGAGAATCCGCCGAAGCGCAGGCGAAGGTCGGAGGTATTCACGCCGTTCCAGGTTTCCGCCGCCAGCCGGATCTGGCTCACCAGCGCGTCGTAATTATCGCCGTCCACCAGTTTGCCCGGGCCCTTGTCGGAGATAAAGAACGAAATCGCTTTGTCGGGCATCGCGCTCAGATCGAACTTCGCCGCATACCGCTGGCCGGTCGCATTGCCGGGGAAGAAGATCCAGTAGTAATATGCGGACGACACCGAAGTCAGGGAGAGCAGCAGAGCCGCCAGCACTGCGCTTCGCACGATGACCTTGAGTCCGAAGCGCATGGCTTACTTCACGCCTCCCGCAGTCTGGTGGAGGCTCTGCAGAACCTGCGTGCGTAAATCCTGGATGCTCAGACGCACCGCCCGATCCTCGACCGGACGCCCGGATCGGTCGAGCATCAGCTCGGAAGCCGCTGGACGCTGGACCATGTCTCCCAGAACGCTGAAGCGTCCCTGCGAGAGTCCGATGACCTGGGTTAGTCCGGAGCGGCTGATCCACAGAAACAGAACGTATTCCTGGCCCGTTTTCAGCTCCGGGGCCCCGTTGACGCTCTGCCGGATTCCATCCACGGCGCCGCCTGGCACCGCGACTTCCGTGGCGATCTGCGGACTAGCCTTCCAGGTTTCGAGCACCTGTAGCTGGAAGTATGTGTAAATTGCAGATCCCTGGGACGCGCTGCGGGACCCGGTTACTCGTGCCCGCACGATCGAAGTCGACTGCCGGGCCATGTCGGCCAGTGTGAGCTGTTCGAGCGTCGTGCCGAAAACCGGGGAAATTGCCAGAATGGTGGCGACCAACCCGATCGGCAGTTTCGAGGACACACGCATGTTCGGATGATCCGGTGCATGTCACAGCCCAAAGGTAAGCCAAGTTAAGCTCTGATAATGCTCGACTTACCTGTGTCCAGGAGGCGCCGTTTGTGGACCCTGGACACGGGCTTGAGACAGAATGGCACAAGTATGGTCTATCCTGGCCCAGCCGCCACAAACCGGACGATTTCGAACATCGGCCGGCCGTTTGAATCCGGTATGGTCTGGACGACTTCCCTGCGGTAGCCCATGGACCGGGCAGCACGTTCCAGCCGGACGCCGGCGCCTTTAAAAACCTCATGCTCCCGAACATGATCCACGATCAGAGTTTCAGGATTCCTGAGCATCTGGCGGATTTCCCCCAACTGTTCTGCACCAGGTGAATCTGTGGCCAGGGGCTCGAGGGCGATGCGCAGATCCAGCCGGCCCTGGTGCAGCAGGTTGAGATTGTCATAGAGGCCCCAGTCGATGACATACGCCGTTCGATCGCGGTAGGCATCCAGGCCGCGGGAGAGAGGATAAATTGCGTCAGTAAACACATCGCCTGCGCCATTCCGCTCGAACTGTGCCGCGTACTGGATCACCACCAGCAGATTCATGCCGATCATGCCGATGCCGACAGCCCAGGCCAGCCGCCTCCAGGGCAGGGAAACCAGTGCTACCACCACAAACAGGATGGGGAAGGGCCACAGCAGAACTACGTGATGAGCCGAGCCTCCGGCGTCGCGCGTAAGCGCCATCAGCAGCCAGGAGACCGCCAGAAACACCAATGAAAATCGAGCTGCCCGATACTTCCACCACCACGGCGCTGCAAACAGCAGGACTCCGAGAACGTAGTACATGCCTGTGCTGCGATGCTCGCCCACGTGCCGCTGGATCCAGTCTGCGACGCGTCCGCGAGCCGACTCTGGAGTTTTTGGATTCGGCCACCAATCCTCGCCCACCATGTAAACGAAAAGCGAAGTTCCGTTGGCTGCGCTTTTCACTTGACGCCATTTGCGGACGAAGCTGCTGGTGTCCAAATGGGCGTTTTCGGTCACGGTCGCCCTGGAATGCGCCAGGTTGTAGATCACTAGCGGCAGCGCGCCGCACAGGAATCCTGCCGCTGCCACCAGCAACAGCCGCGGCTTCAGGCAGCGTTTGATCTCAGGCCAGAAGACCAGGACTCCTGCGACAACTAAGCCGCTCAGAGCCCAGATAAAGATTGCTTTGTTCCACAGCGCCAGACCCCAGCAGAGAGATCCGCCCGCCAGGTACCAAATGGGAGCCTCCCCAGCGTCGTGGTGCCCCGAATGGGAGTCGTGGGTGCCGAAAAGGTACAGCAGCCAGCAGCCAGTCACAACGAAAAAATGTTCCAGCGCGACCGGTCCCCAGTCGAAAGTATTTGTAAGCAGGAAAACCGGGTCGGTGGCCAGCAAGAAGGCCCCGATGACGGCTGCCTGAGCTCCTCTTGCTGCATGGGATGCATGGGCTAAGCGAAAGAAAATAAATACTGTAATCGCGCCCAGAAGCACCACCGGGATCCGCAGGGTCCAGGGTCCTGTTCCCAAGATCCGAAAAATCGGCCAGTAGAGTAGTGTTTTCAACGAGCCGATGTAGCTGATCACCATCAAGGGGATTTTTTGGGGGAACCAGGGGAGCTGTAAGTCCTTGGCAACATGGGGAAAAAGAGGGGCAGAAAAAAGAGCCTCATCGGCCTGAATTCCCGCGTAAGGAATCATTATGGTTCCCAGCAGGACAAAAAGGACGCTGGCGGCCAAACCTGGTCGGTTTCGGACGGGGGCCATGATATGATCCGGGCGGCTGGAATTCAACTGGAGAGCTTTCCCGGGTATCACAACAGTATATGTTAGCGGAAGTTAGGTTGGCACAATAACGCTGTGCCTGGAATAATTTACAGCCCTCGGAGGATTGGAAAGGCAGGAATTCTTGCCAGCGAGGGTAATGTTTAAAAGGGGGTATTCCGATAGGAACACTCATTGGCAGTTGAGGCTAAAAGGGGTATGGGGAGCGGAAAAACGACCCTGGGCGCATTAGTGGCACTGAGATTGCTTGCAAAGCTGAGAAGTTTATGGTATCGTCTCTTGAAAAGCTCCGTTGCCGAAGTATTGAGGTTGGGCACCCTGGGGTGGTCGCTACCTCGATGGGTCTCCACGTAGTGCCAAGCAGAGTCGCCACTTGGCATATCCATAAGCTCCTTGTAAATAGAAGGATAGGAAAACGTGAACCTTTTTGGTTCACGTTGCGTCCAATGGCTTAGCAGAAAAAGTGACGGAATAGGATTTCGAGATAGACGCGAAAGTTAAAAACGAACGGTCAAGACAACAAAAAAAAGAAATGACCGGAGATTGGAGAGGGCAGACAAAATGACAAAGAGTGAACTGAACAAATTCCGAAACGTGCTGGAGGCCAAGCAGGCAGAGCTGGTCCAACTGGTGCGTAACCGTGATGGCATCGCCATCGAAAAAAGTCCGGATGCGCTGGACGAAGTGCAGCATGCCGCCGAACGTGAGCTGGCGATTCGCAACCTGGATCGCGAGTCCAATCTTCTGCGGAACGTCCGCGCAGCGTTGCGGCGCATCGAAGAAGGCAGCTTCGGCGTGTGCCTGCATTGCGAAGAGGACATTAGTCCGAAACGCCTCGCGGCGGTGCCGTGGACCGCGTTTTGCATCCAGTGCCAGGAAATCGCAGATCGCAGCAGCCAGGGTTCCAACGCTGAAGACCTTGACGAGCTGCTGGTCAACGCGGCCTAACTGAAAGGAACCTCTCTCTTCTCTGTCGAAGGGCGCGGTCCGCGTGCAAACGCATGCGACCGCGCCCTTGTTGTATCCAGGAGCAAGTTAGAGGACGCGGATGAAGGAAATCATCCGGCCAGCGCGGTCCTGATCGCGGCGCCAGGAAAAAAACTGCGCCGGGTTGCAAGCGGTGCAGCCGCCGACTGCATCGATGCGGTCGGGATGGAGTCCTGCAGCGATTAGTTGAGAGCGGTTTTCCGCGGCCAGATCCAGACGTCCGGCTTCTCTCTTACCAAACCTCTGGGCCACGTCCAGCCCGACTTCATAACAGCACGCTCCGATTCCTGGCCCGATCGCCGCGTACACAGTGCGCGGGTCGGTTCCGAACTCGTCTTTCATGCGACCAAGTGACGCCAGGACGACACTGGCGGCGGTCCCTCGCCACCCGGCGTGAATCGCGGCGACGCTACGAGTCGCCGGATCGGCCAGCAAGATGGGAAAACAGTCCGCTGTGCGAATGGAAACAGCCAGGCCGGGCTCATGGGTTACCAGTGCATCGCCTTCGCCCGCGCAGCCAACGACGTGGGTCCCGAACACCACGCTGGAATGGATTTGCTTCAGGCTCGCCATCGACTCCTGATCGATGACCGAGTCCCGGGTACCGAAACCATGCTCCAGCCAGTTCAACTGGCCCAGCAAAGTTGAGGTGAGGAAGCTCACAATCTAGCTGCGAAGAGCCTCGTCGAGAAGGAAAGTGAATCGCCGGGTCTTCTCGCCCACGGCACTGCGGTAATTAGACAGCTCCTGCTCCAGACCACGCAGACGATCGGCTAAATGCAGGCAAGCCAGAACTGCCACCCGGCTACCCTCGGCGTTGCCCGCCTGCTGGGCGATATCCATCATCAACTGATCGATCGAGTTTGCCAGCGCCTCCACTTCGCCCGGTTCGCCATTGACGGCCAGGGTGTAGGGCTGATTGTAGATGGTGACGCGAACGGTGTTGCGCTCAGTTCCGGAATCCATGCCGACGGGCCTCCTTTTGGCGGGTGGCGCGAACGCCGCCCTGTTGGAGATAGTTTACGATCCTGCGAGCAGATCCATCTGGCCGAGAAGTTTTTCGATGCGGACGCGCGCCTGCTTGCGCTGCGTTCGCAGATCCTCAAGTTCCTGGCGTAGTTTACGGGAATCCGCCACCGCCGCATCGCGCTCGGTACGGAGCGCCGTCACCAGATCCACCGCGCGGTGGATGCGCTCTTCGAGTGTCGCCAGAGCGTCGTCGTCTGATTCCATACTCAACCTCTAAGATTTTAGGCCTTTGGGCTGGCAGCTTTGGCCTGGGCGATCAGCGCGCTGAAGGCTGCCTCGTCTTTGAGCGCCATATCCGCCAGAACTTTGCGGTTGAGCTCAATGCCGGCCTTCTTTAGTCCGCTCATGAAGCGGCTGTAGGACATGTCTGCGGCGCGGCACGCGGCCCCGATGCGAACGATCCACAAAGAACGGAAATCGCGCTTCTTGAGGCGGCGACCGACGTAGCCGTATTTCAACGACTTTTCGACGGCCTCTTGCGCCGAGCGGTGCAGCTTGCTCTTGGTTAAGAAAAAGCCCTTGGCCAGGCCCAGCGTTTTGCGCCGGTTGGCACGGCGCTTGGTTCCACGTTTTACTCTCGGCACGTTTTATCTCCTTGAAGATGGATTTTAGGTTCGCGGCGGATCAGGCACGTGCAGCGCGCTGTCCACTCGCGGGGGAGCCCGAAAGCCCCTCCAGGCAAAGTTCGCCTTAGTACGGAATCATCCGCTTAATTTCGGCTGCATTGGCGTCATCCGCGATAGCGGATTGGCCCAGCCGGCGCTTGCGGGTGCGTGATTTGGAGGTGAGGATGTGGCGCGCGAAGGCGTGCCGGCGTTTTACCTTGCCGGTTCCGGTCTTCTTGAACCTTTTGGCCGCACCTTTATGGGTTTTCAACTTCGGCATAAATAAGCTGTCCTGGAGTATTACCGCCGAACAGGCGATAACTCTTTGCAGGATAGCACAACGGATGTACAATACCAAAGTGCAGATCAGCTTGGCCCTGATGGGCGCATTGTGCGGACTGGTGTGCTCCGCGGCAGTGGTCGTCGACAACGTTGCCGTTGTCGATGTTGCTTCCGGCACCGTTCGACCCCATTTAACCACGGTAATTGAGGGGGAGCGGATCGTGGCCGTCGGGCCGCAAGGCACGGTAAAGGTTCCCGCCAACGCACGGGTAATCGACGGATCGGGGCGTTTTCTGGCGCCTGGGCTTTGGGACATGCGCGTCCAGCTCAGCAATCCCGGCCGGCAGCTCCCGGCTTTCCTGGCGTTTGGCGTCACAGGCATCCGCGACCGCGGTGGCGACTATTTGCATGCCGCCGAATCCCGTCTGGAAATCCAGCAGGGCAAGGCAGTAGGGCCAAGGATCGTGGCCAGCGGACCTGGAGTAGGTGGAAACCAGACGGCCAAGACGGCTCGGATGGCGTTTGACCGCCTGTTCGACGATTCGGTGGATTTCATCCAGATCCTGCCGGACCTTTCGCGCGAAGCGTACCTGGCCGTGGCCGAACAAGCCCGGCACTGGCGCCTGCGCTTCGATGGCGCAGTTCCGGCGGACGTCTCGCCGCTTGAGGCCGTGAACGCGCGGCAGGGAATCATCGAAGGGTTATCCAATCTGGGGCCGCTTACCGAGGACACGGTGATCCGTTTCTTCGAGCGCTGCGCCATGATGGGCACTCGGATTTCGCCGCTTCTGAGCCAGGGCGAGGGTTCTTCCAAGCTGTACCAACTGACCGCGATGGCCAAGCGTTATAAGGTGGAACTGCTCACGGCCACAGGCAGTGCCGATCCGTACACCGCGTCGCGCGGGAATGTGCAGAATGAGCTTACCCAGATGGTGGCCGCCGGGTTATCGCCGCGCGAAGCGTTGGAAGCCGCGACGCTCGCTCCCGCGCGTCTGCTCGGATGGGACAGCGTGATGGGTTCGGTTGCGGCCGGGAAGTTCGCCGACTTGATCCTGTTGGAAGGTAATCCGCTGCAGGACATCGGGAACACGCGCCGGATCGCGGGAGTATTCGCGCAGGGGCGTTACTATTCGCGCAAAGATCTGGACGGGATGATCGCGGCGCAAATCGCGTTGCTCCATTAGGCGGGCGAGGCTTCCCCTTTTGCCAACTTAGAATCTCGCGGTCAATCCCACACGCAGTGCGCGCGGCGAGCCGGGCGAAATATTCGTGTTGCTGTCGGCGTTCAAATAGTACTTCTTATCGAGCAGGTTCTCCAGATTCGCCTGCAAGCGCCAGCGTTCCGTCAGCGAGTAGAATACGGCCGCATCGGCCCGCGTGTAACCCGGAAGGGTCACAGTATTATCCACCGCCGCGAACATGTCCGACCGATGCAGAATTCCCAAACCCGCCCCCAGCTTGGGCAGGAACTCATAGTTGTTCCACAGCGAAAATGTATGATGCGGCACCTGCCCGACCTGCTGCCCCGCCCGCGCGGCCGTTGTCGCGCTGCTGATGAACGCATCCTGATACGCATACCCTCCGGCGATGCTCCATAGCCTTGTCAGGTTTCCGTTGAGCCCGATTTCGAAACCATTCGTGCGAGTGCTGCCGGTCTGGATGATCCGCGTCGGATCGTTGGGATCCGTCGATCTGGTGTTCTCGCGATTCAGGCGGAAGACCGCCGTGGTCAGTGAGAGCCGCCGGCGAACGTCCCATTTCACGCCCACTTCGTAGTTGTTGAACTTCTCCGGCTTCACCTGTTGCGTGATCGTGGTCAGCGACGAGAACTGGTCGCCCGAGCTGGGCAGGTAGGAAATGCTGTAGCTGCCGTAGATGGAGAGGGCGCGTAGCGGCTTCACCACGATGCCGGCGCGCGGAGAAACCAGCGTGTCGGTGCGCTGCAGATTCGTGCCCGCGCGATTGTCGTGATACTGCAGATCGAAATGATCGAAGCGGATGCCGCCGACCAGTTGGACGTATTTCGACAACTCGACCTGATCCTGTATGTATCCCGCGGCGACATTTGTATCCAGATGATTGTTCGCATCGGTCGCGCTCTGACGCCAGGTCACGGGCGTACGGATAGCGGACGCCGATAAAGGAACCAGAATGGAAGTCGATGTGTTGTTGAAGAATCCCGTATTGCGGAGGTTATCGGTGAGCTGGCGGCCGACCTCGGTGCCCGCGAGCAGGATGTGTTTGACTGCCCCTGTGTTGGCGTTATAGGTCGCATCGGTCTGATTGAAGAAGTTGAGCCGTTGGGTAGCGTTGTTATAGGCGGTAAGCGTGTCTTGCGTCTTATCCGCGCTGACCGCGCCCGGAACAAAGTTCTGGTAGCCGCGATCGTATGCGCCGAAGGTGGTGCGGCTGTGAAGGATCACGCGGCCCCACCGCTGCTGGACGTTAATCGACCCGAGGTTGACACTCGCGCGAACGTGGCTCTGATCAGGGTTCCCGAAGTAGGCTTCGATGGGAGCGCCTAGCGGTATACCCCGATCGGCGTTGCGATCGTCCCGAAGGCGTTCGTAGCTTAGGGTTAACCGCGTGGTCTTGGTGGGCGTCAACGTCAGCGTTGGGTTGAAGCCGTAGCGGGTCAAGCCCACGTACTTCCGGAAGCTGCCCGAGTTCTCATACATGCCGTTCAAGCGGACGGCGACGGTGGGGTTTAATGGCTGGTTCAGATCGGTTGCGAAGCGCTTGTCGTCGTACATGCCACCGGTGAGCGTAATTTCGCGCAGAGGCATGAACTCGGCTTCCTTGGTGACCCGGTTGATCACGCCGCCGCCCCCGCCCCGGCCGAAGATCATGGCATTGGGTCCTTTGAGGACCTCGACGCGATCCAGATTGTAGAGGTCGCGATAGTATTGAACGTCGTCGCGCACGCCGTCCACGAAAAAGTCGGCCGAAGTGCTGTTACCGCGGATCACGACCTGGTCACGATTGTTCTCGCCCTGGATCGCGGTGACGCCGGGCACATAGCGCAGCACATCGCCGACGCTCGACATCATCTGGTCCCGGATTAGTTGCCGCGTCACGACGGTAATGGATTGCGGTACCTCGAGCAGAGG
>Ga0207687_10003029_pt1 | contig 11396 bp, 7 predicted proteins | sample KBSM54metaG_FD_184399 | JGI IMG/M metagenome (GOLD analysis project Ga0207687, IMG submission 184399) | Miscanthus rhizosphere microbial communities from Kellogg Biological Station, Michigan, USA - KBS M5-4 metaG (SPAdes) (version 2) | ecosystem: Host-associated > Plants > Roots > Rhizosphere >... | reverse complement strand
CCGCGAGCTCGGCCGCGACGACGGGATGGACGACCTGGCCGCCCGCGACGGTCAGGCCGGCCGCGAGGCCCGGGTCGGCGGCGAGCGCGCGGTCGACGCCGTGGTCGGCGAGGGCGAGGACCGTCGGGAGCGTCGCGTTCACGAGCGCGTGGGTCGAGGTGACCGGGACGGAGCCCGGCATGTTCGCGACGCAGTAGTGGACGATCCCGTCGGTCACGTACGTCGGCTCGGCGTGGGTCGTCGGGAATGACGTCTCGAAGCAGCCTCCCTGGTCGATCGCGACGTCGACGAGCACCGCGCCGGGGCGCATCCGGGCGAGGTCGTGCCGGCGGACGACGTGCGGAGCCCGCGCTCCGCGCACGAGGACCGTGCCGATGACGGCGTCCGCGTCGGGCAGCAGCTCCTCGATCGCGAGCGCGGTGGCGAAGCGGGTGGTGAGCAGGCGGCCGAACTCGATCTCGAGCTCGCGCAGGCGGGCCAGCGAGCGGTCGAGCACGACGACGTCGGCGCCCATGCCGACGGCGACGCGGGCCGCGCTCGCGCCGGCGACCCCGCCGCCGACGATCACCACGCGGGCGGGGGCCACGCCGGGGACGCCGCCCATCAGGACGCCGCGCGACCCGCCGGCCTGGCTCGCAAGCGTGGACGCCGCGACCTGGGCGGCGAGCCGGCCCGCGACCTCGCTCATCGGGGCGAGCAGGGGCAGCGCCCCGCGCTCGTCCTCGACGCTCTCGTAGGCGATGCAGGTCGCGCCCGACGCGCACAGTCCGGCCGCGAGCGCGGGGTCGGCGGCGAGGTGCAGGTAGGTGTAGAGGACGTGGTCCGGGCGGAGCAGCGGGACCTCGGACGGCTGCGGCTCCTTGACCTTGACGATCATCTCGGCGCCGGCGAAGACCTCCTCGGCGGTCGTGACGACGATCGCACCCTGGGCGCTGTAGTCGGCGTCGCCGATGGAGCTGCCGAGGCCGGCGCCGCTCTGCACGAGCACCTGATGGCCGCGGGCGGCGAGTTCGCGCACGCCGGCCGGGGTCAGGCCGACACGGCCCTCCTGCGCCTTGATCTCCGTGGGTACGCCGATTCGCATCTCGCCTCCGACCGTGGGTCATCGCTGCCGTCCGGCCGATGCTCCTCGCGGGGACGAGCTGCGGGCAATCGGAGGGCGTACGAACCGGCGGGCCGTGCGTTGGACGATTCACGAACCGTGACCGGCGATCATCGCGATGTGCAGCTCGGCGATCGTGGCGGGACTGCGCAGCGACCGGCCGAGGAGCTGCTCCAGGCGCGAGAGGCGGTAGCGGATCGAGTTCGGGTGCAGGTGCAGCGCCTTCGCCGCCGCGATGATGTCGAGGTCGTGCGCGAAGTACGCGGCGAGCGCCTCCTCGAGCGGCGGGTTGCCGCGCAGCACGGCGAGCGGCGCGGCGACCTTCGGGCGCAGGCGCTCGGGGCCGATCTCGCTGACGACGAACTCGCCGAGGTCGAGGTCCTCGAAGCGCACGATGCGCCCCGCGGCGTCGCCCGCCGCTCCCGCCCGCCCGGCGGTGAGCACGGCGTCCCGCAGCGAGTCGCGCGCCTCGGCGATCGCCGCGGCCGCCCGCCCGACGCCGATCGCGACCGCCGGGTGGGCGGCGGAGACGCTCGCGAGCGCCGCCGTCAGATCGGCGTCCTCGTCGGGCTGCGCGAGCAGGGTCAGTGCATCCGGCCGCCGGCTCGCGAGGTGCGGCACGCCCGCCGCCGCCAGGCGCGCGCCGAGGGCGCGGGCGGCGCGGTCGAGATCGCCCTCGGCGTCCGCTCCGGCGCGGACCACGACGATGCGGGCCGGGTGGGCGAAGTCCAGCCCGAACGCCGCCGCGCGCGCGGCCAGCGGCGTCAGCCCGCGCTCCTCGGCGGGGGCGAGCGCCTCCTCGAGCAGCGCGCCGCGGACCGCCTGCTCCTGGGCGCGCGCGACATCGCCGAGGCGCGACACCGCGGCGAGCAGCGGTGCGCCCGCCTCGGCGGCGGGCTTGACCAGGCGGTCGAGCCCGGGGCCCGCCCGCCCGGCGACGACGAGCCAGCGGTCCGGCGCGCCGTCGGGGCCGGGGATCGGGGCGGCGACCGCCTGTGCCCCGTTGGCGGTCGTGAACTCGACGAGTCCCGCCGGGCGGCCGGCCACGCCCGCGCACAGCTCGTCGACCGGCGGCCGGCCGACGACGATCTCCGCCCGGCCGTCCGCGCCGACGACGACCACGGCCGTGTCGAGGAACCGCCCGAGGCGCTCGGCCATCGCGCGCTCGGGCTCCGAGCCGCTGAGCGCGTCGACGAGGTAGCGCTGCAGCGCGGTCAGGCGCCGGAAGACGCCGACCTCGTCGCTCGCGAGCGAGCTCTCGATGTAGTGGACGATGTCGCGGAACGCCGTCTCGTACGGCACCGAGAACACCGGGAACCGGTGCTCTCGGCCCGCCTCGGCGAGCGCGGGCGGCACGCGCTTGAAGACGACGCCCTCGCCGAAGCCGAGCCCGCTGGCGCCCGCGGCGGCGAGCTCGCGCACGAGGTCGCGCTGGGCGGCCGGGTTGCCGCGCAGCCGCACGCCCGTCGTGAGCATCACCCACTCGGGCTCCAGGAAGCGGGTCGGCGCCTCGACCTCGACGACGTGCGCGCCGGCGACCGGACGACCCGCGGCGGTCTCCTCGCCGCTCAGCAGCCGCAGCCCGTAGGCGCCCTCGGCGAGCAGGTCACCGAGCGACAGCCGCGATCGCGGGCCGGGGGCCACGAAGCCGACCCTAGTGGACCCGTCCGCCGGAGCCTGCACGAAATTCGCGGGCGTCTCGCCGCCCGTGGCGGCGTCCTCGCTCGGTCATGTGGTTGGACCACATCTCCCTCACTGCGTCCTAGCCACGAGCGACGATCCGCACGCGACTTCCGCACAGCACCCCACGGACGGATCCACAACCGGCGAACCGTAGATCCTCCAAACCTCGCGGCCGCGCTTTGGGCGGGGTTGCGCTCCAGGAGCCGCGCCGCCGGATAGGTTGCGATCGACGCAGGCCACGACCCGCAGGCGAGAGGAGGCACGGTGGCATCAGGACAGCCCGTCGACGCGAGCACGACGGTCCGGCACCCGCTGGACCCGCTGAGCGCGGACGAGATCCGCGCCACCGTCGCGATCCTGCGCCGCGAGCACGCGGCCGGCGACGGCTGGCGCTTCGCGATGATCGAGCTCCACGAGCCGTCGAAGGCCGCGCTCGCCGGCGACGCGCCGGTCGAGCGCGCCGCGACGGTGCTGTGCTGGAACCGCGCCGACGGCCAGGCCTACAAGGCGGTCGTCTCGCTCGCCGGCGACAGGGTCGAGACCTGGCAGCACCGCCCCGGCGAGCAGCCGAACATGACCGTCGACGAGTTCCACGAGGTCAACGAGGCCCTGCGCCGCGACCCGCGCGTCGTCGAGGCGCTCGCCCGGCGCGGCGTCACCGACATGGAGCGCGTGCTCTTCGACACCTGGGCCTACGGCGCGTCGCTCATCCCGTCCGGGTACGCCGACCGCCGCGTCGGCTGGTGCGACGTCTGGGTCCGGGACGCCGATGACGCGAACCCCTACGCCCACCCGATCACCGGCCTGCACCCGATCGTCGACCTCAACGCGACGACGCTCCTCGAGCTCGAGGACACCGGCGTCGTCGAGCGGGCGAACACGATGGGCGAGTACCTCCCGCGGCTCGTCCCCGGCCTGCGCCTGCGCGACGACATCACGCCGATCGAGATCACGCAGCCCGAGGGCGTCTCGTTCGCCCTCGACGGCAACCTCCTCACGTGGCAGCGCTGGTCGCTGCGGATCGGCTTCAACCCGCGCGAGGGCATGGTCCTCCACACCGTCGGCTACGAGGACGACGGCCGCGTCCGCCCGATCGCGCACCGGTTGTCGTTCGCCGAGATGGTCGTCCCCTACCGCGACCCGACCGGCGAGCACGAACGGCGCACGGCCTTCGACATCGGCGAGTGGGGCCTCGGCTTCATGACGACCTCGCTCGAGCTCGGCTGCGACTGCCTCGGGGAGATCGCCTACCTCGACGCCGTCGTCCACGACTCGCACGGCGAGCCTCGGACGATTCCCAACGCGATCTGCATCCACGAGGAGGACGGCGCCGTCCTGTGGAAGCACGTCGACGAGCACGCCGGGGCCGAGACGCGGCGGATGCGCCGGCTCGTTGTGTCGTTCCACGCGACGGTCGCCAACTACGAGTACCTCGTCTACTGGCGCTTCCAGCAGGACGGGAGCATCGAGTGCGAGGTCCGCGCGACCGGGATCATGGTGACGACGCAGTTCGAGGGTGAGCAGCCGCCGTACGGGACGCTCGTCGACGAGCGCACGTACGCGCCGTTCCACCAGCACTTCCTCGTCGCCCGGCTCGACCTCGACATCGACGGCGCGGACAACACCGTCCACGCGACCGACTCCGAGGCGCTGCCGACCGGCCCCGGCAATCCCTACGGCCTCGCGATGGTCCAGCGCTCGACGCCGCTGCGCACCGAGGAGGAGGGCAAGCAGGACTACGACTGGCACCGCCAGCGGGCCTGGAAGGTCGTCAACGAGGGCGCCACGAACCGGCTCGGCACGCCGACGGCCTACAAGCTCGTCCCGGGCGGCGCGCTGCCCGCCCTGATCGACAAGGCCTCGCCGGTCTTCGAGCGCGCGCAGGTGATCGGCCACACGCTGTGGGTCACCCCGTACGCCGAGGACGAGCGCTGGCCGTGCGGCGAGATGCCGACCCAGAGCGCCGCCGACACCGGGCTGCCGGTCTGGACGCAGGCGGACCGCCCGATCGAGAACACCGACGTCGTGCTCTGGTACGTCTTCGGAATCAACCACGTCACGCGCCCGGAGGAGTGGCCGGTCATGCCCGTCGACACCGTCTCGTTCTGGCTCAAGCCGTCGGGGTTCTTCCATCGCAACCCGGCCCTCGACGTCCCGCCCTCGCACGGCTGTCACACGAACGGCGGGGGCGCATGAGCGAGGGGATCGACCTCCGGAAGCTGCCCGAGTGGGTGAAGTCCTTCGGGCTGCCGGCCGAGGCCGCGCAGGCGATCGACCGGTGGTGGCAGCCCGCGTGGGATCGCATCGCCGACGCGCTGCCGCTGCTGCCGGTCCATCCGGCGCGGGCGCCGGAGGCCGGCGCCGAGGAGGCCGCCGATCCGGGCGCCGACTGGGTCGCCTTCCGGGCGGTCGCCGAGGACGAGCCCGGCCCGGTCTGGCAGGCGTCGTTCGACGAGCGCTGGCCCGCCTACCGCTGCTGGTACCTGCAGGAGGGCGACGACGCGCGGCCGGACCTCGCCGCGTGCCGCGCGGCGCTCGAGCGCCACATGCCCGAGTTCGTCGGCACCTGGGAGCGGCTCGTCGAGCTCGCGGGCGGCGACGACCTGGCGGCGCGGTGCCTGTCGCTGTGGTGCCCGCCCGCGTTCATCACCGGCTGCTCGCAGGCGGCCTGGACGCGCGAGGGCGCCGAGCCCGTGCTCGTGCGCAACTACGACTACCCGGCCTCGCGGCTCGAGGGCACGATCGCCTCGACGGCATGGACCGGCCGCCGGGTGATCGGGATGACCGACTGCCTGTCGGGCCTGCTCGACGGGATCAACGACGCCGGCCTCGCGGTCTCGCTGACATTCGGCGGACGCCGCGCCTCCGGCCCCGGCTTCGGCGTGCCGCTCGTCGTCCGCTATCTCCTCGAGACGTGCGAGACGACGGCCGACGCGCGCGCGGTCCTCGAGCGCGTCCCCGTCCACGCGCCGCAGAACATCACGGTGCTCGACCGCTCCGGGGCGTGGCTGACGGCGTACGTCGGCCCGGACCGGACGCCGGAGTTCAGCCGCTACCCGGCGACGACGAACCACCAGGGCCGGGTCGAGTGGCCGGAGTACGTGCGGGCGATCCGCAGCGTCGAGCGCGAGCGCTGCCTGCTCGACCGGGTCGTCGACCGCGACCTCGACCGCGACGCGTTCGTCGACGGCTTCCTCGAGGCGCCCCTGCACAACACGGGCTACGCGCACGGCTTCGGCACCGTCTACACCGCGGCGTACTTCCCGGTCGAGGGGCGCGTCGAGTACCGCTGGCCGGGCTTCACGTGGCGCCAGTCGTTCGCGGACTTCACCCCCGGGACCCACACCGAGACCTTCGTCGATGGGCGCCGCGCGGCCTGACGACGGCGCCGTCCTCGCGGCCGTCGCCGCCGGGCAGGCGGAGGTCGAGGACCTCATCGAGGACCTCGTCCGCGCCCGGACGGTGCTCGGCGCCGAGGCCGCCGGCCAGGAGGTGATGCGCCGCGCGTTCACGGGCCTCGGCCTCGACCCGGTCGACGTGCCGCTCGACGCCGACACCCTGCGCGCGAGCCCGGCGGCGTCGCCGTTCGGCTGGGACGTCGACGGCAAGGCGAGCGTCACCGCGACGTGGCCCGGGACGGGCGCGGGGCGGTCGCTGATCCTCAACGGCCACATCGACGTCGTCAGCCCCGAGCCGTCGGCGCTGTGGTCCTCCGACCCGTTCGAGCCCCGTCGCGACGGCGAGTGGATGTACGGCCGCGGCGCGGGCGACATGAAGGCGGGCCTCGCCGCGATCGTCGGGGCGGCGGCGGGCCTGAAGCGCGTCGGCTTCGCCCCGCGGGGCCGCGTCGAGCTGCAGTCCGTCGTCGAGGAGGAGTGCACCGGCAACGGCGCGGCGGCGTGCGTCCTCGCCGGCAGCCGCGCCGACGCCGCGGTCATCACCGAGCCCACCGGCGGCGCGATCTGGAACGCGCAGGTCGGCGTTCTGTGGTTCTCGGTGCGCGTCGCGGGCCGCCCCGCACACGCCGGGGAGGCGGCGAGCGGCGAGAACGCGATCGAGGCGATGGTCCCCGTGATCGCGGCGCTGCGCACGCTCGAGGCCGAGCTGAACGTCTCGCCCCCGCCGCCGTTCGCGGACCACCCGCACCCGATCAACCTCAACGTCGGCACGATCCGCGGCGGCGACTGGCCGTCGACCGTCGCGGGCGAGTGCGTCGCCGAGATGCGCCTGGCGCTCTACCCCGGCGAGGACGTGGACGGCCTGCGCCGACGGGTCGAGGAGACCGTCGCCGCCGCGGCGGAGTCCGACGCATTCCTCGCCCGCTGCACGGTCGAGGTCCGCTACGACGGCTTCGCCTGCGAGGGCTACGTGCTGGAGCACGACCCCGTGATCGACGCCGTCGGCCAGGCGGCCGCGCGCGTGTACGGCGCGGCACCGCCGCTGTTTGCGTCGACCGCGACGACCGACGCGCGGACGTTCCAGCTCTACGGCGGGACGCCCGCGATCTGCTTCGGGCCGTACGCGGAGGGCATCCACTCGGTCGACGAGCGCGTCCACCTGCCGTCGGTCGTCCAGACCGCGCAGGCGCTCGCGCTCCTCATCCGCGACTGGTGCGGCTGAGCGGCGGCGGCCCGGTCAGGCGGGCAGCGCGGGATCCGGCCGGGAGCCGGTGTGCTCGATTGGTCCGTCGTCTTCGCGGTTGTCCTGATCGACGCAGCTCAGCCGCGCGACGGGAGCGCGTCGTCCGGCAGCGCGCGGACCGCGACCGTCTCGGCGCCGGCGCTCTCCGCCGTGCCGCGGGCGTATGGCTCGAGGCCCTCCATCGCGCGCGCGATGGCCCAGTTGTGATTCCAGCGGAACACGGGCCGGAGCACCGGGGTGAGCAGGCGCAGCAGCCTGCGGTCGGCCAGCACCCGCCAGTCGAAGCGGACGTGGGTCCCGCTCGCGGTCGGGGTCAGCGTCCACGTGCCGCGGCCCCGGAGGTCGCCGGTGACGTCGCCCTCGACGACGTTCGGCGGCTCCAGGCGCGTGATCCTCGATTCCGTGTGGAGGTGGTACGGCAGGCGGCCCTTGAAGTGCTGGCGGGACACCTTGCCGAGCCTCGGTGGGCCGTCCGCGTCGACGTCGAGGTAGACCGGCGTCCACCAGCGCGGGTACGTGCGCGCGTCGGCGAGCGCCTCGAACACCGCCTGCGGCGGGGCCGCGACGTCCCACTCGTCCACGAACAGGTACTCGTTGCCGGTCGCGTTCGCGGCGCGCTCCACGACGGCGCGCCCGGCGCGAGCGCCGGTGAGGATCCCGGTCGCGACGGCCCGCTGGACGGCGATCGGCGGCCGGGACGCCCCTCCGTCGTCGCTGTAGTCGCGGATGAGCTCCGCCGCCGCGGTCGGCCGCGGCCAGCCGCTCCGCGTGATGCGGCCCTCGCGCGCGAGCACCGCCATCCGCTCGATGAGCTCCTCCGTGCGCCGGGCCGGGCGGATGCTGACGCGCACCGAGCCGTTGTCGCCGATCGACAGCTGGCGGTGCGGCGTCCCCGGCGGCACCTCGTAGACGTCACCCGGCGCGAGCAGATGCTCCTCGCCGCCGATCACGACCTTCATCGAGCCCGCCAGCGGCTCGAAGCGCTCGGTCTGATCCGGGTGCACGTGCTCCTGACGCAGGAACCCCCGGTTTCTGCCGGTCACCTCGTACTCGAGGACCTCGCCGTCCGTCTCGGCGCTCGTCCTCAGGAACGTGATGCGGAACCCCAGCTCGGGGACCTCAAGCACTTCGCCCGACTTCGCCATCCTTCTTCCCCTCCGGTGCGCTCGGCGCGCCTCCCCTGTGGCGCGAATCTACCCGACTCGGATCCCAGTGCGCCGGGGACACCGGAGCGGATCACCCGTACTGCGAAAGAGAGCTGAGAATGCAGAGGCGAAGGTTGGGCCAGGGACTCGAGGTCAGCGCGATGGGACTCGGCTGCATGGGCATGTCCGAGTTCTACGGCAGCGGCGACGAGGACGAGGCCATCCGGACGATCCACCGGGCGCTCGAGCTCGGGATCGACTTCCTCGACACGGCCGACATGTACGGCCCGTTCACGAACGAGAAGCTCGTCGGCCGCGCGATCGCGGACCGGCGCGACGCGGTCGTCGTGGCGACGAAGTTCGGCAACGTGCGGGGCGAGAACGGCGAGCGGCTCGGCATCGACGGCAGCCCCGAGTACGTGCGCAAGGCGTGCGACGCCTCGCTGCGCCGGCTCGGCACCGGCCACATCGACCTCTACTACCAGCACCGCGTCGACCGGAAGGTGCCGATCGAGGAGACCGTCGGGGCGATGGCGGAGCTCGTCCAGCAGGGCAAGGTCCGCCACCTCGGGCTGTCCGAGGCCTCGCCACAGACGATCCGCCGTGCGCACGCGGTCCATCCGATCACCGCGCTGCAGACCGAGTACTCGCTCTGGACGCGCGACCCCGAGGCCGAGGTCCTCCCGACGGTCCGCGAGCTCGGGATCGGGTTCGTCGCCTACAGCCCGCTCGGGCGCGGCTTCCTCACCGGTCGCTTCACGTCCCCCGACGACTTCGAGGAGGGCGACTTCCGCGCGAACCACCCGCGGTTCCAGGGCGAGAACTTTCAGCGCAACCTCGAGCTCGTCGAGCGCGTGAAGGCGATCGCCCGCGAGAAGCGCTGCGCACCCGGCCAGTTGGCGCTCGCCTGGGCCCTGAGCCGGGGCGACGACATCGTCCCGATCCCGGGGACGAAGCAGGTGCGCTACGTCGAGGAGAACGCCAGGGCGCGCGACGTCGAGCTCACCGACGAAGACCTCGCGCGCCTCGACGACGTCGCGCCGGTCGGCGCCGCGGCGGGCGAGCGCTACGCCGACATGTCGTCGATCGACACCTGAGCCGTCACACCTGCCCGTAGCCGGAGAGCTGCGGGCGCTCCACGCCGTCGGGCAGGCGGCCCTCCTCTGCGAGCTTGTCGAGGTGGGCCGCCAGCGTGACGGTCGCCGCGCCGCGCAGGGCGGCGGGCGCGTCGGACCACACGCGGTCGAGCAGATCGTCGGTCGTGCGCAGCCCCCCGTCGAGCGCGTGGACGAGGCGGCGCTCGCGATCGAGGCGGTGGGAGATGTACTCGTCGAGCTTTTCGTTTGCGTCGAGGACGAGCGGGCCGTGGCCCGGGCAGAGGATCGCCAGATCCATTGCGCGCAGGCGCTCGAGGGCCGCGAGGTAGCCGCGCAGCGAGCCCGGGTCGGGGGCGACGAAGACGCTGCCCTCCCCGAGGACGGCGTCGCCGGTGAAGCACGCGCCGTGGGCGACGAAGGCGAGGTGGTCGGGGGCGTGGCCGGGGGTTGCGACGACGGTCAGCGGCCCGAAGGTGTCGCCGTCGTCGAGGCGGACGTCGGCCGCGTGGCGGTTCGCGCCGACCGGAGGGTCCGTGCCGGCCGCGGCCTTCAGGGCCGCGATGCCCTCGGCGTGGTCGGCATGGTCGTGGGTCAGCGCGATCCCGGCGATGCCGCCGCGGTCGCGCGCGTCGGCGAGGATGCGATCGCGGTGCGAGGCGAGCGCCGGGCCCGGGTCCACGACCCAGCACGGGTCACGGCCGACGAGCCACGTGTTCGTGCCGCGCAGCGTGTACGGCGACGGGTTGTCGGCCGTGATCTGCTCGATGTCGTTCGTCGCGAGCGGGTCCATGCCGGCCGCCGACCCTATCCGGTCTCCGGCCGGCGGCGGCCGCGACCGGCGGGCTCTACGCCGGCGCCGCGAGCCGGTAGATCGGCCCGGTCAGCGACACGACGTACACACGGCCGGACCCGTCCTCGCCGAACGACGAGATCGACGGGACCGACCGGAGGTCGAGCTTGCGGTCCGGGACGGCCCGGCCGGCCCGCAGGCGCGCCGTGCGCACGCGGCCCTCGCAGAAGTCGCCGTAGACGTAGCGGCCGTTCAGGCTCGGGACGGTCGGGTCGCGCACGACGTAGCCGCCGGTGACAGAGCACCAGCCCTCGGAATGCTGGTGCACGATCACCGGGCCGATCGCGCCCGGCGCCGGTTCGTTGAAGTTCCGCCGGTTGCCCTCGAACGGCCGCCAGCCGAAGTTCGCGCCCCGCCCGCGGCCGCGGCGGACGAAGTCGACCTCCTCGACGAGGTCCTGGCCGACGTCGCCGATGGCCAGGTCGCCGGTGCGCCGGTCGAACGAGAACCGCCACGGGTTGCGCAGGCCGTAGGCGTAGATCTCGCCCCGGGCCCCCGCGCGCCCGACGAACGGGTTCGACGACGGGACCCGGTACGGGCGACCGCCCGACGCGCGCGGGTCGATGCGCAGGATCTTGCCGAGCAGCGACCCGAGATTCTGGGCGTTGCCGCGCGTCCCGTGCTGGTCGTCCGCCCCGCCGCCGTCACCCGTCCCGACGTACATGAGACCGTCCGGGCCGAACACCATCAGGCCCCCGTTGTGGTTGGCCTCGAGGTTCGGCATCGCGAGGACGAGGCGCGCACTCGACGCGATGGCGCGATCGGGGTTCGAGGGGCTGCGCCGGTACTCGACGATCCGGTTGTCCGCGGCGCCCGCGTCGGTGTAGTAGACGTAGAACCGCCCCGAGCGCTGGTAGTCCGGCGGGAACGCGACCGAC
>Ga0207687_10003028_pt1 | contig 11397 bp, 9 predicted proteins | sample KBSM54metaG_FD_184399 | JGI IMG/M metagenome (GOLD analysis project Ga0207687, IMG submission 184399) | Miscanthus rhizosphere microbial communities from Kellogg Biological Station, Michigan, USA - KBS M5-4 metaG (SPAdes) (version 2) | ecosystem: Host-associated > Plants > Roots > Rhizosphere >... | reverse complement strand
CCTCGTAGGCGGCGACCGCCTCCGGGCGGCGGTCCAGCCGTTCCAGCAGGTCGGCCCGGGTGGCGTGGAACAGGTGGTACCCGTCGAGGTCGAGCCGATCGACGGCGGCGAAGGCGACCGCGGGCCCGTCGAGCTCGGAAAGGGCGATGGCCCGGTTGAGGGCCACCACCGGCGTCGGCGCCAGCACGAGGAGCTGGTCGTAGAGCTGCACGATCTGCGCCCAGTCGGTGTCGGCGGCTGTGGGCGCATCGCTGTGGACGGCGGCGATGGCGGCCTGCACCTGGTACGGCCCGGGGTGGTTCCGCCGCAGGCACGCCCGCACCAGGGCCTGGCCCTCGGCGACGAGCGTGCGGTCCCACAGGGAGCGGTCCTGGTCGGCCAGGCGCACGATCGAGCCGTCGGGGGCCGTGCGAGCCGGCCGCCGGGACTCGGTGAGGAGCAGGAGGGCGAGCAGCCCCCGGGCCTCGGGCTCGTCGGGCATGAGGTCGACGAGCAGGCGGGCCAGGCGGATGGCCTCGTCGCACAGCTCGCCCCGCACCAGGTCGTCGCCCGCGGTGGCCACGTAGCCCTCGTTGAACACGAGGTAGACGACGGCCAGGACGGGCGGCAGGCGATCGGGGAGCTCGGCGTCGCCCGGGATGCGGTAGGGGATGTTGGCCGCCCGGATCTTGTTCTTGGCCCGCACCAGGCGCTGGGCCATGGTCGCCTCCGGCACGAGGAAGGAGCGGGCGATCTCGGGCGTCTGGAGGCCGGCGATGAGGCGGAGGGTCAGGGCCACCTGGGCCGCGGGGGCCAGGGCCGGGTGGCAGCAGGTGAAGATCAGGCGGAGGCGGTCGTCGTCCACGGGTCCCACCTCCTTCGGCTCGTCGGGGGTCTGGAGGTACGCGGCCTGGGCGTGACGGTCGTCGCGCGACGACTCCCGCCGCAGGCGGTCGATGGCCCGGTTGCGGGCGGTGGTGATGATCCAACCGGCGGGGCTGGGCGGGACGCCCGTCTCCGGCCACTTGCGGACGGCGACCACGAACGCCTCCTGGACCGCCTCCTCGGCGACGTCGATGTCCCCGAAGAGACGGACCAGGACCGCAACCGCTCGTCCGGACTCATGCCGGAAGACCCTCTCGACCTCGGACAGCACTACGGGTTCAGGTCCTCGGTGTCGTCCTGGAAGGGCCGGACCTCGACCGCGCCCCGGCAGGCGACGGTGGCCTTGGTGGCCCAGGCGAGGGCGGCGTCGAGGTCGGTGGCCTGGATGACCCAGAAGCCGCCGACCTGCTCCTTGGCCTCGGCGAAGGGGCCGTCGGTGGTGATGACGCCGCCGTCCTTGGCCTGGACGACGGTGGCGGTGCTGGGCGGGTGGAGCCCGCCGGCGAACACCCATGCGCCCTCGGACTTGATCTCGTCGTTGAGAGCGTCGACGTCCTTGAAGATGGTCTGCATCTCTTCGTCCGACGGGGCGAAGCCCTCGTCCATGTACACGGAGAGCATGTACTGCTTCATGGCGGTTCCTCCTCTGCCGGCTGGCACCGTGCCTGCCCGTCGCCTCCTACACGAACACCAGCCGTCGAAATCGACAGGTCCACCACGATTCTTCCGCAGCCTCGCCGATTCCCGCCGCGGCGGCGCCACCGCCGGGCCCGCGCCGGGCCCTCGCCGCGGGCAAGACCGCAGGTCAGCGGGCTCGTCGGCCCGACCTTCCGGGGGTCGTGTGGTCTAGGCTGACCAGGTGGCTGCGCCTGGTCGGGTGGGTCCCCGGACCATCGTCCTGGAGCCCGTGGCGTTCCTCTACATCGTCGGTGGGCTCGTCGTCGCGGTCGCGATCATGGGACTGTTCCGGGCCGCCTCGTCGGTGACGACGACGATCGCCATCGGGGTCATCCTGGCCATGGCGCTCGATCCGGTCGTGAGCGCCGTTCGCCGGAAGTGGCATTGGCCCCGCTCCGGCGCGGTGGTCCTCGTGATGGGCGCCGTCATCAGCCTGACGTTGCTGGTGGTGGTCGTCCTGGGCCCCAAGGCGGCGGCCCAGGCCCGGCAGCTGTCGAAGGACCTGCCGGGAACGGTCCGGGAGTTCTACACCCTGCCCCTCGTGGGCAACTGGTTGGAGGGGAGCGACGCCGCCACCAAGGTCGACGACGCGGTGAAGAGGCTCCCGTCGCAGCTCAGCGACGAGGAGGTGGCGGCCGCGGTGGAGACCCTCATCGGTGGAGCCCTCACGGCCCTGCTGGTCCTGGCGGTGGCGACGGCGGTGCTCCTCGACGGTGAGCGGCTGGTGGCGCGCGCCCGGAGCTTCGTGCCGCCGCGCTGGGTCGACAGCGCGGACGACGTCGGCCGCATCTTCTACATCGCCATCGCCCGCTACTTCGGCGGCTCACTCGCCGTCGCCGCGCTCATGGGAACGGTGGTGCTCGTGCTGTGCCTGGTCTTCGGCGTGCCACTGGCCCCGCTGGCCGCGATCTGGGCGATGTTGACCGACCTCGTCCCCCAGATCGGCGGGTTTCTCGGCGGCGCCCTGCTCGGCCTGCTCGCCCTCACCCAGGGGCCGGTCGTGTTCCTCGTCGTGATCGGGCTCTACCTGCTCTACATGAACCTCGAGAACCACGTGATCAGCCCGGCCATCGTCGGCCCCGCGGTCGACGTCACTCCCCCGACCACCATGCTCGCCGCGCTCATCGGGGGCGCCGCGGCCGGTGTCCCCGGGGCGCTCGTGGCCACGCCGCTGGTGGGCGCGGTCAAGCAGCTGTACCTGAAGCTCCGGTGGGGGAAGGAGCCATTCGTCTCCGACCGGCCGAAGCTCCTGACTCGGGCGCGGAACGCGCACCTCCGCCCCTGGCGGCGCACGGCGACGGTCGCACCGGAGACGCCCGCGCCGGCCCTGGCCGACGGGTCTCCGTGACCGCCGAACACCCGGACGGCATCCTCACCGGCGCCCCGCCGCACGTATCGGGGTTGCGGATCCGGCCGACCTTCGGCTCCACCATGCTCGTCATCGCCGCCGTGGGCACCGGGATGGTGCTGGTGCACGTGTTCGTCGCCGCTCGGAAGACGTTGGCGTGGGTGTTCGCCACGGCCATCGTGGCGTGGCTGCTGTCGGCGATCATCTCCCTCCTGGGCCGATGGATGCCCCGGGCGGTTGCCGTCATTCTCACCGTCGCCGCCGTCGCCAGCATCGGAATCGGCGCCTGGGTGGGACTGGGCGCCACCGTGGGCAACGAGCTGAGGAAGACGCAGAAGGCCCTGCCCCCCGCGGCGGCGGAGCTCGAGCAGCGGTCGGAGACGGCGAGGCAGTTCCGTCTCGCGGATCGGGTCAACGCCCTCGTCGGCGAGTTGGACACACGGTTCGGCACGAGGGCCGCCGTGTCCAAGGCCGCCGGAACGGCACCCGTCTACGTCGTGTCGGGCGTCCTGCTGCTCTTCCTGATCGCCTACGGCCCTCGCTACGGGGCCGGCGCCCTGGCCCAGATCGCCGATCCTGAGCGCCGGGAAGTGGTGGCGACGACACTCGCCCATGGGTCGCGGCGGGCGCGGGACTACCTGCTCGTCACGTCTGCCCAGGTGCTGGTCGTGGTGGTCGTGGCCAGCACCGCCTTCCGCCTCCTCGGACTGCCGGCGCCGTTCGGCCTCGGTCTGATGGTCGGGTGGGTGGGCGTCGTCCCTTCCATGGGCATGGTCGTGGGTGGCCTGCCGGCGATGCTGCTGGCGGCGGTCGATTCCGACCGGGCGGTGTTCGTCACCGTGGTCGCCCTCGTCCTGGGTCTGCAGCTGGTGGAGGCGCTGGTGGTCCGGCCTCGCATGGAAGCGCGCACGCTCACCGTCGGACCCGCCCTCACGCTCATCATCGCCATCATCGGGTTCGAGATCTACGGCTTCGGCGGCTCCGTCTACGCGTTTGCCGCGCTCGTGTTGGGCCTCGCCATCCTCGACTCGCGGCCGGCCATGGCCCGCGGTGAACCCGTCGGCCTCTGAACCCCGTGGCTGCACATGCCCGGGCTTCCTCGCACTCGATGCCATCCGGTTCCGACGACCGGGTACGAAAGGAAGCCGCGTGACCACCCGGAGCGGTGCGCATACCGTTGACCCCATTCCCGGCGGACTGACTCACGGAGCAACCATGTCCCTGACTCGTCGTTCTTTCCCATCCGCCCTCGCCCTGGCTGGGGGTCTCGTCGGGGCCGCGGCCGGCATCGGCTACGTCGAGGCCGCCGCCGCGCCCGGCATCCCCGACCCGAGCGGGGTCGTGCACGCGTGCTACCCGTCCACCGCCCAAGGGCTCAAGCCGGTCTTCCTGACGTCCACCGGCGTCTGCCCCGACGGGTTCACCCCCGTCGACATCAACCAACGCGGGACCCAGGGACCCATCGGACCGGCGGGGCCGATGGGTCTGGCCGGGGCAACAGGCCCTCGAGGGCTGGTGGGTCCGGCTGGTCCGGCTGGTCCGACGGGACCGGTCGGGCCGAAGGGCGCGACTGGCGCCACGGGTGCCACGGGTGCCACCGGACCCGCCGGCCCCGCCGGCCCGACGGGTCCGGCGGGGGCGAAGGGGGCGACGGGCGCCACCGGTGCGACGGGCGCCACGGGTGCGACGGGCGCCACGGGTGCGACGGGCGCCACGGGTGCCACCGGTGCGGCGGGCGCTCGGGGGCCGGCGGGTCCGGCCGGGGCGGCGTGCCTTCCCAGCAACCCCGCCTGCGTCGGACCGGCCGGTCCCGCGGGCCCGGCAGGCGTCTCCGGCTACGAGGTCGCGTACAGCGGGGACATCGTCTTCGAGGCTTTCGAGACCAAGGACTTCTTCGTCACCTGCCCGAGCGGCAAGACGGCGATCTCCGCCGGCTGGGGGATCCTCGGCGGTCAGTCGGCGGTCGACCTGATCGGATCGGTCCCGAGCGGCGGCTCATGGGGCTTCCGGGGCGACAACCCCGCCGCGGTCAGCCAGTTCGCCAGAGCATCGGTCGTCTGCGCCAACGCCGCCTGACCTTTCTCCGCCTGGTGGTAAGTCGAGGGGGGTCAGTCGAGTCGCGTCCGCTTCGCCTCGACCTGCCTGACCGCCAGCATGCGAGCCAGGCCTTCGCCTGCGGTGGCGCCGCCGGCGAACAGGCGCGGCCCTCGGGCGCGAACCGCAGACGTCCGCTTCCTGACCGGCTTGGCGGCCGCGCTGACTTCCGGCGAGGGTCCCCGTAGGATCGGGGACACCTCGGAGCTGGGAGGGACCATGGCACAGGCCGACTGGTGGTGGTGTCACAAGTGTCAAGGCCTGTTCTACGCAGGCAACCCCGGATCGGTGTGTCCTGCCGGCGGCGGACACGAGAAACCGGCGGACGGCATCTCCTACGTCCTGGTCACCCAGACCAAGTGGACGGACCAATCGTTGATGTCCGGCTCCGGCTCGGGCCCGGGTGCGGTGTCCACGGGCGACATCATCGGCCTGTACGCGGAGGCCAACTTCGCCGGCGCCGTGGCCCTCGTCGCCAGAGCCCACGGAAAGGGCCCGACCGCGGTGCAGGCGGCGGTCGATCCCGACCCCGCCGGGAGGGCGGTCGTGGCCTCGTCCGACGATGGCATCGGCGTCCACGGTTCGACGACCAGCGGCTCCGGTGTCGTCGGCCAATCGAAGTCGGGCCGAGGTGTGTGGGGCCGCACGGAAAGCTTCATGGCGACGGTGGGCGACGCCGACACCGGCACGGGCGTGTGGGGCCACAGCAAGAGCGGCCCCGGCGTCCACGCCGAGAGCGACAGCGGCCGAGGCATCGAGGCACGTGGCAACCCGGCCGGTCACTTCGACGGCAACGTCGACGTCACCGGGAACGTGACCGCCCACGACGTCGTCCTCAGCGGCGGCGACTGCGCCGAGGAGTTCGCGGTGCGGGACACGGCATCGGTCGACGCCGGCACGGTCCTGGTGATCGACGACGACGGTCTTCTGGCCCGGAGCGAGCGGCCCTACGACAGCCGGGTGGCGGGAGTGGTCTCCGGCGCCGGAGACCTCCATCCCGGTGTCGTCCTGGGGCGAGTCCCGGGAGGCCCGGCGCGGCTCGCCGTCGCCCTGGTGGGCAGGGTCTTCTGCAAGGTCGATGCCACCGACGGCCCCGTCGCGGTCGGCGACCTCCTCACGACCGCCCGGCGGCCGGGACACGCCATGCGGGTGGCCGAGCCGGCCCGGGCCTTCGGGGCGGTGCTGGGCAAGGCCCTGCGACCCCTTCCGGCCGGCACCGGCCTGGTGCCGATCCTGGTCGGGCTCCAGTGACGTCGCCGGCAGTCGCCGGCTGAGCCAGGGCCGGGTGGAGCATGGCCGTGTACGTGTTCAGCCTCGACAAGATCGAGATCGTGAACTGCAGGAGCAAGGGCGAGCACAACGATGCCGACTGGGTCTCGATCGTCCTCACCGTCAACGATGCCGTGCAGAAGGTCGGCCCGTTCAACATCGGGACGAACATCCATCACGGGGACTCTTTCATCGGGCCCTGGTGGATCGGGCCAATCGAGATCGCCCCCACCGACAACGTCACTGTCACCGTCATCCTCACCAACCACAGCCACCTGACGGACATCAACCAGCAACGAGCGGAGGCGGTCCGTGTCGAATCGGCCGCGCTCGGGGCCATCGTCGCAGCCGTCGGTGGTGGCGTCGGGGCGGCGGTGGGGATCGTCATGGCCGGCCTGGGCGAGTTGTTCGGCTGGATACTCGAGCACACCAACCCGAACTGCAACGGTGACATCGGCACCCACACCTTCCCGTACCCGCCGGGCGTCCTCGCCCAGCAGGGCGTGCCGCATACCGTCACCGACGATTTCACCGCGGTGTCGTCCAGCGACTGCGGCAATCCTCCCGTGACCCGGGTGACCTACTCCGTGATCGATCCCTTCGTATTGAGCCAGTTCATGGCCAGTCACAGCTACGACCGGGGCAAGGGCATCGGCGCGTTCCTGAAGCCGGGATCGAGCCTGCGCTCCCACATGTCGATGGCGCTGCCGGACCAGGGGGCGGGGCCATAGCGGCGACGTCGACGCGCCTTGGCCACTCCGGTGTACGAAGGTTCTGGTGCCGTCCTTACTGGTCGGACGGTTGCGTGCCGAGTCCGGCTACACCGCCCTGACGAGGGGCCGGCTCCGGAATCGGGTGTTCGTCATGGCCGACAGCAACGGAGGCGAGCACCTCCCGCCCGAGCAACGAGACCCGGCCCAGTACCTTGCACAAAGGCTCTCGGCCGCCACCAGGATGCCCGCCGCCATCGACGCTCGGAGCGCCCCGGCTCGGCGGAGGTGAGCGATATCGGGCGCAGGCCGACTGGCGCCATGACGACGGCCCAGAACGGGCAGCGTGACCGCAAGGTGCCGGCAAGTGGGCGGCGTCACCGGACACGATGGGGACGAGATGGTTCGCGGGTTGGCGGCACTCAACTCGGTGGCCTGGAGGCGCTCCTTGTTGGCACTCTGGGCGTCCAAGGCGTGGCCACTGGTTCCTTACGCGACCTCTGGGAGACCACCACTGCCCACAACGACTGTGGTCTGTTGTGGTCTGTGGGCTCCGCCGGCCCGACCACACCAACCCCGAAAACGCCGTGACCTGCACCTTTACCCCGTCGGGAAGGCGGGACTTGAACCCGCGGCCTCAGCGTCCCGAACGCCATTCCGGGCATTTTGCTTATGGGCATTTTCGTTCAGATATAGCTTCTGACCAGGGGTTTTGTTGCTACCTGTTGCGCGCTGTTGCGCCCTGTTCTACGTGCTCCCGCGGCCTGGCCGCGGCCTGGCCGCGGCCCGAGGACCGCCAGGCCGCGGGCTGAAACCAACGCCGCACCCTTGGTGCAAGTGCGTGCCGAGGTCCTGGGGCGGCGCGAAGCGGCGAAACAGGGCCGAAGGCTGTCCTCATTCGAGACTTGAGCACGACGGACTGGTCAGTCGCAGCGAGTCGGTTCAAGTCATTCGTGCGGGTTTCGCGAGGTCCCGGGTAGAGGGCGTCTCGGGTTAGTTTCGCGTTACGATATTCCATTGCGTGAGATCTACTCGTCCGCTCTGAAGCACGGCGTCGCCATCGTGGACATCGAGCACGCGGTCGAGCACGCACTGGTCGCTGGCGAAGCCGACGACGGGAAGGTGCTCTACCTGGGTCCGGACCGGGCCGGGAACTTGCTGGAGATCGTGTCAGTGCTGCGAGACGACGAAACGGAGATCGTGATTCACGCCATGCGCATGAGGCGGATCTACGAGTCCTACCTGCGGGGGATGGGAGAGGCTGATGAGTGACGACAAGACCCATGGCCGGTCCAAGGCGGGCGTACTGCTCACCGACGACGTGCTGGAGCAGATGGCCAGAGACGCCGAGGCCGGTCTGGACGTCACCAAGCTGCGTCGCCGGCCCGGCCGACCCGCGATGGGCTCAGGCCCCGCCGATGCCCTCCCCGTGCGCCTCGATCCCGAACTACGCAAAGCGCTCGACGACCGAGCCGCCGCCGAGCACACGACCGCCTCGGATGTGGTCCGCGAGGCCCTACGCCGCTACCTCAAGGTGAGCTGACAGCTGGTGGAGCGGTGTCCGAAGCCGTCACGCCGAGGCCACTCGCGATCGCCCGACAGCACGAGCGGTCAAGATCCGAAACGCATCATTCGCCGGCATGGACCGCTTAAGACCATGGGTATGCCCCTTCTTTGCGCGATGGCCAGTCCCCGAGTCGCCAAGAGATCTCCGATCGCATGCGGCTGACGATATGGCGCACCCGACCCTCTGATATGTCAAACTCGAGCGCGAGTTCCTTGTGTGTCCGAGGCGTTCCATCGTCTACACCAAAGCGCATCCGAAATAGCTCCTGGTCGCGCCTAGAGAACTTACTCATTAGCACCAGGATTTGCTCGCGCTCAGCGTCATTCATCACTGTCTCATGATCCTTGAGCGGGGATTCGATCGTGTCGCCTAGCACGAGGCCGGTGTCTCCGATTGGCTGCTGTAGCGAAAGCGCGTCGCTCGTCAATGCTATCAGCGAATTCATTGTCGAGATGTCAGCAACGGACGACCCAGATATTGAATTGGGAGCGTAATCACTACATTCGATGCCCGCCTTAGCTTTGTTGGCTAGGTTCCAGGTTCGTTCCGAAATGGAGAGGGCGGCGTTGCAGTTCTTGGCGCAGTACCGGTGAATCGAGCTACGAACCCAATATGCGGCGTAGGTACCAAACGAGGATGAACCATCATAATGCCTCGCCGCTTCCACAAGGCCGAGAATGCCTTGTTGTACCAAATCCTCTATTTCAATCCGGGATGTCACGTAGCGGCGGGCGACTGACCGAACAAGCGGAAGATAGTCCCGTACGATCGAGTCGTCATTAGGGCACGTCGACGACTGTATACCGTCGACTAGAGGCCGTGTTCTGCCACGCGGGCTATCGACCGGCAGGGGTCGCACTCTACTCATCATTGCCCCGTGGCGTTGAGCACAGAAGGTGCATCAAGCTCGTCGCCGCGACGACGACCCCCGAGATCGCATTCAGGAGGTCCGCGTCTAGGTTCCACGGGACCATACTTGCCCCGGCGAGGATGCCGATAAGAAGGAGCAGGGCCGAAATTGAAGGCCGTGAGCGGTCGGGCTCGTCGACGCGTTGGTCCGAGAGGGCGGGGAGGCCACCCTCGGGGGGCGTAGCCGAGTCCAGCTCCGGCACAGCGCCGTCGTCGGCACCGGATCGACGTTGCGAGCTGCGTATACACGGGTGAAGTCTCATGATCTGTAGGTAACGCGGTACCGGCTGCTTTGTTACGACCGAGCTTGCTGCAGTGCTCCTGGAGCTCTTCGACTTCCGAAGTCGTGGCTTGTAGCCGCCAGTGCGCTCGCTGCGCTCTAGTGCCTCTGGCACCTCCAGCGCCTCCGAGTCCGGGGGCCCCGGGTCCGGGCCCCGGGCACGCACACTGCGTCTGGCCGTCGGGGAGCGCGTTAAGCCTCAGATGATGGAGGTATCAGGAGACTGCGCTCGCCATTCAGGATGCAACCCAGCTCATGCGACTCCACGCGCCGATGAGTCTGGGGTGTCGAGAACCGAGGCCAGCGGCGACGAAGCTCCTGTAGGGGGATCGGTTCGCGCAACGAACGCACGGCCGTTGCCCGGACTGCATAACCGACAGTGGCGCCAATGAAGTACCGGTCGTACTCGGCCCGGCTTAACCCTGAGGCGTCACAATGCCGCCGCCACAACGACGCGGGCGTACCGCTGTCCACGGACCCCCCGGAGACGAACGAACCCACGAGTGCTCTTCGAACACCAGCGGCGTACAGGAGGACCACGGTGCCTGGTCGCAGGTTCATGGGCCGACGCCGGAGTTCCACCGTCTTTGTCCCGGCCAAGATGCGTTCGACGTGCGGCGACTGCACGGACAACAGGACGACATCGACCTGACTCATCTGGCCAGCGTAGCAAGGTGATCGAACACATGTTCGGGCAGCCGCTGCGGACCGTGTTGCGACAACCCCACACCTTGCACACGCATCGCTGCACGGTACTCGTCGAGGGGGATTGACCGAGGGAGCATCGATGTATGCGAAAAGCATAGAGCCATCACGCGCGTCCCGTCTGACCTCGCAAGGACCTGCGCTTCGTCAAAGACACCAAGGTGCGCAAAGCGTCGATACAACCGCCTCGGGTCACCAACGACGACGTCTCTCAGGGTCGACACTGCGCGAACGCCGCGGTCGTGTGCGGGGCCGCCCTTGACGTACCAAAGGATCCGGGCAGGCGCCGTCAAACCTCCTGTGGCAGCCGGGTTGCGGTAGTACACGTGCTCACGTTGGAGTGTGAGGCCGCGTTGCCGCGGGAAAAGGGTGCCGCGCGCGATCTCGATATCGAAGAGCTCTGCCGCCCAGACGGGTTCGATCGAAAGCACGAAGGTGGGGAGTTTGGTGCTCGTCATCCTCCACGGGTGGAACAGCTCCTCGGCCGCCACGGTTGACGACTCGCTGCGAGCTACCTGCATAACCTCACTAGGAACGACTTCGCCGGAGATCGCTTCGATGGCGGCCTCGGCGCGAGCGATAAGGTCCGCACGGTTGCCCATCCCGGCGATTGGGATGGCGATGAACCCCGCTCCAGCCGGCACGTAGCCTTCGGCGGAAGCCGCCCGCCGAACCCATTCGCCGCAATGGGCGTCCGCTAGGCGGACGGCCAAGGCCCCAGAATCAGCCGCTTCTGCTCGCGCAATAGCAACCAGCTGCCGTGCGATTGTTGACTGCGCCCGGCCACGGTGCACCCGACAGATCGGAACTTCGACCACCGAAGTTCCCGTGGATGCGATTAGACCCAACAGATGCTCACCATCCACCAAGACCCGTAAGTTCTGAGAGGGCGCTCCCGCGGGTGCGGCTCGGTCAAGCATCTGTCGTAGGCGGAAGAAGCGTTCACCCTCGCGTGGGTTGACGAAAGCTTGGA
>Ga0207687_10003027_pt1 | contig 11397 bp, 11 predicted proteins | sample KBSM54metaG_FD_184399 | JGI IMG/M metagenome (GOLD analysis project Ga0207687, IMG submission 184399) | Miscanthus rhizosphere microbial communities from Kellogg Biological Station, Michigan, USA - KBS M5-4 metaG (SPAdes) (version 2) | ecosystem: Host-associated > Plants > Roots > Rhizosphere >... | reverse complement strand
AAGCCTCAACTCATGGTTCAAGCGAGGGCTGAGGCGCCTTCAGTTCTGCCTGCAGCGCCTCATACCACCGCCAGCCCTATGGGCGGCTTGGAAAAATGATGGGTGGTAAGTGCGAGGCGCTGACATTTCCAATTGTACAGAACTAAGTACAATGTTTGCGAGAGCCGGGCCATCGATCAGCCATACATGGCCATCGTAGACCTGCGACCCGCCGACGCAGAGCTGCGGTGGCAATTGCTCTTTCGGAATGCGGCTGCCGCCACTGCCCATCGGGGCCGCCGCAAAGCCCAGGCTGACTGGATCAGAACTTCGCAATGTTCACGCAACGGCCAGCGGCTATTGTCGCCGTTTGGACCGCGAGGCTGAGCATGCGCATATTGTTGGTGGAAGACGATCCGGAGATGGCGATCGCGCTTCGCTCTGCGCTGACCGCCGCCGACATCATCGTCGATCTTGCCTCAGCGATCGACGTTGCGGCGGCCGCAATCGGGACTGCCTCCTATGATGTCATCATACTCGATCGCGGCTTGCCGGACGGCGATGGCCTGACGTTTCTTGCGGATGTGCGGCGCACAAGCTGCGATACGCCGGTCATCATCCTGACAGCGAAAGCTGATGTGGCCGACAGGATCGACGGGCTGGATGCCGGGGCGGACGATTATATGGTCAAGCCCTTCTCCACGGGAGAATTGCTGGCGCGGCTGCGCGCGGTGCAGCGTCGTCCGTCAGCGCTTTCGCCATCGACCGTTCGCGCGGGCCGGCTCATTTTCGATCTGGGCAACCGCGTGGCGACGATCGGCGACAGGCCACTCAGCCTCCCGCGCCGCGAACTGCTGTTGCTCGAAGTGCTGGTGCGCAGGCTCGGACGTACCGTGCAACGCGCCTTTATCGAAGAGGCGGTCTATGGTTTCGACGACGAGATTCAATCCAACTCGCTCGACGCTCATGTGTCGCGGCTTCGCAGGAAGCTCACTGAAAGCGACGCCGGTGTCGAAATCCACGGCATCCGCGGTGTCGGTTATCTGTTGAAAGCGTCGTGACCGAAAATCGCCGCGCACCCTCGCTTCGCCGTCAGTTCCGTTGGCGGCTGGTGATACTTCAGGGGGCAATCCTCTCGGTCGTCGTGGCGGCGCTGATGGCGGTCCTGATGATCCGGGGTGCCTTCAATCTGATTGAACCCAGCGACGATATCATCGCCGCCGCCCGGGACGCGGCGACACGAACAGCCACTGGCGATCTTGCGGTGCGGCCGACGCCGGCGCTCGCCGAGCTGCGAACAAAGGTGCCTGGTCTCTGGTTCAGCCTGCGCGATCGGACGGGGCATCGCTTGTCCGAAGGCCCCGTCCCGCCTGAGTTCGCGAAGATCGGCGCAGCGCTGGACGGTATCGGCCAGGCAAGACTGGGGTGGAATCTCGGCGATCCGCCCCGGCCTGGCGCACGGGTTCAATGGGTCACGACGCCTATCGGCGACCTTCAGGTGACCACCGGGCCGGGCGCGCATGCGCCCCGGCGCCAGGTGCTTGGCGCCGGGCTGCTAACCGCCCTCGTCTTCCTCCTGCCGATCCTGGCGATCATGATGCTCGCCACTTGGCTTGCAACGCCTGTCGTCGTGCGCGCGGCGATGGTCGGGCTGGACGACGTGATTGATGAAGCCGGACGAATCGATATCGACCAGCGCGGCGTGCGATTGCCCCTGGCTACAGTGCCCCAGGAGGTTCGGCCGCTCGTCGACGCCGTCAACACGACATTGGGACGGCTCGATGAGGGTCATGAGCGCCATCGACGCTTCCTTGCGGACGCGGCGCATGAATTGCGGACACCGATCGCCATTCTCACGGCGCGTCTCGGATTGCTGCCTCCGGGCCCCGACCGCGCGAGGCTGCTCGAGGATGCCGGCCGGCTCGCGACCCTGGCCGAGCAGCTGCTCGATCTCGAACGGCTGCGCCGCACCTGGCCGCAAGCGATGGTTTCGGTCGACCTCGTCACGCTGGCGCGCGACGTGGCAGCGGACCTGGCGCCGATGGCGATCGACGCCGGCTATTCCCTCGCGGTCGAGTCCATGGCCGAGCGTGTGGACGTGATGGCGGACCGCGCGTCGCTCGAACGTGCCCTCATCAATCTTGTGCAAAATGCCATTCAACATGGCGGCCGGCGCGGCGCGATCCAGTTGCGGGTGGAGGCGGGCGGCCGCGTGGAGGTCCTGGATGAAGGGCCCGGCATCGCGGAGCCAGACAGGGCACATGTCTTCGAGCCCTTCCGCCGGCTCGGCGCCGGGACGACCGGCGCCGGGCTGGGCCTTCATCTCGTCGGCGAGGTGGTGGCTCTCCATGGCGGGCATATCGTTGCGCTGGACGGCCCGCACGGTGGCCTGTGCATGCGAATCGACCTTCCGGTGCCCGGGCCCCAATCACGCAAGGCTGGCGCAATCCAGCCCGAATAACCCCTCGGCAAGGGCGAGCGAGTGCTGCCCGAGGGACCATGATGAAACAGACAATGACGATCTCCCGCGCCTTGCAAGGCATTACGGACGCAATCAGATTCATTCGGGCGGGGCTGATGAAGCCACGTCAGGTCGGCGCCGTGCTGCCGTCGGGACCAGCTCTCGCTCGATTGATCACCAGTGAAATCAGCCCTTCGCGCGGCACGGTTATCGAGCTCGGCCCGGGTACCGGCGTGTTCACCCGGGCGCTGATCGACCGCGGCGTTCGCGAACAGGATTTGACCCTGGTCGAGGTGAACGAACATTTTGTGCCGATGTTGCGCCGGTGCTTTCCGGCGGCTCGGCTGCTCCAGCGCGATGCGGCGCGACTGGCGGCGAGCGATCTCCTGGGCGTCCAACCGGTCTGCGCGGTCGTCAGCGGCCTGCCGCTGCTCAATATGCCGTTTCGAAAGATTTTCACGATTGTCGCGACCGCTTTTTGCCATCTCGGCGCGGACGGTGCTCTCTATCAGTTCACCTATGGCCGGCGTTGCCCGATCCCACGCCCGATCCTTGACCGGCTCGGGCTGAAGGCCGTTGTCATCGGCCATGCCATTCGCAACGTGCCCCCCGCGACCGTCTACCGGATTTCGCGGCGCGCGCCGCTGCGTGCAGGGCTATATGCGTCATGACCGCCGAGACTATCGCCACGCTGCTCACCGGACATGTGGTGCTTGGAGCGGTTTTTCTCGCGCTTGCCGAGAAGTTCCTGCCGATGGCGCCTTCTTCCGCGATGTTCATCCTTCTCGGCATGAAGACGGTTGCCGGACTGGGCGATCTTGCCGTGATGCTGGCGGCGACGACGATCGGCTCCAGTCTTGGCTGCCTTTGCCTCTACGCGCTCGGGAGAAGCCTGGGCGAAGGGCGATGCGCTGCGTTTGTTGCCCGGTACGGCCCTTACATATTGCTGAGCCCGGCGCGCTACGACGGGCTGGTCCGGGGCTATCGGCGGCATCACTTCCAGGTGACACTCTTCGGGCAGACGATCCCCAATGCGCGCGCATATCTGCCAGTGCCGGCGGGCATATTCGGGATGGCACCCGGTCGGTTCCTGCTGGCCATCCTGCTGGGAACCTCGATCTGGAACGGGGGCTTCCTGACCCTTGGCTATATCATGCGGGTCGGGGCATGACCCTGCCGCGATCGGCGATCCTAGTGCAGGAGCCGCGCCTCGCGGAAAGGCCGTTGCAGCACAGGTGAAGCCGCTTCAGCCGGCCGCCCGACAATCGCCCCTAGTGCACCCTCGATCCGCGGGTAGCGGAAGCGGAAACCGTGGAAAACCGCCTTGACCGGCAGGACCTTCTGCCCGCCCAGCATGAGCTCGTCTGCGAGATCGCCGAGCGCGACCCGGAGCGGAAACGCGGGTAGAGGCAGGATCGCGGGGCGGCGCAGGGCGTGGCCGATCGCCTGAGCGAAGCCGAGATTGGTGACGGGGTTGGGTGCGGTGGCATTGAGCGGCCCCTCGATCTCGGGATCGGCGGCGGTTGCGATGATCATCCGGACGAGATCGTCGCGGTGGATCCAGCTCGTCATTTGCCGGCCATCGCCGATCGGCCCGCCCATGCCGAGCTCGAAGACCGGCAACAAACCGCCGAGCATGCCGCCGCTGGAGCCGAGCACGATGCCGGTGCGCAGCAGCACAAGACGCGTGCTGGTGCCGGCCGCATATTTTGCGGCGGCTTCCCAGGCCTCGCAGACATCGGCGGCGAAGCCCCGGCCGCGCGGGGCCATTTCGTCGATCACGCTGTGATCGTCGATGCCGTAAAAGCCGATCGCGGAGCCGTTGATCAGGACTGTCGGGCGGTGATCCAGCCGCTCGAACAGGGCGGCCAGCGCACGTGTCACGCGAAGGCGGGACTCGATGATCCGGCAGCGGCGTGCGGGCGTCCAGCGGCCGGTCGCGATCGGTTCGCCAGCCAGATTGATGGCGATGTCGCAGCGGAAATCATGGGGCAGCGCGGCAAGGTCCGTGACGATCCGCACCGGCGTCGCCAGGGCGGAGGCGCGTCTGGAGTCGCGAGTGAGGACGGTCACGTCATGCCCGGCCGCAACCAGGGCCGCCACGAGCCGCGCACCGATAAAGCCGGTTCCGCCCGTCACAAGCACTGCCCGACGTCCGGGCAAGGCACTGGCCAGCTCGGCCGCCGGGCTGTCGACCAGCCGCTCGTTTCGTGCCGCTGCGAACAGATCGCGGATTCCGGATGCCGCGACGCCGAGTGCCGCGATCGTAAGCAGGATCGAGACGAGGCCATGACCTTGGAGCAGAATCTCAGCAGGAAGAACCGCCCACTCGACCAGCACCGGCACGAGCAGGACGAGCAGCATGCCATAGTTGAGCGTCAACAGGGTATGCGTCACCCGCTCGCTTGCCGGCAGGGCGCGAACGCGGTCCTCCTCGACGAAATCCCACAATGTTATGCCGGTCTCGATCGTCAGCGCCGTGATCAGCACCATAGCCGCCGCGCCGTGCGGCTCGGCCCAGCCCAAAGCTAGGAACAGCAGCGCGTAGATCAGGTTGCGGACACCGTGGAGGCGGAGTTCCGTCGCCTGGCCGGGCTTCCAAGCCAGGCGCTGCGTCAGCTCATGGTGATAGAGCGTGTCGAAGCCGCCCAGCGCGATCTGGAGCAGCAGCAGGGCGATGAAGACTGGATTGCTCATAGCGCATTTCCCGGCCGATATTCAGTGAACAGGCAGCATTGATGGACGAGCGGGCCGAACCAGGGGTGGTCGAGCGCGAGCGTGAAGGCGAACTGACCATGGTCGCAGTCGATATGGCCGATGCTGAGCCGCCCCGGCGCAAGCCAGCGCGGCAGGCGAAACCGGACCGGGCCGGCGCGCCAGAAATAATGGTCGCTCTCGAAATAGAGCGCCTCCTCGACCCGCAGCACAAGCGCGATGCCGAAGCCCATGCCGAGATATTCCTCGAGTCCGGTGGGGCCCGCGAACCGCTTTGAGCTGTGGATGACCTGCGGGAAGCCCGCCCGGCGGCAATATTGGCGAGTCCAGAACTGCCCGCTCCCGGCCGCATCCTCCGTTACGCAGACAGACGCCGCGACATTGGTATCAGTGCTGAGCGGCAGCGGCGCGCCGACCACCCGGCACAGATTGGCGAGCAGCCTCCCGAGCCGGCTTATCCGGCATTCGACGACCTCGCCGATATAGCTGATCGTCTGAGTCGCCAGCGCCTTGCGGCCGAAGCGTGCGCGCACCGCCGGCGGCAGTGCGGCCCAGTTCGCCTCGCCGAGCAGCTGGCGGAAACGCGGATCGATGACGGTGGCGCCGATATTCGGGGCGAAGGAAGAGGGCGCGGTCTGCGCTGCGATCATTGCCATCTCTTCCTCCTGTTCCGGTTATTTCTGTTAAAGCAGAAATTACAGATTATCGCGCAGGAGTCAAGACAGACGGTGATGTCAGGATATGCGAGCGGCTATGCCAGGCTCTGGCCCGCCGGCTCCTTCGCCAGCACCGTATCGGGTTCAGCGCTCAGCGTCCGCAGCACCACGTCGAACCGGCCTTCCGCGATCCGGATCTCGTTGAACGAGGGTGGCGTCGCGCGGGTCCGGCGCGACAATGTCCCCGCCCCGATCATCCGGACTTCGCGGCCGGCCACGTCATGGACCACATCGAACGGATCATGGACGTGCCCGGTCAGCACGGCAGCAGCGCCGGCCGCCGCAAGCGCCTCGAGCGCCTCGACGCCGCCATGAGTCGCGGCGGTGGCCCGGGTGTGCGCCTCGATCAGCGGGTGATGGCAGGCGACGAAGATCAGTTTCTCTTTCGGCACCGCCTCGATCAGCGCCAGCGCGCGCTGCAGCGAACCCGCGCTGACATTGCCCTTCGCCCAGTTGAGCCGCCACTGGAAGCGCGCGGTCGTCACCATCGGAACGATCGCCACACCGGGCAGATCGAGCGGCTTCTCGATCATCCGCTCGATTTTGCCGATGCGGTGATAGGGCCGGAAGAAGCGTGCGATCGGGTTGAAATAGGGCAGATCGTGATTGCCGACCTCGACCGTGACCGGCACGCCGAGACTCTGGAGCCACTCAAGCCCCGCCACGAACTCATGGCGGCGCGCGCGCATCGTCAGGTCGCCGGTCATGATCACGGCATCGGGCCGCTCGGCATGCACGAGTGCGTCGAACCACTCGACCGCAGCCTCATCCTCACGACCGAAATGCACGTCACTGACGTGGAACAGGCGGATCATGCGGCCTCCGTCGTGCCCGACACGCTATTGGTGATGAACCATAAAATCTGCATTAGCCGCCCAACGCGCGACTCGGCTGAAAGGGGTCGCGGCAAAAGGCGGAGAGAGACGTGGCGAACCTGTATGATCGTTTCTTCGGACGGTTCGCCGATCGCCTCGCCGAACCGTTCATCGTCCACCCCGACGGCCGCACGATTCTGTACCATGACCTGCACGCTGCGACGGCCCGAATCGCCAATCTGTTCGTGTCGCTCGGCATCCAGCGCGGCGACCGGGTTGCGATGCAGGTCGACAAATCGGCCGAGGCGCTGCTGGTCTATCTCGCCACGCTCAGGATCGGCGCGATCCACCTGCCACTCAACCCGGCCTATACGCCGCGCGAGCTCGACTATTTCCTGCGCGATGCCGAGCCCAGGCTGTTCATCTGTTCGCCCGCCAATGAGCCGGTGCTCGGGGCGCTGAGCCGCGAGGCGGGCATTCCGCATGTCCTGACGCTCGGCATTGCGGGCGATGGCAGCCTGCTCGACAAGGCCGAGGGGATGCCCGCCGATTTCGCGACGCTCGATATGGCCGATAATGAACTCGCCGCCATCCTCTACACCTCGGGCACCACCGGCCGTTCGAAGGGAGCGATGCTCACCCATGACAATCTCGGCTCCAATGCCGAGACGTTACGGGCGCTATGGCGCTTCGAGAGCGGCGACGTCTTGCTGCACGCACTGCCGATCTTCCACACGCACGGCCTGTTCGTTGCGACCAACCTGATACTGCTCAGCGCCGCACGGATGATCTTCCTGCCGGCGTTCGATCTCGATGCGATGATCCGGCTGCTGCCGCAATCGAGCGTGCTGATGGGGGTGCCGACCTTCTATTCGCGGCTGCTGTCGCGGGCGGATTTCACGCAAGCGCTGGCCAGGGACATGCGGCTGTTCATCTCGGGATCGGCACCGCTTTCCGCGGAGGTCCACCGCGAGTTCAGCGCGCGGACCGGGCATGCGATCCTGGAGCGCTACGGCATGACCGAGACCAATATGAACAGCTCCAATCCTTATGACGGGGCGCGGGTGCCGGGGAGCGTCGGCTTTCCGCTGCCGGGGGTGGAAATCCGGATCACCGATCCCGAGACCGCCGCGCCATTGCCGCAGGGCGAGATCGGCATGATCGAGGTGCGCGGGCCCAATGTGTTCGCGGGCTATTGGCGAATGCCGGAGAAGACCGCCGAGGAGAAGCGCGCTGACGGCTGGTTCATCACCGGCGATCTCGGGCGGCTCGATGAGGCAGGCTACCTCTTCATCTCGGGGCGCGAGAAGGATCTGATCATCTCGGGCGGGCTCAACGTCTATCCGGCTGAGGTGGAAGCGTTGATCGACGAGCTGCCCGGCGTCGCCGAATGCGCAGTGATCGGGGTGCCACATCCCGATTTCGGCGAAGGCGTGGTCGCGGTGGTCGCGGCGAAGACAGCGGGGGCGATCGATGCGGATGCGGTCAGGGCGGCGCTGGCCGGCACGCTCGCTTCGTTCAAGCGGCCAAAGCTGGTTTTCATGGTCGATCAACTGCCGCGCAACGCGATGGGCAAGATCCAGAAGGCGGAGTTGCGCAAGCTCTATGCGGAGAGCTTCGGCTAGGGCGGGCCGTCTCTGCTCCCCTCCCGCTTGCGGGAGGGGCTGGGGGTGAGCTCGCGCTCTCCATCGACCGTACCGCCTGTGATTGGCCGGGAGCCCACCCCCTACTCCCGCAAGCGGGAGGGGGAGTAAAGTCGGCGCTTCAGGGCTAACGCGGCCGTCAGTCCAGCATCTTGATGATGGCGGAGAAGTCGAGGCCACCCTGCCCCGCTTCAGCAAACTTCTCGTAAAGCTCGGCGGCCCTGGCGCCCATCGGCGTGTCGGCACCGGCACCGGCCGCCGCTTCCATCGCGAGGCGCAGGTCCTTGAGCATCAGCATTGTCGCGAAGCCGCCCTGATAATCATGGTCGGCGGGCGTTTCCGGGCCGACGCCGGGGAGCGGGGCGTAGCTCGTCATCGACCAGCTCTGGCCTGACGAAACCGAGGCGATATCGAAGAATTTCTGCGGATCCAGCCCGAGCTTGCGGGCAAGCAGGAACGCCTCGCAGGTCGCGACCATGGTCGCGCCGAGCAGCATGTTGTTGGCGATCTTCGCGGTCTGGCCGGTGCCGCTCGCCCCGGCATGAATCACCGCCTTGCCCATATCGGCGAGGAACGGCTCGGCGCGGTCGAAGCCTTCGGCGCTGCCGCCGACCATGAAGGTGAGCGTGCCGGCATTGGCCGCGCCGATGCCGCCGGAAACAGGCGCGTCGACCGCGGTGAGGCCCTTGGCGAGCGCCGCTTCGGCGACGCGTTTTGCGGTGGCGACGTCGATCGTCGAACAGTCGATCAGGATGGCGGAGAGCGGCGCGGCGCCGAACAGGCTTTCGGTATAGACCTGTTCGACATGCTTGCCCGCCGGCAGCATCGTGATGATCGCTTCGGCGCCCTCGGCCGCTTCAGCGGCGCTGGCGACGGGCAAGCAGCCGGCCTCCTTCGCGCGATCGAGCGCCTCGGCGGAGAGATCGAAGGCGCGGACATCGTGCCCCTTCTTCGCGAGGTTCGCGGCCATGCCGCCGCCCATATTGCCGAGACCGATGAATCCAACGCGTGCCATGTTACTTCCCCGTCCACTTTCCCGGCCGCTTCTCGACAAAGGCGGCCATGCCTTCCTTCTGATCTGCGGTGCCGAACATGCCGTGGAACAGCCGGCGCTCGAACTGCACGCCCATCGCGAGGCCGGTCTCGAAGGCGGCGTTGACCATCTCCTTGTTCGCCAGCACCGCGAGCGGCGCCATCGATGCGATCGTGGCGGCGGTCTTCACCGCTTCCTCGATCAGATCGGCGGCGGGGATGATACGGCTGACAAGGCCGCTGCGTTCCGCTTCCTCGGCGATCATCATCCGGCCGGTCAGGCACATCTCCATCGCCTTGGCCTTGCCGACCGCACGCGTCAGCCGCTGCGAGCCGCCCATGCCAGGCGTTACCGCGAGCTTGATCTCGGGCTGGCCGAACTTCGCCGTGTCCGCCGCGAGAATGAAATCGCACATCATCGCGACCTCGCAGCCGCCGCCGAGCGCGAAGCCGGCGACTGCGGCGATGATCGGCTTGCGGGTCGCGGCGAACCGGTCCCAGCCGGAGAAGAAATCATGGCCGTACATGTCGGCGAAGCCCTGGGCTTGCATCTCCTTGATGTCGGCACCGGCCGCAAAGGCCTTTTCGCTGCCGGTGAGCACCGCGCAGCCCTGCGACGGATCGGCGTCGAAGGCGGCGATCGCGGCGAGCAGATCGGCGAGGATCCGGCTGTTGAGCGCATTCAGCGCCTGGGGCCGGTTGAGCGTGATCAGCGTGACCGCGCCGCGCTGCTCGACCAGGATGGTTTCGTATTCTGCCATGTCGGGCTCCTTATGCGGGCGTCCACGCCTCGCCATCGGGCAGGGGCGCAAAGATCTGGTCGATGATATGGTCGGTCACGCCCTCGGGCGTCGCTGGATTCCAGGCGGGCGCATTGTCCTTGTCGACGATCACGGCGCGCACGCCTTCGAGGAAATCATGGCGCTGCACGACATGGGTGCCGACTGCATATTCCTGGCGCATCTCGTCCTCGAAGGTCGGCATGGTCGCGCCTTCGTGGAGGAGGCGGAGCGAGACCTTCATCGTCTGGGGCGATTTGGTGCGGAGCAAGGCCAGTTGCTGCTGCGCCCAGTCGCCGGGATCGGCTTCGAGCGCGGCAAAGACGTCCTCCAGCGTGTCGGCGGCGAACAGGCGGTCAATCGCGTCGCGGCGCGCGAGGATGCGCGCATCCGGGGCGGGCGTCGAAAGCGCGCCGAGGATGGCCTCGATCCCTTGTGGCTCGGCGGCGATTTCGGCTTTCGCGGCCTCCAGCGCGTCGCTCGGCAGATAGTGCGTCGCAAGGCGCAGCGCGAGACACTCGGCACCATCGAGGCGGTGGCCGGTGAGCGCGAGGAACTGTCCGGTGCGGCCAGGCAAGCGCGACAGATACCAGCCGCCGCCGACATCGGGGAACAGCCCGATCCCGGTTTCGGGCATGGCCAGGCGGGTATTCTCGGTCGCGACGCGCCAGCGCGCGGGCTGCGACAGGCCGACGCCGCCACCCATGGTGATGCCGTCCATGAAGGCGACAATCGGCTTGGCATAGGTGAAGAGCCGGTGGTTCATTTGGTATTCGGTGTGGAAGAACTGCCGCGCTTCCGCCCCATCCTTCGCGCCGCTCTCCGCGAGCATGCGGATATCGCCCCCGGCACAGAAACCGCGGCCTTCGGCGTGGTCGATCAGGATGGCTTCGATCTGGAGATCGGTGCGCCATGTTTCCAGCGCTTCGAGGATGCTGGCGCACATGGCTGTGGTGAGGGCATGGATCGCCTTGGGGCGGTTCAGGCGGATGCGGGCGATCCTGCCTTCGATTGGGGTGAGGACTTCAGAGGTCATACGCACCTACTCCTCTCCCCTTGAGGGAGAGGATAGCGAAGCTTGCCAGCTTGCTGGCTAGCGCAGCTTGGTGAGGGGGCGAGCCAAAGGCTCGCGCGGTCGCATGCGACCGCACACCCCTCACCCAGCTCCGACTAGGCCCGCGTGAAGAACGCGGACCAAGTCTGCGCAACCCTCTCCCCCAGGGGGAGAGGGAAGAAAGGGCGCACCGCATCACTGCC
>Ga0207687_10003026_pt1 | contig 11400 bp, 12 predicted proteins | sample KBSM54metaG_FD_184399 | JGI IMG/M metagenome (GOLD analysis project Ga0207687, IMG submission 184399) | Miscanthus rhizosphere microbial communities from Kellogg Biological Station, Michigan, USA - KBS M5-4 metaG (SPAdes) (version 2) | ecosystem: Host-associated > Plants > Roots > Rhizosphere >... | reverse complement strand
GTCTACACCCGCCATTACCCGCCTTGCCCAAGAACTGACATTCACTACCGCCGCTGCCGCTGCCCGAAATGGATCCGCGGCGTCTTCGAAAATGGCGACAGAGTGCGCCTGAGCGCGCGCACGCGCTCGTGGGTGGACGCTGAACGGAAAGCCCGAGAGATGGAGCGTGCGGCCTCGGGCCGGATCACGGTCGAATGCGCTGTCCAGGCCTATATAAAGGATGACGAGGCGCGCAACCTCTCGCGAGCGACCATCAATCAGCGTCAAGCGTTCTTTGCACGACGCTTCCTACCCTGGTGCCAGGAACGGCACATATCTCATCTCGATCAACTGCGGACTGCACTCTTGCGGCAATTTCTGGAGCAGCCATGGCGATCTGGCCAGCGCGACCAAGGGTTACCAGCGTAGCTTTCGCAAGCTTTTTCGCATCGCCGATATCAGGAATGAGGATGGAACTCGCAAGCTGTGCCGCTCGCATATGTTCCGCGACACCTTTGCGGTCGAACTCTTACTCGCCGGAGTCCCTATCGATCAAGTCTCGGTGCTCCTTGGTCACCGCAGTGTCAAAATGACAGAGAAGCATTACCTGCCGTGGGTGAAAGCCCGCCAAACACAACTCACAGCCAACGTACGGCGCGCCTGGTTCACCGAAGTGAAACGGCCTGCAGTTCAACTGACGCAGCGAGATTTCCACGTGCCTGTTGCCACCTGTCATTCGCTCAAACTGCATCATTGGGTGCCCATACGTATTACGCATCCGCTGTTGTATCTATGAGGAGACCTCTGGGGTTCGCGTACAAATCGTTCTGATTGTGGAGCGTCAAACCCCGGATCAAGCTGCCGCGGTTGCCGCAAGTCAAGGGAGCTAGCTGAGATGCGTGTCTGACTTGCGCTGTCAAGGCAGGTAGCCGGAACGTGCAGGAACGCGCTGGTGCGAGGCCGCGTACGACACATAACTGAATGATACAAGTACACTCACCATGCGTAAGGTGCTTTTTAATCTCAGAAGCGATATTGCTACGCACATCTTTGGGCGCGTTCTGGATTGTTGAACTAATCGCGGGGATGATCTCCTCCGCCGAGATTGGAGCCGAGGTGGCGAAGATGAACAAGGCCGTTTGTAGCGCTTTCTTCAGGGGACATATCGGAGTCGATCGCAAATTCAACATTCTCGACTGGGAGAAAGAATCAATCAACGGGAATGTCTGGCTGCGTCTTCCGAAGGCCTTGTTGTTACGGAAATTTGAAATCGCAAAGAAGGGCTTGAGCGTCATTTTTTTCGCGGCAGTTCTGGCCTGCGCTTGCGAAAAGGGGCTTTGACGCGGAAAAAACAGCATTTGAGCCCGATTTTCCATGCAAAGCTTGCACGGCAGCTTCGAGCTACCAACGCAGGCTTCGATGGTCCTGTTACTCTGGCTTCGCTGTGCCGGAGATGATAGCCTGTTGCAGCATGTGGTGCAACTTATCCGCAATTCCCACCGCCAGAGTCTCGCCTTGTCGTCCTAATGCAGACTGCTGGTCGCCGAGCTTTGATTGCTGATCTCCCAATTTGGACTGCTGGTCGCCGATTCTTGATTGCTCGTGTCCAGCGGTTGATTGCAGATCACCAATCCGGCTTTGCAGATCGCCCAGTTCAGATTGTAGGTCCCCCAGCTGAGATTGCGTAGCTCCTTGCGCGCTGAGCCGTTTGGCATCAGCTTCCGCCTTCTGGAAATCGGCGCTCATATCGGGAACCTTCACCTTCACTTCCCGCTGCTTGCTGCCAAGTTCGCCCTGTTGCTCGCCCAGTGCGCGCTGCTTGGCGCCGAGTTCGGATTGCTGCGCTTCAATGCTGAGCAGCGGATTAAAGAGACTTCGGGCAGCCTTCACCGTGCCAGGATCGCTGGTGGAATAAGACTTTCCATTCATACGAAATGAAATCCTGGCCGGCATTACGCGGACGAACATCAACGCCTGGTCAGGAACGTCCTGGGCCGAAGAGGTGCACAGATCATCACCCATGCTGATGGCAACGTTCCGATCATCAGAGGTGCTGGCCCAGCAATGGTCTCCCTGTCCCCGGAGATGAACATGCACGATGCCGTGATCGGTGCGGCTGATCACAGTAAACGTATCATTGGCATATTTTGAGAGAGATTGAGCAGAGGCAGCCACAAATGCGCAGCCTATGAAAAGAACCAGCAATGCGGAAGCTGCCGGCAACAATGAACGAAATCGAGATGACGTTTTTGAGCGCATAATCATCAAACCCCTTCTGTACTGCCGTTTTCGGCCGAGCGTTTATTCCGGCTTGGCAATTCGCTTCCTGATTGCATCATCAAGCATTGTGCTCAGCTCGAGCGACGCCTTACGAGCCAGTTCACCCTGGCGTCGTCCCAACTCTCCCTGTTGTCGACCCAGTTCACCCTGTTTGATCCCGAGGTCGCGCTGTTTGGCACCAAGCTCGCTCTGTTGTCGCCCAAACCCGGATTGATGTTGTCCAGCTTCAGACTGCAATCGGCCAAGCCGTGACTGGAGTTCGCCAATTTGAGACTGAATGCTGCCGAGTTCGTTTTGCGTTGCACCACTGGCTTGAAGTTGCTTCAGGCGGGCATGAATCCGTTCCAGGTCGGGTGATATATCCGGCACTTTCACTGATACACCATCCATCTGTTTGCCCATTTCGTCCTGCTGGCGGCCGAGTTCATCCTGTTGCCGACCGAGTTCGTCCTGCTGCCGCCCGAGAGCGTCCTGCTGCTTTTCCAGTTCTTCCTGAGGAGCAAACAATGCCTGTACGCGGCCCAGGAAAGCGGGATCGGTGATGACATAGGATTTTTCGTCGCGCTCAAACCAGATGAAATCGCTCGTGATTGATTTCCGAAGGGCGCGGGCGTGTTGCAAATCCTCTTCATTGCCGGACATGGTCACGCTGTTGGAATTGGCGTGGATGATCACATACCGTGGTCCTGACCCGAAATGGTAGGAGCCGCCGTGCACGGTGGTCGTGTTGGATTCGTCGGATTTTTGATCGTCTTTTTCTTTTTTTTGCGCGTTGTTTTGTTTCTCAACAGGCGCTGCTTGAGCAGCAACTTGTGCACGAGTTCCTGAAGGTGAGGGCGGCATTGTCGTAGTGTTTACCGCAGCACGGCTTTCTTTTGCAGGCTTCACTGCTGCCTGGGCAGTAACCGAAGGACGCAAAGAAGCGATCAGCAAAAGTACGGGCACCGCGCATAAAAGGGAAATGACAATGAACGATGTCTTCAGTGAAGCAGCGGGTTTCCATGCGAGGATGCGGTCAACGCGCCGCTCCGGGAGCCCGGACCTGGTGTGACTGGCCATGGACAATGCATGCCATCGCACCCGTCCTTTCCTACGTTCAAGTTGAGAGAAGAACCCAAGAAGAGTTTCAGCATACAGAGTGCGGTCCGCTCCTCCGGCGAGTGCGGCCTCATCACTGGCTTGCTCGGCCAGTTCCGTGATCTGCCGGTCCAACCACCAGGGAAGAGGACTGAACCAGAACAAAGCACGATGCAGCCGTGCAAGCAAGAGTGTGAGGGCGTCGCGGCGAGCCACGTGGGCGATCTCATGGGACAAAACAGCCTCAAGCTTCTCCCGGCTCCATTCTCTCCAGCATGTAGGCAGCAGAATGAGCGGTTTTCGAATCCCGACTGTTGCAGGTACAAGCAATGCCGGCGATTCTTTGAGGTGCAGCGCAACATTCAGGCCTGCAAGTTGTGACTGCAGGGCAAGAAAATCCAACGCGGCAAGCGTATGCGGATCTTCAAATTCCCCTCTGCGCGGAAAATATCGGGGAGAGATATCGCTGGCGGCAATGGCCAACCTGCGGCTTCCGCAGATGCCCACAAATGCACGCGCCAGCAGCACCACCATCCCGAGAAAGTAAATTGCCAGACTCATGCCTCTCCAGCCAATGCGAGACATCGAGGCTAAGAGTGAAGCACGTTGCGGAGCCGGAACTGCAGGATGGGACGCCACTGAGGAATAAGTGTTTGAATCGTGTGCAGCCGCTTTTGCGGTTCTCTGCTGGTCATTCATAGGCACGATAACAGACACGGCTGAAGCCTGCTCTGCGTCATGACCGGGAGAAATCGAAGCAACAAAGTTGTCTTTAATAGTCGTTGCCGGAGTAGCCGGGAGGGCAGCGGAATGGTCAGCGTGTGCCGCGAACCACGCAAGCCCGGGTATCGGCAGGTTGAAATGGGGTAGAGCCACACTCAAGAGCGGCATTGCTAATGCAATGCAGAGAACCCCAGTCCATACCCGAAGCTGCACGATGGAGCGCTTTGACGGAAGCAGCGCCAGCACCAGCCCCGCCACGCCAGCCACAACGATGGAGCGCAGCGCAGATTCACCTAAGAGAACCAGCAAGTCTTTTTGCAGGTGCGGCACGGATAAGAGGGTCATGAGTTTCCTTCTTTCTGCTGGGCAATTTTCCTCGCGATTCGGTTGAATTGCTTGCGATCAATCACCTGGTTGTCCACCATCCCGATCACAAATTCCTCCGCCGAGCCGCCGCAGAAGCGATCAATCAGGTTCTTCACCGCCTGCGCCACAACATTCTGGCGAGGCTCAGCAGCGCGATATATGAAGGTGCGGCCATGGACTGAATGTTCGATATAGCCTTTCTGTTCCAGTCGCCGCAATACGGTGCGAATGGTCGATTCCTTCATGGGGCGCGTAGAGGTCAGTGACTCGCGGCATTCTTCTGAAGAGCATGGGCCGTTGGCCCAGACATAATCCATTACGGCCTGTTCCACCTCGCCTAGTCGTTTGATATGGCTGTTACGCGATTTCTTTGTGTTATTCATTGTAACGTTACAAGTTGTAACATACCGTTCACTTCTTGTCAACACATTGCTTTCTCAGCGCGTCAGAAGGCGCGTATTTTAGCCGGTGGGAGGGGGATATCTACGATTTTTGGAGTCTTTACCGTTTGTAGCAAAACGAGCAGGCACGACCCACGGGGGCCCAAGCCAGATGACCTCGAAATTACTGATTTAGTAATTCTTCCAGCAGCGCCAACCCGATCCAATCGGCTGCGCGCGACTTGTGCTCGGGATTGAACATCTCATCCGACGGAGCGTCATCCCCAAATTTGCATCCTTAGAAAGTTCTTAAGAAAGTTCTTGATTCTCTGTAGAAGGCTCAACATAGTGAAACCTAGAAGCAATATGCCGGGTTGTTGTAACTGGCTGGTTGAGGGCATCTAATGAAACTACCTACATCAGTAGATACTGTCTACAGGGGAAGTATTGCGACAAGATGTCCAGCATCCCGAAATGGAAATCAAAAATGTTGATTTTCACATTTTCATTGAACATGATAATCCTTTCGACGCATCTGATGATTTGACCTTCTTCGTGCTGTTGCTATTTACCAGGTGGCATTGCCGTTCTTTGCGAGGTGAAAGCCATGGAGATCCGTAAGATCCATTCCCCGGCGATCTTCATTTGTTCTCGTCATCCGCTTGCATTTGGTGCGATCAAGAAACTGCTCATTTCCGGGATGTACGAAGTCAGGAAGTTCGAGCAGATTCCAGCTAATCCATTGGAGGGCCCGGCTCAGCTATTGATTCTCGACACCTGTTCTGTCAAAAATTGGACAAAGATCGCGATTGAGTGGAACCGGATGGGAGGACGGTCTATCGTCCTTCTTCAAGAAGGATTCAGTAGCCCAGAAGAAGAGAGCAGGTTCATTTACCTAGGCATCCATGCAATCATTCTGGTGCCGAATATTGATACCGAACTGCCGCGTGCCGTGAATGCGGTAGCAGAAGGGCAATTCTGGATGGATCGGGAGTGCCTCAGCGAGTACGTCAAGAGCACCCGCTCATGTGGCGGTTTCCGCGAGTCGCGTAGTCTCACTGCCCGTGAACAGCAGATCATCCCTCTTCTGATAACAGGGTTTTCCAATAAGGATATCGCCAATATGCTTCAGATAGAGGACCGAACAGTAAAATTTCATGTTTCCAACATCTTGCGAAAATTCAAAGTGAAAACTCGTAAAGCTCTTAGGATGGCAGATACCGCGGAAGAATCGTTTGCGGGAGCTGCAATCGCTTAGGAAATTGTCTTTGCTCCTGCAATCCATGATTCATAAATGTGAGCTTGTAAGCGGCTAGGCACAAAAACTCCAAGCTCAATTTCTTTAACGCAAGGTTAAGTGGGTTATATGTGTCCACCTGTACCATTGCCGAAAAATGAGTTCAGTGGGTCTATTTGCGTCTGCCTGTACCGTTGCGGAAAAGCAGGACAGTGTTTCCCCCGATCATTTTTTGTTACTCGTACAGTTGTCAAAGAAGTTTGAATTTGCTTTTATTATCACAACCACATTGTGAGCGGAAAACTTGCATGTGGCTGCCTGTAAAGTTGGCAAGCATTTTGTGACTCAGAAAGGCGGCAGCCTGCCCTCTCACCGCCTTGGACCAGAGCAATTTTCACTGTCGGACACCTAATATGCTGCTGATTGAAAAGGACTCATGGTTTGCTATCCAAGTCACACCTCGACATGAAAAGAGGGTTGATGCCATTCTTCAGCAGCAGAATTATGGTCACTTTTTGCCAATGCGCCGAACGCGCCGGAAGTGGTCGGACCGCGTCAAAGTCATCGAGCAGCCATTATTCCCTGGGTATGTCTTTGTCCGCACCCAATCGTGTAGCGTGGGAAGGATTCATCGCATGCCAGGCTTTATAAGAATTGTGAGTTTTGGCGGCAGGCCTTGTTCTGTGCCAGATATTCAAATTGAGGCTTTGCAAAGAATCGTTGACTCTAAGCGCGACATTTGTCCAATTCCGTATCTTGCCTCAGGCCAGAAGGTTCAAATTGTCACCGGACCGTTATCTGGCCTCATCGGAATCGTTAGTCACTATAGAAATTGTGGCAGGCTGGTCGTCTCAGTGGATTTGATTATGAGGTCGATAGTAGTTCAGATTGATGAGGAGGAACTCGCACTTTTAAGTCCTGCTCCATGTTTGGATCTAACGGCGTAGTGTTGGTTGCCTGGGAATAGATTGTACGAGCTTAGCCTAGGAGGAAGTCATGCCAAGAGAAGACGAAGTTGATAATCGAATCTACAAGGTAGTGTTAAACCATGAAGAGCAATACTCCATTTGGCCCGCTGATCGCGACAATCCTCTGGGATGGAGAGATGACGGCAAGAAGGGGACGAAACAGGAATGTCTTGATCATATAAAAGAGGTGTGGACCGACATGCGTCCGCTCAGCTTGCGCCGTCATATGGAAGGGATTTCCAAGGCCCAAACAACAATGCAGTAGCTGGTGACTGCTAAAAATGTCGTCAGCTTTTTCGGGACGCCGCCACTCAGCAGCATCAAATCCCCACGTCCCAATAAGCGCTGAAGCTCCAATAGGAATTCGTTCACTCGAGAGCGACAAGGTTATACTCTCCCGCACTAGTTCTGACTTCAGAAAAATGTCTCTATCATCGACAGAACCCAGGCAAAATCCAATCTAAATGAACTTCTGGCTGGCTAATGGCGACGAGAGCATCCGTAATGAGAACTTGGAACTCGGCGGAGTTCCGGTGCCCACGCTTTAGTGGTATTATCGGAATTTGAGTACTCGAGGTTCAGCGATGATGCAGCTTTTCCTGCAAGATCTTCGATTAGCCGCCCGCACACTGAGGAAGATTCCAGGATCCACCCTGGTGATTGTGCTTTCTTTGGCGATTGGAATTGGCGCCAATACCGCGGTCTTCAGCGTGATTAATGCATTGTTGCTGCGTCCGCTTCCTTATCCACAACCTGAACGGCTCGCGGCTATCTGGCTGCATTCGCCTGGCGTCGGTATCTTTCGCGATTGGCCTTCACCCGGAGAATATATCGACATCCAAAATGAAAACCATTCGTTTGACGAAATGGCGCTGGCTGTGGGCGGGAGCTTTACACTTACCGGCCGCGAGCAACCAGTGCGGGTGAGCGCCATGAGAATGCAATCCAGCATGCTGGGCATGCTGGGTGCTAGAGCGCATCTTGGGCGCTTGTTGCTCCCCGAGGACGACCATCGTGGTAAAGCGCCTATCGCCATCTTGACCTACCCACTCTGGCAGAGCATGTTCAGCTCTGATTCCAACATCGTCGGCAAAGCCATCGCCCTGAATGGCAACCCATACACCGTAGTCGGAGTATTGAGTCCTGGATTTCTCCTGAACAATGAAGTGATGCCCGCTGCGGATGGGGCAGTGGGTAAGGTAGACCTGATTCTGCCGCTTCCCCTGGGACCGGAGGCGGCGCAAAGCCGCAATGACGAAAACTATAACATTATGGTGCGCTTGAAACCCGGGGTTACTATCCAGCAGGCCCAACAAGACTTAAATGTTATTGCGAACCGCATTCGGGAAAAAGACAGGCGTGACCGCACGTTCGGAATGCACATTGTAGGTTTGCAGGACCAGGTCATAGGTGATGTACGCCGAATCCTGCTGGTTTTGCTGGGATCGGTTGCGGCGGTGCTCTTGATCGCCTGCGCGAATGTGGCCAACTTACTGCTGACGCGCGCCTCGCAGCGCGCAAGAGAAATCGCCATTCGCACTGCTCTGGGAGCGAACTGGCAGCGGGTAGTAAGCCAGTTGCTCACGGAGAGTGTGCTGCTCGCGCTGCTGGGAGGCGCAGCCGGCCTAACGATTGCCGCATGGGGTCTTCATGTGATGCGTTTGATTAAGCCAGGGAACATTCCGCGCATGGAGGAGATCGGGATCAGTGGAACTGTTCTGGCATTCACGTTTGTTATCTCTCTTCTCACTGGGATCCTGTTTGGCCTTGCCCCGGCGTGGCGTGCAATCAAAGTGGACCTGAACTCCACGTTGAAAGCAAGTGGCCGTAGCGGCCACAGTGATACAGGGCTGCGCGTATCCCGGCGCCACTTGCGAGGATTGCTGGTGATTTCCGAGATTGCGCTTTCCGTGGTTCTGGTGGCGGGCGCCGGACTGCTCATCCGCAGCTTTGCACGACTGGAGAGCGTGGACCCAGGCTTCACCAGCAAAAACGTGCTGGCGATGGAAGTCTCACTGAATGGAAAGAGCTACGCCAAAGACGAGGCTGTCACTGGCTTCTACCGCGAAGTCGAAAGCCGCATCGCCCATCTCCCTGGAGTCATCGCCGAAGGGGCTACGTCTGTGTTGCCCCTGGGCGGATCAATCGAATGGGGGCGTATCAACGTAGAGGGCTATACCCCCGCTCCCGGCGACGAATTGCAGGTGGATCTTCGTGTGGCCAGCCCAGATTATTTCCGCACCATGCAAATCCCGCTGATTCAGGGCCGTTTTTTCGACGACCACGACACGAGCACGGCGCCTCTGGTTGCCATTATCGAACAGAGGTTTGCGCAGCGTTTCTGGCCCCACGAGAGCCCCATTGGGAAGCACCTGTGGTTCAACCCCAAGAAGCCCTCCTATACCATTGCCGGAGTGGTCGGCGCAGTCAAGCAGGAAGGGCTGAGCAGTACCGGGAAGATTGCCGTTTATTTCCCCTACTCTCAGGTTTCAGAAAACCACATGTATGTCGTCGTGCGCGCGTCTTCCAATGTGGCGGAACTAGCAACGCCCGTGACGCGTGAAATACACGCGATCGACCCCACTGCGGCGGTTTACAACATTACGACGATGCAGGATTTGCTCCAGCGATCGCTGGCCCGGCCTCAGTTTTCAGCGACTCTGCTCGGTTCTTTTGCCCTGTTTGCGCTTATTCTGGCGGCGGTGGGCGTGTTCGGCGTTCTTTCTTACCTGGTCAGCCAAAGCACCCGTGATATCGGACTGCGCATGGCTCTGGGAGCGAAGCCCGCAGATATCTTCGGCCTTGTGGTAAGGAATGGAATGACGTTGGCGGCGATCGGCATCCTCGCTGGCCTCTCCGGCGCCGCAATCTTAACGCGGTTTATGAGCAGCTTGCTGTTTGAGGTTCGGCCCATGGACGCGCTCACCTTCATCACCGTGCCCGTGATGCTTGCCGCAATCGCCTTGGTGGCCACCGTGATCCCAGCCCGGCGCGCCGTTCGGGTTGATCCGATCGTGGCTCTTCGAGAGGACTAACTACTCGTCTCGCAACCACGGATTCACGCCGCATCACTTGTTGTGCCGAAACGCAGCTTGCCACTTCCCCGCGGCACAAAGAAGCTGCGCTTGTCGAAAGTGAATAGGCCTGTGATGCGGGCGCCAAACAACATTTAAGTGCAATAACGAAAAGGAGAATATCCAAATGGGTTGGAACGATCCTGAGAAAGAAGACACTACGATTTATAAAGTCGTAATGAACCACGAGGAGCAATATTCCATTTGGCCCGACGGCAAAGAGGTTCCCAACGGCTGGAAAGACGTGGGAAAAACCGGCCGCAAAGCCGAGTGTCTCGCCTATCTCAAGGAAGTTTGGACGGATATGAGGCCACTGAGCCTGCGGAAGAAGATGGAGGAATACGAAAGAAATCCGCCACCTCCTCCGCTGCCCCCAGACCTCAACCGAATACGCGAGCAAAGCTTGGTGGACAAGCTATGTGAAGGAAAGCATCCGGTGCAAGTGGAGTTGCGGCCTGAGCGTACCGCGGAATTATTCAAAGAGGCTATTGACCGAGACTACATCCAGATCAAATTCGTCCAGACCAAGGGAGGAACGCAACTTGGATTTCGCCTGAATCGGGACGCTTCCGATTTGAGTGCTGCCGATTTTGAGGGTGGCAAGGGCACTGTTCATGTCGAGGGATCATTGACGCTTGACTATGTGCCCGTCAAATGCGTCGCCGATATCGACCTGAGCACTTTGGAAGGTAAGGGTCACTTGGTCAAAGTGGAGGCCCAAAGAGCCTCAGCTGTCTGAATGGGCATCAGACACCCAAAATGTGACCGGGGGCGGCAATCATTGCTTTGTGCTCTTTAGGACAGCATTTTCATACCCGGGCATGACAGCGTGGCGTCGCGCCAGTGCGCGACCAGCTTGCCCCTCCACTATCGCTATAAACCAATCCAAACTGTCGCTCTCCTGGCAGCGAGGCACCTATCGTTCCCTCGTGACCGACTGATTTTCCAGCCTCCGACGTGCGGGTTGTGCCCGCCACCAATCGCTTCATCGAAGAAAGCGTCCAACAAAAAGACTCGCATGATTGTTTCGCTGGAGTCCATTTCATTGTCTTGCCGTGGAAGTAGAAGCAGATTGCGTGAGGCTTGAGCGGCAATCGCGGCATATTCTTGAATCAGAGAGACCATCGCTTATCCGAGCATCCCAAAATCCATTCACACAAATCTGGCAGCAAGTGTGCTGTAAGCAAAAAAAGCCAGGAGCTACAGCAATGGAGGGCATTTATTTATGGAACAGTTGGCAGCGGAGAAACTGGAAACAACAATTACGACAGGTGTGTTATGGCCCACTCCGACACTCACCTTGATTATCGATCACC
>Ga0207687_10003024_pt1 | contig 11407 bp, 10 predicted proteins | sample KBSM54metaG_FD_184399 | JGI IMG/M metagenome (GOLD analysis project Ga0207687, IMG submission 184399) | Miscanthus rhizosphere microbial communities from Kellogg Biological Station, Michigan, USA - KBS M5-4 metaG (SPAdes) (version 2) | ecosystem: Host-associated > Plants > Roots > Rhizosphere >... | reverse complement strand
GACGGTGGCGACTCGGTCACCTTTGTAAGCGCGGGCGAAATTGATGGCAAACTTGCCGGGAGGCAGGTCGGAACCCGAGATCATCGCGGCCAGCGTATCCAGAATCATGTGCTTAGCTTTCTCGACGACATCGGCAGGCAAAGGATGGCCGGAGGCCTCACTCATGTAGGTGCTCAGGCGGGTCATGATCGGGCTGATCGCGGCGGGCGCCTGCGCCCTTATGGTTCGCAGCGAGGCCGCCGTGGCGGCCAGCAATCCCCCTGAGTAGTGCAGCATTTCGCGCCGGCTGGGATGTTTCGGCATCGAGAGTCTCCGTTCGGATCTATCGTATCAGCGTATCTGCTGTAGAATAATTGCCATGAAGAAACGCTTCTTCGCCGTTGTCGGAATGCTGCTGTTCGCGGCCTTTGGCGCTGCCCCGGCCGATCCGCCACTCCACGTGCTGGCCTCGAACGGCGTGAAGGCGGTGATCGATGAACTGCGTCCTAAAGCGGTCCGCGCCGTGGGACGGCCCATGGCCATCGAGTACGACACATCGTCATCCGTTAAGAAACGCATCGAGAGCGGGGAAGCGTTCGAAGTGGCGATTCTCACTTCGGATGTGATTGACGATCTGGCGAAAGCCGGAAAGATTGCTACCGCCAATCGGATCGAGATCGCGCGCTGCGGGATCGGCGTGGGCGTGCGCGCTGGGGCGCCCAAACCTGACATCTCGACGCCGGATGCGCTGAAGCGCACGTTGCTGGCGGCGAAGTCCGTAACGTTCGCCCAGGATGGCGCCAGCCGCGTGTACATCCTCCAGATGTTCGACAAATTCGGAATCACAGAAGCAATGAAACCGAAACTGGTTCTGGAGCAAGGGTCTACGCGGTCGAACGCGCGCGTGGCCAATGGATCGGCGGAAATGATTATGACGCTGGTCAGCGAGATCCTGCCGGCGAAGGGCGTTCAACTGGTGGGACCGCTACCCGCGGACGTGCAGCATTACGTGAATTTCGCCGCGGGGATCAGCGCGACCAATAAAGATGCCAACGCCGCGAAGAGATTGATGAAGTTTCTGGCGAGTCCCGCAGCGGGTCCGGCACTGAAGTCGATGGGGATGGAACCGCCGCGTTAGTTCGCTACTTAACCACGTTACTTAACCACGTTATTTAACAGCGACCTTTACCTCGCCGTTGGTCCAGCAGCACTGAAATCCGCCGCCGCCTTCGCCTGAGGAATCGTTCACCAGTACGTGCAGGATGTAATCTCCGGGCTCGCTGAATCTGGCCGTAGTCGTCGCGGTGCCATTGACGACCGCCGGGCGAGCGTTCGCGAAGGTGACGGTCCCGGGTCCACGATATTTTGTCCAGCGCAGCTTGACTGGATCGCCCAGACTCTTGGGCTTGGCGCCGGATGCGCTGGTAAACTTGCCATCATCGGTCACCCAAACTTTCAACTCCAGCGGATTCGCCAGCGCGGTAGCCCGCTCCACAATCAGCGTTTGCGGCCCCTGGGCCGATGGACCCTGCGGGTCGAAGCGCAGGACAGGCGGCGTGTTCCCCACGGCCTCTTCTTTGAGGGGAGAGATCTCGTAATCCGGATGCAGGCTGGCTGGAATCGTGCTGGACTTGCCGTTGGCGGTCAGCGTCCAGATGATCTTGTTCGAGCCGAAATCGCTTGGTACCTTCACCACAAACAGCCCCCACTGGCGGCCTGAGAGGAAGTGTGTCGGCTGGCCGCGATCCGGACCGCCGGGCTCGATCCGATTATTCGGGCCGATGGGAACATCCAATTCCTGCTTGGTGTTCCGGTTGAAATATCCCAGCACCAGATTGTAGCTGCCGTCGGAGGTCTTATACCAGCCTTCGAAGGCGCCGGTAATGTTCGCACCGGTTTCGTGCGTCGGCTCAAGGGGGAGCGACTGCGCGCACGCGAGGGACGCGCCTAACAGCAGGAGCGCCAGCCTCATTTCTTATGCTTGGACGCCCAGGCGCTATAGTCTTCGTCGCTGATATAGGTGACGTTCACCCAGGCGTGGGCCATCTCATCCACCGTGCGATGCCCATATCCAACCCACTGCTCCGGATCGGGATTGTGCGGATTATTGCTGGTGTTGTCGTGCCAGGTGGTGACTTTGATCACGGTGCCTTTGGGCAGAACCGGCGCCGCGTCTTCGTCATAGATGTAATTCGTCATCCAATTGAAGTTGAAGTTGCCGACGTAGCTGATCATTTGATCCGAGCCATCCGGCAGGATGGCTTCGAGTGACATGGCCTTTCCGCGCAGGTGCATGTGCGGCTGGATATTCTCCAGGATGGCCGCCTGTTTGAGCACCGTGAATCCCTGGCTTTCAACAATCGTGTTGGGCGGAAGGTCGAGATTCGGTCCGGTCTTTCCGGGGAATGCGGTCAGGTGAGTGCGATACTTCGGTTCCTGGCCTTTGGGATACAGCCACAACGCCAGTTGGACGCCCGAGGGAATCTCTTCGCCGACGGCGTGAATGTGCACATCCCAGGAGATCTTCGAGCCGGGCAGCAACAGCTTACCCGTGTTGGGATGGAAAATATCGTACGACTTTCCGATAGCCCACTCCATCAGCACTCCTTGCCGGTCGGCATCGTTGGTTGAGCCGGCGGTGGGAGCATCGTCATCGTTCTGCACCAGATACGCCACAGCGTGATGAATTGTCTTGCGCGCTTGGGCGGTGGTCGGCCGCACTTCTACTGCGCGGACCCAGCGCGGCTCGGATACCGGAATGTCCGCCACCGGCCTCCACCAGACATCCTGGCTCTTGCCAGGCATGGTGTAGGAAGTCGCTTCGATGATCAGGTCGGGCTGAGTGCCGATTTCCTTCGCAGCCTGCCATTCATTCGCCTTGGGCCATTGCTTGGCCGCAGGCATGTCCTTTGGATCGCCCTGAGGCGCTCCCAGATCCACCCAGCGGGTGATGGTGGCGATCTGGTCGTCCGATAGCGACATGTCGTTCTTGAACTTGTGGACGCCCACGGTCATGTCGATATGCCACGGCGGCATCTGGCGCGTGGCCACGCGCTGGCGGATGGATTTGGCCCAGGGACGGGCTTCCTCATAGGTCACCAGCGACATGGGCGCCATGGATCCGGCGCGATGGCACTCCTGGCACTTTTCCTGAAAAATAGGTGCGATGTCCTTGGTGAAGGTGACCGCGCGATCGCTGCCCAAATCGGCTGCGAGCGCACATACCGGGATCGCCAGAAAAATGAGGAAGCTTTTCATAGGGCACTCCTATATCTGGCCTAGATTTTAGTTGGCCTGCGGCTACGTGTCAAAGGGTGGGTCGGACGCCTACGGCCCAACGAAGCCGGTTCGTAAACCGGCGCGATCCACTTCTTTGCCGCGGAGGTACACTTTGCCGATCTTCCGGGTATTCGTAATGTTGTCCAGCGGATTGGCGTCCAGCACGATGAAGTCGGCGCTTTTCCCCGGAGCCACAGTGCCGAGCTGATCCATTTTCAGGATTTCGGCCGAAGTCTTGGTGGCGGCCGTGATCACCTGAGAAGGCGTCATACCCGCCGCGACCATGTCGGTCAGTTCCTCGTGCGCCGTCCAGCCGACGGTAACGCCGGAGTCGGTTCCGAATCCGATCCGCACGCCCGCGTCGCTCAGCTTCTTCAGATTGCGCGCCTGAACGGCGAAGAATTCACTGGCCTTCTTGGCATCGGCGGGGGAGCGATTCTGCCATGCATCCGTCAGACGTTTGATCTCAGACGCCGGGACTGTTTCGCCGAGCCATGCGGGATCCTTCAGCCCGGTTCCATTGTCCGGAAGATTCGGAATGACGAAGAAGTTGGGACGCGCCTTGATCAACTGCATGAATTCGTCGTCGATATCTTTGTCCCGGACGCCGTGCGCGAATCCGTCGAGCCCCGCTCGAAGCAGATCCTTGGCGTCGGCCAGATAGTAGATGTGCGCCACGGCGCGGAGGCCGTTTTTGTGGGCCTCGTCGATAATCGCCCGATACAGCGCCGGAGTCAGCTTGGGAACCGTTCCGCCACGATCATCCACCCAGAACTTGACCCAATCCACTTTCTTGGCGGCCAGTTCCTGGACCGCCTTGCGGGCGTCGGCTTCCGTTTCGATGGCATATGCCACAGGCTTCCAGTAAGCCTGCCCAGGGCCCGCGTTGGTGCGTCCCATGCCTCGGCCGGCGGTGTGAAACAGAGCCGCATCGGGAACCGGGTTCGCTCGAACCTCGTACGGAGTCTCTCCTGGATCGATTCCCATGCTCTGCGTCGCGGCCACCCCGTAGTAGGCCAGCCGATGTAGATGATCGATCAGGTTGTCCTTTGTATACGTATCCGCGCCGATCTTTCCGGTCTTGATGACGGCCCAGCCCAGGTGGGTGTGCGTATCCACCAGCGCGGGCATCACGGTTTTGCCGGTCAGGTCCACGCGCGCCGCGCCGGGCGGGGCAGTGAGATCTCCCTTGTGGCCGACTCCGGTGATCTTGGCGTTCTCCATCAGCATCACCGCGTCTTCGAGGGGCGCGCTGCCGTCCCCGGTAATGATGCGCGCGTTTTCGAACAGAGTGACGGAAGGCGTGGCCGGCGGCGTCTCCTGCTTGGCTGAATCCTTGGGAGCCTGGGAACAGCCCCCGAGGATCAGCAACACACCAATCAATAGAATCTTCTTTGGATACATAGAAACCTTTTCTTAAGACGTCGGCATCGACAAGAACGCGTGCATCGCATGCCAGAGCGTCTGGCGGTTCAAGCCCATGACCACGGAATGCGCCATCCCCGGCAGCACCACGAACTGGCGATCGCCGCTGGGGAGTTGCGAGAAGAAATCAGTAAGATCGCTCATAGTAGCGATGCCATCATATTCGCCGCGGACCAGCAGCACGGGGGCGGTCAGCCGCTTGGGGTCAACCAGGGGCAGATTCGCTGTCATGTCGAGATACGTCCCGGTGGGAACCTGGTCGCCGAATTTCAGCTCCTCATCTGCAAGGAATTCGGCAATGGAAGCGTCGGAAGTGCCTGGTTTGTCGCGCGTAAAAATGCTGCGGATCATGTCACGGTCGCGCAGGCGGCGATTGTGCGTGCGGTAATAATCCAGATTCTTGGCGCGCTCCGTCAGCGTCGGAGAATTATCGCCTTTATAGGTGAACGCTCCCAGAACCAATCGGTCTACGCGATTGGGCTGGGCCACGGCGTACGCCCCGGCACGGATCGCACCCGAAGATTCGCCGAACAAGTGCACCTTCTGCCGTCCGGTCTCGCGCGTGATGACTTCCATCGCGGCTTTAATGTCGGCCACGCCGCTCGCGATATCGGAATTGCTCTGGGTCTGGCTGGAGCGGCCATAGTTTTCGTGATCCATGGTCCAAACGTCGTAACCCAGCTTGGCGAAGACGTTCATCACCGAATACTCGCCCTTGCCGGGCGTGGCCAAGTCGAAGGAAGATCGGCTGGAATTCGACGAGCCATGAATCAGGAGCAGCACCGGCATGGGCTTCTCGGCCGTTCTGGGAGGAGTCGCCCGTTTGCGGAACATGTACAGCTTGACGCTGCCCTTTTGCGCCCAATACTCGTTAGACCAAAGCTTGGGAGCCTTTTCGCCGGTTTTCTGCGCGATGGCAGCCGCGGGCGCGAGCAGCGCGCCGGCCATTATGTTGCGACGCGAAAGAGTCATTTGGCGTCCTTGGCCCGCCCGCCCCGCAGGATGTTTTCCACAGCCTGGTTGCCTTCCTGGCAGGCGTACTCGTACAGCACATATTCCGGATCGCGAGTTAGCGGGATCACGACCTTCCACGGCTGCGTATACACGTTCGGATCGTCGATGGTGACTTCGTACTGGATGGTGCCTTCAGAAATGCGAGTGAAACGCTCCACCACGTGCAGCGCCTCGCTCTGCGGGATGCCTTTGATCCGGCCCGTGGCGGCGCTGGTCGCGATCCATCCCTTGCCGTTGTAATTGGTGGTATCCACTACCAGAGTGTTGCCTTCCCAATGTCCGCGCGAATCTCCGTCCCACGCGCGCACTTCTTTCGGAGCATGGGCACGGCCGTCGAGCGGAATCACCCGCGCGTCATGGATCATCTCCGACATGATCACGATATTCCCGGCGCTTTGCACGATCTGATAGGCATTGTTATATCCGGCGGGAAACATGCGTCCGGGGACGCCGCGCGTGATGCAGCGATCCCAAATGCTCATGTGCTCGTAGGAATCGCTGATGTGCGCCAGATCGTAATCGCGCTTGGCTTCGGCTGCCGGCTTTACGGGGACCAAACCATTCGCGGGTTCCATCACGAGCGATGTCTGCCGCGTGCCGACCACCTTGGTCCCGGCATCGAACCAGACCTGATTGTAGTTGCCGACGTCGCCCGCCGCGGGGGGGCGATCCACTTTACTCTTCGCCGATTGCTTCTCCAGTTCCGCCGCTTCCTGCTCGGTTAGATAAGCCTTTCCCGCAAGCTGCGCGGGCCGCTCGAAGGGGGTGATGGTGGCATTCGTCCAGACGCCTTGCAGGTCCGGCTGGCCGTCGATGGTGTGGGGCGGGGTCCAGGCTTTCTTCGCCTGGGCCGATACGGCAGAAATCGATACCGTCAGTACGAGAATCGAACGAATCATCATCAGGAGCCTCCTTGATCTTACGGAGTGCGGGATGCGAGATAGGCCGTGATGGACACCATGTCATCGACCGTCAGTTTGGCCACAGCTTCCTTCATCAATTGCGTCCACGGGCCATTGCGATTCCCCTTTTGAATGTCGTATAGCTGGCGGGCGATATAGCTCGGCGACCGGCCCGAGATCGACGGAACGTTCCCGATACCCTTCAGATCGGCGCCGTGGCAGATGCTGCACTTGACGGTCTTGCCCGCACCGCCCGTGGTCACCAGGGCTTCGCCTTTCTTGACGCTGCCGATGGGCGCGTAGGCGATGAACGACGATTTTGAATCGCGCAGCTCGGTGCGCTCCAGATCCACCGGCATTTCGATGACGCGCGAGCCGATCGGTTCCATACCCTTTTCGGCGCCCTCGGTTTCGACGAACATCCATCCGGAGACATGCGTCTTGGGGACCATCTTGGTTTCCATGACCTTGATCCAAGGTTTCGGCTTGATGCTGGCGAAATAGTCGGCCGCGGCTTTCACTTCGGCATCGTTGGCAGCTTTGCCGATCGCGAGCATGGTGGTCGGAGGTCCCATCTTCGACTCGGATGTCTTGCGAAGACCGTTCTTATAATCGGCCATCTGCTGCACAATGTATCCGGCGGGAAGACCGGCCAGGCTGGCGTTTTCGGGACGCCCCTGTCCGTTGGGCAAATGGCAATATCCGCACGCCCGAACATCCGGGCGGCGTCCGTGCGCGACAACGTCAGGCATTGAAGGATGATCGTCGGGATACCAATCCGGCGGATTGAAGAGATCGCGTGTTTGCGGAAGCGTCAAGGCCACCGTACTGCCGGGTACATGCTTCAGCGAGGTATCCGGAGGCGCGGCGGGAGCGGCCGGAGCGCCACCCGCCGGTGCTGGCGGATTAAGTGCATAGGCCCAAGGAGGAGTAGTCTGGTTCTGGGCCAGAATCGTTATGGTGATCATGCCCACTCCAGCGGTTACCGCAGCGTAGCGCCACTTCGGAAGCTTCATGGTTCCTCCCTCATTCTCGGGACGATTCTAGCTCAATCTGCGTTAAGCTGTCTTGCAGGCCTGGAGGAACGCCCAATGCAGATCCGCGTGAATGAACGGTCCTGGACGGTCAACGCCGCTCCGGATACACCGCTTCTCTACGTATTGATGAATGAGCTGCAGCTGCAAGGACCGCGATTCGGCTGCGGCCTGGCGCAGTGCGGATCGTGCTCGGTTCTGGTGAACGGCGTTGAAGCGCGTTCTTGCGTGACGCCGGTGTCCGCCATCGAAGGGAAATCGGTGACCACCCTCGAAGGGCTTCCTGCCTTCTATGCCGCGCAGAAGAAGCTGGTGAAGGCTCCGGCGTTGCATCCCGTGCAGCAGGCCATGATCGACGAACAAGCGGTGCAGTGCGGCTACTGCTTTAACGGGATGATTATCAAGAGTTCTGAGCTTCTGTCGAAGACTCCCAAGCCTACGGACGTCCAGATCCGCACTGCGATGAACGGCCATTTGTGCCGCTGCGGGACGTATCCCAGGATCATGAAGGCCATCCAACGGGCTTCCCGCCTGATGGCTGGAGGTGCGGCATGATTCGCCGTGATTTTCTAAAGGCCGGAGGGGCGTTGGTCGTCGGATTCAGTCTCCGCGACAAGTTACTAGCGCAAGAGAGAGGAAGCAGCCCCGGCCCGCCCGATGCCCGCCAGGTGGACACCTGGCTCGCCATCCACTCCGACAACACAGCCACTGTATATATAGGTTTCGCGGAATTAGGTCAGGGCGCATCGACGGCGCTCTTGCAGATCGCGGCCGAGGAACTCGATCTCGACATGAGCCAGATCAAGACCGTGCGATTGGATACCAACGTCACCCCCAACCAGGGTGGGACCTATTCCAGCGCGTCGATCAATCGCGGCGGTCCGCAGGTTCGCACCGCGGCCGCGGAAGCCCGCCAGGCGTTGCTCAAACTCGCATCGGCCAGGCTGAACACGGGCGCGGCGGCGCTCACGATCGCAAAGGGCGTCGTTACCGGTGGCGGTAAATCCGTGAGCTACGGCGAACTGGTCGGCGACAAACCGTTTAACGTCACTTTCACCGGAACGGCTCCCGTCAAGCCGACCACCGAATACAAGATCGTCGGTACGAAATTTCCCCGCAACGATACTCCGGCGAAGGTTAGCGCCCAATACACCTACATGCAATACGTCCGTGTGCCCGGGATGCTGCACGGGCGGGTGGTCCGCCCTCGCGGCCAGCGGATGTATGGCGCTGGTGCCAAAATTACCAGCGTGGACGAGTCTTCCATCCGTGCGATCGCGGGTGCGCGCGTTCTTCGCAAGGGTGATTTTCTGGGAGTGGTCGCCGAGAACGAATGGGATGCCATCCGCGCCGCCCAGCAGCTTAAGGTCACCTGGGAAACGCCGCCCGCGCTTCCCGGAAACGCCGGTTTGTACGATCACATGCGCGCCGCCAAGACGGAAGACAGCATCGTGCTGGAGCGCGGAAACATCGCAACCGGGATGGGTGCGGGCGCGCATACTGTTTCGCAGATCTGCCGCGGTCCTTATCATGCGCACGCGCCCTTCGGTCCAAATTGCGCTATCGCCGACGTGAGTGCGGACGCCGTGCTCGTGATGTGCTCGACGCAGGACGTCTACGGAACCCGCAACAGCCTCTCGCGCCTGCTCGGCATGCCCGCCGAGAAGATTCGCGTGCAGTATTACGAAGGGTCGGGCACGTACGGCCACAGTTGCTATGACGACGCCGCGCAGGCGGCCGCGCTGCTTTCGCAGCTTGCCGGGAAGCCGGTTCGCCTGCAGTTCATGCGCTGGGATGAGCACGGCTGGGATAACTATGGCCCGGCGCACGTCGGCGAATGTAAAGCTGCTGCCGATGCCAGCGGCAAGATCGTCGCGTATGAGTACGAGGGCTGGCAGCACGGCTGGAGTAACACCGAAACCTCCGCGCAATTAACCGGCACGCCGACAGCGGAGTGGCCCGGGGCCGGCGTGCAGGGCGTCAACCGGCTGACCTGCGGCGGCATGTACGACATTCCGAATCTTCAGCTGGTAAATCACAAGCTTCCAGTAACGGCTTACCTGAAGGGCGGATGGCTGCGTTCGCCGCTCGATCTTTCGTTCGCGTTCGCGTCGGAACAGGCCATCGATCAGCTTGCGTATCTCACTGGAATCGATCCCTATGATTTTCGAAAACGCAACATGACCGACGCGCGCTGGCTGGGAGTCCTCAATGCCGTGGCGCAGGCAGCGCAGTGGATGCCCGGAAAGGCCGCGGCAAATCTGTCGAAAGCAAATGTAGTGACGGGACGCGGAATCGGCGTCGGCACGCATCTGACTTCGTACGGGGCGGCCGTCGCCGAGATTGAGGTCAATAAAGCAACCGGTCGCGTGGTGGCGAAACATATGTATGGCGCTATCGACGCCGGCCAGGTGGTGAATCCCGGATTCGTCGAGAGCCAGATCACCGGGCAACTGGTCCAGACGTGCAGCCGCATGTTCAAAGAAGAAGTGAAGTTCGACCAGACCGGCGTCACCAGCCTCGACTGGGCCAGCTACCCGATCCTGCGATTCGACGAGTGTCCGGAAGTCACGCCCGTCGTCGTGCAAAGGCTCGACCAGCGATCCACGGGAGCAGGCGAAGAAGTGATGGCCGCCGCAGCGGCCGCCATCGCGAATGCATTTTTCGATGCGACCGGAGTGAGGATGCAGGAATTTCCACTTACACCCGCCCGTGTTATAGCGGCGCTTGGGCGCAACAGGACGGCCTAATGAAGCGCATTCTGATCACGCTAGTCTTCGCCATTTCGGCAGCGGCGCAATGGATCCACGTTCCTACGCCTGGAATTCCGCGCACCAAGGACGGAAAGGCGAATCTCTCAGCCCCAGCGCCGCGCACACCCGATGGGAAAGCTGACCTGTCGGGAATCTGGGTAGCTTCCACCGGGAAGTATCTCGCCAACCTGGCGGCCGACGGAATCGACGTCCCCATTCAACCGTGGGCGGCGGCGATTTACAAAGAGCACCAGGAACAGAACGGCAAGGGGCATCCTTCGGAACGCTGCATCTCGCACGGATTGCCGGATTACGAGGCGCTCGCTATCCCGTTCAAGCTCATCCAGACGCCGAACCAGATCGCGGTCCTCTACGAGGCTTTTAATCACTACCGCCAGATTTTCACCGATGGCCGCGGGTTCCCAGAGAGTCGCGAACCGACGTGGCTGGGTTACTCCATCGGCAAGTGGGACGGAAGCACGCTCATCGTGGAAACCGTCGGTTTCAACGACGAAACCTGGCTGGATGACGGCGGGTTTCCTCACACCGAGTCGCTGCACATCACCGAACGTTTTCGACGTAAGGATTTCGGCCACATGGAAATTGCCTTCACCATCGACGATCCTAAGGCGTATACCAAGCCCTGGGGCGTAACGATCCCCTACAATCTGCTTCCGGATACCGAGCTGATCGAGGCGATTTGCGCGCACGAAAAGGACTATCCGCACATGGTCGGAAAGTAAGTCGAGGGGCGGCGGCGCTCTTGGGATAATGAAGTATGTCCGCGTTCGGCCCTCTCGATTCGTTTGATCCTTTCATCAAGGAGTGGTTCGCGGAGAAATTCGCCGCGGTCACCGAGCCGCAACGACTAGGCTGGCCGGAGATCCAGGCCGGTCACGATGTTCTGATTTCAGCGCCCACGGGTTCCGGCAAGACTCTGGCGGCGTTCCTCACGGCGATCGATTCACTCGTTCGCCAGGCCCGCACCGGCGAACTCCCGAATCAGACGCAGATCCTGTAC
>Ga0207687_10003023_pt1 | contig 11407 bp, 14 predicted proteins | sample KBSM54metaG_FD_184399 | JGI IMG/M metagenome (GOLD analysis project Ga0207687, IMG submission 184399) | Miscanthus rhizosphere microbial communities from Kellogg Biological Station, Michigan, USA - KBS M5-4 metaG (SPAdes) (version 2) | ecosystem: Host-associated > Plants > Roots > Rhizosphere >... | reverse complement strand
CGCAACCGAGCAACCGCGCAACTACGCAACCCGTTCACTAATCGAGCTTGAAATTCACCGTAAGGTCAAAAATGACCTCGACCGGCTGTCCCTCCATCGTCCCCGGCTTGAAGCGCCATGCCTTGACTGCTTCGGCTGCTCTTTCGCTGAGTCCCATCGGCAGTCCTTTGACGACGTGAACCTGCTCGACGATGCCTTGCTTGTTGATGATGGCTTCGACCACGACGACGCCCGCGACGCGCGCTTTGCGCGCGGTCTCGGTGTAGTCGGGCTGCGTGCGGCTCACGACGATCGGCGGTTTCACGTTGCCGCCGACGCGTACTGGTCCGGTCGGGATCTCCGGCTTCGCGTCGCCTGTTCCGTTGCCTTCTCCTGATCCCGTTCCGCCGGTGCCCGTTCCGGTTCCGCCGACGGTTCCGCCGAGGGTTCCTCCGACGACGCCACCGACTTGACCGCCGATCTGCCCACCGACTTCTCCACCTACCGTTCCGCCCTGCACGCCTCCCGCAACTCCGCCGATCACGCCTCCCGGCTGTCCAGCGTCTGCGGCTCCGGTTGACGGAGGTTCGGCCGACGGCGTCGGATCCACCGGCGCGGTGGTCGTCGGCACCGGCATTTCGACCTTCGGCACTTCCTTAGGAATCTCACGCGGCTGCACGAACGTCGGCTGCGGCGTCACTTTCGGCGTCTCGATGTGCACCGGCTGCGACTTCGGTGCGGAGCTCGCAGCGGGTGGCGGGGGAGGGGGCGGCGGCGGAGGTGGCGCGCCACCGGCGACCATGAAAGCCTTGATCGGCTTCTCCGCAGCGACATGGTGCGTCGCGGTCGCGCCGGCGATGAGAACAGTCGCGCCAAAGAGGCAATGCAGCACGACCGAAGCGATCGACGCGACGGCGGACTTCTTTTCCTTGCGGTTGCGGAAGAGGTTGCTCTGCAGGTCCATCAGTCTTATCTCCTCTGACCACATTTATTTGCACGGGAGCTGCCACGGATTTGTGGCTTTGGATTCAATGATTTACAATCCGCGCTCGATGCGATTTTGGAAGCTTGCCGCCCTAGCGCTTCTGGCCGCCTGCGTAACGGCGCCTCAGCAGCGCGTGGAGCCGATCCCCGCCGACTGGCTGAGCGTTCCGCACGCCGTCGAGCATCCCGAGTTGAGCTTCGACGGCGGTTTCCTGATCTACAAGAACGCGGCGCCGGCTCCCACGGCGATCAAGATCGTCAAGACCGCAAAGGGCGCGAAACTCGTGAACGGCGACAAAGACCTCACGCCGGAGTTCCTCGCCATCGATTCCTTCGATCTCTCGCAAGCGCGCCAGGAAATCGTCTTCTCGGCGAAACGCACGACCAACTTCGACGCCGGCCTCGTCGCCGCTGAAGGCAGCGACATTCACTGGATCCCGAACGATCCCGCGGACGAAGTGAGCGTGCAGTGGGCACCGAAGGGTAATCGCGTCAGCTACATCGTTCACACGCCGAGCGGCGACTTTCTGCGCGTCGTCCAAATCACGACGTCCGCGCAATCGACGGTCGAGTTCCCGAACGGCCGGATCGTCGCGCGCGCGTGGGACGCGGGCGGGCAAAAGTACGCGGTGTCGTGGGAGACGTTCGACGCGTCCCAGCGCGTCGAGACGATGGAGTACGACGGACGCGAGCGGCACATGAACGCATCGCCGACGTCGCGCCTCACGGGCTTCGCTACCGAATTCTCAAACGGCGCGCTGATCGTGCGTCCCGAGACGATGCACTACGGCGAGAAGCTGCCACTCGTCGTCTGGCGCACGAACGATCACAATCGCTGGAGCGATGCGCGCGCTCAACTCTTTCGCGAAGCGCACGTCGCCATCGCGATCGTCGAGCACGATCCCGACGCGAAGTTCTGGGACGACATGCGCCTTCATCCGTGGATCGATCTGACGCGCGTGTTCGTCGTCAACGCGCCCGCGCCTGCCGGCGCGACGAGCATTCGCGGCGCGCTCGACGTCGGGAGCGGCCACTATCGCGTCGAAGGCCGCGATCTGCTCGTGCCGGTCGATGTCGTAGAATCATTTGCGGCCGGCAACATCGCCTATCAGTTGAAGGGAAATCCTCCCGCCCATGGCCGATGAATCCCAGACGAAGTCGACGTTTCGCGAGTACTACGAGGCTCTCCTGATCGCGGTCATCTTCGTCAAGTTCGTTCACGCCTTTCTGTTTCAGCCGTTCAAGATTCCGAGCCCGTCGATGGAGGACAACCTCAAGGTCGGCGATCACGTGATCGTCAACAAGTTCATTTTCGGCGCCGGCACGGCCCTCGGCGGACTTCTACCGATTCGTCCGATTCAGCGTGGCGACATCATCGTTTTTCGCTTTCCGCAGCAGCCGGAGATCGACTACGTGAAGCGCGCCATCGGGCTACCCGGCGACGTCGTCGAGATCCACAACAAACGCGTCTTCATCAACGGCCGCGAGATCGGCGAGCCGTACGTCGTTCATGACGATGCGCAAATCTATCCGCCGCAGGACGCTTTGCCCGAGCCGTATCGCTCGCGCGATCAGTTCAAACCATTCGTCGTGCCGCCCGATCACTACTTCGCAATGGGCGACAACCGCGATCGCTCCAGCGACTCGCGCTACTGGGGAACCGTACCGCGGTCGCTGATCACCGGACGTCCGCTGATGGTGTACTGGTCGTTCCGCGGAACGCCGCCGCCGGCGAACAGTCCGACGACGGCGCGGCTGCGCGAGCTCGCCGGCGTCGTCGCGCACTTTTTCACGCGCACGCGATGGGACCGCACGTTCTTCATCGTCGACAGCCGCTATCACTATCATCCGGAGGCCGAGGATTCGGCCACGAGCACTTCGTTCGCTCCATGACTGAAGAAACCAGACCCGAAATCGCGGAGGCGACGGCGCCCTCGCCTGCAGACGACGCCACGGTCATCGATCGCAGCGAGCATCCGATCTCGCGCCGCAGCATTCCCGAGAACGTGCTGAAGGTGTTGTATCGCCTTCATCGCAGCGGCTATCGCGCGTATCTCTGCGGCGGCAGCGTGCGCGATCTCCTGATGGATCGCGAGCCGAAGGACTTCGACGTCGCCACCGACGCCCATCCGACGGAAGTGCGCCGCCTGTTTCGCAACAGCCGCATCATCGGCCGCCGCTTCCGCCTCGTGCACATCATCTTTCAGGATCAGACGGTCGAAGTGGCGACGTTCCGCCGCGAGCCGGAGCGCGGCACCGACGAAAACGCCGAGATCCTCATCACCGACGACAACACGTTCGGCTCGCCGCTGCAGGACGCGCGGCGCCGCGACTTCACCATCAACGCGCTCTTCTACAACATCGCCGACTTCTCAGTGATCGACTACATCGGCGGTCTCGACGATCTCTCGCAGCGTCGCGTGCGCGTGATCGGCGATCCCGACGTCCGCTTCCGCGAAGATCCGGTGCGGATGATGCGCGCGATCGAGTTCGCGTCGCGCCTCGACTTCGAGATCGAGCCGGCGACGTATGACGCGATCCTGCGGCATCGCACCGAGATTCTGAAGGCGTCGCCGCCGCGCGTGTCGGAAGAGATCCTCGAGCTGTTGCGGCGCGGCTGGTCGCGCGGCGCAATCCGCCTGATGATCGAGACCGCGCTGCTCGAGCCGCTGCTGCCCGAAGTGCACAACGCCATTCGCGACGACCGCGCGCCGTACTTCTGGAAGATGCTCGAGGTGCTCGACCGCACCGTCGAGGCGGGACGCAAGATCTCGGACGGCGTGCTGCTGTCGGTTCTCTTTCTTCCGTGGATTCTCGCGGAGCTGGAGAAAGAAGAATCGCGCCGCGACACGAAGATGCGCATCGCGGAACTGATCATCTTCATCCGCGACTCGATCCAGCCGCTCTGCACGCGCATGGCGCTCTCCGCCGGAACGCGCCATCAGATCGAGCAGACGCTCGACACTCTGTGGCGCCTGCTCGAACCGCCGAGTGAGCGACGCGCCATGATCCGCTTCGTCTTCCGCGAGCCGTTCAACGACGCGCTCGCGCTGCTCGAGCTGTACGCACTGTCGTCCGGCAAGTCCATCGAGCAGTATCGCCAGTGGCACGCGTTCGCGCAGCGCGCGCGACGCGGAACCGACGACGCGCCGCCGCCGCCGCGCAAACGGCGCCGCGGCCGCCGGCGATGAGCACGTTTGACGACGTGCGCAAGATCGCGCTGTCGCTCCCGAACGTCGAAGAGTCGACGTCGTACGGCACTGCCGCGTTCAAGTGGAAGAAGAAGCTGCTGATCCGATTGAAGGAAGACGGCGAGACGATCGTCGCCATCGTCGGATTCGACAACCGCGATCTGCTGATGCAGCTCGATCCGAAAACCTTTTTCACAACGGACCACTACAACGGCTACCCGAGCGTGCTCGTGCGACTGAAGCGGATCAGCGCGACGAAGCTGCGCGACGTCATCGCCATGACCATCGCACACCGGCACAAGCCTCGGTGACGCTATCATTTTCCCGTGCCCCAGCCTCCGGTCTACTTCGACCACCACGCCACAACGCCGTGCGATCCGCGCGTCGTCGAGGCGATGCTGCCGTTCTTCACGGAGGTCTTCGGCAACGCCGCGTCGCTGACGCACGAGCACGGACGCAAGGCCGCTAGCGCGCTCGAAGACGCGCGCATTTCCATCGCCCGCTTCTTCGGCGCGCAGCCGAACGAGATCTTCTTCACCGCCGGCGCGACGGAGTCGAACAACATCGCGTTGCATCTCGTGCAAGGCGACGCGCACCTTGTCACGAGCGCGATCGAGCATCGCTCCATCCTCGCGCCGGCGAAACGCATCGCGAACGTGACGATCGTCCATCCCGATCGCGAAGGCTTCATCGATCCCGACGCGCTTCGCGCCGCCATCGAGCCGAACACGCGCCTCGTCTCCATCGAAGCGGCGAACGGCGAGATCGGAACCCTGCAGAACATCCACGCGCTCGCCGACGTCGCGCACGAGCGTGGCGCGCTCTTTCACAGCGACGTCACGCAAGCCGCCGGAAAGACCGCGCTCGATATTTCGAAGATCGATCTCGCCTCGTTCTCCGCGCACAAGTTCTACGGACCGAAAGGCATCGGCGGTCTCTACGTCCGCCGCGGGATTCGCATCGATCCGCTGATTTCCGGCGGCGGACAAGAGAAAAACGTCCGCTCCGGAACGGTCAATGTTCCTGGCGCGATCGGCATGGCGAAGGCGCTTCAACTTCGCGCCGAGGAGATGACCGACGAAGCTGATCGCCTTACCGCGCTGCGCAACGAACTGTGGGATCGGCTCACCGCCGAAATCGAAGGCGTTTCGATCAACGGACCGCGCGCGCTAAGATTGCCGGGCAATCTGAACGTGAGTTTCGAGCGAGTCGAAGCCGACTCGCTGATCGTTGCGATGCGGCGCTTTTCGCTCTCATCCGGATCGGCCTGTAGCTCGGGTCAGCGCGGTCCGTCCGCGGTGCTCACAGCCATCGGCGTCAGCGAGCCCGCCGCCATCGGCTCCATCCGCATCGGCCTCGGCAAGTCGAACACGCGCGAGCACGTGACGATGTTCGTCGACGACATGAAGCGCGCCATCGCGAAACTGCGCGAGATCTCAGCGGCATGACACGCCCACTCGGACGCATTCTGCTCGTCGACCACTCGCGTGGCGCGCTGCTCTTTCAGGAGACGATTCTTCGCCGCCGCGAAAACGTGATCGCTACCGCACTCGCAGGTTCCGAGGGGTTGGCGAAGGCGCTGACGGAGAGGCCGAACCTCATCATCTTCGGCTACGACCTCTTCGACATGTCGGCGCCAGAGTTCTGCCGCGAGATCCGTGAGCACGAAGAGACGCGGCCGACGTCGCTGCTCCTCGTCTCCGATCGCGAACATCAGGATCAGGCGGATCTTTGTCTTTCCGCCGGATGCAACGACGTGATCTATCGGCCGCTGCAGCGCCGTGAGCTCGATCTGAAAGTGATCAAGCTGACGTCGATCCCCGCGCGACGCCAGCTCCGCACGATCACGAAGATCGAGATCTCCATCGAGAAAAACGGCCGCTTCATCCTCGGGCGCAGCCTGAACATCTCCTCGAGCGGAATCCTCCTCGAAGTCGATCGCGTGTTGCCGGGCGAGGGGAACATCCGCCTGCATTTCTATCTGCCGGGCGATCCGAAGCCGCTGCAGCTCGAGTCGAGCGTTCTGCGTGCAGAATTCGTCGGAACGATGGCAAAGTACGGCCTGCAATTTGTGAGCGTGACCGCCGATGAGAGAGACCGGATCGATCAGTATGTGCATCGGCTGCGCTCGCGTGAGTTGATCTGATGGCGGCGGCGAAAACGAACATCGACGATGCGATCCAAGCAACGCGCGAGGAGGACTATCTCCGCGCGTTGACGCTCTTCATCGACGTGTATGGAACCGAGGATTCGCCGCCGCTGCAGACGGCGAAGGCGGCGCGTGGATTGTCGTACTTTGGTGTCTGCCTCGCGCTCGTGCAGCGCAAGTTCAAAGTCGCCGCGGATCTCTGCAGGCGCGCGATCGATCTCGAGTTTTACAACGGCGATCACTACGCGAACCTCGCGCGCGTGTACATCGCAGCCGGCCAGCGAAAGAAAGCGCTCGACACGGTGGAGTCAGGACTGAAAGTCGCGCCGGAGCACGAAGGCCTGATCCACGTGCGCTCGACGATCGGCGTTCGAGCAAGACCCGCGGTGCCATTCCTCGATCGCAGTCATCCGATCAACGTGACAATCGGCCAGGCGCGCCACGCAAAGAAGGTCGCAGAAGAAGAAGCGCTACCTCCCCCGTCGTCCTCAGTGGGGCGGCGGCGCCCTCGCCGCCGCTAGCTTCGATAGATCCGCGCAAGCTCGTTCAAATCCGCGCCAAGCCGATAGCGAACGATGATGCGCCAATTGATCGCCGCCGTCCGCAACAGTCCCTTCTCAAGAAACCGCCGCCCCGAAGTCGTCACTTTCTCGCGCAACACGATCGTCTTCCCGCGACGCTTCATCCGCATCGCAAGCTCGTAATCCTCCATGATCGGAATCTCGCGAAACCCGTCGAATGCATCGCGGCGAATGAACTGCGCCTGATCGCCCCACGGACAGCGCGTGAAAAAGGTCCGCAGGTTGATCATCGCCGCGGCGAGGCGAAGCTTCCACGACCGCTCCGCGAAACGAACGCGAAAGCCGCCAAAGACAGCGCCGCTCTCGACGACGAGCGATGCCGCGTTGGCAGGCAGCGTCGTGTCAGCGTGAAGAAAGATCAGATGATCGTGCGACGCGATTGCAGCGCCTTGATTCATCTGACGCGATCGCATCGACTCGCCGCTCACGACGCGCGCTCCGTGTTCAGCGGCGATCCTCGTCGTCGCGTCGTGGCTGCCTCCGTCGGCGACGATCACCTCCGCCGCGCCCGCTGCGAACGCGGAATCGATCGCGGCGGCGATGCGCGATTCCTCGTCGAGCGCGGGGATGATCACGGAGACCGGCCACGACATCGCGCGATGGTACGCTACCGATTCCGATGAACTGCTACGTGCTCGTCGGCGGGCGATCCACGCGGATGGGAGCATCGAAGGCGGCGCTGTTTCTCGATCGCATCGCCGCCGCCGCGCGGCCGGCCTTCGATCGCGTGATCGCCGTCGATCGTCACGACGGAACGCCGCAAAGCATCGACACGATCTTCGAAGACGAGCACGCGGACGAAGCGCCGATCTTTGGCGTTCAGCGCGCGCTCGCCGACGCGAACGCGAAATGCTTCATCCTCGCCGTCGACTATCCGCTGATCACGAGCGAGCTGCTGCGCGCGTGGTCGTCGCGTTTCGCGGAGTCGAGCGCGACGATGCTCGTCCCGTACGCGGACAAGAACTTGCACGTCCTTTGTGCGGGATACTCGCATGCGCTTTTGCCGAAGATCGATGCGCGCATCGCGAACCAGCAGTACGATTTGCGCTCGATTGCGGCGGACTCGGAGATCGTCGAGCACAGCGGCGTCGAGCTGTTGAACGTGAATGACTCGAGGGAGTTGGCTGAGTATGAGCGACAAAGACTTCTCGCATCTCGATGAGACAGGCGGCATCTCGATGGTGGACGTCGGCCGCAAACGCGCCTCCATGCGCGAGGCCGTCGCCGTAGCGACCGTGCGCATGTCGCCGGACACGTTGAAGAAGCTCGTCGATCGCGGCCTGCCGAAAGGCGACGTGCTCACGACCGCGAAAATCGCCGGCGTCCTCGCCGCGAAGCAGACGCCGTCGCTGATCCCGCTCGCGCACGCCATCAGCATCGACTCCGTCGATGTCACATTCGACATCGACCCGAGCTCCGGCGCCGTCGAAGTGCGCGCCATCGTCCGCTGCGAAGGAAAGACCGGCGTGGAGATGGAGGCGATGATCGCGTGCGCCGTCGCGTCGCTCACGATTTACGACATGTGCAAGAGCGCGGAGAAGGGGATCACGATCGACGGACTGCAGCTTGCGCGCAAGTCCGGCGGGAAGAGCGGAACGTGGGAACGTTCCTGAACGACTAGCGGCTAGTGCCGCTGCGTCCACGTCGGCGTCGCCTCGGTGCGATTGCCGTTCTCCGCTTGCTCGTCCGCGGTCACGAGTTGCTTTCGAATCGTGCCGAGGATTCGCTGATCGGTCGCACTCGCAAGATCGATGATCTTCTGCCGCTCGTTGAATCCGTTGAATGCGATCAGAAAACGATCGATGCGGAACGCCACCGTCCGTCCCATGAACTTGTCCTCGGCCGTGAAGTTGTCTTCGCCGAGGTTGGGGACGGGATCGAGCAACTTGCCGTTGCGGATATAGAGCGCGCGATACGCGTCGAGCAGTTTCGTGGCGGAGTCGCGATTTGCGGAGGGGATGATCACGCCGATGACCTGCTGGTTGTCGACGAGGAACGTCGCCTGAAACGAATTCGCGAGCAGGCGCAAACCGAGTGCGTCGTCGGCGGAGTAGCGCTCGCTGTTCGGCTCGCGCGTCGGCGGGAAGAAGTTGAATACCGCGGGCTTCGCGGGCGCGGCCGGCATGCGGTCGGCGACGAACGCCGTGAGCCGCGCGAGCGACTCGCCGGCGTTTTGCGCCGCGCCGCCGGTGACGCGCACGTAAAACGGTCCGCGCCAGAGATGAATCGAGTACTTCTTGATGAACGCTTCGTTCGCGATGTTGAGGTACTGCACCGGTCCGTCTTTGTGCAGCGAGTACGCGCCGAACGCTTTGACGAAATCAGGAAAGCGGAAGATCTCGACCGTGGCGAAGCCGTTGCCGTCGCTCACGACGTAGTTGCCCGCGGTCATGTCGATCACGTCATAGCGCGCGAACGTGGCCGCGTCCTGATCCATGTACGTCGCGAGGCGGTCGCCGGGAACGACGATCGGATCCTGCTCGAGTCGCCAGCCCTTCGCTTCTTCTTGTCGCGGAAGGAACTGCAGGCTCACCGACTCGATCGCGGTGAAGCTCTCTTCCGGTTTCTGAACAACGGCGGCTTGCACGACGTTGTCGCCGCGGCGGCAAGCCGTGGTGCAAAGAGAAACGACCGCGATCAGCGCGAGAGCGACTCGAGAAACTCGACCGTCACGCGCACGCCCGCACCGGTCGCGCCGCGGATTTCGCGCGCTGTCTCGTGTTCCATGTACGCCGTTCCGGCGATGTCGAGGTGAGCCCATGACGGACAATCGACGAACTCCTTCAGGAAGAGTGCCGCGGTGGTCGCGCCTCCCCAACGTCCGCCCGAGTTCTTCATATCCGCCCACTCGCTGCGGATCAATTCCTTGTAATCGTCCCACTCGGGGAGTCTCCAGAGGCGGTCGCCAACTCGTTCCCCGCATTCAATCAACTTCCGAGCCAGCTCGTCGTTGTTCGAAAAGAGTCCCGCCGCTTCGCTTCCGAGAGCGACGACGCACGCGCCGGTGAGCGTCGCGTAATCGAGAAGGTGATCGGGTTTGAGATTCGAGGCGTAATGCAGCGCGTCGCCGAGGATCATGCGGCCTTCGGCGTCGGTGTTCACGATCTCGACGGTCTTGCCGCTCATCATCGTGATGATGTCGCCCGGTTTGTAAGCGCCGCCGCCCGGAAGGTTTTCCGTCGACGCGAAGATGCCAGTCACTTTCACCGGCAGCGCCAGCTTCGCCGCCGCTTCGATCGTGCCGATGACGGCCGCGGCGCCGCACATGTCGAACTTCATCTCTTCCATGCGGTCGGCGGGCTTAATGGAGATGCCGCCGGAGTCGAAGGTGATGCCTTTGCCGACTAGCGCGACGTGCTGCTTCGCGCGCCGCGGTGCGTATTCGAGAACGACGAAGCGCGGCTCTTCATGCGAGCCGCGGTTGACGGCGAGGAGGCCGCCCATCTTCATCTTCTCGATGGCCTTCTTGTCGTAAACGGTGCACTTCACGCCGACGTCTTTCGCGACCTGCTCGGCGCGCTCCGCGAGGCGTGTCGGCGTGATGAGGTTGCCGGGGCCGTTGCCGAGGTCGCGGACGGTGCGGATGCCGTCGGCGATGGCGCGCGCTTCGGTCTCGATCAACTTCGCCTGCTTCGCGTCGTGCGACGTGATGAGCGTCGCGTTGATCGGCAGGCGTTTGTCTTCTTTCTTGACGGTGATGTAGGCGTCGTACTTGTAGTCGGACGCCGCGAGGTAGTCGGCGATGACGCGCGTGCTGACGTTCGCAAACGGCGCGACGACGGCGATGTTCGTGCTGCGATGCTTCTTCGCGATCTTCGCCGCGGCATAAAGCGCCTGGCGGATCGAGCGGATGTTGACCGCGTCCGGCTTGCCGACGCCGATCAGCGTGATCTTCTTCGGTTCGTTCGCAAGGATGGTGATCGATTCGTCCGCGCGGCCGTCGAAGTTGGCGTCATCGATGGCGGCGCGCACCGCGGCAGGGTAGTCGTCGCCGCTGCGCGGCTTCTCCGAGACGAGGGCAAAGAGATGGTCGATCTTGGATAACTTGGGCTCGCGGGTGATCTCGACTTTCATGCGCGGCGGATTGTAGTGCCGCCGGAGGTCGGGTCAAAGCTCGAAAGGAGGCCAGCCTTCGGAGGTCTCGCGGCCGGGCGGGTGCGTCCGCGAGAACTGATTCAAGAACTCGAGGTACTCATGCGGATCCATTCGGTTCAGCTCGCGAACCTTCCAGAGGAACGCAACCTCCTCAGGTGTGGGTTCCGGCAGATCGAGGATCTCAGCGCGCTTTCCAGATTGCATCAAACAATCCTAACAATCCCTGTTGTTCAAAGTACTCCCGAACGACATCGGCATCGATGTCCGGCAACTTCAGCAGGAGCCTCACGTCTTCGCCTTCGTACGGGATCCGTTGTGGAGCGAACTTCATAGCCAACCCTTTCATCATCGCCAGATGTTCGGGACTGACGACGGGCGCGATCACATCGCCGACGATGGGCTTCGGCGTCGCTGCGGAAAAGACTCGT
>Ga0207687_10003020_pt1 | contig 11412 bp, 12 predicted proteins | sample KBSM54metaG_FD_184399 | JGI IMG/M metagenome (GOLD analysis project Ga0207687, IMG submission 184399) | Miscanthus rhizosphere microbial communities from Kellogg Biological Station, Michigan, USA - KBS M5-4 metaG (SPAdes) (version 2) | ecosystem: Host-associated > Plants > Roots > Rhizosphere >... | reverse complement strand
CCCATCTTGCATATCTGCTGCTCGGATGCGGCATCATCATCTTCGTGGCCCTCATAGTCAAAAAACGCGGCAGGCATGCAAAGTGATATGGTAAGCGGCGAATGAATACTCACAGCAAACGTGCTAGCTTTTCTCCTGAAGAGGAGAAAAGTAATGTTCAGGAAAACTTCCAGAATCGTTGCCATGGCCGCGCTGGTGTTTGGGACTCTGGCAGGCGTCGGCGCAGCTCACAAGAAAACAGAACAACCCTTGCATGTCGCGGTGTGCTGCGGAATGCCCCCGCCGGCATGCCCAGGCAGCCCAGGCTGTCCATTTACAAAAAAGTAACTCATTCCAAGAGGGTCCAATGACGCCAGCGCATCTTTGGACATGGTGGAATTGGATTCTCTTGGGGCTCAATATCTTCGCAGAGGCCGCGGTTTTGTGGTTGGCGATTTCACGCGGATTTTCTCGCCGCCTCCTCATGCTCACGGTGTACGCTTCATTCTGCCTGTTGGCCGACATCGGATCGGTTGTGCTTGCGTTCACGGTCAATGTGGATGCCACAAATGGATCGATGTGGTTTTCACGTGCTTATTGGCTGTACTTCTGGGGAGGACAGATTATTGCCGGCATTTTGGTCCTCTTGCTGGCATTGCAGATCATTACCGCGATCCTACCGCCATGGACCAGGCTGATTACTTTGCTCTCCCTGGCAGCCTTTATCGCGATTGCCGTGATCTATTGCAAACTCCTGCCCACCAGCAAAACAAGTGACGTCCTGACTGTTGTCACTTTGGCCGATCTGGTCACTGCGCTCTCATTACCTATCATTTGGGTGGTGAAGCCTTCAGAGTGGCCCAAGGAGATGAAGCTGATAGCTTCCGGATTGGTGGTTTCACTGGTGCTTCAGACCGGCTGCACGGCAGCAGCGGCGTGGCTGAAAACGCTGGTGGGAATTGTCACGATTGGCATTCCTCTTTCGTCGCTGATTGGCATGGGATTCTTTTTCACTGCTCTCCGGCAAACTGAAATGCAGAAAGCCTCATCCATGGAACGCATTTCCGAAACTCATGGCTTACGCGAGGACAGTATTCCCCTGAGTCCATCCAAACTAGCATAGTGATATACGATTGCCTGAATTTGCCTCCCGCTGTTTACCCGGCCAAAAATCTCTTTTTTTAACACATGAGCTGCTCATCGCGGTGGCGCGTAACCGCTTTATGAACTCCTCGTGTTTGAGGACATGCCCCTCCCTGGCAAGTGAGTTGATATTCCAGCCTTGCCTGAGATAGCTTCCTTACAGCGACTTCAGGAACTCGACCAGATCTTTCTTCTCCTGCTCTGTTAGTCCCAGTTTTGAATGCTGGTCGTAATGCGCGATCACGTCGTCCAGAGATGCGAACCGGCCATCGTGATAAAAACCGCCTTTTTGGTGGCTCCAAAGCCCACGCAAAGGTGTTGTCCGGTACTTCTTGGTTGGCGACCTTGAAGACTGAAAATCATCGATCCCTATTTCTTCCGGCGTATGCAGGCTCGATCCTGGTTCGGTGTAGAGAGGCGGCACGTGGCAACTGGCGCAGTTGGCTTTCCCGGAGAAGAGTGTTTTGCCGCGTTCAGCCTGAGTTTTGTCGTAGCTGCCTTCTGGCGCCTTGGGAGCGGGAATTGCGAGTTGATAAAACTGCAGGGCGGCCAGCTTTGCGGTAATTTGATCATCGTTATTCCGCACCTGGTTGTAATGCGCCTTTGTCCCTACCGGAAATTGTCCAGCGGTGATCAGAGGCTCTGAAAACGCGCCCTTGCCGTGCATCTGTGTGTTGGCCACAAAGGCGTTCCAGTAAGTCACTGATCCCCAACCGGTATAGGTTCCATTGTTTACGCCGGCCAGTCCAAACGCGGCCGGCAGCAGTGTTGCGGAAGACTTACCGTCAGGTCGAAACGCTTTCCCGTCCATATCCAGTTCAGCGTCATACTTTCCTGGTCCCCAGCTTCCCAGGACTTTTTTCACCGTTGGTATGTCAACGCCCAGCAGGTCTGCCACTGGTTGCAGGTTGGGAGACAAAGAAACAATCGCGCCTACGTTCAGGTCGCGGTTCGGCCAGCCGTCAAGCCTGTGACCGATCCCCGGGGAAAAGGAGTTGTCAACGGTGGAGTGGCAAAAAGCGCACTGGATCCCCATGGATTCCAGTTTTCCCGCCGCATCAAAGAAGCCGGTCACTCCAACCACTGAGTTAAGCTTCAAGAGTGCCAGCGTCGTTGCCGGATCGTCAAGATTTACCTTGCCTGCTTTGATCTGTTCCACCAGGCTGGCCGGCAGCGCGTCCGCATCAACTTTCAATCCCACGGAGAGAGCGGTTTTTGGGCTTACGCCCGGGCCTGTTCCGCCCAGCTTTTCTCCGGCAATCGCCTGCTGCAGATGCAGAGCGCCTCCCCAAAAAGCCTGGTCGCCAAAAGTGTCATAGCGGAAGGTCTGCCTGCCCTGGTTAAACATCTCTTGCATGTTCGTGTTGATCGCTTGATCATTTGCCGGGGTCGCGGGAGCAGCAGCCTTTGCAGGTTCTGTGGAGGAAAGTTTTTTTGCTTTATTCCCCGATCCCCAGCCTGCGACCAACAACATCAACATCAAGCAGATTACAGCCGCCGTGAAGTACCGTTGTGCATGATTCATAGAGCCACCAACCTTTTGACGCGCAAATTTAAGAAGCCGGGAAAAATTGGGTCGGCGTATTGACCGCCTGCGCCAACAAACATAGAAGGACCTGCCGGACCGCGAAACAGTAAAGCTGAGCTAAACCTTTACCGATGCTCTTATCCTTGCGCTGGCCGCCGCAATTGCCTTGGCTTCCGGCCGGGGTGAAGCAATCGCAACGGAAAAATCGATGATGTATCTCACCGTGTTGGGGCAGAACAGGCAGGGTGTCTCCTGGATCTTCTGCAGGTCTTCCGTCATAACGCTCAACGGGAATGACCGGAGACAGTCAGTGCAGGTCAGCACCACAAAAGGGATGCCGTGCGAATCGTGGCCGTTGCGGGGGATCCACACCGGGGCCGATTCTCTCTTGTGGTCCACTGCGTGCGCCGCGGACGTCTGAATCAGGTCGGCCACAATCCGCAAGAGCATTTCTGGACTGCCAGGTCCCTTGGGATAGAAAGCATCTGCAATTACGCCGCCGGGAATAGCTTCTCCGGAGTGATATGCGCCGCTCATGGCGATCACTGAAATCTGGGGAAACCTGCGGCGCACTACAGAGAGTAATTCAAAACCTGACATTTTTGGCATATTCAGGTCAGAAAGCACAATGGCCGGGAGCCTTCGCTTCAACTGCAACAGAGCGTCAAACCCGTTGGTTGCGGTAACTGTCTCGTAACCTGACGCCTGCAACACCAGCGCCAGGCTGTCACGGATAGACGCATCATCGTCTACTATCATAATTTGAAGTTTGGATGCGCTTGTCATCGGAGCCCTCCTTAATTTCTGACATAACGGGAACAGGGGTCTCGACGACGCAATTCTCGCATCCAGCAGCTTGCTTTGTCTGTACAAAGCGGCACACGGCTGGGGTACATGTGCAATTGTGAACAGTCTTGGGTTTATGCCGGGCGGGCACTTGGCAGCCTATTGCAGGCTGAAGTGAAGCCACGCTTTTTGCTGAGTTACCATCCCGGGGTGGAGGAAGCGGAAGGTGAGTCGCCGAAATCTGCTTTGATGCGCTTGTCCTTTTGCTCATACAGGAAAGCAGCGTCAAAAAGAGCGCAAACTCCGTCCTTAAAGTTCACCACGATTCCGTTTTCCACTTGATTGACACTTATGATTTCCATATTCACTTTGGATGGTTATCCATTTTGTGGTGGATGTCAATTCAAAACCGTGGAGTCCACGGCGGCGTGCCTGATGAATGGTGCAAATTCGAAGCAGTTCCTCACGGTGATTATCGGGCAGCCCTGAAAAATTGGGCCGATGCATTGTTCACATCGGCCCGCGAGTTTTTTGTAACAGGAGAGCAGCTTTCAGGTCAGTCGTGCAAGATCACGTTGAGAAGAGAAGTATGGATCGTTAACTTGCCGTTGTAATCAATGAAGCCCAACTGCCGGAAGCGGTTCATGAAAAAGTTCACGCGGGAGCGCGTGGTGCCGATCATTTCCGCCAGCACTTCCTGGCTGATCTTGGGAATCACCGTCTCCGGCGCGGTGCCGTCTTTACCGAACTGCGCCAGCAGCAGCAGCGCGCGGGCCAGCCGTTTTTCGCTGGAATTGAAAAGCTGGTCCACCAGGTCTTCCTGCGTGCGGGCGTTGCGCGCCAGCAGATAAGCCACAAAAACCTCGGAGAATGCCTGTTCCTCATGCAGCACGCGGATCATCTCGTCGCGCTCAATTCTGAGTATGGTGGAATCGAGCAATGCCGTGGCTGAAGCCACGTGATGCACTCTGGGCGCCGCTATGCACTCTTCGCCCAGAAAGTTGCCGGCCCCCAACAGTGCGACTGTGGCTTCTTTGCCGGCCTTGGAGATCACGCTGATCCGGATTCTGCCCTTCTGGACATAAAACACCGCGGTGGCTTCATTCCCCTGGACGAAAATGGAGTCGCCCTTCTTCAATTCGGCAATAGTGCGTCCAGGGCCTGGTTTGGCTAAAAACTCCATGGGAGCAAAAAGGCCATTGGTTGCTGCTTTCAAGGCTGTTTTTTTAAGTCTGGGTGCTTTTGCTGCTTTGGCTGCAACTTCCAGCACGCTCTTGGCTGCTAAAGCTGCTTTGTCGTGCCGATTTTTAATAAGGTTTTGCACTTATTCAAGGCTACTCCTATCCTGAATAAAAATGTGTGCACTATTGCGCAGTTTATACGAATTATGTCTTTTATCGGACAAAGCCCAAAATGGGAATTTTGGGCGAAAGCGTACGTACAGCGAGCCTGCTAAGGATGAGAAGGTGGTTTGATGGCCCACGGCCATTCAATCGGGCGCAAACCCTGATCGACAGAGGATGGGAGAATCGTTTCCGGCCTGTTCCCGCACGCGATACAAATTGCGCCCACCAGGCGGATGTCGGTTTCCTGAGTGATATTGTCTTGGCGCGTGCCCAGCGATCCCGCGATCACCGGCCCATTGCACTTCTGGCACGGAAACGCCGTCAGGTGAAGATAGTGCGTTGCGGTTTCCAACGGGCCCACAAGCGCTCCATTCCAGCTCATTGCGGGCATCATTCTGTTGTTTACCACCGCGTCATCGCTCAAATCAGACATCGGCTTCTCCTTCTTCGCTTGTGCGCCGTTGGCCTTCCACAAAAGCTGTAACGCATGGCGCCGGGCCGCGCGCTGACTCCGGCGCCGCTAGGAAACACTTATTACCAATCAGTATGGCAGAGGCCGCTTTATTAATCTGACCCCGATTGCACACATCCAGCCTGTTGTTCAATTGGGGACAGTTTCTTTTCGGATAAAATGCCATCATCCCATGTGCGGTCTTGCTCGGGCCGCCGGCGGGTCCACAAATGGCTCCCTTTTCTATTGCGTTTTCAAGGCGCGGCTCGCGTCTCTCACCATGGCTCATCCTTCTCACCGTTCTGCTTTGCCTGTTTCTCTGGAAAATTGCGCGCGCGCAAACCTCCACGCCTGATGTCCCGCCTTTGGCGCCGCAGAACGCGGGTCAACTAAAGTCCGCGCAGGTAGTTGAGAACCTTGTGCGGATGAACCTGCAGCGCGCCCAGGCGCTTCAGGCGTATGAATCCACCAGGATCTATCGCTTGGAATACAAGGGATTTCCCGGAGGCCGCAGCGCCCAGATGGTAGTCAACATGAAATACCGCGCGCCGGGGACCAAGGAATTTGAAATCGTTTCCCAGAGCGGCTCAAAGATGTTGATTGACCGCGTCTTCAAGAAACTCATGGAAGGCGAGAAAGACGCGATCGATGGAGAAAACCAGAAGCGCATCGCCGTGAACCAGGAAAATTATGAGTTCGCTCTACTGGCTTATGAACCCGGGCCGCGCGGCGGACAGTACGTGCTTTCGGTAAAGCCTCGCACCAAAAATAAATATCTCTTCCAGGGCAAAATCTGGGTTGACGATCAGCAGTTCGCCATTGTGCGCATGGCAGGCGAGCCGGCCAAAAATCCTTCTTTCTGGATCAAAGGCGCGCAGATTGAAACTAGCTATATCAATGTCAATGATTTCTGGCTGCCTGCGCACAACCACAGCTTTACTTCAGTCCGGCTTGGCGGCCACGCAGACTTCAGCATTGAATACAAGGATTATCAAATCACCGGCGCCAGTCCATTGAGGGTCAACACAGCCGCGATCACCGGCAGATAATCGCTAATCTCTGTTGGGCAGCGGAACGGCCGCGGCAAACGCCATGGGCCGGGGACTTTCACCCTTGTGATTTTCTTCCAGGTGCGATTTAAATTCCGCGTTGACCTTGTCGTTTCTCTGCGCCGTCGTGAGTTTGCCCCGGGCGGAGAATCCATGGCTGCAATCGGAACACCGCCACGCCACGGGGTTCCCATCGATCTTTTCCGTAACAATTAATTGAGGCATAGAACCATCATGTCACAGGTCCGCTGTTTTGCCTGTCCAATAGAGAACGGCCCTTTCCGTCGCCCGCCCCGCTCGTGCAATAGCATCCCGGGCTGGAAATACTGGAGAGCCCAAGATTTTATGTCTGGCATCGAACAGATAAAGCATAGCATCTTATGTATGGCATCGAACAGGCGCGGGGGGATTCTACTCTGCAGCTAAGGCAGGTTCCACATGCCCCATCCCGTTGTTCTCATGGTTGCCCATGACCGGGTATTAGCTGTAACCCGCAGCCAGGTTCTGCGAACGGCCGGATATGTTGTGGTCACGGCGTTCACTCCGCGACAGGCAATCGATGAATTTGTGAGAGGGGATTTCGACCTCATCCTGCTTTGCCATTCGATCCCCGGAGATGCCAGGGAACGCCTGGTGACCTCTCTCAGGGAGCACACATCGCGTACTCCAATTGTTTCTGTCGCGTCATTTGACGGTCATTTCGATGGCTTTGCTGACGCCACAGTCGAAAATGATCCTCACTTGCTTGTTAACAGCCTGCGCGAAGTCTTGCACCGAGGCAGAAATAATTCCGGCGGGCGCCAGGAGCCTGCGGGTTGCTAACGTGGACTTGCCGCTTGCATGAACTCCAGGCCGGGCTGGCCGATCAAATCTTGATAAGAAAACCTTAACAGTTCTGCTATTATCCCTGCACAAAAGGGCCCACCATCAGGCCTTAGCGGGCGGCAGACGGTGGGCGGTTACGAGCGAAATCTCCTTCTACCTGTCTGCCTACGATTGATGGTGCTACGTTATGGAGTGCCACGATCAAGTGTAGACAGAGGAGAAATTTACACCGATGTTAGGGTGGAATGCAAGGCAAAAGAGGGGCCGCCAGGCAGCCAGCGTCGGAGGCCCAGGCACAACTCGGGGAACGGGTCCGCCGGCTCAGGGAGCAGCGCGGCTGGTCACAGGAGGGCTTTGCCCATGAAGGCGGCCTGGGACGTTCTTTTGCCGGGGCCATTGAACGCGGGGAAAAAGACGTCCGCTTAAGCACCCTCACAAAGCTGGCCCGGGCATTGGGCGTAACTCTCTCTCAGTTGTTGAAGGGCATTGGTTCCTGAAGGTCCGCACACGGCGCGCAATACCAGCTACATTAATCTGTCAGTGATCAATGTCTCCCATCCGTGCCATTTATCCAGATGGATTCGCTGCACGATCTCTAATATCTTCATTTCCCGGCTGGCGGCAATCAGGCGCTTGCAAACAGAACAATGCGACTCAATCACGCCGGGGTTGGTAGTATCGGACCGCAGGACAAACGGGTCTAACGACAGCGGTGACATTCAGAGACAACCTTCCCTGGTTCAGTATGAACGCTTAAGCAAAATTCAGGAAGATGGGCCTCATGCAGCCGCGTCCCACCCTTCGCCGAATGCTACTGATGTTTCTTCTTATATCCATTAAAACGCCATTAAAAACCTTAATCATGAATATTTTATTGCAACATTGGGTGGAACGCCGCTGCCAGAAATGAAAAAATGTCTGCTGCGGAAGTTGTGCAACGATTCTTGGCGATCGACCACCACCAGCCATTACGCGTACGACGAACAGGTCGACACAAAGCGCTAACTTCGCTACTTCGATTTCTTGCTCTTCGAAGGCTTAGCCTCCTCGGGATCTTCCGGCTGGGCCAGCAGCTTGAATTCCACTTCCTTCGAACGTGAGCTGACGGTTTTGTCGGCATTGTTGCTGGTCAGTTCCTTGAGCGTGCCGCGCAGGATGTAATATCCATCATCGCCCCGGGTCTTTCCCGGCCCGCGGCTGAACTTGCCCTTGAATTCATACCAGACGCCGTGGAGCTGGCGCGTTGTGAAAGAGACGTCGTGCCCCTGGACATCGGCCTTGAGGAAAAACTGGTCAAGAAAGACGCCGTTATCGCTGTCGGATTCACCCATCCGTGAGATGTAGCCGGTGACCGCGTTCTTATCCAGCGTGATCTGCAGGAACTCGCCTTCCTTCACAAAGCTGTACATGCCGGAAATGTCTTCCGCGGCATGCGGAATTGTGGCGTTGGCGCTGTCTTCCTGGGCGGCCTTGTTCTGGCCACGCGTGGACAGGCCAGCTTGGGCCTGGCACATGGTAGCCATTAGGCCTAAGACGAATAGGGCCTTTCGCGATAAAAGCATGAGCTGGGTCATCTGGTAATAAAGATATAATCTTTCTCACTACCGGGAACAAGCGAAATGCAGTCGGCCAAAAAAGCGGTTTCCAGGGAAGCTTTTACGGCTTCCGCCGCAGGCCTCCGTTTTGTCGTGGAACCCGAGCCATGGCTTCGCATCTTCTCGCGCAATATCGGTGATTTATTCCGTAAGGCTCCTCCACCTGTCTGGATAAGCTCCGCTCCCGGCCAATACTGGCCCGATGCGCTGGTGCATCGTCCGGTGGCGTGGAAGGCCGCGCGGCAATCTTTTCTGGGCCATGCTCTGGTTATCGCCGCGATCTACGCATTGAACCTGGCATGGCTGAACCAGCCGCAGGTACTGCCGCAGACGCCGCCCAACCAGACGGTCGTCCATTACCAGGTCTCTGAATATCTGCCGCCGGTAAACACACAAAAAGCAAAGCCTGCGCCGCCGCGTCGGGCGCATCCTCAAAAGGCCGATCCTGAGTTCGCTCCGCAGGAAATAGTGGTAACCAATGAGAACCACATCAGCACGCGGCAAACTATTGTCCAACCCAGCTCGCTGACGCTCAAGCAAGATGTACCTTTGCCGAATCTGATTGCCTCCACCGTAATCCCCGGCGCGCCCGTGGCCATGAATCATCCCATGCAGGTGTTGCCGGTCAATGTGCCGCAAATCGCAGAGCCGGCGCAACCAGCAGTGCAGAGCAAGCTGCGACCTTTGCTGTTTCCGCCCGCGGCCCAGCCTGAAGTGGCTGCTCCCGCTGAGGCTCCCATCAGCCATCGCGCGATGCCATCACTGCCCGTGGAAAGCGCCATTGTTGTTCCACCCGCGCCCGACGTCACGGCGCGCAAGCCCGACGGTCTTCAGCTTCCTGCGCAAGCGCCTCCGCAGGTCGCAGCGCCAGCGCCAGAAGCGGCCACGAGTCACGGGCTGCAATCCATGCCCTTGCCGATGTCCGCCCCGCAAGTTGCGCCTCCTGCTCCAGCAGCCGCCAGCCGCAATCTTGGCCAACTTGGATTGCCTGCGCAGCAAGCTGCCGCCGTGCCGCCTCCACCGCCCGTTGCCAGCGGAAATGCCGCGCAAGAAAAAGCGCTGGGCCAATTACTCGTTCTAAACGCCCAGCCCGCAGCGCCCAGCGGCCCTGTGGTTGTTCCTGAAGGCAATCGCCCCGGAGAATTCGCCGCCAGCCCTGCAGGACATGCCGGCGCAACCGCGCGCCCAGAAATTGCGCAGCGTGATTCCAGCAATACTGGCTCGCCGTCGAATATCTATGTCTCAGCTCCGCCCGCGAAGGTCGCAAGTAACACCGTGATCGCCTCCGCTGGATCGCCGGCTGCGCGCCCCCTAACGCCGGACAAAACTGAACCATCGCACGATAGCGTTGATACACGCATCTTCGGAACGCGCCAGCATTATTCCATGAGGCTCAGCATGCCGAACCTGACTTCATCCACGGGAAGCTGGAGCATTCGATTTGCCGAGTTGAATGCCACGCATGGCGGAGCCGACCTGAGCGCGCCTGAGGCCATCACCAAAGTTGACCCCGCTTATCCTCAAGACCTGATGCATGATCGCGTGGAAGGGACGGTGGTCCTCTATGCTGTCATCCATGCCGACGGTAGCGTGGGCGAAGTAAAAGTGCTTGAAGGCTTTGACGATCGGCTGAATGAAAATGCGCGTAAGGCGCTTGAACAGTGGCGATTTCGTCCCGGCACAAAAGACGGCTTGCCGGTGGATATAGAAGCCGTTGTCCGCGTGCCGTTTAAAGTCCCGCGCAGAGAATTCTGACTAGCGCGCAGCCACCAGGCTATTTGAGACAGCTTCTATCGCCTGGTAAATCTTGGGATGCGTGCAAACTTCGTAGTAGTAGCGGTCAGTCACGCCCTTAGGCGAGAAATCGCGCGCATCAACGTGGGTAATACAGCCTTCGCGCACGATAATGTGGTGGAATGACCCCTGCCCCAGCGGCACCATGCCGGCGTAAACACGCACCGCACTCTTCTGCCAGATCATCGGCACCTGCAGGTCGTATGCCTGTAGTGAAATTTCTCCGCGCAGCTTTTGGAACGCGGCTTCATTGATGTGAATGCCGCCTATGTTGTAACGCAGCAGAAATTCGTCAGGATTGCCGCCGGTGTCTTCGTCTTCAACCGCCTTGAATGAAAACACATTGAACAGCAGTTCGCGGTCTTTCATCAGGCGGCGCACGCCCTTGCTGCACGATGAGAGCCGGTCGCTCTCATTCAGCGCCTTTGAGATCATGATCTTTTTGTTGCCGTCCATCAGGTACATGGGCGCGGAATCCTGGTATGAAATTCCAATGCCAAGCTCAAGGCTGGGCAGCCCGGCGGAAAGCGATCGCTCGTTGTAAGCGGTCACCACCTGGATAATTTCCTTCGCCAGCACGCAGGTTTGCGCCACTCCCAGCGCCGGTTCGCCGTCACGCTCAAACAGTGCCAGGATCAGCGCATCGCCTTCAATGAAGACTTTCTTGGCTTCATATTTCGGCAGCAGCTTGTTAATGGGATCATAAAAATTCAAACTGAAGTATGAAGCAGGATTCAATCCCTTTTCCAGCAGTGTGCGCGTCAGCGTGGTCGATTCCCGAATATCAGCCTTCAGCACCACGTGGTGGATAACTTTTTCTTCCGCCGGCTTCTGCTCTTCTGCCAGCAGAAATTCATACAGCGTATTGTTGATGGCGGAAAGCTCGCGGAAGCGCTCATTCGCCAGCACGTTAACG
>Ga0207687_10003019_pt1 | contig 11413 bp, 13 predicted proteins | sample KBSM54metaG_FD_184399 | JGI IMG/M metagenome (GOLD analysis project Ga0207687, IMG submission 184399) | Miscanthus rhizosphere microbial communities from Kellogg Biological Station, Michigan, USA - KBS M5-4 metaG (SPAdes) (version 2) | ecosystem: Host-associated > Plants > Roots > Rhizosphere >... | reverse complement strand
GCCGCTAGCCTTGCGGCTCCGGACGGCGGCACGCGCGCTGCGAGGCCATCTCTATTCGGCGCACCGCGCGTGCCGCTCGTCACGTCGCCGTGCGGAGCCGCGTTGCAATCTATGCGACAGTCGTTAGGCGGATTGAGGGCCTTACAGGTCGCAATACTGCGCTACCGTCGTCATCACTACGCACGTGCCACGGAATCGCGCCGTACTACCGATAGGCAGCAGTTCTTACGAACTGAAACAACGTGGCACTCCGTTACCTTCGTTTGCGATCCAGCGACTTCGTCATCGGGTTATCGACTTTCGTGTATCCGGCGGGGACTTCAAACGCCGCCGCGGGAATTGGGCCATACTTCACGGTTGTCACTTCAGTGGCGACCACGGATTTCCTTCCCATAATTTCGGTTGTCGTCGTGCTTGCTAGCGGGAACCCCTTCATCTTCTTGAACTGCTCTTGCATCTTTGCGGCGCCTTTCGCCATCGGGCCCATGGCCGCCATCATAGTTTTCATGGTGTCGGCAAAGCCCTTATACGTGTCCCACGCCGCCGCCGGGTATCTCAGCTGAGTTGTCAGGCACTCATCGGTTCTCGAGAATTGTCCAATACCGATCGTCCAGTTGTCGCAGTCATACCCAGCGATCTTTCGCGAGCCGCCGCTTTTCTCTACGGTGATCGCAAACATTCCTCCCATCATCCCCTCCATCTTCGCTTTCTGCTCAGGAGGAAGGTTGTTCATCTGTTCTTGCGCTCTCTTCATTTCCGGGCTGTTCATCTGCTCCTGGATCTTTGCGCTCATTGCCTCCATGTCCTGGCGTGTGATGACGTAGTAAGTCTTTTTTGTCGTGTCCAGCGTCGTCATGTCGCCAGTCTTGAGATCGAGAATCATCTCTTTGCCGTCACCATGAGCCATCCTAACGTGGTCGCTGGAGATGTAACTCGCCGAGGTCTGCGGCGGGCCACCATCGCGGGTGACCTTTGACACGATTGTGAGGTCGTCAGCGAGGAGAGGAAGGGCAGCGGCGAGGAGAAGAGTTGAAATCGTAAGTCGCATAGTGCGTACTATACTCGTTGGTTCGACCACGAGTTTCAAGCGCACTCGAGGGTGCCGGAAACCGCCTAACACCTGCAAGAGATTGACAAAACGGCGTTTGTTTGCCCGCGGCGCTGTCGCGCCGCTAGCGCTGCGACTCCGGACGGCGGCACGCGCGCCGCTAGGCCATTCTCAAGTCGGCGCACCGCGCGTGCCGCTCGTCCTGTCGCTGTGCGGAGCCGTTTTGCAATCTATGCGACAGTCGTTGGGCGGACCGCGTATCGTGAGGCGGAAGCATATAGGACGTCAGATTTGCTGAACCCGGTACCTGTACAAACTTCCATGATCACTTCCTCGGTCGCAGGTCGCAACGACGGTCAGCCCGCCGCTCAGCACGCCCAACTCCATCGCTTCGATAGCGACCCGCAGCGACCAAGCGTGAGATAATCCGCCGTCACTATGATGAACTCGCCCGTTGCAGAGGCGCTGTCGTACACCGACGCGGCCGAGCGCGTGCTTCGCGAGGCCGGTAAGCCGTTGACGCACAAGGATATCGCAGATCGCGCGATCGAAAAGGGCCTCCTTCAAACCGAGTCTGAGACGCCTGACATTTCAATGCACGTTTCGATTCGAACGGAAATGCGGAGAAGAGAGGCGCGCGGCGAGCCGCAACGGTTCGTCTTTCTTGGACGGGGCCTATTCGGCTTGGCCGGCGTAACGCAGAAGACAAAAACAGCATTAGATCAGGTTCGTGAGTCTCGGAAGGAAGCGAGTGAGGCGGTCTACAAGAAGCTCACCGCAAGCAACAACGGTCCGAACTTCGAGACGCTCGTCGCAGATCTTCTTACCGCTATGGGGTATCAAGAGGTGCGGGTTATCGGAGGAAAAGACGACCAAGGCGTCGATATTCTTTGTGAGAAGCGGGATGGGATCATCCGAACACGAATCGCGGTCCAGTGTAAGTGCAAGGCTCTTAGTTCCCAGATCGGCCCAAAGGACGTCAGCACGCTCCGTGACAATCTTTCGACGTATCAGTGTCAGCAGGGCATTCTCATTACAACCACGATCCTGAACGAGACGGCCAAGCAAAAGGCAAAAGAGGCGGGAAAGGAGCCGATTCATTACATTGAGCACGACGAGCTCTTAGATCTGTTCGCGGAGTTCGGAATCGGTATCCGGCGTGAAAACGTCAGTTATTTTCAGGTTGATCACACACAATACGAGTTTCTGAAGTAGAGCCGCCCAACAGCTGCAAGAGATTGACAAAACGGCGTTTGTTTGCCTGCGGCGCTATCGCGCCGCGGGCGTCGCGGTTCCGGACGGCGGCACGCCGCCTGCTGGTCCATTCTCAAGTCGGAGCACGCGGCGTGCCGCACGTCCTGTCGCTGTGCGGAGCCGTTTTGCAATCTATGCGACAGTCGTTGGGCGGACATCACAATACTCGGCGCGAGAACTATCGTAAGAGTCTCTCGTGGGTGTGCTGACCGGCGAAAGGTCGAACACGACTTTCTACGGCGCGCTGTTCCTCGTCGGAGCTATTGTTGGGTCGTGTTTCAGCCGAAGCCCGGCGATTGCACGACAACTTGAGGCGGTGTACGTCCAATCCAAATCAGGTAACCCGCAGGCGGGAGTGGCTAGGCTCGCGTCAGTCGGCGGCCTGCTATACTTGCGGCGTGAACCAAATTGCTGAGCGAATCACGGTAGACCCTGAGCAATGCGGGGGCCGTCCTTGCGTGCGCGGAATGCGCATTCGCGTAAGTGACGTGCTCGATCTGTTCGCAGCCGGTCTCACCGCATCCGAAATCCTTGATGAGATGCCGGATCTCGAGTCCGAAGATCTGAAAGCGTGCCTGCGCTTCGCGTCTCGCTACGTCGATCACCCGGTGTTGGTTGCGTGATCATTTGGGTGGACGCTCAGTTGTCACCCGCTCTCGCGCCCTGGATTACCCAGCAGTTCAACATCGATTGCGTTAGCTCTCGCCGACTTGGCATAGTGAAGGCGAAGGATCTGGCGATCTTCCAAGCAGCTCGTGACGCGGATGCCATCGTTCTAACGAAAGATTCAGATTTCACCTTGCTCCTGGAACGATTCGGTCCTCCGCCAAGAATTCTGTGGGTAACGTGCGGAAACACTTCAAATGCCTATCTGAAGCGGGTGTTAGTGGCCACTCTTCCCAACGCATTACAGCTACTTGAGGCGGGTGAGGCGTTGGTTGAAATCACCGACGTTCCTGAATCGCGCCGCCCAACACCTGCAAGAAACTGACAAAGCGGCGTTTGTTGGCCGCCGGCCTTTCGGCCGGCTGGCGCCATCCACGCTCGATGGGCGGCACGCCGCCCGCAATTCCATTCTCTACCCGGAGCAGGCGGCGTGCCGCCATCTCCGTCGCTGTGCGGAGCCGCTTTGCAGTTTATGCGACAGTCGTTGGGCGGACCGGCGTCAGTCCTGTACACTTCCCACTGCCATGGCCTCCTTTACATCGCACACCTACAATGTGACGTCACTGCTCGGACGGGCCAGTTTCCCCAGCTACGGATCGCGACGGCTGGTTGTACCGCCTTTTCAGAGGCCGTTCAGCTGGGAAAAGGCTCACGTATCCGCATTCTGGGAAGACATAGGCCGATTTCATCGCCAACTTCAGAAGAAGGGGGCGCAAGAGACGTACTTCCTTGGCCCGATCGTGCTCCTGCCTGAAAAGGATCACGTAAAACTCTTGGATGGGCAGCAACGGCTCGCGACACTTGTGATCCTGCTCGCCGTTCTCCGTGATCATGCGCGCGGCATCGGCGGTAAGGATGCGAATGACTTCGCGAGAGACGTCCACCGAGACTACCTGCTGCTCGAGGATGAAGAAACATTTTCTCTCGTGCTGGGCGAACTGGATGAGCCGTTCTTCAAGGCACTCGCGCAAGACGAGACTGCAGGCAAACCCAAGATCAGGCTCCAGTCTCACAGACTGCTAAGTCAAGCAAAATCGTTCCTTGCCGGGAAGGTGAAAGAACATATGGGCAAGGAGACCCCGAGAACGGTAGTCGACGAACTCAAGGCATTCAAGAAGACTATCGCTACACACGTAAAGGTTGTAGGCATTCACGTCGAATCACAAGATGAGGCATATCTGATCTTCGAGACTTTGAACGATCGCGGACTCCGTCTGGGAGTTCCCGACCTCCTACTCAACTACCTGATGGGTCATGCGGGCAACGAACAGAACAAGAAATTGGTACGCCAACACTGGAATACCGTCGTCGAAACACTTGGTACTCGACGGATAAGTACGTTTGTGCGCCATTCATGGGTGTCTCATCACGGAGACGTTAAGAGCCAAACTCTGTTCCGTGAAATGCGAGATACGATCGAGGCCGAAGGCACAACGAGTTTGAAGTTCGCGTCGGATGCAGCAGATGAAAGCTCACTTTATGCCGCCATCTTTGACCGCGATCCCGAGGTGCTTCCGATCGAATCCATTAGAACCGTGACGGGACTTGTCCACGAACTAGAAGCGGACTATGTCCTTCCGGCATTGCTGGCTGGCTTGGCAACATTGGGCGCTCACGACTTTACTCGGTTCTCCAAGGTTGTCGCCGCGATGGTTGTGCGACACTCGATCATTACTAACAGGAATCCAAATGATCTTGAGACCGCGCTATATGCGGCAGCGCAGGCAATGCGCAAGGCACATGGCAAGAAGCAAGGCAGCGGCGCAATATTAAACGTCGCTAAGGCGGTCTTAGTTTCTATCGATCCTACCGACGATCAGCTTAAGACAGCGTTGCGCGATGTCTACCTCACGAAGCGCCAGGCTTTGTACGTCCTCTACTCAATCGCCGAACGTATGCAGTCCAGGACGAAGGCGATTTCGTTGCAGAGGAATTCGGTCGAGCACATATTTCCAGAGAACCCCGATGCAGGCGCCTGGCAAGACGCCGCTGCCTTGGGGCCATTTGTATGGCACCTGGGCAATCTGACCATACTCGAACCAACTTATAATCGTGACGCCGGTGGGAAGGACATTGTCGCCAAGGCGAAATATTACAAGAAGTCGGACATCACGATGAGCAGCTCATTGGCGTCCCTGAAAAAATGGGATGTCTCAACGATCGTGGCGAGAGCTGAAGGTTTTCGCGAAATCATTGCTGTTCTGTGGCCACGCTTGAAGTAGGTGGCCGCCCAACCGCTGCAAGAGATTGACAAAACGGCGTTTGTTTGCCCGCCGGCCTATCGGCCGGCTAGCGCTGCGACTCCGGACGGCGGCACGGGCGCTGCGAGGCCATTCTCAAGTCGGCGCACCGCGCGTGCCGCTCGTCCCGTCGCTGTGCGGAGCCGTTTTGCAATCTATGCGACAGTCGTTAGCCCGACTGTGAAAAATGTCGTAAGATGATATCGTGGAAATCGCAATGGCAGTGCTTATTGGCGCCGGTGCGACGCTGATGGCTTGGCGCGTATTAGCTGCTCGGCATCGCCACGTCTGGACGGTGTTTACGGCATACGTTGCGTTCTTACCCGTATTCGCCACTATCTATCATCAGATCTATTTGAGGCGGCCGACAAACTTCATATTTGCCTCCGCCGTAGCCGAGGCGCGCGAATCCGAGGTCGATGCGCCCGGGCGACTAGCAATAGGCAGGCTATTGCGGCAGGAGTCTGTTCTTCGAGAGTCTCTTTCCGCCCTAGAGCGTAGGCCCGTGTTCTGGGTCGCTTCGTCACGAGTTCTCTCGAAACACCGCTTCGCAACGGTCGGCACGCCGAACTATTGGTTAGCCGTCGAATCAATCGCAGGTATTAACATGGATTCAAGCAAGAAGCTCTCTAACGTTTATCACATCACCTTGACGAGCAAAGCCGACTGGAATGAAGATTACGTCCTAAACCGTGAGATCATCACAGATTTCGATGATTCGGCTGATTTCTCGTCTCCCGACCGGTTCCTCGGCACTGAAGCGGAAACGCTGTACCGATCAATGGCCCTTTCCCGGATCAACGAGCTTAGCGCCCAACGGCGTTCGCTAAATTCCCAACTCCAAAGGCCTGTGAGTTCCAGAAGCGACCAATGGCAGTTCCTTGATTTCTTGTATTTCAGCGTAATTACTCAGGCAACTATCGGGTATGGTGACATCATTCCCAATTCACAGCTAACCCGACTTGTTGTAATGCTGCAAGTTATCCTCTCGGTAGCTCTATTGACGATTGCTTTGGTACATGCAGCTGCATATATACGAACAGGCGCAAAAGCGGGCTAACCGCTGCAAGAGATCGACAAAACGGCGTAGGTTTGCCCGCGCGCCTATCGGCGCGCTAGCGTTGCGGCTCCGGACGGCGGCACGCGCGCTGCGAGGCCATTCTCGAGTCGGCGCACCACGCGTGCCGCTCGTCCTGTCGCTGTGGCGAGCCGTTTTGCAATCTATGCGACAGTCGTTAGGCGCACGGAAGAGTATGGTACCGGATTCAAACGCGATGACGGTGGCCGGAGTTCGTGCATGCGCTGCGGTCTTGACTCGTTCTCTTGGTCGTATTCAAATTCGCGGAATGCCTGGTTCATCTCGACCGCGTGAGATCACACGGCTCACGGACCGCGAGACGATTGCGGCGTTCCTAAACGCGGTTACGGGCGTTTACACCTTATCAAGAAGTGAGCGGCGTTGGGGAGTCGTTGCAAGAACGTTTGGCGCTGGCATTGGCATCCCGATAATCACTTCAGCCGCACTTGATATAACGTTGTTCACGTCCTTTGCTTATCGCGCTGGGGTATACACGGCTGCGATCGCACTGCTCGGCTGCTGCGTTCTCGAAGGGATCGACTTCGTTACTGCTAGTGTTCAGATCTCACCGGTTGGAATGCTAAAGACTTCACGCATCCCCGCCTTCGCTTTTTCAATCGGCACAGATAAAATTGCTCATATCGCACTCTCTGAAAAAGGTGGCGCATTCTACGTGTCGGTCGGATCATTTAACCGCTTCGATCATACCTTTGCCCTGCCGGCGGATGCCAAGCAGGCGCTGCTCGCTGCGGCGCATACGCCTAGCGAAAGTTCTAACGTCTCGCCAGCCGCTCAAATCGTGCGTCGAATCGTAGGATCATGCGCAATTGGCGCGGCCGTGGGCTTCGTCGGCGCAATCGTAGCGATTCCCCTCTACACGGAAGCATCTCACCTCGTTGGCATAAGCACGGGAATTATGGCGGCGGGCTTGGCGCCGTTACTGTCGGAACGAATCACAGGTGCCGCGTCGTTGCCCGAATCTCGCGGTCGCCGTATTATGAGCGCTGCTCTTTCTGTACTATGTTGTGTATTTGTGTTGCTATTTCTGGCTTGGTCGTCGAGCGCCGGCGCCTAACCGCTGCAAGAGATTGACAAAACGGCGTTTGTTTGCCCGGCGCGCTATCGCGCGCCTAGTTCAGCGACTCCGGACGGCGGCACGGGCGCTGCGAGGCCATTCTCAAGTCGGCGCACCGCCCGTGCCGCTCGTCCCGTCGCTGTGCGGAGCCGTTTCGCAATCTATGCGACAGTCGTTAGCCCGATCGGGAAACTCGCAGCGCGCTAAACTAGCGCGGTTGAATATCATCGAAAAGGCTTTGAACGAGTATCTCCGAGAGCCAATGTGGGGCTACGAGACATTTGCCCGAGAGCACTCTGCCATTCCGCTATATCGCGGCTGGACGGGCACGACGTTCCTCACGACCTCCGGCGATTTTCTCTTTCTGGACGAAGAAGGTGACGCACCAACCATTCGCTACGATGTTGATGAGTCCACACAGCTAGTATCCCTTGCGATAGCCGCGGAATACTTCTCTACGTTGGCGAATCTGTTACCACCGCGCCTCGATCCGACGGCAACATGCTCAGCGTGCGGTGGCACAGGTAAGGTTCATGTGCGGAATGCGACAGGGCCGCTGTTGTGTGGAGAGTGCAACGGCGTCGGGTGGCGGGGGAGTATCGATCGAAGCTCATGGCTCGAAGCGGCAGAAAGTGCTCGGTATCCCACTTTCGAAGAAGCAATCGAACAGTTCTCTCGTTTTGCGCGATCACAAGGTCACTTCGGAACCCTGAACCTCATCACCTCTCTAGACGCATTCTTCATTGGTCGCGTTCTGTTCGTGCGCATACCCAAGCAGGGAGACGCTGTCGCTCAGTCGCGAAAGGTATATTTGAGGGCCGCTCGTCGCAGGCTTGGCGTCCTAATCGCGAGCGCAGGAACGCTGCATGATGGAACGCTTCTCGTGTATGTCGGCAGTCCTTTAGATACCACGGACGCCATGGATCGGATGTATCCTGATGGACTGAAACTTACGGTGCTCACGACCCCCCGCGAAATCCGTCTGATTGGTCGGTTTCGTTGGTGGTTCTTGTCAAGGTTTGCCAGGGATCTCATCGGAACTCAAGGTGAGCATTTCCGATAGGAGCGGGCTAACACCTGCAAGAAACTGACAAAACGGCGTTTGTTTGCCCGCCGGCCATGCGGCCGGCTGGCATCGCGGTTCCGGTCGGCGGCACGCCGGTTGCCACTGCCATGCTACATCTCGGCGCAACCGGCGTGCCGCGCGTCCTGTCGCTGTGCGAAGCCGTTTTGCAGTTTATGCGACAGTCGTTAGGCCGATTGAGCCGTCGCTTCCGCAGTCTGTAAACGGTGTTCATATGGATGCGCCTCGCGTGCCGCCCTCGCACGGATGTGTCGGCGTCACGACGTCGACCACACTTTGGGCTTCTCGCGCGTCGTGCAAGAGCCCTTCACATCTCTCCACCGCCCGCGTCCCTACTGATCTTGCGGACGAAGTCAACCCGTAACGTTTTTATCAACGTGGGGTAGGGAAAACGGCTCGTGGGACACTCCTATCGTTGAAACCGAGGACACCATGGACGACGAAAAGGCCGCCGAGACCGATTCCTTCGTTGAAGACCGTTTCCGCTCCGAACTTGAGTGGTTTGAGCGCCGCGCCTTTGAGGCGCGTCGCCGGCATCTTGTTCTGCAGAGTGCCCAGGTCATAGTCATGTTAATCGTGCCGACCCTCTTGATTCTCCTTGAGCAGGAGTTGTTTACGTATTCGCGACTTTTCCTGTTGTCGGCAACTGTATTGTCATTCTTCACCGTCGTACTCACTATGTACATGCAGGCCGCACGCTTTGATGCGCGCTGGCTACAGAGTCGGCTTGTTGCGGAGCAACTTAAGCGTGAGTATTTCAGCTATCGAGCGGGTATCGGCGAGTACGCCGCTCTAGATCCACTCAGCCAAAAGCGCGTGTTTGCAGAACGCACCGCGTCTTTAATTGAATCAGAGCGCTCGAAATGGTATGCCGAAGTGCCGCGGGGTGAAACATGAGCGGGATCGACGCCGCGCGCACAGCAGCATTGCAGTCGCAACGTGTCAATATAATAAGTGATATGCGACGGGACCGACTCGCGTGGCGCTTAACAGAGGTTCCCCAAATTCTTACGCTTTTCGCCCTCGTCGTCGGGCTCACTTCGGTGACAGGCTTCGGCGTCTACAATGCAGTAAAACTGCTGGCATCGCGCGGCAACGCTGAGACAACCGCGAAGATTATCCAAATATTCATCACCGGCAGTTCGAGTTTGCTCGGCTTCGTCGTATTCAAGCTCCTCGCGAGCCTGAGGGAGACAACGTCGCGATTCCTACATGAAGAGCGAAGATTCACGCGAATCATCAACGTTGTGCGCCTGGCGAGCGGTGTTGACGATCTTAAGACCGCCCTCTTAGAGTATGTTGTCCCTAGCAAAACGGCCTAACAGCTGCAAGAGATTGACAACGCGGCGTTTACGGCCCCGCGCGGCTATCGCCGCGCTGCCGTTGCGGCTCCGGACGGCGGCACGCGCGCTGCGTGGCCATTCTCTAGTCGGCGCAACGCGCGTGCCGCTCGTCTCCGTCGCTGTGCGTAGCCGCGTTGCAATCTATGCGACAGTCGTTGGAATGACACCCGGCGTTCCATCGCGTGTTCAATGGTGCGCGGAGATTTGCGGTCACTCACGAACAGCAGCGTGGTTCGGTGCAACAGCTCGGATACGCGCTTTCAATCGTGCGTTCACGGGTTCTGCGAACGGGAAAGTAATCTTCCCAGAGCGTTTCTCGTCGCCATGAACCGCCGACAGCATTCGCTATCGCCACGCTCAGTGCATGTCGCATGAACAGAGTGACTGCGCCGCCAGCGGCGTCACCATCCGTCGCGCGCGCAGTCGGCGAACCGTGTCGCTCGTATCCAGATGTATCCCTCCAGAGTTGTGCTTCGTTGGTCGGGCCGCAAGCCGATCACAAGATGGCTCGAATCACGGCGCGCGCTTCAGGTTAGCGCTGAGTGTTCAACGGTAGCGTGCGCGCGCCGAATCGCTGTGTGTTTGTCCCAAGCAACATCCGCGCGAGCTCGTAGGTATTGGGTCGATTTTCGATGTCGGTGCGAGCGTTGCCGCACGTGGCATGGCCTCGCGCGAGTTCAACATGAGCGCGTAAGCCGCTGTCGTCGCCGCACGTTGGTGACAGAGACGCTCTTCAACCTTAACTGGCGAACAGAGACGGTAGCTGAGCGGCACATGCCGAAGAGACTTGCGAATTTGCCGTGGGTGTAGCCGGGGCATTCCAACTTGCCATAGGACCTGACAAGCCGGCGTTTGATTGCCCGCGCGCCTAGCGGCGCGCTAGCGCAGCGACTCCGGACGGCGGCACGCCGCCTGCTGGTCCATTCTCTAGTCGGAGCACGCGGCGTGCCGCACGTCCTGTCGCTGTGCGGAGCCGGCTTGCAGCTCAATGGCAACGTTGGGCCGACGCCACAAGATGCATTTTGGACGCCTCGCTATTCGCCGGATCGCCTCATACCGACCATCCCGAGGGTGGCTACCAGAACCACGAGAACCTGGCTATCTGCCGCGGGAATCGCCGCTGCCGGTACGACTTCGAACGCCAGGGTTCTAATTCGGGTTCTGCTCGCTGGAACAAGGGGAGGCACGAACGTCTCAATCGTGCGCCAAGTCACGTCATATTGACCCATGCTCAGCGTCCCGATGTCGAGAACCTGCTCGCGGCATGCAACCGTCGGGAGCGGCCACAGGATCGAATTGTTCTGCGTAATTTCAATGTGGTTGCCGGTCAGAACCATCTGCGGCGTGCCGAGGGCTGCCGCGGAACCGTAGAACTCAGATACCTTTATCGATCCTCGAAAGCGCGAATAAGGCGGCGAGACCAGCTGAAGTTTGGCGGTGCCGTCAATCGACTCGTTACAGAAATCCGCTGCGTTCAGTTCTCTACCCTGAAGGCCGAGCACGACGAAGAGCAACAGCGCGGTGTTGCGCAGGTAAGCAGTCCTCCGTCAAACATCGTAACGCGAGCGCCGAATATTCGGTTTGATTTCCTTCGAGTCAGAATCGAGCACTCTGCGCGACTCCTG
>Ga0207687_10003016_pt1 | contig 11422 bp, 9 predicted proteins | sample KBSM54metaG_FD_184399 | JGI IMG/M metagenome (GOLD analysis project Ga0207687, IMG submission 184399) | Miscanthus rhizosphere microbial communities from Kellogg Biological Station, Michigan, USA - KBS M5-4 metaG (SPAdes) (version 2) | ecosystem: Host-associated > Plants > Roots > Rhizosphere >... | reverse complement strand
CAACACGCTGCGGAAGAAGATCCGAGACCTCGATATTCAGGTCTTCCGCAGCAGCAATTGACGCGACTGCGGGTTCTCGACAGGCTTGGTGCGGAATGGCCACAGCGCGGTCGGCCACGCCCCGGATTTGTCGCAATCCAGCAACATTGTTGTATAAAAGCATCACTGGAAAATACCATCGATGATCTGGGGGGCGCCCAAGCGGGCGGTTTTGTCGCACCGTTTCGGGCTGCCGTTTGGGACGAGAAATCTTGATGACTGACGTCGGTCAGGCCGCCACCGCCGAGTTGGCGACTGCTGCCGCGGCGCCCGCGCCGGGATGGCTCCCACGGACGCTCGGCTTCGCGGCCGTTGCGCTCGCGCTGCTGTCGGCGCTGGTGACCTTTCTCGTGCTGGCCGGGCTCACGCCGATCGCGCCGACGCATGAGGTCGTGGTCACGCTCCTCCTGACCAACGCGGTCACGGTCTTTCTTCTTGTTGTGGTGATTGCACGCGAGGTCTGGGGTGTTGTGCAGGCGAGGCGCCGCGGGCGCGCCGCCGCAAGACTTCACGTGCGAATCGTTGCCCTGTTCTCCGTCATCGCTGCGGTTCCTGCGGTGCTGGTAGCCGTCGTGGCAAGCGTGACGCTCGACCGTGGCCTCGACCGGCTGTTCTCGCAACAGACACAATCGCTCATCGAGAACTCGTTGATCGTCGCCGACGCATATGTGCGCGAGCAGGTGCAATTCGTGCGCGCCGAAAGCATCGCTACCGCAATAGAGTTGGCGCGCGCCAAGCCGTTATTCGACCAGTCGCGCGAGCAGTTCCATCAATTCCTCGCGGTCCAGGCCTCGATCCGCGGATTGCCGGCCATCGTGCTGCTCGACAAGGATCTCAATGTCGTCGATGAGGTCGAGACGAAGGTCACCCAGGCCTTCGTTAAGCCGTCGGCAGAGGTGCTCGCTGGCATCAACGACACCGAGCCGCAAGTGGCGATGTTCCTCGACGCCAATCACGTCGCCTCGATCATCAAGCTGCGCGGTTACAACGACGTCTATCTGTATATCGCGCGGCTTCTCGACCCGCGGGTGCTGGCGCAATTGCGGGGGACGCAGGCCAGCGTCGCGCAGTACGCCGACCTCTCGGCGCGGCGCATCGGGATTCAGATCGCGTTCGGGTTGATGTACACGGTGATTGCACTGATCGTGCTGCTATCAGCAGTCTGGATCGGATTGAATTTCGCCAACTATCTGGTGGCGCCGATTCGACGCCTGATCGGGGCCGCTCAGGTCGTATCCACGGGCAATCTTTACGTTCAGGTGCCGACCCGGCGTTCCGAAGGCGATCTTGCGCAGCTCGGAGAGACCTTCAACAAGATGACTCAGGAACTGCGCACGCAACGCGACGACATCGTGCGCGCCCGCGACCTGATCGACAGCCGTCGCCGTTTCACCGAGGCCGTGCTCGCCGGAGCGAGCGCGGGGGTCATCGGCGTGGACGCCGAGAGCTGTATCAGCATCCTGAACCGGTCCGCCGAGCGACTGATCGGGAGTTCGGAAGCGGAGGCGCTCGGACGGCAATTGACCGATATCGTTCCCGAACTTGCCGAAATCTTCACCGCTGCGCGGTCCGGGTTGCAACGTTTGGTGCAGGGCCAGGTGACGATCAATCGCAACGGTCGCGAGCGCAACCTCTCGGTGCGCGTGACGAGCGAACAGTCGAGCGCGGCCGAGGGCGGGTACGTCGTGACGCTCGACGATATCACCGAACTCGTAGCCGCGCAGCGCACCTCCGCGTGGGCCGACGTGGCTCGCCGTATCGCCCACGAGATCAAGAACCCGCTCACGCCAATTCAGCTCTCCGCGGAGCGGTTGCGTCGAAAGTATGCCAGCGTCATCAAGGATGACGGGGGCATCTTCCAGCAATGTACCGACACCATCGTCCGCCAGGTCGACGATATCAAACGCATGGTGGACGAATTCTCGCGCTTTGCGCGCATGCCCAAGCCCGTGATGACGCCCGAGGACGTGGCCGATACAGTCCGCCAGGTCGTATTTCTGCAACGCGTCGGCAATGCCGATATCGATATCGAGGTCGAGATCGCCCAAGACCCGATGCCCGCGGACCGCCGGCTCATCTCACAAGCGCTGACCAACATCATCAAGAATGCGACCGAAGCGGTCACTGCCGTTCCACCGGACGAACTCGGCCGCGGCCGCGGCCGCATCCGCGTTTTCGCGGGCCGCGAAGGCAGCGATATAGTCATCGACGTGGTCGACAACGGTATCGGATTGCCGAAAGAGAATCGCAGCCGACTGCTCGAGCCCTACGTCACGACCCGGGAAAAGGGAACCGGGCTGGGCCTCGCGATCGTGGGCCGTATCATGGAGGATCACGGAGGCTGCATCGAACTCGGCGATGCCTCTGACAAGATCCCAGGCCAGCGCGGAGCTTGGATGCGGCTGCGCTTTGCAGCGGAAGCCGCGGCCGCGAAGGATATTCAGCCCGCGCGGCCGTCTCAATCCCCTCAACTTGCAACGAATGCGTAATTAGCCATGGCAGATGACATTCTCATTGTTGATGACGAAGCGGACATCCGGGAGCTCGTTTCCGGCATCCTGCAGGATGAAGGCTTTATCACGCGCTCCGCGCGTGATAGCGACGACGCGCTGGCGCATGTCGCTAGCCGCAGACCCAATCTCGTCTTCCTCGACATCTGGCTGCAGGGCAGCCGGCTCGACGGGCTGCAATTGCTCGATGCGATGAAGGGGCAGCATCCCGAACTCCCGATCGTGATGATTTCTGGTCACGGCAACATCGAAACCGCCGTGGCCGCCATCAAGCAAGGGGCGTACGACTTTATCGAGAAGCCGTTCAAGGCCGACCGGCTGGTGCTGGTTGCCCAGCGCGCGCTGGAGACGTCGCGGCTCAAGCGCGAAGTCAAGGCACTTAAACAGTTTGCGCCTTCCGCGGTGGTGGGCAAGTCGTCGTCGATAAATCAACTGCGTCAGACGGTGGAAAAAATCGCCCCCACCAACAGTCGCATCTTGATTGTCGGGCCTGCCGGCGCCGGCAAGGAACTGGCCGCTCGCGCGATCCATGCTCATTCGGCGCGCGCCAATGGACCGTTCATCGTGATCAATGCAGCGGCGATGATGCCCGAACGCATGGAACTCGAGATGTTTGGCGTCGAGCTGCCAACGGACGGGCAGGGGCGCAAGGTCGGCGCACTCGAAGAGGCTCACGGCGGTACGCTATTCATCGACGAAATCGCCGACATGCCGAGGGAGACCCAGAACAAGATCCTGCGGGTCCTGGTCGAGCAGACCTTCCAGCGCGTCGGCGGCACCCAGAAGGTTCAGGTCGACGTGCGCATTATCTCGTCGACCGGGCGCAATATCGAAGCTGAGATCGCCGCCGGCAAGTTCCGTGAAGACCTTTATCACCGCCTTTCGGTCGTGCCGATCCGCGTGCCGCCGCTGGCGGAGCGCCGCGAGGACATTCCCCATCTCATTGAATATTTCATGGAGCAGATTTCACTCGGGACCGGTTTGCCGAAGCGCCTGATCGGCGAGGACGCCATGGCCGTGCTGCAGTCGCACGACTGGCCCGGCAATGTGCGCCAGCTGCGCAATAATGTGGAGCGGCTGATGATTCTCGCCGGCGGCGACCCGGAGGCGGTGATCAATGCCGACATGCTGCCGCAGGATGTGGGATCCATGGTGCCCTCCATGCCCGGCGGCGACGGGGGTGAACACCTGATGGGATTGCCTCTGCGCGATGCGCGCGAGGTGTTCGAGCGCGAATATCTGGTTGCGCAGATCAGTCGATTTGGCGGTAACATTTCCCGGACGGCAGAGTTTGTCGGCATGGAGCGCTCCGCGCTCCACCGCAAGCTCAAGGCGCTCGGGATCGACTGACCAGAGGCGGGCGATAGGGGATGGGGATGGAGGACCGAAACCGTGGTGTCACTATTGAATCATCTCGCGGCCTCCGTCCGCCATCCGCTGTTCTCTGAATGTCACGCATTGCGTATGTGAATGGCCGCTACCTGCCGCTGCGGCAAGCCACCGTCCATATCGAGGATCGCGGCTATCAATTTTCAGACGGCGTCTACGAGGTCTGCGAAGTCAGGGACGGATACGTCATCGACCAGCGGCGCCATCTGGCACGGCTCCAACGTTCGCTTGATGAGCTCGGCATCGCCATGCCGATGTCGGAGACCGCGCTCGCGATCATCATGCGCGAATGCATGCGCCGGAACCGGTTGCACGATGGCATCATTTATCTGCAGATCACCCGAGGGGTGGCCCGAAGGGATCATGGCTTTCCGCCTCCGGGCACTCATCCCAGCGTCGTGGTGACCGCCCGCAGCATCGACTTCGCGGGCAATGAACGAACTGCAGCGGAAGGCCTGGCGATCATTACCGTGCCGGACAACCGGTGGCAGCGCGTCGACATCAAATCGATCTCGCTGCTGCCCAATGTGCTGGCCAAACAGGCGGCGCGCGAGCGGGGAGCCAAAGAGGCTTGGTTCGTCGACCAGGACGGCCACGTCACCGAAGGGTCGTCGAGCAATGCCTGGATCATCACCAAGGGCGGCAAAGTCGTCACTCGTCCCGCTGATAATGGAATCTTACGGGGTATCACCAGGACCGTGTTGATCGAGGTCATCGAGGCCCACGGCCTGCAATTCGAGGAACGGCCGTTTACGGTCGAGGAGGCGCAAGGCGCGCGCGAGGCCTTCCTGACCTCTGCCAGCCAAATCGTAATGCCTGTCGTCCGGATTGACGACCGACCGGTGGGGAACGGCGCGCCTGGGTCGGTGGCGACCGCGCTACGGGCCGAATTCCATCGCCACGCCGAACGGAGCTGACCCACCGATTTGCCCTCGACGGAGCACACTCTGCCCCCAACTTGTGCTTGCGCCGCCCGCGGACGTGCCCTGTAATGGCCCGGTCCGGGTCCTTTCGAGGGTGCAGCCTAGAAAATGGGCACAGCGACCTGGCAATAAAGCTCGCGGGAAGGGGCCCGTGAGCCAAAAAATGGAACAATGACAATGGCGGCCGAACGCGCACAAAACCTCCAAGACACCTTCCTCAACCATGTTCGCAAGAACAAGACACCGCTCACGATCTTCTTAGTGAACGGAGTGAAGTTGCAAGGCGTCGTGACCTGGTTCGACAATTTCTGCGTGCTACTGCGACGCGACGGGCACTCGCAACTTGTCTACAAGCATGCCATCTCAACGATCATGCCGGGTCACCCGATCCAGCTGTTCGAAGGGGCCGAGGAAGCATCGGCCGGAGACAAGGCCTGATTGGAACCGCGTCGGTTCGATAGCCACGGCGACCGCCTGAGTTCGCACAAGAGCTCGGAGACGGGCCGCGCACTTGTCATTGAGCCGCATCTGCGGGGGCGCATGCCGCTCTCGACGGATGCGCGCGCCCATGCAGCGTTACGCTCTCCCGAAGCGAGGCTAGAGGAGGCAGTGGGACTCGCGCGCGCGATCGACCTGAGCGTGGTGTCATCCGGAATCGTGCCCCTGAGCGGCATACGGCCCGCGACCTTCATCGGCAAGGGCAAGGTTGAGGAGATCGCCGGTTTGGTCAAAGCTGACGAGGCCGGAATCGTCGTGATGGACTGCGCCCTCTCGCCGGTGCAGCAGCGCAATCTCGAAAAAGCCTGGAGTGCAAAGGTGGTCGATCGCACCGGCTTGATCTTGGAGATTTTCGGGCGGCGCGCGCGCACGCGTGAAGGCGCCCTCCAGGTGGAGCTGGCGCATCTCACCTACCAGAAGAGCCGGCTGGTACGTACCTGGACGCATCTCGAGCGCCAGCGGGGCGGTTTTGGCTTTCTCGGCGGCCCGGGCGAAACTCAGATCGAGTCGGACCGGCGCATGATCGAGGAGCGCATTGCGCGCATCGAGGCCGAGCTCGAGAAGGTCAAGCGCACGCGCAAACTTCACCGCGACAGTCGCAAGCGGGTCCCGTATCCGATCGTAGCGCTCGTGGGCTACACCAATGCCGGCAAATCGACCCTGTTCAATCGCATGAGCCGGGCGAGCGTGCTCTCCGCCGACATGCTGTTCGCAACCCTCGATCCGACTTTGCGCGCAGTCGAGCTGCCTCAAGGCTTGCGCGTCATCCTGTCCGACACCGTCGGCTTCATTTCCGATTTGCCGACCATGCTGGTCGCCGCGTTTCGCGCGACGCTCGAAGAGGTCATCGAGGCCGACCTCATCCTGCACGTACGCGACGTATCGCACGCGGACGCCGAAGCACAGTCGCTCGATGTCGAACAGGTTCTCAGGCAACTCGGCATCGCGCCAGACGACGGCGCGCGGCTGGTCGAGGTGTGGAACAAGATCGACCGGCTCGACCGCGACGCCGGTATCCGTCTGCGCAATCGTGCCGAACGGCAGCCGGTCGAGCGACGTCCGGTGCTGGTTTCGGCGCTGAGCGGGGAGGGGATCGACCTCCTGGCGACGGAGATAGAAGCGCGACTCGCGACGCGGCGGGTGACGCTTGATCTGGTTATCGATGCTGCCGACGGTGCCGGGGTAAGTTGGTTGCATCGGAACACCGAAGTCATGACAAAGGTGTTGCGCGATGACGGCGCGCTCGCGATCACGGTTCGCTCCGACCCGGCGAACGCAGAGAAGGTGCGTGCCAAGTTCAACGCCTCCGGGGTTCCGTCCCACTGACGAGTGCGTCGAGCCAGAAGGTGCCGGGCGCAATGACACGTCTCTCGAAAGCAGGCATCGGCACTGCTCTGGCGGCGCTTCTATTTACGACGTTCGTGCCGGCAGCCCGTAGTCAAACGCTGACCCTCCGCTACGGCCAGGCCTATTCCGCGGCGCGGAGCATCTTCTCCTTGCCGGTCGCGATCGCCGAGCGGGAGGGCTTCTTTGCACGCGAAGGGCTCAACGTGCAGATTCTCCAGCCCATCCCGGGCGGAGCGGACCACCAGATTGCCGCGTTGCATAACGACAGCGTCGATCTCACTCATGTCGCCACGCCGTTCCTGATCCGGGCGGCGCTCGCCGGCTCTGATGCCGTCGCGGTGGCTGCCGAGTTCAAGAACCCGATCTACAGCGTGATCGCGAAGCCCGAAATAGCGACCTTTGCCGACCTCAAAGGCAGGCTGGTCGGGCTGGCGGACGAATACGGGACTATCACACTGTCCATTCGCAAACTCATGGGCCTGCATGGCTTGGCGCGCGGCGAGTTCGGCTTTCGCACCATCGAGGGAACCTCCGGTCGCTGGGCCTGCCTGCGCCGGGGCGACTGCGATGCGGTCGTACTGGGTCAACCACAGGATCTGATCGCCGTGGAGCAAGGGTTCCGCATGCTCGGGACATCAACCGAAGCGGTGCCAGAACTCCTCTACACGGTGACCGCGGTGCGGCGTTCCTGGGCGACGGCGAACAAGGACGCCGTGGTGCGTTACGTGCGTGCCCTTTCCGCAGCCTTCACGTTCATTCGCAATCCCTCCCACCGGGACCGCGTGGTGAGAACCGTGATGCAAAGCACGAATGCGTCGGAGACGATCGCGCAACAGACGTTGGCGCTGTTCTTCGATCCCGAACGCGGTGTTCTGCCGAAGCGAGCCGAGATCGATCTCGAGGGCCTTGCGCAGGTGATTGCGATGATGAGCGACGCGGGCGCGATCAAGACGCCATTGCCTTCACCCGAGCAGTTCGTGGATCTGCAATATCTGCGTGCGGCAGGGGTGCCATAGATTGAACTCGGCGTGAAAGAACGCCGCAGCGAACGCCGCTCGACAAATACGCGATCCAAGTCAGGATCGCTCAGGGCAGGGAACGATCGTGGGCAACATGGCGGGCGATATTATGCGCCAAGCGATCATCGGGGTGTGGCTCTGTATCCCGATCGCGCCCGCGGCCGCTGACACCGTGACGCTCCGGTACGGGCAAATTCCCTCGACCGTAAGAAGCGTGTCGGCGCTCTATCTCTCTATCGCCCAGCAGAAAGGATTCTTCGCCCGCGAGGAGGTCAAGCTCGACCTCATTCCAATCGCGGGCGGCACCGACAAGATGATCGCCGCGCTCGATCACGGCACCGTAGATGTAACTCAGACCGCCACACCCTATCTGATCCGTGCGGTGCTCTCGGGTTCGGACGCGGTGGCGATCGCCGGTGAAACGGCCAATCCCGTCTACAGCCTGATCGTGAAGCCGCAGATCCAGCATTTTGCCGAACTCAAGGGCAAGACGCTCGGTCTCTCGCTACCCGTCGATACGATTTCGATCTCCATGCGCAAGCTGCTGGCGCTCAAGGGGCTCGGCGAGGCCGACTATTCCGTCAAGGAACTGGTGGGCACGCCGGTACGTTTCGATTGCCTCAAGCGGGGAGAGTGCGACGCGGTGCCTCTCGGTCAACCCGAGGATTTCGTCGCTATGGGGGAGGGCTACCGGAGATTGGGTGTGTCGACGGAGGCAGTGGCGGCATTCCAATTCCAGGTCGTTGCCGCGCGCCGGGCTTGGGCGCAGGAGAACAGGGACGCGGTCGTGCGTTTCGTGCGCGCTCTCGCCGCGGCGTTTCGGTTCATCCGCGACCCCGCCAATCGCGAGGAAGTAGCGACCGCAATCGTGAAATTGACCGGATCGCCTGACCAGGTCGCGCGGCAAACGCTCGCCCTTTATTTCGAGCCGGAAAGAGGCGTTCTCCCCAAGCAAGCTGAGATCGATCTCAACGGTCTGACCCAGGTGATTGCTTTCATGGGGGAGGGCGGAGCGATCAAGCCGCCTCTGCCTCAACCCGAACGGTTCGTGGATTTGCAGTATCTGCGTGCCGCCGGCGTCCAGTGACCCGCGGTCGCTAATATTTTTCGATGCCCTTGATATCCACCACCCGACTCCATCGCGCCGCATCACGCTCGATGTAGTCCTGCATCTGCTCCGGCGTGGAAGCCATCGGTATGTTGCCGACGCCGGCAAGCTTTTCGCGAATTTCCGGGAGCTTCAGGATCTCCCCGACCTCATGATTGAGCCGCTCGACGATCGGGCGCGGGACACCCGAAGGCGCTGCAAGGCCGAGCCACGACATGACCTCGAAACCCGGCAGCGTCTCGCCGATGGCAGGGATGTCGGGCTGCAGCACAAAGCGCTCGCGTGAGGAGACCGCTAGACCGCGCAGCAAGCCGCCCCTGATCTGGGCGAACGCGATTGTCCCTGTCTCGATCATCACATCGAGTCGGCCTCCCAACAGGTCCTGAACGATCTGGGTATTGCCGCGGTAAGGAATGCCGCGAAGCGAGGTCCCGGCTTCGACATTGATCAACTCGCCGGTCAGATGGTGCACGCTTCCGGGCAGGTTCATGCCATAGGTCACGTCGAAGGGTGCGGCCCTAGCGCGCGCGACGAGATCGGCGAAGGATTTGATCGGTGAGTTCGGTGCCGTCGCGACTACCATCGGGTAGCCGGACACCATTGTGATGAACGTGAAGTCCTTGATCGAATGGTAAGGGAGCGATTTGGCAACGGCTGCCCGCGCGGAGAAGGCGCCGGTTAACATGCTGACCAGATAGCCGTCAGGTTGGGATTTTGCGACGGCGTTCCACGCCGCTACACCCGTTGTTGCCGAATTTTCGATCACCACCGCTTGGCCGAGACGCTCGCTGAGTTTCTCTCCCAGTAGCCGGCTGACGAAATCCGGGCTTCCGCCTGCGGGCGTCCCGGTCACGATCCTGATCGTGCGCGTTGGCCATTGTTGCGCGGCAAGCGGCGAGGGGAGCACCCCCCCGAGTAGAATGGCGAGCAGACAAAAGGAGAGTTGCGTCAGTGGCATCATTGCTGAGCGCCGTTGGTCGGGACGGGGTGGGAGGTGAATGTTATCACCAGCCCCGGCAGCAGGGACAGGTACTTTGGGTCCTTCCGCGAGGTGATTTGCGGCTAGCGGCGAATCGCACCCTCACGGCTTTTCCCCAGACTTCGCTTCGTTCCAAAGGTCGTCCATCTCCTCAAGGGTCGCCTCCTGCGGGGTCTTGCCGCGCTCTTCCAACGCCCGTTCGATGGCGGCGAAGCGACGTTCGAACTTGCGATTGGTTGCGCGTAACGTTGCCTCCGGATCGACGTCGAGATGGCGGGCAAGATTGACCACCGCGAACAGGAGGTCGCCGACCTCGCCGGCCGCCGCCGTCCTATCTCCTGCGGCGATCTCGGCCTCGATCTCGTCCGCTTCCTCTCGGATCTTGGCCAGCACCGCGAGCGGATCATTCCAATCGAAGCCGACCCTGCCGGCTTTAGCCTGCAATTTGAGCGCGCGCGTGACGGCAGGGAGTGCCACCGGAACGCCGGCGAGGGCGGCCGCCACTTGCTCGCCCGTTCGCCCATTTGCCTTCTGTGCACGCTCCTCGCGCTTGATCTGCTCCCATAGATCCTTGACCGCCTGGGGAGCGAGATCGCGTGCTTCGCCGAACACATGGGGATGGCGCCGGATGAGCTTTTCGCTCAGTGTTTGCACTACATCGGCAAAGTCGAACGCGCCTTGCTCCTGGGCCATCCGGGCATGAAAAATGACCTGTAGGAGAAGGTCGCCAAGCTCCTCGCGCAAATCTACGAGATCGCCGCGCGCGATGGCGTCGGCAACCTCGTAAGCCTCCTCAATCGTATAGGGCGCGATGGTCGCGAAATTCTGGTCGAGGTCCCACGGACAGCCCGTCCCCGGAGTACGGAGGGCGGCCATGATCTGAAGAAGATGGGCAATGTCGCGGGAAGGGCGCATTGGACGGCAGAGAGTGGGTCAGGAGCCAGCCCTCGAAGACGGGCAGGAGAGAATACGACCCTGGCTGCCTTCTGTCTCGACCCCTCTCTGCTGTCCGTACTGTTTCCGGGTCCGCCACTCGGTCAATGACCCGTGCGCTCGGCTGCGCGGCTTGCCTCGAACAGGAACCAGCAGCGTTTCTCGGCCTCGTCGATGAAGTTCTCCAGCAGGCTGGCAGTCGCCACGTCCTCGTGCTCGTCTGCGAGCTTGTGGGCTTCGCGCATGTGCTGAATTTGAGCCTTGTTGTCGTTCATGAGCTCGTTCAACATATCGATAGCCGCCACGTAATCCTTGTCGTTGTCTTTGACGCGCTGCAGCTTGGCGATCTGTCCGATCGAGCGGATCGTGGTGCCGCCGATCTTGCGGGCGCGTTCAGCGAGTATGTCGATACTGCCTTCCAGCTGCTCGCCTTGTTCGTCGAGCAGGAGGTGATAGTCGCGGAAATGCGGTCCGCTCACGTGCCAGTGGAAATTCTTCGTCTTGACATAGAGCGCAAACGTATCAGCCAGCAGCGCATTGAGCGCCCCGGAAACCTCGCGGACTGCATCGTCAGAAAGATCGGTCGGGGTATCGAGCCGCGCCGGAGCTGCGTGCGGTTCGAGCTTTCGCACCTTACTGGTCACAGGGCACCTCTGTTTAGGGAAGGGACATTCTTC
>Ga0207687_10003014_pt1 | contig 11423 bp, 11 predicted proteins | sample KBSM54metaG_FD_184399 | JGI IMG/M metagenome (GOLD analysis project Ga0207687, IMG submission 184399) | Miscanthus rhizosphere microbial communities from Kellogg Biological Station, Michigan, USA - KBS M5-4 metaG (SPAdes) (version 2) | ecosystem: Host-associated > Plants > Roots > Rhizosphere >... | reverse complement strand
GCGCCTTGTGCGGCGCGAATTTTCCGGCCGATCTGGCATCGATGGTGCCGACCGGCACCAATCCGATTTCGGCGCACGTCATTCCCGACCGTGGTGTCATCCTGTCGATCGCGGGCACGGGCGGCGCGACGACCGCAGCAGCCTTTTTCCCGGCGCGCTTCCTCGCCGAAACGAGCAGGCCAAGCGACTTCGCCCGGGGCTATGAAGCCAGGCTGGAGCAGGGCGGCGACACGCTGTTTCTCTCACAATTGCCGCCGCGCGGTTCGCTCGAGCGACGCGAGACGATGCACATGACGCTTGGCATTGGGGGCCTTTCGCTTCGGACGAGCGTGCGCAGCGCGCCGATCACCTCGCCGCTGATCATCGCCATGCTGCTGCCGATCCTGATGTGGGCGGCCGCGGCCGGGATCGGCTGGTTCGTCGTCGACCGCCTGTTGATCAGGCCGCTTCGCCGCCTGCACACCAGCGTCGCCGCTTATGTACCCGGCGAGGAGATCGACCCGGCTGAAGTGCGGGCGCTCCCTGCCCAGGAGATTCGCGAGCTGGGGGATACGTTCCGAACGATCAGCCGCACCGTTGCCGCGCACGAGGCCGGCCTCGCCGAGGGGCTGGTGCGCCAGACCAGGCTGACCCGCGAGGTACATCACCGGGTCAAGAACAACCTGCAGGTCATTTCGAGCCTGATCAACTTCCACGCCCGTGGCGCGCGCAGCGGCGAGGCGACCGCCGCCTATGCCTCGATCCAGCGACGCGTCGATGCCCTCGCGGTCGTCCACCGCCATCATTTCGCGGAGCTGGAAGAGAATCGCGGGCTCGCGCTACGGTCGGTGATCGGCGAGCTCGCCTCGAACATCCGGGCGACATCGCCTGAGGGCGCTTCGCACCTGAGCATAGCCATCGACATCGATCCCTACCTCGTGAATCAGGATGTCGCTGTTGCGGTGGCGTTCCTGATCACCGAGATCGTCGAGCTCGCAATGACCTTCAACGCGGCCGCGCAGGTCCGCATTTCGGTCAAGCCGGGCGAGACGGACGATCGCGCGATCCTGCGCGTCAACTCGCCCGCGCTGATCGACAGCGACGCATTGCGCGCGGTGGTCGACGAACGTTATGGCCGGGTCATGGAAGGGCTTTCGCGCCAGCTCCGTTCGCGCCTCCACCATGATCCCCTTGTCGGCGCCTATGAAATCACCATCGCCGTGACCGGGCGCGACTGATTCAACGGACTCAAAAGATTCCAAAAAAATTTTGAAAAAGCGGGAACCGGGTGACGCGAGCTGAGTTTTACCACCGGATAGTGAATATATGCCCCCCCGCTCTCGCTATCCAAGACATGGGCCCGGAAGCGTCAACCCCTCCCCCCCCCGGTGACGCTTCCGGGCCCAAAAACTTTCTCATTCAGATATTTGTGCGGTTCCCATGACGGAACGAACGCGCTCGCCGATCATTGAAATCGGTAGTGAAAGCCAATCACAGGAGAGATTCCATGCGTAAGCTCGTTGGACTGGCGCTTGTCGCCGGGGCGCTGTTGGTCAGCGCGTGCAATACCGTCGAAGGCATGGGAAAAGACGTGTCTTCCGCCGGCAGCACTGTCGCCAAGACTGCCGACGACGCCAAATAAACCACTCGGAAGACCATTCGGAAGGGCCTGCCTCGCGAGAGGCGGGCCCTTTTCTACGCGCTCTGCGCGTCCTCGACGACTTCCTTCGAACGCCTGCGCTCGGTGAACCAGATCGCGATCAGCGCGAGCTCGTAGAGCAGGACCAGCGGCACCGCGAGCATGATCATTGACCACGCATCCGGCGGCGCCAGCACCAGCGCGATCGCGAAGCATCCGACGATTGCGTAGCGACGCGCACCGATGAGTTGCTTGCGCGTAACGATTCCCGCGCGCTCCAGCAGCATCAGCAGAACCGGAAGCAGGAACGCGACGCCGAAGCCGAAAAGGAACTGCATGATAACGGAGAGATAATTGGCGAGCGACGGCAACGCCTCTTGCTGGATACCGCCGACATTGCCCTGGTAGCTCAGCAGGAAGTGCAGCGCCGTCGGCACCGCAACATAATAGGCCAGCGAGGCACCCATGAGGAAAAGCACCGGCGTCGCCAGGATGAACGGCAGCAGCGCATTCTTCTCCTTGCGATAGAGTCCCGGCGCGACGAATAACCACAGCTGACTAACGATCACCGGGGACGCAAGCATGATCGCGGCGAAGAACGCTACCTTGATCTGAACGAAGAACGCCTCGAACAGCTGGGTGTAGATCAGCTTGCTCTGCCCCGCCTGAACCAGCGGATGGACGAGAAACCCGAAAATCGGCTCGGCAAAATAAAAGGCAATGGCAAAAGCCAGCGCCAGGGCGCCCATGCTCATCAGCAAGCGGCGGCGCAGTTCGATCAGATGATCCATGAGCGGCGCGCGGCTCGCCTCGAGTTCGTCAACAGGCGCGTTCACGGCTCCACCTTGTCCGTACCGGGCTCTGGACTGGCTTCCGGTGCAGGCTTCCTGCGACGGACTGCCGCCTTCGGTGGCGGCCCAACCGGTTCAGCGGGTTCCACTGGCGCCGGGCCGACCGCAGGCATCTCGGTCATGGCCGGCGGGGGCGTTTCGTCGATGATGTCGCCCGGAGCCGGTGACATCAACTGAGCCGGCGTAGGGGGATGCTCGCGCATGATTCGCGCATTCTCCTCCGCCCAGCGCTTCTCCATTTCCTGGAGCTCGGCGTCGCGCACCATCGAATCGAATCCGGAGCGGAACTGCTGCGCGACACCGCGCGCGCGGCCGACCCAATAGCCGGCGACCCGCATCGCCTTGGGCAGGTCCTTGGGTGGAATCACCATCAAGGCAACCGCCCCCAGGACCAGGATTTCGTTAAACTGGACATCGAACATTCAGCGGAATCCCGGCGTATCAGCTGCGTCAGCGATCTTCGCGCACCTTCTGGGCTTCGACCTCGACGACCGGATCGGCCTTTTTGGTGTCGATCCGGCTCGGCTCGCGCACAACCTCGTCGTCCTCGGCCATGCCCTTCTTGAACTGCTTGATACCCTTGGCGACATCACCCATCATATTCGAGAAGCGACCGCCACCCAGCACGAGCACCAGTATCACTCCCAAGATCAGCCAATGCACCAGGCTGAAACTACCCATCTTGAATCTCCTCGAGGAACAGAGCCTATCTAGGCCTCATCGCCGGTGTTTTCCACCTCGACGTTTTCGTACGCATGCTCCATCGCGAGATCGATCGGATCAAGCAAGCCCGCAGCGCGCAGATCGTCGATTCCAGGCAGATCACGCCTGCTTGCCAGGCCGAAATGCGCGAGGAATTCGGGCGTCGTCGCATAGAGAAGCGGCCGACCGGGCACCTCGCGTCTCCCGGCCGGACGGATCCAGCCCGCTTCCATCAGCACGTCGAGCGTGCCTTTCGAGATCTGGACGCCGCGGATCGCCTCGATCTCAGCGCGAGTCGCTGGCTCATGATAGGCAATGATCGCAAGCGTCTCGATGCCGGCGCGGCTGAGCTTGCGCGGCTCCTCACGGTCGCGGCGGAGCAGATGGGCCATGTCGGCCGCGGTCTGGAAATGCCAGCGATCGCCGCGCCGAACCAGTTCGATGCCGCGCCCGCTATAATCGGCCTGGATCTCCTCCAGCACGGCGCGGATGCCGCCGGCATCGTTGAGATGGGCGCGGATCGCATCAGCGGTCATCGGCTCGGTGGCGGCGAACAGCACCGCCTCGACCGCGCGGGTGAGCTCATCGGGCCGCTTCATGCGGGAACCCTGGCCGCGGGCGCCTTCAGATATAGCGGCGCGAAGGGCGATTTCTGGCGCAGTTCCACCCTGCCCTGCCGCGCCAGTTCGAGCGCGGCGAGGAAGCTCGAGGCGAGCGCCGACTTGCGGAAGATGCCGTGTGCGCTCTCGGGCAGGAAGGTCTCGATCACGCTCCACTCGATCCGTTCGCCGACGAGCCGCGAAACCCGCTCCAGCGCCGCCTCGAGCGTCATCACCGGCCGGTTGGCGACGATGTGCATCACCGGCCGGGTGCGCGCGTTGATCCGACCATAGGCCGCGATCAGATCATAGATCTCCGCCTGCCACAAAGCCTTGCGGACTGTCCGCAGCCCCTCGGGCGCACCCCGAAGAAAGACGTCGCGGCCTATACGGTCGTGCGCCATCAGCCTGGCACCGGCTTCCCGCATTGCGTTCAGGCGTTCGAGCCGAAGCTGGAGACGCAGCGCCAGCTCCTCAGGGGACGGTTGTTCCTCGGGGTCGCGTGGCAGGAGCAGGGCGGATTTGAGATAGGCCAGCCACGCCGCCATCACGAGATAATCGGCGGCCAGTTCGAGCTTGATCGACTTGGCCTCCTCGATGAAGCGCAGATATTGATCGACCAGCGCCAGGATCGAGATTTCGCGCAGATCCACCTTCTGGTTGCGGGCAAGTGCCAGCAACAGATCGAGCGGGCCTTCCCAGCCGTCGATATCCAGGTTGAGGGTTTCGGGATCGGACTCCATCGGTTCGTTTAGGCGAACCCGGGCGAACTAGACAATCCTCCCCTCACGTCAGCGCCAGCAAGGCGTCTCGCTTTGCGATGAGCTCCGCCATCTCGCCTTGTGGCGCCGCACCCGCGATCGTCGCCATCGCGCGATCGAGCCGGTCTTGCGAGCGTGCAGAGATGTCGCCCAGCCGCCCGGCAATATCCTCCATCTCGTCCATTCGCGCCCAGCAATCGAGGACCAGATCGCATCCCGCCGCGATGGCGCCCGCCGCCTTGTCGCCCGCGGTGCCCGACAGCGCCTTCATGTCGATATCGTCCGTCATCAGCAGTCCGTCGAACCCGATCTGCTTGCGGATCACCTCCTCGATCACGATCGGCGACAGGGTCGCCGGCCGTTCGCGATCCCAGGCGGTGAAGACGATGTGCGAGGTCATCCCCATCGGCGCGCCCGCGAGCGCCCTGAACGGCGCGAGATCGATTTCAAGCTCGGCATCGGAGGCAGTGACGGTCGGCAGATGATAATGGGTGTCGACCTTCGCCCGGCCATGGCCCGGCATATGCTTGACCACGCCGACCACGCCGCCGGCGCGCAGGCCGTCCATGATCGCGCGGCCCATCGACCCAACGCGCAACGGTTCCGATCCCAGCGCCCGGCTGGTGATCGCCTCGGTCGTGTCGGGCTGGGACACGTCGAGCAAGGGCAGGCAATCGACGGTGATCCCGACTTCAGCGAGCATCAGCGCGATCGCCTGGGCATTGGCGCGCGCCGCCTCGATCGCCGAGATCGGCGCGACCTCGTACAGCGCATCAAAGGCCGGGCCCGCGGGAAAAGCCGGCCATTCCGGCGGCCCCATCCGGGCAACGCGTCCACCCTCCTGATCGATCAGGATCGGCAGATCGTCGCGACCGGACAGCGCGCGCAGATCATCAGTCAGGGCACGCAACTGGGCGCGATCCGAGATGTTGCGCTTGAACAGGATATAGCCGGTGGGCTCGGCGCTTGTGAAAAAGGCGCGTTCGTCGGGGGTGATGGTCAGGCCGGACAGGCCGTAGATGACGGGCTTCATGAAGTGTGCCTAACAGGAAGGCCAGCAGCCACAAACCCCTCTCCTGAGGGGACCATGACGTTCCCATATTCCGCTAGCCGTCACCCCGGACTTGTTCCGGGGTCCATTGTCCTGCGAAGACAACGCCTGAAGCCCTTGCGGAGACATGGATGCCGGAACAAGTCCGGCATGACGGTTCGGAGGATCGTTGAATTCGTCAATCTGGTGGGCAGGCCGCTTTATCAGGCTCAGTTGTTCGCCACGAAGCAGCCTTCGCCCGCGACCCTGAGCTTGCCGCACAGCTCGGTCGCCTGGTTCGCGCTGCCGGCGTTGACGCGCAGCCGGAACACCGTCCTGCCGTTGACCTCGGCCTGTTGCACCGATTTGCCCATCGGCGCGAGATAGGTGAAGCGCTTCGATGCCTTGGCCCAGGCCGCGTTGGCCTCAGCCTCGCTCGGGAACGAGCCGAGCTGCACCAACGCACCGCCAGCCGAAGGACCGGCGGCCGGTGCGGCGGTGGGCTTGGTGGTGGTCAGCTTGCCGCCCGACGCGGGAATCGCCACCACCGCCTTGCTGGCACCGCCCGATGGCGTCGCCGTAGCGGGTGCCGCCTTGGTGCCGGCGACCGGCGCCTCGGGCGTCGCATTCAGATCGATCGAGGCATTGCCGGCCCCCGCCCCGTCGCTCGTCGCGATCGCGGTGTCGCCTTCGCCTTCGACCTTGAGCCCGCCGGGATCATCCGGCTTGACCTTGTAATCGCCTTCCTGCGCGGCGATCAGCGCGCCATTGCCGTCAGCACGCTGATGCTGCTTATACCAATAGAATCCGAAAATGGCGGCCGCGATAATCGCGAGTCCGAGCAAGACCATCAGGACAACCCGGAAGACTGAGGGGCCCTCGTCATAATCCTCGTCAACGGTTTCGAGCCAGGGCAGCCGATCCTCGTCGCGGACCTCATAGTCGCTCGACGTCGCCATCAGTTCATCTCCTGGACCGCCTGCACCCCCATGATGCCGAGTCCGTTGCGAATAATCTGCCCGATTGCCTCGGCCAGGAAAAGGCGCGCGCATGTTATGGCTGCATTGTCAGCAATCAGGAAGCGACGTTCGGGACGATCATTGCCGACATTCCACAGCGCATGGAATTCAGCCGCCAAGTCGTAGAGATAAAAGGCGACCCGATGCGGCTCGCGTGCCGTCGCAGCGGTTTCCACAACCCGTGGGAACTGCGCCGCGCGTTTCACCAGCGCAAGGTCTTCTGTCCCAAGTTGGGACAGATCGACCGATTCGCACGTTATGCCGGCGTCCGCGGCGCGACGGTGCAGCGACGCGATACGGGCATGGGCATATTGGACATAGAAGACCGGATTGTCCTTCGACGCCTCGACCACCTTGGCGAAGTCGAAGTCCATCTGAGCATCCGATTTCCGCGTCAGCATGGTGAAGCGGACGACATCCTTGCCGACTTCTTCCACGACGTCGGCGAGGGTCACGAAATTGCCGAGGCGCTTGCCCATTTTGACAAGTTCGCCGTTCCGCATAAGCCGCACCATCTGCACCAGCTTCACGTCGAACCGCGTCTTGCCGCCGGTCAGCGCCTGCACCGCGGCGACGATCCGCTTCACTGTGCCGGCATGGTCCGCACCCCAGATATCGATCAGCGCGTCGGCGGTCTGTGCCTTCTGGTAATGATAAGCGAGATCGGCGCCGAAATAGGTCCATTGCCCGTTCGACTTCCTGATCGGGCGATCCTGATCGTCGCCGAACTGGGTCGAGCGGAACAGCGGCAGCACGACCGGTTCCCAATCCTCCGGCGTCTCGCCTTTAGGGGCCTCGAGGATGCCGTCATAGATCAGGCCCCTCGCGCGCAATTCCGCCTCGGCCGCCTCGGGCTTGCCTTCGGCCTGAAGCTCTGCCTCGGAAGAAAACAGATTGTGATGGATGCCGAGCAGGGCAAGATCCGCCTTGATCAATTCCATCATCGCGGCGACCGCGCGGCTGCGGAACAGGACGAGCCAAGCCTCTTCGGGCGCATCGGCATAGGTGTCGCCGAACTCGGCGGCGAGCGCCTGCCCGACGGGCACGAGATAGTCGCCGGGATATAAGCCAGTCGGAATATCGCCGATATCAGCGCCCAGAGCCTCGCGGTACCGCAGATGCACCGAGCGGGCGAGCACATCGACCTGGCCGCCGGCATCGTTGACATAATATTCGCGGATCACCTTCGCGCCCGCGAATTCGAGCAGGTTCGCCAGCGCATCGCCGACCACCGCGCCCCGGCAGTGGCCCATATGCATCGGCCCCGTTGGGTTGGCCGAGACATATTCGACATTGACCGTGCTGCCCTTGCCCTTGGTCGAGCGGCCATAATCGCCGCCCTCGTCGCGAATCGCGGAGAGCTCGGCGCGCCAGGTGTCGTCGGTCAGCGCAAGGTTGATGAAGCCCGGCCCCGCGACCGAGACGGCTTCGACTTCCTCGAGCTTGCCGAGTTCGACCGCGATCTTCTCGGCGAGCGTACGCGGATTGGTGGCGGCAGGCTTGGCCAGCACCATCGCCGCGTTGGTCGCGAGATCGCCATGGCTGGGGTCACGCGGCGGCTCGACCGTCACATTTGCACGATCAAGCCCCGCCGGCAGATCGCCTGCCGCAACAAGGGTATCGAGCACCGCATCGAGATGCGCGGCGAAACGGGTATAGAGGGTCATTGGTGATCCGGTCGGTTAAGCGAGCGCGGCCCTTAGCGGATGGCGGGCTTACACTCAAATCGGGCGCGATATGGGTTCAGTGCTGTGTGGGCGCTGGCGCCAAATTCCCTGTTATCGCGCAATTAACAGGGAAATTTTTCTTTTTTTGAGGCGATTTCGGCAGCCGTTCGATAGTTTTCCATTTATTGATAATGACTTAGCGATTTCACCCTTTTCAATAACAGGGAAATCCGCGGCGATAACAGGGAATTTCGGGCCTGCAGGCAGACGATTGCGTGCGCGGCAGGTTGGGGTCTCACCATCTACGGGCCTTGAAAAGATCATAGCGGGCATCCGATGCTTCTCGTTCCGCGAGACAATGCAACGATCCCGATCGCTGTTGAATCAGCGTCACGGTTTTCAGACGAAGAATCCGCCTCAAGCCTGGAGTGGCGGAAAGCGGCAGCGCCGGAATGAGCCGATCTCCAGTCGTTGAAGCCCGTGCGTCATCGACCTAGAAGCGGAAGCAAGAGGTCGGAAGATGACGATATGATTGGCGATCTGGCAGTGATGGCGATGTGGGCCATCGCTTGTGCAATATTCGGGATAATCGTGGCGTTTGCCCTTGCTAAATGGGCGGCGCGCTGGAGCGTCACGAGGCGGGCTGTGGGGGCAACATGCGCATCGACATTGCCCGTGTTCGGTGTCGCCGGATTTGCCCTTGCAGCCCTAGGCGGCTTTCCAATGTCGGTGCTGTCGATGTCGCTTGACGAGTTTCTCATCCCATTTTTCATTCAGCTAGCTCTCATCGTGGCATTCTCCGCTCCGGCTACTTGGTTGGTATCCCGACGGGAGAGAAACACACCTCATCTCGCAGATATATTCGAGTGACGGTGCATCCTCGTCGCCTCACAATCTAAGCCCTGTCGTTCACCCGAGCGGGCCGGCTGCAACCGCCCCAATCTTCGTCGTTCAACCGCGGTTGCCGAATGAGGTAGCAAGACACTGCCACTTGCAACTATGCCCGGGCCAGCCCCTGCACCGGGCGGACCCCCGCGCTATCGGGGAACAGTGCCGCCATCGCGCGGCCGGGCTCGATTCCGAAATGCTCGGCAACTGCGCCTGCGATGAAGGCATCGAGCTGCAGCGTCGGCTTCAGATCGCGCGCTTCGAACAGCGCAGCCGGGGCCAGTCCGGGCCAGTCCGTCAGCACACGCCCGCCCTTCACGCCGCCGCCGAGCAGCATCGCCGAACTCGCCGTGCCATGATCGGTGCCGGCAGTGCCGTTGACCGCTACCGTCCGCCCGAACTCGGTTGCGACCAGCACCATCGTATCGTTCCAGAGCGGGCCGAGCCCGGCCTGCAGCGCGCCGATCATTCCGTCGAGACCGCGCAGCTGCTGGCCGAGGCGGGTGCGCTGCTGGGCGTGGGTATCCCAGCCATTGGTCTCGATCATCGCGATGCGCGCGCCGTTCTCCGGCGCCAGCAGTTTCGCCGCGAGCGCGCCGGTCGCGATGGCGTTGCGGCCATTGTCATCAGCGATGTCGCTGGTCAGCGCGCGCGTGCCCATCGCCTCGCTCCACAGCGCATGGAGCTGGCTGTCGCCCTCATAGAGCATCGACACCCGCTGGAGCAGATCAGCCGAGGCCTGGGGCAATGCCGAGGGCGCGTAGGATGAGACTTCGTGGCTGCCGCGCAGCGCAAGCGGCACGGTCGCCGCGACCGCGATCGCCTTGGCCTGGGTCGGCGGCAACAGGCCGAGCATGCGGTTCAGCCAACCGTCCTTGACCTGATAGGCGCCGGCCCCGCCGCTCTCGAGCACATTCTGCCCGTCGAAATGCGAGCGGTCGCGATAGGGCGAGGCGATAGCGTGGGCGAACAGCGCCTGGCCCTTGCCATACAGCCCGCCGACATTGGCGAGCGAGGGATGCAACGCGAACATGGAATCGAGCCTCGCCGCACCCTCGAAATCCACCGCAAGGGCGCCGCGCGCGCCGGCAAAGGCCGGATCGCCGACCGGGGCGACCGTGCCGAGCCCGTCCGCCGCACCGCGCTGGATGATGAAGACGAACCGCTTGTCGGTCTCCGCTTTGGCGAAGGCCATTTTCGGGGCGAAGGCCATGGCGACCGCACCAATCGCGCCGGCGCCGATGAAGGAACGACGATCGAACATGACCTATCTCCGCATGAATTCGGGCGCGACGAGCAGCAGCGCGAGCGCCTGGGCCGGGCTTTCCGCGCGCGCCAGCGCCTGGGCGGTGGCCGGGGTGACCGCCGCCGGTATGATCTTCGGGGCGAGCGCACGGGCATCGATGGTGGGGCCGGCCCGGTTTGCGAAACGCTCAGCCGCCTCGACGCGGCGCAGGATCGCGTCCGGACCGGCCCAGCTCGCGGCGATATCATCGAAGCCAGCGGGCGAGCCCGGCTTCCAGGTCGGCTGGCCGAGCTGGTTGAGCAGCCCGGTCACCATCAGCGGCTGCGCGGTCTTCATGCCGAGCGCGCGCATCGAGGAAATCGACCATTCCCACGGTGTCTTGAACTTGGCCGGCTGCGGCGCCCAGGTCTCCGGCGAGTCGATCAGCACGCGGTAGAGGCTCGGCAGATCGCCGCCGGTCTTCAGATAAGCCGCCTTCATCCGCTCGACGAGCGCGGGCGGCGGTGTGTCGCCGGCGAAATGCCGGGCGAGCTTGGTCGCGAGATGAGTCGCGGTCGCGGGATGGACGGCGAGATCGTCGAGCACCGCCTGGGCCTGATGCTCGCCCTGCTGATCGTAGCGCTTGCCCATGATCATGCGCGCGCCCGGCTCATGCAGGGGTGCCGCGAAGACGAAATCGCCGGCAGGCCCCCCGGCGCCGGTAAAGCGCGCACCCGGGCCGCGGCCGAGGCCGGCGACGGTCCAGCCCGTCATCGCTCGCGCGAACTCAGTCACATCGGCCTGATTATAAACGGTGCGGACCCCGAGCGTGTGGAGTTCCATGATCTCGCGCGCGAGGTTTTCGTTGAGGCCGATCTTGCGGTTGGGGCGATTGCCGAAGCGTGATCCGATCATACTGTCCGGCCCGACCGATTGCGCCTGATCGAGATAGAGCAGCATCGCCGGGTGGCGTTCGACCGCGTTCAGCATGTCACCGAACCTGCCGAGCACATGCGGACGGATCGCCTCGAATTCGAGCAGGCCGCCAAGGCCGACGACCTGC
>Ga0207687_10003013_pt1 | contig 11426 bp, 7 predicted proteins | sample KBSM54metaG_FD_184399 | JGI IMG/M metagenome (GOLD analysis project Ga0207687, IMG submission 184399) | Miscanthus rhizosphere microbial communities from Kellogg Biological Station, Michigan, USA - KBS M5-4 metaG (SPAdes) (version 2) | ecosystem: Host-associated > Plants > Roots > Rhizosphere >... | reverse complement strand
GTCTGGCCATCCTGATCTTTCGCCAGCGGGACACATGCCGATGTCGACGCCTGACGGCATGATCACCGTGGCCTACAACGGCGAGATCTACAACTTTCCCGCGTTGCGGCGCGAGCTGGAGGCCGCCGGTTACCGGTTCCGCTCCAACAGCGACACCGAGGCCATTCTCTATCTGTACGAGCGCCACGGAACCGATTGCTTCCGGCGGCTCAACGGCATGTTCGCGCTCGCCATCTGGGACCGGCGGAACGACGCGCTCGTCCTGGCGCGTGATCACTTCGGCATCAAGCCGCTCTACTACACCACGCGCAACGGCCGCCTCGCCTTCGCCTCGGAAGTGAAGGCGCTGCTCGAACTGCCGGATGTGCCGCGCGAGGTCGATCCCTTCGCGCTGCGGCAATACCTCACGCTCCTCTGGACGCCCGATCCGCGGACCATGTTCCGCGGGATCGAGAAGCTGCCGGCCGGACACTTCGCGGTCTTTCGCCACGGCGCGCTTTCCACCGAACAGTACTGGGACCTGAAGTATCCGTCCGCCGATCATCGCTTCACCGGCGACGAGCGCGACATCGCGTACGAGCTGCGGGAGCGCTTCGCTGCCGTCGTGCGCAGCCAGATGATCAGCGACGTGCCGCTCGGCGCGTTCCTCAGCGCGGGCATCGACTCGAGCGCGATCGTCGCGGCCATGGCCGCGGCCAGTCCGCTGCCGGTACGGACGTTCACCATCGCGTTTCCGGAGAAGTACCGGCGCGGCGAGGTGCACCTCGACGACACCGATGTCGCGGCCCGAACGGCGAAGCACTTCGGCTGCGCGCACACGAACATCGTGGTCGAGCCGGACGTGGTCGATCTGCTGCCGAAGCTCGTCTGGCACATGGACGAACCGACCGCCGATCCGGCCATCATCATGGCTTACCTCGTCAGCCGCGAGGCGCGGCGCGACGTGACGGTGCTCCTCTCCGGCATCGGTGGCGACGAGCTGTTCGGCGGCTACCGCAAGTACCGCGCGCACTCGCTGGCGGAGACGTATCGCCGCGTGCCGCGTTTCGTGCGCGAGCAGATGATCCGCCGGGCCGTCGAGGCGTTGCCGTCGATGCGCGGCAGCCGCTTCAAGGGCTACGTGCGGCTGGCCAGGAAGATGGTGCGCAGCGGATCGCTGCCGCCCGTCGATCGCTTCCTGATGGACAGCGTCTATCTCACCGACGACATGCAGCGCGAGCTCGCGCCGGCGCTTCCCCCCATCGGCGATTCATTCGTCGAGCATCGCCGGTATTTCGACGCCGTGCGTGACGCCGCCTTCGTCAACCAGATGCTGTACGTCGACACGAAGACGTTCATGGTCAGCCTGAACCTCAATTACAACGACAAGATGAGCATGGCGTCGTCGGTCGAGACGCGCGTGCCGTTCCTCGACTGGCAGTTCGCGGAGTGGGTGGCGCGGAACGTCGATCCGCGGCTGAAGCTGCGCGGCGGAACGACGAAGCACATCCTGCGCGAGGCGATGCGCGGCGTGCTGCCGGGAGAAGTGCTGCGGCAGAAGAAAGCGGGGTTCGGCGGGCCGGCCGACTACTGGCTGGCGAACGAGCTGCGCGAGATGGTGGACGACCTGTTGAGCGAGAGCGCCATCCGCCGGCGCGGGTATTTCGATCCCGCGCCGGTGCGCCGCATGATCGACGAGCAGCGCCGCGGCCGCGCCGACTGGTCGCTGCAAATCTGGCAGTTCCTCACCTTCGAGCTCTGGCTGCGCGCGTTCATCGATCGCTGAGACCGCGTTCTCAACGCGGTCCCGCGATGTGCCAGCTCAGCGTCGGCTCGGACTGCAGGTTCCTCGAGCCCGCCAGCTGACCCGCGCTCAACGTCCACAGCACGTCCTGGCCGTCGGTGTAGCGCCTCCACACCAGGTCGGCGATCCGGTCGCCGTTGTAGCTGGAGACCGCGTCGAGGTGCCAGTTCTGATCGGCCACGGTCGGCAACGGTGACGACGACTGCAGAGTCGACGACGTGGGGCCGGCCATGAACCAGATCACCACCTCGCCGGTCGCCGTGTTGCGCCAGACGAAGTCCTGCGCCGAGTCGCCGTTCGTGTCGCCGGTGCCCGCGATGTGCCAGTTGAAGTCGGTCACCGTCTTGATCGACGGCGTGCTGGAGACGGTCGTTCCCGACATCAGCCACATGGCGATCTCGCCGGTGCCGTAGTTGCGCCACAGCAGGTCGTACTGGTTGTCGGCGTTGAAGTCGTTGACCGACTCGATCCGCCAGCGGACGTCGCTCACGGTCTGCAGGTTCACCGCGCCGGTCTTGCTCGTGTTGCTCATCAGCCAGACGACGTTCTGTCCCGTGCTGTAGTTGCGCCAGACGATGTCCTGCATTCCGTCGTTGTTGAAATCCCCCGCTCCGGCAATCTGCCAGTTCAGGTCGGGCTCCGACTGCAGCGAGACGGTGCTGAGCAGCGTGCCGGTGTTGGACATCAGCCAGATGCGGTTTGCGCCGCTCGACGTGTTCCGCCAGAGGATGTCGGGATTGCCGTCGCCGTTGAAATCGCCGCGCACTCGGCGGGTGGCGGCCGGCGGCGCGTTGACCGTGATCGTGGCGGTCGCGCTGTTCACGATGGCGCACGAGTTTCCGACGCGCACCCAGTAGCTCGTCGTGCTCAGCGGCGCGACGGTGAGTGTCGAGGCGTTCGCGCCGCTGATCGGCGAGGCGGTGCTCGGACTGGTCCCGACGTACCACTGATACACCAGCGATGGTCCGGTCGCCGTCACCGACAGCGTCACCGACTGTCCCTGCGTGATCGTCCTCGACTGCGGTGGTGCGGTGATGGTCGGACCGGTGCAGGTCGGCGGAGGCGTCGCCGTCGATGGATAGACGGCATCGACGGCGTGCTGGTCCCACGCCTGCAGCGTGGCGTTCAATCCCTGGCTGACGAACGACTTCATGATCGCCTGGTTCGAGCACTCCAGGGACGGATCGCTCGAGCAGGAGCCGTTCGAGTCGCGCGTCTGGTCGGAGTGGCGGAAGCCGAGCGTGTGTCCCAGCTCATGCGCCACCGCGCTGTTGAAGTCGCCGTTGTTGAACAGCAGCGTGCAGTTCGCCAGGCCGCGGTTCATCTCCACGTCGCCTTCCTTCGTGGTGACGAAGGTCTCGCCGTTGAGCGTGTGTGTTCCTGACGCCGAGGTGACGCCGCCCAGACCGAGCGTACCGCTGTAACTGTTCGACGTGCAGCTGAACGGCGTCACGCCCCACGAGCTGAGGTCGCGCTCGAAGAGGACCGTGTTCGCGCCGTCGGCCGCGTGCAGGCCCTGGGTATGCGATCCGTTGTCGGTGCCGCCGTAGACGTAGTTCACGTTCGAATTCGGATCGTTGTCCCAGGCGCTGAGGCCCGCCTGCACGGCCGTGCTGCCGCCGCCAGGCGCCCCCGGCTCCGCCGTCGCTCCGCTGAAGAACGTGACCGCGTTGGGAAAGACGCTCCAGCGCGCGCCCTGGCTGCCGCTGATGAACATCGTGTAGGAGGTGGCGGTGTACGTCGCGTTCACCACCGCAGAGAAGGAACGCGTCGTGCGCGCCGGACGCGGCTCCGCAAATTCGAGGAAGTAGTCCTCGCTCGCCGGACGCGACGCCGCCGCGGCGCGAATGAACTGCAGGAACTTTTCCGCCGCGCGCGCGTGCTCGCGATGAGCCTTCAGGTCGGGATCCCAGCCGACGATCTCCTCGGCGTCGCGCGCGAGGAGAGGATGTTGCCCCGAGGCGTCCGTGGTGAACGTGAACTTCCCGAGCACGAGGTCGGTCACCGACCAGCGCTCTTCGCCCGTTTTCTTCAGGAACAGCAGGAGCCGCTGGCCGTCCTCGAAGCGAGGCGAGCCGGCGATGTACGACGCCACGTTGCCGACCACGCCGCCCGGCTCGACGACGTCGAGCGTATCGGACGGGGCGCCTTTGATGACGTCCTCGACCGAGAGTTTCGTCACCGTTTCGATGCCGCCTTCTCGCGTGAACTGACCAAAGGAGAGGACCGCGGTGCCGATGACGATGGCATCAGCGCGTTGCACGAGCTCGCGATCGGGCGGCACGACGAACGTGGCGGCTTGCGCGAGGCCGGCGAGAGAGAGAGTGAACAGAAACAGCAGACTGAACTGAACGACACGGTTGAGCTGGATCATGGTCTTGAATCTCTGTCCTGCCGAAAAGCAACGCACAAGCCATCTTCCGGATGGCTGAGCCGGATCTGCTACGATCCCGGACCTTCAGGCGTGATCGATTTTCACCGGCTCCGGCTTCTCCTCGACACCGTGCGATACGTCACTCCGTCGCAGCGCAGGGCGCGCCTGCGGGCGATGGTCTCGCGCACGATCCGTCGTGTCCTGCGGACGCGCTTCACGCCGCCGCGGGACGTGCGCGTCGCGCCGCATGTGCCGATCGCCGCGGCGCGGACGGAGCCGCACGACGGCGTGACGTTCCGCTTTCTGGCGCAGGAGATCCGCGATCCGCGCTGGAACGAGCCGGACGCGCCGCGGCTCTGGCGCTTTCATCTCCATTACTTCGATTACGCCCTCGATCTCGACCGCGACGCGTTCATCCGTCTCGCGCGGTCGTGGATGCGTGAGAACGTCGTCATGGCCGGCGACGGCTGGCACCCGTATCCGCTCTCGCTCCGCGTCGTGAACTGGTCGCGCGCCCTCGACTTCTTTCCCCTCGACGCGGAATTCGCGGCGGAGCTGGCGCGCAGCATTTACGGACAGACGCGCTTCCTCTTCTCCAACCTCGAGCACGACGTCCGCGGCAATCACCTGCTGAAGAACATCCGCGCGCTGATCTGGTCGGGGGTGATGTTCGAAGGAGAGGAGGCGCGGCGCTGGTTCGAGGAAGGGATGCGCCTGCTGCGGATCGAAGTCGACGAGCAGCTGCTCGCCGACGGCTGCCATTTCGAGCGCGTGCCGGCGTATCACGCGGTCGTACTGCGCGACCTGAGCGAGACCGCGGAGTGGCTGCGGAACAATCGCACCTCTCCCGCGTGGCTCGACGACGCGGTGGCGCGGATGAACGGCTTTCTCGACGCCATCACCGGGCCGGGGGGACGGTTGCCGCTGTTCAAGGACACGACGTTGGACACCATGGTTGGCAGTTGGCAGTTGGCAGTTGGCAGAAGAACCGAACCTCAGCCAACTGCCGACGGCCAACTGTCAACCGGTTACTACGTCTTCCGTGATCAGCACGCATTCCTCGTGGCCGACTTCGGCGTGCCCTGTCCCTCGTACCTCCCGGCGCATGCGCACGCCGACATGTTCTCGTACGAGCTCACCGTCGACGGCGCTCCGCTGATCGTCGACTCCGGCGTTTACGAATACGCCGCGGGCCAATGGCGCGACTGGTTCCGCTCCACCGCCGCGCACAACACCGTCGAGATCGCGGGAGAAAATCAGAGCGAGGTGTGGGGGAGCTTCCGCGTGGCGCGCCGGGCCGTGCCGCGAAGCGTGCGATTCACCGGTACGATGCTCACCGGCACAAGCCTCACGGGCGAGCACGACGGCTATCTCCGCCTGCGTCCGCCTGCCATTCACCGGCGCACGATCGAGCATCTGCCCGACACCGCGTTCATCATCACCGACGAGATCCTCGGGACCGGAGTGACCGAAGCGAAGAGCTACATCCATCTGCATCCCGACGCGAACTGGGAGCCGTGGCGCCTCGTCACCGAACACCCGGTCGAAGAGAGCGAAGGGTGGTACTCCGAGCGATTCGGCGAGAAGCGGCGCAACCGCGTGCTCGTTCTCCGGCACAAGGGGGCGATGCCGTTCCGCATCACGTATACGATCGCCCTTCGAAACACGATTCCATGAAGATCGCCGTCTACTCGCATTACTACTCGCCGGAGATCGGCGCTCCCTCGGCGCGATTTCAGGACCTGACCCGCGAATGGATCGGCGGCGGCGATTCCGTGGAGGTCGTCACCTGCGTGCCGAATCATCCGGCCGGCGTGGTCTATCCCGGTTATCGGAAACGCTGGTATCAGCACGAGACGCTCGGCGGCGCCGGCGTGCACCGCGTCTGGACGTACGTCACGCCGAACAAAGGTTTTCTGAAGAAGAGCATCGGCCACGTCTCGTTCTGGCCCTCCGCGATCATGGCCAGCCGCAGGCACCTGCGCGAAACGCCCGACGTCCTCATCGGCACCTCGCCGACCTTTTTCGCCGCGATGGCCGCGGACCACGTGGCGCGCGTCCGCAGGCGGCCGTTCATCATGGAAGTGCGCGACCTCTGGCCCGCGCTCTTCATCGAGCTCGGCGTGCTGAAGAACCGGACGATGATCGCCATGCTGGAGAAGCTCGAGCTGTCGCTCTACCGCCATGCGACGCGCGTCGTCACGGTGACCGAATCATTCCGCCAGGACCTCGTGCGCCGCGGCGTGCCGGACTGGAAAGTGAAGACCATTCCGAACGGCGCTGACATCGACTTCTGGACCGATCGCGGCGAAGGAACCGCTCTGCGGACGCGTCTCGGGATCGGCGATGAGCTGGTCGTGCTCTACATCGGCGCCCACGGCATCTCCCAGGCGCTGACCAGCGTGCTCCGGGCGGCGGCGCGTCTGCGCGACCGGCGCGACATCCGCTTCGTCTTCGTCGGCGAAGGGGCGGAGAAGGAGAAGCTGCTCGACTTCGCCGGCCGCGAGAAACTCTCCAACGTCACGTTCGTCGATCCGGTGGGCAAGGACGAAGTGCGCGCCTGGTACTCGCTGGCCGATGTCTGCCTCGTGCCGCTGCGCGACATCCCGCTGTTCGGCACGTTCATCCCGTCGAAGATGTTCGAGATTCTGTCGATGCAGCGGCCGATCATCGGTTCGCTGCGCGGCGAGGCGGCGGAGATCCTGGAGAAGTCAGGCGGCGCGCTCATCGTCCCGCCGGAGGACGACGAGGCGCTGGCCGGCGCGATCGTCCGCTTGCGCGAGAGCGGCGCCGGCGCGCGCGCCGCGATGGGGGCGCAGGGCCGGGCATACGTGGCCGCGCACTACTCCCGCGCCGCGCTGGCCGCGACGTATCGCGGCGTGATGTCCGACGCGATCGCCGATTTCGCGGCGGGACGGAGATGAACGTCGTCCTGACCGGCGCGACCGGCTTCACCGGATCGCATCTCCTCGCGCAGCTCCTCGCCCGCGGCATCCGCCCCCGCTGCCTCGTGCGTCCCACGAGCAACACCGCCGACCTCCGCCGCGCCGGCGTGCAGATCGTCGAAGGCGACCTGGGCGACGAAGCCTCGCTCGCTCGCGCATTCGCCGGCGCGAGCGTGCTGCTCAACACCGCGTCGATCGGCTTCGGCCACGGGCCGGGGATCGTCGCGGCGGCGCGGCGCGCCGGGATCACGCGTGCCGTCTTCATCAGCACCACCGCCATCTTCACCACGCTCAACGCGAAGACGAAGTCGGTGCGGATGGCGGCGGAGGAGGCGATACGGAACAGCGGCCTGCAGTGGACGATCGTCCGTCCGACGATGATCTACGGCACGGCGCGCGACCGGAACATGGCGCGCCTCATCCGCTATCTCTCGCGCTGGCCGGTGATGCCGGTGGGCGGCGGGGGAACGCATCTGCTGCAGCCGGTCCATGTCGAGGACGTCGCCGGCGCGGTGCTGCTCGCGCTCGAGCACGACGTATCGATCGGCCGCGAGTACAACATCGCGGGGAAGGTGCCGCTGACGTTCAACCAGGTGATCGATACGGTCGCCGGGCAGCTCGGCCGGCGTGTCAGGAAGCTGCATCTGCCGGTCACACCGGTCGCGGCGGGGCTCGCGCTCGCGGAGCGCGTCGGGATCCGGCTGCCGGTCAAGGCCGAGCAGATTCGCCGGCTGAATGAGGACAAGGCATTCGACTACTCCGCCGCCGCCCGCGACCTCGGCTTCTCGCCGATGGCCTTCGAAGAGGGGATCGCCCGCGAGCTCGAGGCGCTGGGCCTGCGCCGAAAATGAAAACGGCGGGCGTTGCCGCCCGCCGTCTCATTGAAGCGTTGGGAGAGAGAGTTACTGACCGAGGGTGCTCGAGCTGAGCGTCTGGTCGCCGGCGTTGCCGGTGACGACGTTGCTCTGGAAGCCGGCTACGCTGCCGTTTGCGCCGCTGCCGTCGCCGGCCTTGGCCACACCCTGCGAGGTGTTCTTGGTGATGATGCAGCGCGAGAGGACGATGATCGAGGTCGCGCCGCCCGCCGTGCCGGAGAAGACGCCGAACACGTTGCCCGACATCGTCGACGACTCGACCGAGATGAACGTGCTGCTCTGGTCGGCGACCACGCCGCCGGAGCCGTTGAAGCTCAGGTTCGAGCGCGTGATGAACGCGTTGCTGTTCGTGCCGACCTCGATACCGTTGCCGGCGTTATTGACCGAGCGGACGTTGTCGAGGTTGATCTGGGTCGCCGTGCCGCCCGTCGGGAAGACGCCGATGCCGTGCGAGCTGTTGTTGCGGATCGTCGTGTTGAAGACGTTGATCTTCATGGCGACGCTTCCCTCGGCCGAGATACCGCGCACGAACCCGTAGATCGAGGTGTTCTCGACGCTGACGCTGCCCGCTACGAGGATACGCACGCCGTTGGCCGCTCCGCTGACGCCCTCGATGTCGAGGCCGCGCAGGGAGATCACCGAGCTGGAGAGTGCGTTGATGACGATGCCCGACGCGCCGGCGCCGGACTGCAGCACGCCGCCCATGAACGGCGACGCGTCGATGGTGATCGACTTGGTGATCGTCACCGCGCCGAAGCCTGCCGAGTCGATGGCGTTGATGATGCCGCCGGTCGCGGTCTTGCTGATCGCGCCCGCGAACGTCTTACAGGGCGCCGTGCGGCTGCACGGGTTCACGTCGTCACCGACGCCGGAGACCCATGTACGAGTAGCCTGCGCATGAGCCATCGAAGCGATGCCGAGCGTCAGAGCCAATAGAATTCCTTGAATCTTTTTCATGAAAACTCTCCTCCTGTTGTCGCGACGCCCTGCAGCGCGCGGATCAATGGTGATTGGGAACTTTCCCGATGGGATGCGAGCATTATAAGCGTCTTTACGGCAGGGGCTGTGCGGTAGATCACAAAATTCGCAACCGCCGTTCGTAAAGACCGATATATGGGACCGATTACGGTAACTATCGCATAGACTCCCCCCTCGATGAAACAGCTGATTCAGTCCGTCGGCACGGGCGAACTGGCCGTGCTCGACGTCCCGGCGCCGCAGGTGCCGCGGGGCGGGATCCTGGTCCGGACCCGGGCTTCCCTCGTTTCGGCCGGAACGGAGCGGACGATGGCCTCCTTCGCTCAGGCCAACCTCCTTCAGAAGGCGCGTTCCCGCCCCGATCTGGTGCGTCAGACCGTAGAAAAGGCGCGCCGCGACGGCATCCTCGACACGATCGACGCGGTGCGCAATCGCCTCGATCAGCCGATGCCTCTCGGCTACTCGGCGGCAGGCGAAGTCATTGAGGCGGGGGCAGATGCGGGCGGATTCAAAACCGGCGACCGGGTGGCCTGCGCCGGTGGAGGCTACGCCGTCCATGCCCAGATCATCGCCGTCCCGCGCAACCTGGCGGTCCCCATCCCCCACGCCGTCTCATTCGAGCAGGCGGCGTTTACCACGCTCGGCGCCATCGCCATGCACGGCATCCGGCTCGCCGGCGTGCAGCTGGGCGAGACCGTCGCCGTCATCGGCTGCGGTCTGCTCGGCCTGATGACCGTACAGATGCTCCGCGCCGCCGGTTGTGTCGTGCTCGGGCTCGATCCGAACGAATCGCGCGCCGCGCTGGCGCGGACTCTCGGCGCGCATTGGGCCGGTACCGATCCGGCGGAGCTCGCTACCCGCGTCGCCGCGGCCTCCTCGGGACAGGGCGCCGACGCCGTTCTGATCACCGCCGACACGCCGAGCAATCAGCCGGTGGAGCTCGCGGCGGAGATCTCCCGCAAACGCGGCGTGGTGATCTCCGTCGGCGCCGTCGGCACGCAGATCCCGCGCAAACCGTACTTCGAGAAGGAGCTCGACTTCCGGATCTCCCGCTCGTACGGACCGGGACGCTACGACGCGGAGTACGAGCAGAAGGGCCACGACTATCCCTACGAGTACGTCCGCTGGACGGAGAACCGCAACATGCGCGGCTTCGTCGATCTGATGGCGGCCGGCGCGGTCGACGTCGACGCCCTGATCACGCATCGTTTCGACATCGAACAGGCGGAGCGTGCCTATGACCTGATCATGGGGCGCACCGGGGAGCCGTTCCTCGGCGTGGTGCTCGAATATGCGGCGGAGCCGTCGCTCGCGCGAACGGTCGAATTGCCGGTCATCGGGTCCCGGTTGCCGGTTGCCGGTTCCCAGTTGCCGGTTGCCGGTAACCGGCAACCGGCAACCGTTTCGATCGGAGTGGCCGGCGCGGGACTCTTCGCCAACGCGGTGCTGCTGCCGGCGCTGAAGAAAACGGCGGGCGTCGATCTGATCTCGGTCAGCAGCGCCGCCGGCGTCAGCGCGCGCAGCGCCGCGCAGAAGTTCGGCTTCGCCTCCGCGTCGACCAGCTTCGACGAGATGCTCGCCGACGCGCGCGTCAACACCGTGGCCATCCTCACCCGCCATGACCTTCACGCGCGTCAGGTCGTCGCGGCCTTGCGCGCCGGGAAGCATGTGTTCGTCGAGAAGCCGCTCTGCCTGACGTTCGACGAGCTGCGGGAGATCGAAAGCGCCGCGCGCGCCGCCGGACGGATGCTGATGGCGGGCTACAACCGCCGCTTCGCGCCGTTCGTCGTCCGCCTTCGCCGGGCGCTGCGCGAGGTGCGCGAGCCGCTCATGCTCACCATGCGCGTGAACGCCGGCTACATCGCGCCCGAGCACTGGACGCACGATCCGGAGCAGGGCGGGGGACGGCTGCGCGGCGAGGGCTGTCACTTCATCGACCTGCTGATCGATCTCGCCGGCGCGCGCGTGCGGCGGGTGACCGCGCGCGCGCTTCCCGACTCGGGGCGCTATCGCCAGGACAACTTCGAGGTGTCGCTGGAATTCGAGAACGGCTCGCTCGGGACGCTGGTCTATGTCGCGAACGGCGCGAAATCGTTCGGCAAGGAATTGATCGAAGCGTTCGGCGGCGGTGTCTCCGCGCGGATCGACGACTACCGCGATCTGCGCATCCAGCGCGCGTCCGGCGCGGAGCACGAGCGCTCCCGCCTGCGCCAGGACAAGGGCCATCGCGCGGAGTGGGAGGCGATCGTCAACCACTTGACCAATCGCGGCCCGGCGCCGATCGAGCTCGAGGAGCTGCTGCATTCGGCGCGCGTCACGCTCGCCGCGTACGACAGCCTGCGCAGCGGCGCGCCGGTCGAGGCAGGGGCGTAAATGCAGGTGCTGCACGTCGTCGGCGCGCGGCCGAATTTCATGAAGGTCGCGCCCGTGCACGCCGCGCTGGCGAACCGCGGCGCGCCGCAGACGCTGGT
>Ga0207687_10003003_pt1 | contig 11442 bp, 9 predicted proteins | sample KBSM54metaG_FD_184399 | JGI IMG/M metagenome (GOLD analysis project Ga0207687, IMG submission 184399) | Miscanthus rhizosphere microbial communities from Kellogg Biological Station, Michigan, USA - KBS M5-4 metaG (SPAdes) (version 2) | ecosystem: Host-associated > Plants > Roots > Rhizosphere >... | reverse complement strand
TCTCGATCGCCACCCCCGGCCAGATGGCCAACTACACGGTCGAAGTCAAAGCGGGCGAGCAGGTCTCGGTGAAAACTTCGAGCGCCTCATTCAGCGGCGAATACTGCGTCTCCTGGCGCAACTCCGAAGGCACCAACCTGGCGAGCGATTGTCGGGGCAAAACCTCAAGCGGCTTCTGGCAGCAACAGACCTTCACGCCGACTCCCGGCACCTACACCCTGCGGGTCGACCCCGTCGGATCGGCCACCGGCTCGGTCAACCTCACCGCCTACGACTCGACCGACATCACCGGTTCGACGATCACTCCCAAAACCGGCGAAGGGGAATCGAAAACCTTCCCTGTCGAAGTGCCCGGCCAGAAGAACTGGATCGCCTTCTCAGGCAGCAAAGAACAGCACGTCTCACTTGTCGCGACCGAAGCGGGCTTCTCGGGGAAGGTCCGCATCTACACGCCCGCGGGCGCCCAGCTCGGCGGTTCCCCGAGCTTTTCGACCTCGACCAGCGGCATGATCGGACCGGTGACGCTGCCCGAAACGGGCACCTATTCGATCAAGCTCGAAGGCACCGGCGCCGAAATCGGCAACGTTCGCCTCACCGCCTACATCGGCACCGACGTCTATGGCTCGATCGCGCCGACGAAAGAAGGGGTGACCCAGCCGGTCTCGATTCCGACCGTCGGGCAGGACGGTTACTTCACCGTCGAAGTCAAAGCCGGCCAGCAGGTCTCGGTGAAGACCTCGAGCTCGACCTTCAACGGCGAATACTGCCTCTCCTGGCTCGATTCGGAAAACCATTCCCTGGGCAGCGAATGCTGGAACAAAACCGGCAGCGGCTGGTGGAAACAGCAGAGCTTTCCCGAAGCCGGCACCTACACGCTCAAGGTAAATCCGCTTGGTTCGGCCACGGGCTCGGTCAACCTCACCGCCTGGGACTCCACCGACCTCACCGGTTCGACGATCACTCCCAAATCCGGCGAAGGGGAATCGAAAACCTTCCCGGTCGAAGTGCCGGGCCAGAAGAACTGGGTGACCTTCTCCGGCACCGCCGGCCAGCAGGTCTCCCTGCTCGCCTCCGAAGCGGCCTTCGCGGGCGAATACCGGGTGATCACTCCGGCCGGCGCCAACCTCGGATCGGCACCCAACTTCACCGGCTCGCTGAGCGTGATCCACGGCCCCTTCACCCTGCCGGAAACGGGCACCTACAAAATCAAGCTCGAAGGCTCCGGCGAAGCGACCGGCACGGTCAAACTCTCCGCCTACAGCTTCGAAGACCTCTCCGGCTCGATCGCGCCGACCAAAGAAGGCGCGACCCAGGCGGTCTCGATCGCCACCCCCGGCCAGATGGCCAACTACACGGTCGAAGTCAAAGCCGGCGAGCAGGTCTCGGTGAAAACTTCGAGCGCCTCATTCAGCGGCGAATACTGCGTCTCCTGGCGCGACTCCGAAGGCGCCAACCTGGCGAGCGATTGTCGGGGCAAAACCTCAAGCGGCTTCTGGCAGCAACAGACCTTCACGCCGACTCCCGGCACCTACACGCTGCGCGTCGACCCCTCCGCCACCGCAACCGGCTCGGTGACGCTGACCGCATACGACTCGACCAACCTCACCTCCACGATCACCCCCAAAACCGGCGGGGGCGAATCCAAAACCGTTTCGGTCGAAGTGCCCGGGCAGAAGAACTGGGTGACCTTCTCGGGGACCGCCGGCCAGCAGGTCTCCCTTCTCGCCTCCGAAGCCGGCTTCTCCGGCGAATACAGGGTGATCACCCCGGCCGGCGCCAACCTCGGGTCGGCGCCCAACTTCACCAAATCGGCGACGGGCTTCTGGGGACCGACCACCCTGCCGGAAACCGGCACCTACAAAGTCGAGCTCGAAGGCACGGGCGCCGAAGTCGGAAGCCTGAAACTCACCGCCTACCTCTTCGAAGACCTCTCCGGCTCGATCGTCCCGACCAAAGGCGGCGCCAACCAGACCGCCACGATCGCCACCCCCGGCCAGATGGCCAACTACACGGTCGAAGTCAAAGCGGGCCAAGAGGTATCGGTGAAGACGTCCTCGGCCTCCTTCAGCGGCGAATACTGCATCTCCTGGCGCACCGGCTCGGGCAGCCAGCTCTCGCAGAAGTGCTACGCCTCCGGCACCGGGTCGGGCTTCTGGCAGCAGCAGAGCTTCTCGCCGACCCCTGGTACTTACACCCTGCGCGTCGACCCCTCCAGCACCGCCACCGGCTCGGTCACCCTCACCGCCTACGACTCGACCGACCTCACCGGTTCGACCATCACCCCCAAATCCGGCGAAGGCGAATCGAAAACCTTCCCGGTCGAAGTCCCGGGGCAGAAAAACTGGATCGCCTTCTCCGGCACCGCCGGCCAGGAGGTCTCGATCGTGCCCTCGGAAGCGGGCAGCTTCTCCGGCAGCTTCGAAGTCCTCAAGCCCTCCGGCGCCAAACTCTCGGGCTCCAGCGGCGGCCTGGCCGAAATGCACGGCCCGCTCACCCTGCCCGAAACCGGCACCTACTCGATCAAGCTCGAAGGCTCCGGCGAAGCGACCGGCACGGTCAAACTCACCGCCTACCTCTTCGAAGACCTCTCCGGCTCGATCGCCCCGACCAAAGCCGGCGCCAACCAGACCGCCACGATCGCGACGCCGGGCCAGATGGCCAACTACACGGTCGAAGTCAAAGCCGGCCAGCAGGTCTCGGTGAAGACCTCGAGCTCCACCTTCAACGGCGAATACTGCATCTCCTGGCGCACCTCCGAAGGCAGCTCGCTGGGCAGCAAATGCCAGAACAAAACCTCGAGCGGCTTCTGGCAACAGCAGACCTTCACCCCGACCCCTGGCACCTACACCCTGCGCGTCGACCCAACCGGCACTGCCACCGGCTCGGTCACCCTCACCGCCTGGGACTCGACCGACCTTACCGGCGCCACCATCACCCCCAAATCCGGCGAAGGCGAATCGAAAACCCTCTCGGTCGAAGTGCCCGGCCAGAAGAACTGGGTGACGTTCTCGGGGAGCAAAAGCCAGCTGGTGACGCTGAAAGTCACCGAACCGACCTTCGCCGGCACGATGTCGATCTGGGCGCCTTCGGGCTCGAAAGTCAGCGGCAGCGAAAAATCGTTCAGCAGCGGCGGCAGCGCCAAGGCCGAAATCACGCCCGCGGAAACCGGCACCTACAAAGTCAAGCTCGAAGGCTCCGGCGAAGCGACCGGCAACCTCAAACTCTCCGCCTACCTGGGCTCGCACGTCGCCTGGTTCGGTCCCGCCCCCGACACCGCCCAGCTCGTCAGCTTCTCCCAGCCCTCGGGCGCTCCCAAGCCCTCCTATTCCGACGCTCCGCGCAAGGCGCGCCGCCATGCCGGAAGGGCGCGCCGCCATACCAAGGCGATCGAGGATGCCTCGCGGCCCGAACAGGGCTCCTCGCTCCCGCGCAGCGTCAGCAGCTGGCGCCCGCAGAAGCGCGGCGCCTGGCTGCCGCCGCGCTCGAGCTTCAAGCGGGGGTGGGTCGTGGGCCAGTCGCCCGGGCCGTGGACGAAGATCGCCCCGCTGCAGGCCGCGCCGGGCACGACCGCCGTCTCGGGCCAGGTGCTGAGGGTCGACGGCATGCCGCTGGTCGGCGCCCGCATCGCGGTCAAGGGGACCGCGTCCGCGACCCGCACCGACGCCGCCGGCCGTTTCCTCCTCGCCGGGATTCCCTCCGGCCACCAGATCCTCGTCATCGACGGGGAAGCAGCCCCCGCGAAGCAGCGCTTCGGCAGCTTCGAAGCCGGCGTCGAGCTGCCGCCGCGCAGGACCACCGTGCTCGACTACACGACCTGGATGACGCCGCTCGACCGGGCGGGGAACCACGCCATCGCCTCGCCGACCCGGCATGAAACCCGCATCACGACGCCGCGCATACCCGGCTTCGAAGTGCGGCTCCCGGCCGGCACGGTAATCCGCAACGCCGCCGGGGATCCGGTCAAGCACCTGAACATCACCGCGATCCCGGTCAACCGCCCCGCCTTCCCGCTGCCGCCGTTCCTCTCGGTGCCGCTCTACTTCACGGTGCAGCCGGGCCGGGCCTACCTCAGCAAGGGCGCGCGGGTGATCTACCCGAACTGGGGGAACCTGCCGGCGGGCCAGCGCGTCGACTTCTGGAACTACGACCCGACCGACAAGGGCTGGCACGTCTACGGCCGCGGCGAAGTCACGCCCGACGGCAAGCAGGTCGTCCCCGACCCCGGCGTCCGCGTCTGGCAGTTCACCGGCGCGATGGTCGTCAGCAGTCCGCCGCCGCCGGGAGAAGGCCCCGGCGCGGACGGCTCCGAAGGTGGCGATCCGGTCGACCTCGGCACCGGCCTCTTCACTTACCACCACACGGATCTCGTCCTGCCCGACACGATCCCGATCAGGATCGAACGGACCTACCGCCCCAAGGATTCCAACTCCTACAGCTTCGGTCGCGGCACCACCAGCCTCTACGACCTTCGGCTGTGGTCGACCAACAGCTCCAAAGAAGCCGACCTCGTCCTCCCCGACGGCGGCACGGTCCACTTCGTCCGCACCTCTCCCGGCGAAGGCGAAACCGATGCCGTCTTCGAAGCGGCCAAGTCCCCGAACGTCTTCTCCAAGGCGAAGATCACCTACGCGAGCGAAGGTTCGGGCTGGGACCTGAAGCTGACCGACGGCACGACCTACGTCTTCAACCCCTTCCTGCTGGCGCCGCTGCGGGAAATCCGCGACCGCTACGACAACCGCCTGAAGATCACCCGCTCTGGCGAAAACATCACCCAGATCACCTCGCCGCACGGGCGCTGGGTCAAGTTCGGCTACGACAGCTCCGGGCGCATCGCCGAAGTCACCGACAACGGCGGCCGCCACTTCAAATACACCTACACCTCCGGCGACCTGACCAAAGTCGAAGCCCCGGAAGGACGGACGACGCAGTACGAATACGACACGTCGCATCGGATGAAGGCGATAGTCGACGCGCGGGGCAACAAATATCTCCAGGTCGCCTACGACGCCAATGGCAGGGTCGAAGAACAGACCGCGGGCGACGGCGCCGCCTTCGACTTCGCCTACGCGCTGGACGAAAGCGGCGAGGTCGAAGCGACGACCATCACCGACCCGCTCGGCAACCAGCGCGAAGTCCAGTTCAACGGCGAAGGCTTCCCCGTCAGCGAAACCGAAGCCCCCGGCACGGAACTCGCGCGGACGACCAGCTTCGAACGCGAACCCGAAACCGGCCTGGTCCTCTCCGAAACCGATCCGCTCGGGAACGAGACCGCCTTCGAATACGACAGCTCCGGCAACGTCACCGAAGAGACCAGGCTGGCGGGCACCGAAGACGCGACGACCACCAAATTCAAATACGAACCAGGCACCAGCAACTTCACCGAAGTCACCGATTCGCTCGGCCACACGACGAAATTCGAATACGGGGCCCGCGGCGAGCTGCTGAAGAAGACCGACCCGCTCGGCCGTGAAACGACGATCGAATACAACAGCGCTGGGCAGCCGACCTCGATCACCAACCCCGAAGGAGAGGAATCGAAATTCGGCTACAGCAATGGTGACCTTGCTTCGCTCACCGACCCGCTCGGCCGCACCACCAAGCGCTTCCTCGACACCCTCGGGCGGGTCCGGACTGTCACTGCCCCTGGCGGTCAGCGGGTGCACCTCGCCTACGACGAAGCCGGCAAGCTGACGAGCGTGAAGATGCCCTCGGGCGCCGAAACCTCGGTCGAATACGACGCCGACGGCAATCCGATCTCGATCACCGATCCGCGAGGCAACGAAACCACCTTCGGCTATGACGTGATGGACCGGCTCGTGAGCGAAACCGATCCGCTCGAACGCACGGCGGAATGGAGCTACGACAAAGCCGGCGACGTCAAGGAAGCGGTTGATCGGAACGGCACGGTCGCGACGTTCGCCCATGATGCCCTCCGGCGCCTGACCACCGCCCGCTACGGCGTCTCGGGACTCAGCGCCGAAAGCAGCATCGCCTACGAATACGACCTCGACAACCGCATCACCCACGTCGCCGACAGCGCCGGTGGCGAATACACCTTCGGCCGCGACCCCTTCGGGCGGATCGAAAGCCTCGAAGGCCCGGGCGGAACCGTTTCCTACGCCTACGACGCGGCCGGGCGGCGGGAAGCGATGTTCCTCCCCGGCCAGTCACCGACCTATTACACCTACGACAAAGCCGACCAGTTGACCGGACTCGCCCGGGGTTCGGATTCCGTCGCTCTGGAATACGACAAAGCCGGCCGCCAGGCCGCAATCACGCTGCCGGACGCCATCAAGGAGGAATACGGCTACGACGCCGCCGGCGAGAAGACCTCGATCACCTACAAGCACTCCGGCTCGACGCTGAGCGCGATCGATTACGCCTACGACGCCAACGGCCGCGAGGAAGCGGCGTGGGGCGGCTTCGCTCGGCTGAATCTTCCCGAAACGCTAAACACGGCTGAATACAATGCCGATAACCAACTGATGCGACGCGAAGGCGCCGAACTCAGCTACGACAAAAACGGCAACCTGCTCACCGACGGCGCCGACGAATACAGCTGGAACGCCAGGGGCCAGCTGACCGCCATCAGCGGCGAACACAGCGCCTCCTTCGGCTACGACCCCTTCGGGCGCCGGGTCTCCAAGACCCTGGGGGGCACGACGACGGAACTCCTCTACGACGGAGCCGACGTCGCCCTGGAATCGCAAGAAGGCACCACCACGGCTTCGCTTCTTTCCGGTCTGCAGCCCGACCAGCACTTCGCTCGCACTACTGCCTCAGGGACCGACAGCTACCTGACTGATCTCCTCGGCAGTACCGTCGCGCTCGCCAACGGCTCCGCTGAAGTCACCGCGGCCTATTCCTACGAGCCCTTCGGTGCATCAACGAGTATCGGCACCGTGAACGGCAATCCCTATCAGTTCACCGGCCGCGAAAACGACGGCACTGGCGTCCAGTACAACCGGGCGCGCTATTACAGTTTCGGCATGGGTCGGTTCATCAGCCAAGACCCGGCCGGGTTCGCAGGCAGCGGAGCAAACCTGTACTGGTATGGCTACGGTGATCCCTTCGATTTTATTGACCCCAGCGGTGAAATTGGTCTTGAAATCTCAGTTCCAGATCCCCTAGGCGGGCTAAAGGAAGTGGGTGAAGGTGCATGGAACAATCTCGGGGAGAGTGCGCACCAAGTTGGAGAATGGGTGAGTGAAGCGGGGGGCGTTATCAGCGAAACCCTTGATTGCGGAACCACCGGATTACTACTTGATGCTGAGGGTACGGCTGCCACGTCGACTGGGGTCGTGGTAGCCAGCACGGCACCGCCGGCAACCGCCCCCGCTGGTGGAGTTCTTATCCTGGGCGGAGGGATCGATGACTTACTCGGGGTCGGCTTCGATGTTCTCGGCCACGAGGGGGTCTGTTGAGATGAGTGGACTAGCTGCCATAATTATTGGCCTTGGCATTGGTTTCTTAATCGGTCTGCCTGCTCTTGTGGCCTACCGTCATGACATCGCAAGCCGCTTCCGCCGCTTTTGGAAGCCGACCGATGAATCGGTGGAGCAAGAACACGAGAGGGAGCCATCCAGCAAGCAATCTGATGGAGACGGCGAAGGCCTTTCTCCTGCCATCGCGGCGTTTGCCATCGGCGCCGGAGCCATTACTGCCCTCTATGGCGCATTCTCAGGGGGCGTAGCTTTCCTAGCTTCGGGAGCGTTCCTCATACTAGGTGTCATGGTGGCCATTATCGCTACTAGAGCGGTAAAGGACTGAAAGGAACCATCACCTACTCGGAGTTGTTGCATGGAATGCTCGCGACTCTTCTGACTGAGAAGTAGCGATAACAGTGCATCTAGTATTGATATATCAATATCTATGGTCGCTGATGCGCGTTGGATGAACCGTGATGAAAGGCAAGAGCTGGACGCCATCGAGTGGTTCGGATACCTAGGCGTTCTCGTGTTTGCTGCCCAGATAGTCAGTGAAGGCGTTTCTTAATGTCTCTGCTCCGAGACCGCATAAAGACCGCGCTACTTCTCGAAGGCTTGGACGACATTTGCCAAGTCTGGTGGATAGCTGGAACGGTGCACAAATTGACTGGCATACCGCGCGAAACCCCTGAACTCGTAGATCTGGCGGTAGGGGCAGTTCGCGATCTTCTCGATAGCGGGTATGCGGTCTTCGGAGATGCGGTGCAGGATGAGAGAGGCATGGTCACCATAGTGCCGTGGGAATCTGCTCCGGACGAGGTCGCGGCCCGGGTCAAGAAGGAGTGGGGCGAGCTTGACGACCGTCTGAGAATGGGTGACATCGGGTGGTTGGAGCTGACCGACAAGGGTCGCGAGGAGGCTCGGAGGCTCGACGCTGCGGGCTGTGATCCTTTCAACGAATGACCCCCATTGGCGGTGACATCCGAGCTGCCCTACTCCTCGAAGGTTTAGACGACATGCTCAACCTGGGATGGATCGAACAGACGATCGGTTATCTCCGGGGAAAGGAGGAGCGTGAGACTCCCGAGATCGTCGAATCAACGTCGGCGGCGATTCGAGATCTGATCGATGCAGGCTATGCGATAGCCGGAAATGTAGTGAAAGATCCTGCCGATGGCCTGCTGATGGTGAAGTCGTGGGATCTGTCGCCGGAGGCGACCATCGAGCGGATTGAACAGGAGTGAGGCGAACTCGATGAAGACGCCCGGAGGTACCTCGTCTGGCTGGAACTCACCGCCAAAGGTCGCGAAGAGGCAAGAAGGCTGGATGCTTCGGGCTGCGATCCTTTTAAAAAGTGACCGATGAGCGACGGAGACCGCGTTAGGAATGCGCTACTTCTCTACGGCTTGGAAGACATTCTCCAAGTCTGGTGGATAGCTGGAACGGTGCACAAATTGACCGGGATACCGCGCGAAACCCCTGAGCTCGTAGGTCCGACGGTAGAGGCAATTCGCGATCTTCTCGATAGCGGATATGCAGTTTTCGGAGACGCGGTGCTGGATGAGAAGGGCATGGTCATCCTGGAGCCTTGGAACGCGACTCCGGACGAAGTCGCGGCCCGGGTCAAGAAGGAGTGGGGCGAACTTGACGAGCCTTTGAACATCGGTCATATCGGCTGGCTAGAGCTGACCGACAAAGGTCGCGAGGAGGCTCGGAGGCTCGACGCTGCGGGCTGCGATCCTTTTGTGGAGGCGCCATGAGCGTACTTCTCCTACTCGGCCTGATCGGAATGGCATTTGTCTGGTTCGCCGGTCTATATGGCTTGGCTTGGAGCTGGCGTAGGAGTGTGCTGGCTTTTGAGGCGGCAGACGTCGACATTCCAGACGGTCTTCGCACCCTTAGCGCGACTGAAGTGATGGGTCTGAATGTTCGCCGACACACCATAGGGTGGTCGGTGTTCTTCTTCAGCTGTTTTCTTGCCTTAGCAGTAATAGACCTTCCGATTTGGGCAGGGTTGGGAATGGCTCTGGTCCTCGGGGTGCATTACGGATCAGTTCAGGTCACGGATGAGCGTGAGCAAGAAGCTCGTGCGGTGCGGCCACCGATATTCTCCGAGGAGATCGACAACGTCGGGTATACGGCGGTGGCCGCCACCGAGTGGTTCGGATACCTAGGCGTTCTCGTGTTTGCTGCCCAGATAGTCAGCGAAGCCTTTTCCTAATGGCTCTGTTCGGAGACCGCATAAGGCCCCGCTGGCCAAAGAGGGGTCAGCTGTTTCATGTAGCGGTAAAAGTGCATCTGTTATTGATAGATCGCAATGTATGTTTTGCGGTGCGCATTGGAGGGATCGTGACCGGGTTTGCAGAATCAGACTGGCAGAAAGGCGGTCTTAGGTACGCAAAGCTGCAAGGGCTCGTTCCCGAGTTCCTGAAACCGGCATCTGTTTGCATGTTCTTCGTTGGTGTCCGAAGCCAAGGGGGCTCGTTTCGCCTGTTCAATCCGCTCAGTCCCCTCCAGAAGGAGTACGTAGTGGCCGCCACCGATGACGGCATAGCCATCTTGTGGCTGCGCCGCCCCGGAGTGTTCCGGGCCAGCATTGGGGGAATTGTCTACAAATCGCACGACAAAGAGGCAAATGTTCAGTGGGACGACGGAAAGCTGCTGGTCGCAGGTGTGGCTTACGAGCCAATCGCCTTTCACGACGAGGATGCCGAAGGGCTCGCGCGTCTAGTCAATGAACGCCGCTGAGATGGGACCAGTCGAGCCTGAGAGAAGTCCGTGATGCCTCAACGAGGATCTGGGGCGCCCCCGCCCGGAGAGATCGATGAGACTCGCCGAAGGATGCTGCAAGGCAAGCCCCTGGCAGGACGATTTATGTGGCTCATGAAACGGCTTGCTTACATCGTAGTGTTCATTGCGGGACTAGCTGGTGTCCTTACCCTTGCCGATGGCGTTTGGCTTGCGATTGGTTTGACGATACTCGCCTTCGCGGCGGGTATGTTGCCGGAGCTCTTTATAGATTTTCGCTACCGCAATTACCGCAGAGAATGGGAACTCGCAAATAGCCGATCCTCGTATCAAGAAATGAACCTACCTTGAGCACCGCCCGAGGGATGCGACTTCTGGATTGGTTGTCGGCCCCGTTCCTTCTGGGTGGCACGGTGGCGCCATGGAGATGACGATCAGTTGGAAGCCGAGAATAATCACCGAGACGAATGGTCCTTCAAGTGAGTATGAGCGCGTTGAAAGTCGCTACGGCAACCCCGGAATTGCTTGCTGACGGTGGAACCAGTTCCTTTGGAATGCGCCTTCTTGTTCTGATGGTCGTGGTTGTGTTCGTTGGAATCCCGGCGGCGATCACCTGGCTCAAGGGTCAAAGGGCAGCCTTCATCGTCGGCTTCTTCACGGTTGGATTTGTCTGGTATGTAGGAGCGAGCCGCTTGGCGAAGCCGATGTCTTGGTGGGCACGCCGCTTCTACGGGCCAAGGAAGTTGGAGCGCGCGCTGCAACGATTTGGCCATTGCTGAGGACGACGCACATTGCTGTAATGGCGCATCGAAACCAGTGCTGAACTGTCATGTTCACCTACTGAGATGACGCAGATGGACTCGAATGGAACGGAGCGACGCGGCGTCACCCGCCGGGGTGTCTTGGCCGGGGCGGCGATGGTGGGGATCGGGGCCAGCCTCGATCATCTGCTTGTCCGGCCCGGGTCGGACGGCGACAGCGACGGGACGGCGGCTCCAGGGCAAGCCGCCGTCCCGTTCTACGACTCGCACCAGGCCGGGATCGCGACGCCGGCGCAGGAATTCCTCGACTTCGCGGCCTTCGACGTCACCAGCAGCTCGATCGACGACCTTCGCGAAGTCCTCGAGGAGTGGACCGCCGCGGCGGCTGCGCTGACGGCGGGGAAGCTCTACGAACCGGGTCCGGAGGGGGCGGACGTGGCGCCCGCCGACACCGGCGAGGCGGTCGGCGTCGGTCCCTCGCGGCTGACGATCACGATCGGGTTCGG
>Ga0207687_10003000_pt1 | contig 11445 bp, 10 predicted proteins | sample KBSM54metaG_FD_184399 | JGI IMG/M metagenome (GOLD analysis project Ga0207687, IMG submission 184399) | Miscanthus rhizosphere microbial communities from Kellogg Biological Station, Michigan, USA - KBS M5-4 metaG (SPAdes) (version 2) | ecosystem: Host-associated > Plants > Roots > Rhizosphere >... | reverse complement strand
TCCGCGCACCGAACTCCGCTTGTTCGACTCCGCAGCGCACGCGCAAGCGAACGCACCGCAGCTTGTTGTCTACTATCTCGGCGTCCCCGACACGACGCCGGAATTCTCCGACGCGGCAAAGCTGGACGCATCGCTGTCGGAACGCATTGCGCGGGCCCGCTCCCCCGGCGGAGGCATTCCGCGGTGACCCGCAGCGAATTGGCGCGCATGCTCGATCATTCGGTGTTGAAGCCGGAATCGACCGCAGACGACATTCGAGCCGGCATCGATGTCGTTCGCGTCTGGCGAATCGGGTATTTCTGCGTGCAGCCGTGCTGGGTAAAACTTGCCGCCGGCGCGCTGGCCGACGCCAATGCGGGCGTTGTCAGCGTCGTCGGCTTTCCGCACGGCGCCGACAGGGCAGAGACCAAGGCACACGGCGCCGTTCTCGCCCAGGCCGCCGGCGCCCGCGAAATCGACACCGTGCTCAATATCGGAGCGCTGAAGAGCGGCGCCCACGCCGAGGCCGCCGCGGATATCGCCGCCGTGGTCCGCGCAGTGGCGGGCCTGCCGGTCAAGGTGATCATCGAAGCCGCAGCGCTGACCGACGACGAGAAGCGGCTCGCGTGCCGGCTCGCCGTCGACGCCGGCGCCGCGTTCGTCAAGACGTCGACCGGCTTTCATCCTGCCGGAGGCGCAACGGTCGCCGACGTGCGGCTGATGCGCGCCGTCGTTGGGCCGCAGGTCGGCGTCAAGGCGTCGGGTGGAATTCGCACGCTTGCCGATGCACTTGCGATGCTCGCCGGGGGCGCGAATCGCCTCGGGACGTCAGCGAGCGCGTCGATTCTCGCTGCACTTGACTGACCGGCGCGCAGCTGCGTCGCCTTGCATCGGGGGCTAGTTGCGCCTTCGTGTGCCGTCGCGGGCAGCTCACTTCGCCGGACGGAACTTGTGCGCCAGCGTGTTCTCGTCGGTGCGCGGCAGGTAAGTGATGCCGTTGCGCGTGGCCCAGAGGTTGACCTGGAAATGCAGCGGGATGATGCCGGTGTCGTCGATCGCGATCTCGGTCGCGCGCTGCAGCAAAGCCTCGCGCTTGGAATCGTCGACGGTCGCCAGTGCCTCCTCGAGCAGCGCATCGACTCTCGGATTCGAGTAGCGACCGCGGTTCGCCGTCCCGAAGCCCTTGTCGCGGCTGTAGGTCGCCAGCAGCGCTTTCAGCGGGCTCGACGCTTCGCCGGTGCCTGAACTCCAGCCGAGCAGCATCAAGCTGAACTTGAGATCGGTGGCCTGCGGAAAGTAGGTTGCCGACGGCATCGCCTCGACCTTGGTCGCGATGCCGATCCGGGTCAGCATCTGGGCGACCGCCTGCGCGATCTTGGCGTCGTTGACATAGCGATTGTTCGGCGCGTGAATCGTTATGCCAAAGCCGTCCGGGTAGCCGGCCTCGGCGAGCAGCTTTTTCGCGCCGGCCGGATCGTACGGCTCGACCTTCAGGTTCCTGGTCGTGCCGAACATGCCGTCGGCCAGCAGCTGCCCCGCCGCAACCGCCTCGCCTTCCATCACCTTGTCGACGATCGCGTTGCGGTTGATTGCCTTGGAGATCGCCTTGCGCACGCGCGGGTCCTTCATCGGGTTCTTCGCAAGCGGCTTGCCTTCCTTGTCGGTGACGTAGGGAGATGCGTCGCGATCGCTGTCCATGTGGAGGTAGACGAGACGGTCGGCGATGACCTTGTACACATTCAGACGCTTGTCGGCGCGAATCCTCGCCACGTCGGACGTAGGCACGTACTCGATCGCCTGCACGTCGCCGGCGAGCAGTGCGGCGACGCGCGAGGCATCGTTTGGCAGCAGGCGCAGGGTCACTTTTTCCCAGGGCGTCTTGCCGCCCCAGTAGCCGTCATGGCGTGCGAGCTCGATGCGATCGCCTTTGGCATAGCGCAGCAGCTTGTATGGCCCCGTTCCGATCGCGGCCTTGCCGCTGTTGAAGTCCTCGGTGCTCGCCTTTGCCGCCTTGGCGGAAACGATCGCGACCTGGGTCATGTCGGTCGGCATCAACGGATACGGCGCGGCGGTCCGGAAGCGGATCGTGTATGGATCGACGACCGTCATTTCCTTGATCTGCTTGGTATAGGCGGTGAACGGCGAAGGGCTGTTCGGAACCAGCGGCACACGCTCGATCGAAGCGACGACATCGGCCGCGGTGAACTCGCTGCCGTCATGGAATTTCACGCCCTTTCGCAGCTTGAACTCCCAGGTAAGCGGATCGACGGTCCGCCAGGATTCGGCCAATCCCGGAATCGGTTTCTGCCGCTCGTCGCGCAGCACCAGATAGTCGAAAATGTGCGCAGCGACGTTGTTGTTCGGCGTGACGTTGTGATAATGCGGATCGATCGCCGTCACATCCGCGCCGATGCCTATGGTCAGGTCGGACGCGCCCGCAACGGCGCTCGCGCTCCAACCGGCAAAAAAGAAGAGCAGTTTGAGCATCAGCCGACGCGACATGGGTCCCCCTGGGTCGAGATGCCGGTCGTTTCGCCGCCGGCACGGCGCAATCGTAACCGATTGTAACCGACTGTTCCGTTGGAGAAACTCACTGTCAACGCGGTGGTCTATCAGTCGTTAGTACAGGTGTCGCGCCATTCGCGATTTTCGACTGAAGGAGCTTCACATGAAACATCGCCTTGCCACGATCGCTGCCGCTACTGCGCTGGTGCTTGCCGGAACGACGCTGGCGTCAACTGCGTCGGCCAATTCCGTTTCGGTTTCGGTTGGGGTGCCCGGCTTTGCCGTCGGTTACTCGAATCATGGAGGCTACGCATACGTCGGACCGCCCGTCGCCTACGCGCCGCCGGTCGCGTATTACGGAGCCCCGTATTATTCCGGCTATCCGGTCGTCTATGGTCCACGCGTCGTGTATGCGCGGCCGTACGTGTATCACCGGCCGTACTGGCGCGCCCATTACGGCTGGCGCTAGCGACTCCCATCATAGCTGATGCGGTAGATCGCTCCGGCGAAGTCGTCCGAAACCAGCAGTGAGCCGTCCGGCATGACCAGCACGTCAGCCGGACGGCCCCACGCCTGCTCCCCCTGTAGCCAGCCGGTGGCGAACGGCTGATAGGAAACCGCCTTCCCGCCTTCGATTCGCACGACCGAGACGCGGTAGCCGATTTTCCGGCTGCGGTTCCACGAACCGTGCTCGGCGATGAATATCTGCTTGCGATAAACCGCTGGAAATTGCGTTCCGGTATAGAAGCGCATGCCGAGCGATGCGACATGCGGGCCGAGGTTTTGTGCGGGTGACGCGAATTCCGCGCACGAGTGTTTGCTCCCGAACTCCGGGTCCGCGATCGTGCCGCCATGGCAGTATGGATAGCCGAAATTCATCCCGGGTTTGGTCGCATGATTGAGCTCATCGGGCGGTGCGTCGTCGCCCAGCATGTCGCGGCCGTTGTCGGTGAACCAGATCTCGTGCGTGTCCGGATCCCAGTCGAAGCCAACGGTGTTGCGGATGCCGCGCGCGAAGACTTCTAGCGCGGACCCGTCGGGATTCATGCGCATCAGATTGGCATACCGCTCGGGGTCGGGTTCGCAGATATTGCACGGCGCGCCGCTGGGCACGTACAGCTTGCCGTCGGGCCCAAAGGCGATGAATTTGCCGCCGTGACCCGCGCTGTTCGGAAATGCCTTGCTGACCAGGACGGGGGTCGGCGGCGAGTCAAGCCGGTGCTCGATATCGTCGAAGCGAAGCACGCGATCGGTCGCTGAGACATAGAGTGCGCCGCCACGAAAGGCAACGCCGATCGGTCGGTTCAGGCCCGACGCAACGGTCGTCACCCGCGCTGGAGCCCCCTGCTGCAACTTGATTGCGTAGACATTGCCTGCGCGCATCGATCCGGCGAAGAGCGTGCCTTCGGACCCGAGCACCATTGCCCGCGGATTCTCGAGCCGCGCCAGGACTTCGATCTTGAAGCCGGGTGGCAGGCTGATCTTGTCGAGCGCGAGCGTCGTTTGCGCACAAGCCGGCACGGCGACGCAAACGAGGGCGAGCGCGAGCGTGTGTATCGATCGGCTGCGCATGACCGCCCGTTTGATCGAATCCCGATCGATGGTAGTCGGCATATTTCCCCGCAACGGCTTATTCGCCATTGACATAGACCCACCCGGTTTCTATCCTGTTCCCTGCCCACGTCGAAAGTCGCAACATGAATGCCCCCGCTGCCGCAACGGCCGTCAGCCCGCAACTGACGGCAATGCCGCTGATCCGGACGTTGATCGGCTTCGATACCACCAGCCGGGAGTCGAACCTGGCGTTGATCGACTGGGTGCGCGAATACCTGGCCGGATACGACGTCGAGGTCGCGCTTACATTCGACGACGAGCGCCGGAAGGCGAACCTGTTCGCGACGCTGCCGGCCCGGGACGGCAACGCGACGACGGGCGGCATCGTCCTTTCTGGACATACCGACGTCGTTCCGGTCGACGGCCAGCCTTGGGATTCCGATCCCTTCACCGCGACGGTCAAGGGCGACCGGCTGTACGGACGCGGCGTCGCCGACATGAAGAGCTTTTCGGCAATCGGACTCGCGTTCGTGCCCCAATTCCTGAGCCGCGGGCTCAACCGCCCGCTGCATTTCGCGCTGTCGTACGACGAGGAAGTGGGCTGCGTCGGCGTGCGCCGCCTGCTGCAGGACGTCGTTGCGCGAGGAATCAAGCCTGCGGGCTGCATCGTCGGCGAGCCGACCGGGATGCGCCTGATCGTCGCGCACAAAGGTAAGAAGAGCTTCCGCTGCCGCGTGCGCGGTCACGAGGTGCACTCGTCGCTGACGCCGTACGGCGTCAACGCCGTGCAGGTCGCCTGCGAGATCGTGAGCTTCCTGACCCAGATGGGCCGCCGCTTCCGTGATCGCGGCGGATTCGACGCCGCGTACGATGTGCCCTATACGACGGTTCACACCGGCGTGATACGCGGCGGGACGGCGCTTAACATCGTGCCACGCGATTGCAGCTTCGATTTCGAGTTCCGGCATCTGCCGTTCGACGATCCCGATGCGCTGCTTGCCGAGGTCCGGCGTTTTGCTGCGACGCTGCTGCCCGAAATGCACGCAGTGTCTCCGGACACCCATATCGAATTCGATGCCTTGACGGCCAGCCCGGGTCTCGATACGCATGGAGGGACGGAAATTGCCGAGCTGGGGCGCGCCTGCAGCGGGTCGCACGACCTGGGCAAGGTCTCCTTCGGCACCGAGGCATCGCTTTTCCACCACAGCGATATTGCGGCGATCATCTGCGGTCCCGGACACATCGAGCAGGCACACCAGCCGAATGAGTGGATCGCGCTCGAGCAGCTGGCACTCTGCGAGTCGTTCATGCAACGGCTCGCCGATCGCATTTGCGCGACGTGAGCCTCACCGGCGAACCGCCGGCGCCGTCGCCTCCGGCGTCGCCACCGATCGAGGTGGCGTTTCCCGACCTCTCGCGCTTTGCCTCGGGCAACAGCGGCATCCACCATGTCTGGACGTTCGCCGCATCGCGCCCCGGTCCGCACGTGTTGCTCCAGGCTTTGACGCACGGCAATGAGGTCTGCGGCGCGATCGCGCTGGACCGGCTGCTGCGCGAAGGAATCCAGCCGACGCGCGGCACGCTGTCGATCGTATTCGCCAACGTCGACGCCTACCTTCGCTTCGACAGCGCCCGGCCGTTCGCCTCGCGCTGCATCGACGAGGATTTCAACCGCCTGTGGACGACCGAGGTGCTCGACGGTCAGCGCGACAGCAGCGAGCTCAAGCGCGCCCGCGAATTGAGGCCGCTGTACGAGCGCACCGATTTCCTGCTCGACATCCACTCGATGTCCGAGCCGTGTCTTCCGCTGGCGATGGCGGGACGCCGCCGCAAGGGCGTCGCGCTGGCACGAGCACTCGGCATGCCAGAGCATATCGTCGTCGACGCCGGGCATGCGGCCGGCCGGCGACTGCGCGACTTCGCGTTTTTCGACGACGAGGACGATCCGCGCAGCGCCTTGCTGATCGAATGCGGCCAGCACTGGGAAGCCGCGGCCCCGGCCGTCGCCCGCGACGCGGCGCTGCGTTTTCTGCGCCATTTCGGCATGGCCGAAGAAGCGTGGCTGGCCCGCGAGCTCGAGGGCAGCCGCGATCAGTTGCAGCGGGTGGTCGAGGTGACGGCGACGGTGACCATCGCCAGCGACGACTTCCGCTTCACGATTCCGGTCCGCGGCTTGCAGACGATCGCCCGCGCGGGAACCGTGTATGCGAACGATGGCGGCACGAAAATCGCCACGCCACACGACGACTGCGTGTTGATCATGCCGACGCGTCATCCGAAGCGCGGCGAAACCGCGGTGCGCCTGGGCCGGTACATCGACTGACGGCAGCGCAGCTTTAGCGCGCCGCAGCGACCGCCGCTTCCGCCCGGCGCACCAGATCGGATCCGATCAGCGCGGCCCATTGGTCGTATACCGGGCGCGTCGCGCTGCGGAACGCCTGTTTGCCCGCGTCCGTCAGCCGCGTCACCGTCGCGCCTTGCCGGGCTGCCTCGCCGAGTGCGGCGTCACCGCCCTGCCGCATGCGCAGCGCGATCGCATCCGCCGCCGCGTCGCGAGCCGCCTGACGCACCAGTTCCCGATCCGCCGCGCTCCATTCGTTCCAGATCTGGGCGTTGACGGCGAACATCAGCGCGTCGGCATGCGCGCCCCACAATTGCAGGTGCGTCAGGCCGGCGGCGGCCGCGTGCGAGGCGCGAAATGCGCTGGTCGTCGTCTCCTCGGCGTCCAGGCTGCCCGCGAGCGCTGCGAGCCTCGCATCGGCACCGCGCATCGACACGGTGGTTGCTCCCAGCTTGGCCAGCGTCTGGTCGAGCAGCGAGAGTCCCGGCGTGCGCACGCGCAGCCCGGCGAAGTCGGCGGGGGTGCGCAGCGCGCGCTTGCTGGCGATCTCAATATAACCGTTGGACGCCCAGGCGATGACCACGACGCCCAGCGTTTCCAGGCGCGCGGCGAGCGCTGCGCTGACCGCACTGTCGAGCAGCGCATCGAGTGCACGCTCGCTGGGTAAAAGCCATGGCAGCCCAATCAGATTGAGCTCGGCGACATCGTGTGACCACGCGAGCGTCGAACCGACGGCGAGGGCGACCGAGCCTTCGCGCAGTGCGGCGAACTCGCGCGATGCATCACGCTGGACCACGGTCGCGCCGGGATAATGACGAACCGCGAAGCGGCCCGCCGAGCGCTCCCGGATCAGTGCCGCCCACCGCTCGCCGGCCTTGCCCTGCGCGTACGCGGGGCCGAGCGCCGTCGACAGCTTCAGCTCGGAGGGCGCCGCCACGGTCCCCGGCGATAAGCCCGGCGCAGCACCGGGCGCACGATCCTGCGCGCATGCCAGCGTAGAGGCCGCGAGAAGCCAAGCGATCGCGGCCAGGCCGCTCGGGGAAAACACCACGCGTCCAGCGTAGCGGTCCGCCGGCAGCCGCGTCAACGGTCGCTGCGGGCGGGATACGGGCGCGACGTCAGATGCCGAGCAAGCCTCGCGCCGCACCTTCGTCGGTGATCAATACGCCGGCGCCGGTGCCCTTCAATGCGGCGCGTATCGCCGCGACCTTGCGGCGCCCGCCCGCCGCCACGACGATCCGGGGCACGCGCCGCAGATCGTCGAGGTCGACCGCGACCACGCGACGGTTGACCGGGTGATCGACGACCTTGCCCTCGGCATCGATGAAATGACACAACACGTCGCCCACGGCCCCGGCGGCCTGCAGGCTCGCCAGCGCCGAGCGCGGCAACAGTCCCTGGCGGAACAAGGTCGCTTCTTCGCTGACGTCGCCGACGCTGACCAGCGCCAGATCGACGCGGCGCGCGCGCTCCAAGAGCTCGCGCAGACCCGGCTCGGACCAGAGCGCCGCTCGGACCGATTCGTTGGCGACCATGACCGGTGCCGTCAGCTGATAGCAATCGGCCCCGAACGCGTCGGCGATGCGCCGCGCGACAGCCGACGGATTGACGGCGCGCGAGTGAGTCATGCCGCCCAGCAGGGAGACGACCGACAGCCGCTGGCACGGTTGGCCGCCCAGCGCCTTCAGGCTCATATGCAGGGTCGCCCCCCAGCCGACGCCGACCGACATGCCGTCCTTGATCTGGTCGGTCAGATAGGTGCCTGCGGCATGCCCGACGACGGTGGTGATGTCGGCCTCGTCAGCCGGCGCCGGCACGACGATGGCGTCGGCGAGGCCGAATGCAGCGACCAGCTGGCGCTCCAGGGCGATCTGCTCGCTGGCGCGGTCTTCGATGCGAATCCGCACGATGCCATTGTCGCGAGCCGATGCCAGCAAGCGGATGACTTTGGCCCGACTAATGTTCATGAACCGGGCAATTTGTTCTTGGGTCATACCCTCGACGTAGTACAACCAGGCGGCCCTGACCCGCAAATCCGGCGAGGTCGCCGGCGCTCGGGGCGCGAATCGCTCGTTCTCTGGCATCGACGGGTTCCTTGCGGCGTTTCTGGCTGCGAAGCGTGGCATCGTTGCCCGAGACTAGCAAGCGCCTGGGCGAGCCTGCGGGTGGCCAGAGCCGAACAAAGCTTGACGAATCCGGAGGTTGGATATATGTTCTAAATATAGTACAAAAGTCCAGACGCCGCCCGGGCGTCAGCACAAAAAAAGAGGAGTCATGCCTGACCCGTCGATGCCGAGACTGGGCGATTCGATCGCCGAGGCACTGAAGTTTCGCCAGACCGAAGGCCGGCCGGTTCGCGTCGGCCTGATCGGCGCGGGCCAGATGGGCACGGACATCATCGTCCAGACCGCGCTGATGACGGGCATCGACGTCGTCGCCGCCGCCGATGCGATCGTCGACAATGTATTCGCCGCGCGCGCGATCGCCGGAACCGGCGCGCTCGAACCGCTGCTGGTCGAAGGCAGCGCCGCGGTCTCCCGCGCCATCTCACGCGGCCAGCTCGCCGTCGTGCGCTCGCATCGCGACGTCTGCAGCGCCGAGGGCGTCGACGTCGTCATCGACGCAACCGGCAATCCGAATGTCGGCGCCGAGGTGGCGCTGGCGACGATCGCTGCCGGCAAGCACATCGTCATGATGAATGTCGAGGCCGATGTCACGATTGGCGCCTACCTCGCCGCCAAGGCGGCGAGTGCCGGCGTCGTGTACACGCTGGGCGCCGGCGACGAGCCAAGCGCGACGATGGAATTGATCAATTTCGTGCGCGGTCTCGGCTATCCGATCGTGGCGGCGGGCAAAGGTAAGAACAACGCGTTTCGTATCGATGCGACGCCCGATGCTTACGTGGAAGAAGCCAAACGACGCAACATGAATCCGCGCATGCTGGTCGAGTTCGTCGACGGCTCGAAGACGATGGTGGAAATGGTCGCGATCGCCAACGCCACCGGGCTCGTTCCCGACATCCCGGGCATGCACGGGCCCGACGCGCCGCTGGCCTCGCTGCACAAGGTGCTGTGTCCGCGCGAAGAAGGCGGCCTGCTGTCGCGCAAGGGTGTCGTCGATTTCACCGTGTCTCCCGGAGTGGCCCCGGGCGTATTCGTCGTCGCCGAAATGCGCCACACGCGGCTGCGCGAACGGATGAACGACCTGCACCTGGGCGAAGGACCGTACTACACGTTTTTCCGCCCGTACCATCTGACCAGCCTGGAAGTGCCGCTGTCGGCCGCCGCCGCGGTCCTGTTCGGACAAAGCCACATGCGACCGCTGCCGATTCCATCGGCCGAAGTCGCCGCCCGCGCCAAGCGCGATCTCGCCGTCGGCGAAACGCTCGACGCGATCGGCGAATATTGCTACCGCGGCTTCGCGCTGTCGCGTGCCGATGCGCTCGCGCGCGATGCATTGCCGCTGGGACTCGCGCAGGGGGCCGTCGTCAGGCTTCCGATCGCCAGGGGAGAATTCCTGACTTACGCCAACTGTGTGCCCAACGAAGCGCTCAAGATCGTCCAGGTGCGCCGGGCGCAGGACGAGCTGATTCGCGCCGCGAGCGACGAGCCCGCCGTCGCCGTAGTGTCATGACCGGCGGCAGCTGTCGCGCGGCGCTGTCGTTCGCCGCGGCGGACTGATCGTGGCTATCGCTCCCGGCAGCCGCACCATCGCCGCGCAGGCGACCGAGCGTCCGGAGCTCGCCGCGCTCTCCGATGACGGGCTGCGCGTGGCATTGTCGCGGATGCACCTCATCCGCAAGTTCGAAGAGACCGCCGAAGCGAGCTACATGCGCGGGCTCATCCACGGCACGATGCACTTGTCGATCGGGCAGGAAGCGAGCGCGGTCGGCGCGACGCTCGAGCTCGCGCGCGACGACTACATTCTCTCGACGCATCGCGGCCACGGCCATTGCATCGCCAAAGGCGCCGATCCGGCGCGCATGTTCGCCGAGTTCTTCGGCAAGGAAAACGGCTATTGCCGCGGGCGCGGCGGCTCGATGCACATCGCCGACATCGAAGGCGGCAATCTGGGCGCCAACGGCATCGTCGCCGGCGGATTACCGATCGCCGTCGGCGTCGGCATGAGCATCAAGGCGCAGAAGCAGCATCGCGTCTGCATGGTGTTTTTCGGCGACGGCGCCGCCAACGAGGGTGCCTTCCACGAGTCGCTCAACATGGCGTCGATCTGGCGGCTGCCGATCGTGTTCGTCTGCGAAAACAACAAGTACGGCATGTCGATGGACATCGCCCGCGCAATGGCCGTGGCCAACGTCGCCGACCGCGCGCCGGCGTACGCGATGCCAGGGGTCACCGTCGACGGCAACGACCTGCCCGTAGTCGTCGCGGCGGCAAGGCCGGCGATCGAACGCGCCCGGCAGGGCGGCGGTCCGACCTTGCTCGAATGCAAGACCTACCGGCTGCGCGGGCATTCCAAGAGCGATCGCAACCTCTATCGCAGCAAGGAGGAAATCGAAGCCTGGCGCGAAAAGGATGCGATTCGCCGTCTCGAGAGCGAGCTGATCGCGCACGGCCGCTTCGACGAAGGCGAATTGCTCGCGATCGAACAGGCGGCGCAGAAGACGATCGACGATGCGCTGGAATTCGCCAAGGCGAGCCCCAACCCCGACCCGGCCCAGCTGACCCGCGACGTCTATGCCGACTGAGCTTGTCGTCCCCGAAGCCGGAACGCGAGAATTGTCGTACGCCGAGGCGATACGCGAAGGCTTGGCGCAGGCGATGCAGGCGGACGAGCGCGTCTTCCTTTTCGGCGAGGACGTGGGCGTGTATGGCGGCGCGTTCGGTGTGTCCGGCGACCTGTTCCACAAGTTCGGCCCCGAACGGGTGATCGATACGCCGATCAGCGAGCTGGGGATCGCCGGCGCGGCGGTCGGGGCCGCGATCACAGGCATGAAGCCGGTGCTCGAGCTGCAATTCTCGGACTTCGTGACCTTGGCGATGGAGCAGATCGTCAACCAGGCGGCAAAGATCCACTTCATGTTCGGCGGCAAGGCCACGGTGCCCATG
>Ga0207687_10002993_pt1 | contig 11456 bp, 10 predicted proteins | sample KBSM54metaG_FD_184399 | JGI IMG/M metagenome (GOLD analysis project Ga0207687, IMG submission 184399) | Miscanthus rhizosphere microbial communities from Kellogg Biological Station, Michigan, USA - KBS M5-4 metaG (SPAdes) (version 2) | ecosystem: Host-associated > Plants > Roots > Rhizosphere >... | reverse complement strand
TGAGCGCTTGCAGCAATCCAAGAGCTTCGAGCGAGATACCGGTTGCGAAGGAGTCCAAGTCGAATCCGGAGGAAGTGGTGCTTTCACTAGACCGGCAAGCGGCGGCGATGATTGAGATCCAACCCGTCGCGCTTTCGCAAGAGCCTACGATGCTGAGGGTGAAGGGCCGCATCGCGTTGGCGGACGACCGCATCTGGAGGGTTGGTGTGCGCACCGTCGGCTCGGTAGTGGCGGTCTACGCGGGGCTGGGCGATTACGTCCACAAGGGCCAGATACTCGCGCGGTACCACGCTGACGAGGTGAGGGACTCGCGCGCTCAATACCGGGCCGCGGTTTCCGAGCTCAATCGCGCCAAGGCTGCCGCGCTGCAAGCCCAGCGCAATCGCGATCGCGCGCAGCGGCTGTTGGATCTGAAGGCTGGGTCCCAGCAGCAAGTCGAACTGGCTCAGCAAGACCTCGTGACCGCGCAGGCTGCCATCAAGAAGGCCGAGATCGAAGTCGACCGCGGGCGCGACCTTCTGGAAGACGATTTGCGCGTTCCGGCCGACCCTCCGGCCGACCGCAAAGACGAGACCGAGGATAACGTTCCGATCCTCGCTCCCGCCGACGGCTACATCATCGAGAAGAACGTTACGCCCGGTAAAACCGTTGAGCTTTCTTCGGTCACGTTCGTCATCGGCGATCTGTCGCGAGTGTGGATGTTCGCCGCGGTTCGGCAGGAGGATCTTGATAAGCTCCGTGTCGGTCAGGGCGCCTTCGTGACCTTGCCTGGCAGCGAAACCTCGCGGTTCCCCGGGAGAATTACAAATCTAGGGCAGCAATTCGATCCCGAAACGCGGGTGATGCAGGTTCGGATCGAATTGAATAATGCGGCGAACCGCCTGCGTCCGGAAATGCTCGCCAACGCGGAGATCCCGTTGGGAGGCGGCAAACTGGCGCTGCTGGTGCCGTCCGATGCCGTGCAGCAAGTGAATGGACAGGATGTGGTCTTCGTGCGCTCCACTGCAGACCGATTCCTCGCGCACTCTGTAAGCACGGGCGAAACCACTGGCGACAAGACGCCGATTCTGGAGGGGATCAAAGCTGGGGATCAAATTGTCGTGCGTGGCAGCTTTATTCTCAAATCTCAACTTCTCAAATCCACGTTGGAAAGCGAGTAGCCGGCGCCATGCTCAACCGAATTATCGATGTCACGCTGGCGCATCGCTGGTTGGTAATCCTCGCAATACTTGCCTTACTGGGGGCCGGCGGCTACGCACTCTATACAATTCCGGTCGAGGCCTTTCCTGATCTAACCAACAATCAGGTGGTGGTGGTGACGGACGCGCCCTCGTTGCCGCCAACGGAAGTGGAGCAACTGGTCACTTACCCAATCGAGCGTGTGATGCTCGGGTTGCCGAATAAGCTGGAGGTGCGATCGCTTTCGAAGCTCGGCCTTTCGATGGTGACGGTGGTCTTTAATGACTCGGTCGCGATGTACTTCGCACGCCAACTAGTGAGTGAAAGGTTGCAGCAGGTCTCTTCGGTATTGCCGCGCGGCATTCAGCCCGTGCTGGGTCTACCGGCCACGGCGTTCGGCGAGCTTTATCAATACACGCTCTCCGGCCCCATGAGCGCCATGGAACTCAAGGATCTGCACGAGTGGGTTATCAAACCGCAATTGCGCACGCTTCCGGGAGTGAGTGAAATCAATGCTTGGGGCGGCCAAACCAAACAGTTCCAGATTGTGGTGGATCCGGCGGTGCTCAATGAGTATGGCCTTACCCTGCACGACGTGGCCAAACGCGTGGAGGACAACAACAGCAACTTTGGCGGCGGCTACATCGAGCATGCCGGGGAACAATATACGCTGCTGGGGATGGGGAGAGCGGTCAGCACCAGCGACCTGGGCAATATTGTGCTGCTGTCGAACAAGGGATCGTCCGTGCTGTTGCGTGACGTGGCCGACGTGCGCATCGGCGCCGCACCACCGGAGGGCGCTACACTGCGCAACGGCGAGACGGTGTCGGGCATGGTCATCATGCTGAAGGGTGAAAACGGCAAGAAACTCATTGAACGGGTGAAAGAGAGAATCGCGGGGCTGCGGCTTCCTAGCGGAGTGAAGATTATTCCGTTTTACGATCAGTCCTTCGTGATCGATGGAACCATTCACACGGTGGAGAAGAATCTGTTTGAAGGCTTCATACTGGTCACGTTCGTGTTGCTGCTATTTCTCGGCAACGTGCGGGCGGCCTTGATCACGGCCGCGGTGATTCCTTTCTCCATGCTGATTGGTTTTCTGGGTATGCGGCTATTCGGAATCAGCGCGAACCTGATGAGCCTGGGAGCGATCGACTTCGGCATGATTGTTGACGGCGCGGTGGTGATGATGGAGAGCTCCGTGTACCGCCTGGAAGAGAAGCGCGAGGGTGAGTCGCAACTCGATGCGGTGCGCTATGCGGCCCACGAAGTAGCGCGCCCCATGACCTTCGCGGTGGTAATTATCATCGCAGTGTATTTGCCGATTCTCTTCCTGCAGGGTCTGGAAGGGCGAATGTTTCGGCCCATGGCGATTACCGTTTGCTCAGCCCTGGCGGGTTCGTTGCTGCTGGCTTTGGTGTTGGTGCCGGCATTGGCGTCCTTTAGTTTCCCAAAGGGCATCGGCCGCGCGAGGCGCGTACAAGCGGAGCATGGCTGGGCCGCAAAAATCGGATTGTTCTACGTCCGGCTTCTGGAGGGCGCGATGAACCATCGCGTTCTGACGACGTTGGCCGCGGTTATGGTGCTGGCCGCCGCGATTACGTCTCTCTTCTACATCGGTACCGAGTTCATGCCCAAGCTCGATGAGGGGTCCATTCTGGTTGAGACGAGGAAGTTACCCGGTGTCTCTCTGACGGAGTCAGTTGCCATCAGCAAGCGTATCGAGGAACGGTTGCGGCAGCTTCCGGAAATCGCGGATGTGGTGATTAAGATCGGCCGGCCGGACTTTGCCACAGAGGCCATGGGAATCAACGAAGGCGACACTTACCTGCTGCTGCACCCCATGGAGCAATGGACGCGATTCCATACTAAGGATGCGCTGATCGAAGCCGTGGCCAAAGAACTGGATGACATTCCGGGGATTGCCTACAGCTTCACCCAACCCATGGCCATGCGTATTGATGAAACCATATCCGGCGTCAAGGCGGATCTAGCGATCAAAGTTTTCGGCGACGATTTCCGGCGTCTGGACGCGATTGGACAGCAGGTGCTGCGCGCTGTCGCCGCGGTGCACGGGGCGGCGGATGAGCAAATGGAGGTTACATCGGGCGTCGCTGAGTTATCGGTTCGCGTGGATCGCGCGGCGCTCGCCCGTTATGGTTTGAACGTCAGCGACGTTGCAGAGGCGGTGGCGAGCGGCGGGTCGGGCGATCTGATCTCGGAGGTGATCGACGGCCAAAAACGTTATACGGTGGCTTTGCGACTGGCCGAGAGCTATCGCACCGATCCAGACGCCATGCGCAAGATCATGCTGCGCGCGCCGGGCGGCGAACAGGTCGCGTTAGAACAGGTATCGCATGTGGAAGTGCGGCGCGGTCCCGTGCTGGTGAATCGAGAGCAAGGCCAGCGGCGCATTGTGGTGATGTCGAACGTGCGCAATCGCGATCTGGGGAGCTTCGTGGCCGAGGTGCGGTCTAACATCGACCGCGACGTCGCCCTGCCTCCGGGCTACTTCATCGAATACGGCGGGCAGTTTGAGAACCAGGACCGCGCCACCCGGCGGTTGATGCTGATCGTGCCTATCGCTATTGCGCTCATTTTTATTCTGTTGTACTTGACCTTCGCTTCCGTAAAGTTGGCGCTACTGGTGGTGGGCAATATTCCCTTCGCGTTGGTCGGGGGCATCGCGGCATTGTGGCTGCGCGGGATGAACCTCAATCTCTCGGCCTCGGTCGGGTTCATAGCGCTGTTCGGCGTGGCCATGTTGAACGGCGTGGTTATGGTGAGCTCCATCAATCAGCTTCGGGAATCCGGCTATGCAATGCGGGAGGCGGTTGTCGGGGGTGCGCGGCGCAGGCTGCGGCCGGTATTGATCACTGCGTTCGTGGCAAGCTTTGGATTTATCCCGATGGCGCTTTCGACTTCGACTGGCGCCGAGGTGCAGCGGCCGCTCGCTAGTGTGGTGATCGGAGGGCTGGCAAGCTCCACATTGCTCACTCTCTTCTTGTTGCCGATTCTATACGAATGGGCCGCTGGGCGGACGAGCCGGAACCACTCGTAATTGTTTGTGCTGGATACCAGGCTTGACCTGGGCGGTGATGCTGCGTGCCAGTGGCCTTTGAGCGTCCAACTGGATCGGTTTGATGGTCGCTCCTCTCACGAAGTTTTAGTACTTAACCGTTTTAGGGTACTGGCTGAATAGGACCGAAGGCGGGTTTCCTCCACGGCGTATCGTTGATAGTTTTAGTCAGCGACGGGCCATCCGTTGACGCACACGGAGGAAAAAGAAGTGAAGAACTTGAAGTGCTTGAAAACACTGGTATTTGTGCCTGTGGTCTTACTCGTCGCTATGGCCGTTCCGTCATTTGCTACGAGTTTCTCGTCAACGGCTTACTATGTGGGCGTCGAGGATCACGCCGGCGGGGATTACGACTATAACGACCAGGTTTTCACGCTCACGGGGCCTGGGCTGCAACTTATCAGTAGCGGTACTCTCAGCGCGCCGGTGACGCCGGGGACCAGCGGAACGCCGTTCTGGAATTACCTGTCGAGCGACGGCTCCGGGAAGAATTTTGGGAATTGTCTCTATACGAGTGTAAACAACGCGTGTACCGGCGGGACTCCCTTGAACACTTCGGCGGAATACCTATCGAATTTCGGTGGGTCAGTGGCCTTCGAATTCTCGTCGACGGGCACGGTTAGCTATACTTTCGATGCCGGTCTCCACGGCGATGCCGATATCCTTTCGTGGTGCAATAGCGGCGGCTGCTCGGCGATCACTACGGTCACGACGATGTTCAATCCGGGCGGGGATTTCTGGCTCAGGCTGCAGGATCTTTCTACCGGTCAATCCTTTTTATCGACCAACACCAACTTCGCGGTTGCACTGAATCCGGCGAGTGGGCCGAATCCGGCGAGTGAGCAGAATACGCCGGAGCCAGTTTCGTTCGTGCTGGCGGGCAGTGGGTTGATCGGGATTTACTTTATGCGGCGGCGGAAGAGATCGCGCTAAGATTGGAGCGATTGGATATACTGAGCGGAACCGAGCCGCTCATGAACTGCTTCAACGTTTCCGATCTGACCGTTCAGCGTGTAGAAGAATTTGTGGATCCGAACTGCGATCCGCTGGCGTTCTTTCCCGAATTAACGGCGGAGATGATCGCTAAACACCTGCATTGGATCGCGCCGCAGTTTTGGAACGCCGAACGGAATACGATCTCGATCACGATGCAGACTTGGGTACTCAAGACCAAGCACCATACCATCCTAATCGATACCTGCAACGGCAATCACAAGCCGCGTCCGTATTTTCCTGCCGCCGACCAGCTCAATACGCCTTATCTCGAACGGTTGAAGGCCGCTGGATGCACGCCGGAGGACGTCGATTTCGTGTTGTGTACGCATATGCATATCGATCACGTCGGGTGGAACACGCGCTTGGAGAACGGGCGTTGGGTCCCGACGTTTCCCAACGCGAAGTATTTGTTTTCACGGAAAGAGTACGAACAATATCTGCCGGAGAATTACGTTGACGGCAAGCCGCCGATTTTCACCGATGTTTTTGAGGACAGCGTGCTGCCGGTGATTGCCGCGGGGCAGGCGCAAATGGTGGATGGGCGTTACGAGGTGAATGACTCGATGGCGATTGAGCCGGCTCCGGGCCATACGCCGGGGCATTACATCGTGCGCGCTGGTTCGGCCGGCGATGTGGCGCTATTTGTCGGCGATGCGATCCACAATCCGATTCAGATCGCGGAACCGCAGTTGAGTACAGCCTTTTGCACCGATGGGAAATTGGCGGCACAAACACGGATTCGAATTCTGGAGGATTGCGTGGAGCACAGACGCCTGCTGGTACCGACGCATTTTGATCCACCGCACATCGGGCACGTGCGGCGGGAAGGACAGGAGTTCCGGTTCGTGCCTGGGCGGTAATCAGCCTACGAAAGTACGAAGGAACGCGACGGCAACGATCACAATCGCGAACATCGCCAGCGCTCCCATGAAGACTTTCAGATCAGACGGCACCTTGGGCGTCGCAAAGATGCGGCCGCAAGCCTCGCAATAGGACGCTGGGGCACTCGCCGTGGTGGAGCATTCGGGACATCGTTTCAGCATGTGAACTGGCCCTCTTTCCATATGCTCTTAAACTAAGTAAATTCAGTAGGTTGGTCGATGGACTCAGGGAACTAGGCCATACTAGTACTCTCAAATCGAAGTTGCGCGGTGCGGGGAAGGGAAAAAGGGGTAGACTACAAACTACAGAAAGACCCGAATTGGAGGAAACATGCAAAAGGTTCTTGGAATGGCTCTCATGATCGTTGGCGCATCGTCAGCCCTGCTGGCTGGCGTCCCCACTGTTCCAGAGATCGATGCCTCGACGGGCGCCTCCGCGCTAGCGATTCTGGCTGGCGGCATTCTGGTGCTGCGGGCCCGGCGCAAGAAGTAACTCGTAGTAACTTTTAGGATCGGGAGTGACTCTGTGGTCCGCTCCCGCTCCTTTCTCTTTTCTGAAATGCAGTGGGCGCAACTTGAGGCTCGCACTTTTTGGCTGGTGATGGCTGCCAGCTTTCTGGTGGTTGCCATCTGGGAATCGCTACGGCCGCATCGCGAGTTATCTATACCCGGAGAGCGCCGTTGGAGCCGTCATGGACTCCTCCTTATCCTGAGTAGTGTGACGTCGGTGGGGATCTATCGAGTTGGTCCTGTGGTAGTGGCCGCGAGCATGGCCCACAGCCGCTTCGGATTGTTTCATCAGATCGCACTTCCCTATGCGGTCCAGTTCGTCCTTGCGATTCTGCTGCTCGATTTTGTGCGCTATGCCGTCCACTGTGCGGAACATCACGTGCCGATCCTCTGGCGAATGCATCAGGTGCATCACTCCGATCCAGACTTTGATCTGTCCACCGGCGCGCGTGTCCATCCAATTGAGACCGTTCTCGTGCAAGGCGCGACCCTCGGTGCCGTGGCGCTGCTGGCTCCTCCAGTGGCTGCGGTTCTAGTGGTGGAATTAGTCACTTGCTTCCAAGTCTTTTTCGCACATGCGAACGTGTCCATGCCGGTTGGGCTGGAGAAATTCTTGCGGCGCGTTGTGGTTACGCCGCAGATGCATCGGGTTCACCATTCGGAAGATGCCGCGGAGCAAGCCCGGAATCTTTCAGACATCTTTCCTTGGTGGGATCACTTGTTTCGAACGTATCTCGCTGCGCCGTCGAAGGGAGACGCTGGAGTTGTGATGGGAATGAGGGGGTTTCAAAATACCGGTAGTCTGGATCTCGGGTTCATGCTTTTACAACCATTCCGGCGCGAGCCGCAGTCGGCCGCTGATCCGGTGGTCAGTCAGGAAAGTTCAGTTCGATCGTAACGCCATTCGGGTCTTCGATGAAAAGCTGGGCCAGGTTCATGCTGGGCACGAGTCTTTCACGGAAGGCGCAACCGGCGGCGCTGAAGCGGGCTTTCATGCCGGCCAGATCCTGGGCAACGAATGCGATGTGGTCGATGCTGCCGGTCTCGTCGGCTTCCTTGAGAGCGGTCTCGCCGAGATAGTCGATCAGCGGTTGTGGGTTGGCGCGATCGATGCCTACTACATGCACCACCGCGTGCCCGGCGTTGTAGAGCCAGATGCCGGGGAACTTGAACTCGGGGCGCGGACCGGTTTCGAGGCCCAACACATCGGTGTAGAAACGCTCGGTCTCCGCGAGCCTGGTGGTGCGGATGGAGTAGTGGTCGAGCTTACCCAGCGACATCCTTCACATCATACAGCCACTGGCGTTATACTGCGCTTTACTTCAGGAGGAATCATGCTACTGAGAACAGTGGTTCTTTTAGGCGGGCTGGTGGCGCTCACGCAGGCGCAGCCGAAGGGCGGACCGCCGGTGCAGCCCATCCAGCAAATGAAGACCGGGTTGTACATGATCGCGGGCGCCGGGGCGAATTCGGAAGTTCGCATTACTAACGAGGGCTTGATTGTAGTGGACGGCAAGCTGCCGGGGGAGCAGAATTACAACGCTCTGATGGAGCAGATCAAGTCAGTATCGAGCCAGCCGATTAAATATCTGATCGTCACTCATCATCATCCGGATCACACCGGCAACAACGATCGCTTCTTAGCGGCGGGCGTGCAGGTGATCGGACATGAAAATCTGAAAAAGAATCTGGCCGGTGCCACCGGGAGTTCAGTGCCGGCGTCGCCGAGCATGACGTATCCGGGCGCTGATTACACGCTGCGGCTGGGAGGCATTGAGGTCCAGTTGCATCACTACGGCCGTGCGCATACCAGCGGCGATTCAGTGGTTTACTTTCCGGATCTGAAGGTGGTGGCTGTTAGCGATGTGATCACTACCGGAGCGCTGGGGCCGTTGGTGGACTATGCGGGCGGCGGAAGTTTTCTGGAGTGGGGGAAAGTGCTCGATAGCATTCTGAAGCTGGATTTCGACGCTTGCATTCCGGGCAACGGCGGTGTGTTGACCAGGGCGGATGTGCAGGCGTACAAGACCAAGATTGAAACGTTTGTCAGTCGTGCGAAAGAGGCAGTCCGTAACGGTGCGACGAAGGACCAGCTTATGGCGCAGATCAAGACGGACGATCTGGGTTGGACGCCGCGAGTGCCCAATGTCGATGCGTTCTATGCGGAGCTTAAATAAAGTTTAAGGCATCTTGCAAGCGAAGTTCGCGGCGTCGTCGATGCTGCCGGAGCCTTGATATTTTGCCACCTGCGGATACGGGCACAGCGGGCGGGTGCGGTCCACCTTCCCGGCGGTGGAGTGCGACGCGATCATGCTCTCCGGCGCGCTGCCTTTTTCGACCCAATTTTCGAGTGCGGCGACCACGTTGAATTTATTGGGGCCCTCACCGCCTCCGCAGTGGCCCATGCCGGGCACCATGAAGAGGCGCATGGAGTCCGCGGTGTTTTTGGCGCCCCCGAGCGTGTCCATGGTGGTCTTGTAATACTGAATGGTGGTCAGAGGCGTGATGTTGGGATCGCTCCAGCCGTGATACAGGATCAATTTGCCGTTGTGTGAGAAGAATGGCTTGAGGTTGGGGTTGGTTCCGTTCATTACCAGGTTTTCGGGGGTCTCGGCGCGGACCATATCTTGGTCGAAATCGAAAGTGCGCCAATCCCATTTCGGATCTTTGAAGACTACGTATTTATAGTGATCGTTGATCACCTGCGATGCTTCGGGGCCGGCGCCCAGGATGGCCCAGCCCAGCTCGGACCCTGGCACCAGCGAGGGGAACAGTTGCTGGCCGGTTCGTGGATTGGTGGCGGGGGTGTAAACCTTGCGGACGGCTTCGACTTGAGTAGCGGTCAGGCAGTCCGGGCCGTCGGCTCCGTGACAGGCGATTACCTTGGGATCGAACTTGCATTTGGTGGGGTCGTCGATCAGGCCGTCCTTTAGTCCATCGTGCGCATCGCAGGCCGCTAATACCGCTTGATGGACCAGTGAGTATTTGGAGGCGGGGATGTAGCTGGCGGGGTCTTTCAGTTCGACGAAGGCGATCCACAGGGCGAGCGCGGTGCGATTGGCGGGCGCGCCGGCGATGATGCCGTCGAAATCGCCGGGGAAACGCTGGGCTTCTTGCAGGCCTTGGCGGCCACCGGTGGAGCAGCCGTTCCAGTAGGATAGCCGCGGCGCCGCGCCGTAGAAAGCCTGAATGATGGCCTTTGATTTCACCGCCATTTCGTGCTCGGACCGCCATCCGAAGTCGATGAGCTTCTCGGGATGTCCCAATGCAAAACTGCCACTGCCGCCTACGTGGCCGGTGTCGGTGGAGCTGGCGGCGTATCCGTCTCGTAGTGCTTCGGCAAGGGCGGTATAGCTGATGACGCCGGCCCAGCCGCCATTTCCGACAGCCTGGTATTTACGATTCCAACCCTCGGCGGGTAACCAGACTTCTACCTTGATATCGGAGTCGCTTGATGGCTTCAGAGTGGCGGTTACGCGGCAGAATGCGGGCAGGTCTTTGTAGGGATCGGATGCCGCCGCTTTGCCCTTCGCGTTCGGGTTGCTGGGCAACGTGAAAGCGCCAGGAGCCACGCTTTGCGAACTGCTGATGGCGGCGTCGGGCAAGCTCAGCGAGGTCAAGCTCTCACAAGAGGCTGCCGCGAGTGCCGGCGCGGCTGCGAGAGCGAGCGCCCATAAACAATTCGTCAACATGGAAGGGCTCCTTCGCGGAAATTATACATGAGAAGTTCGACGTTGCCCAGCTGCGGGGCTGGTGAGACAATCGAGTGAGTTTGCGGGCTTGCTAAGAGGAGGATGAACCATGAAGAACGCCGGGCAAATTTTCTTGATTTTAGCGGCGGTAGTGGCGCGAGGGCAGGGAATCGACTACGCGAAGATCGAAATCCTGACGGAGAAAATCGCCCCGAATCTTTACATGCTCTCCGGTTCGGCATGGGCCGATCCGGGCCATCAGGACGCAGCTGGAGGCAGGATCGGCGTGCTCGCGGGAGCGGACGGCATCTTCATGGTGGATGCTCAGTACGCGCAGGTGAGCGACAAGGTCTTGGCGGCGATCCGGAAAATCAGCGCGGAGCCGATTCGATTTCTGGTCAATACTCACGTGCACGGTGACCACACGGCCGGCAACGCGAACTTCGTCAAGATGGGAGCGCTGCTGTTTGCGCGCGAAGAGTTGCGCGATGAACTGCTGCGTCCACCCGCCAATGGCAACGCGGCTCCCGCTCGAGATCCTGCGCGGCTTCCAGTCGTTACTTACGGCCTAGGCGATCCGGTGAAATTTCGCATGAACGGCGAGGTCGTCGACTTGATCCCGGTGCGTGCGGCGCATACCGGCGGCGATACCATGGTTCGGTTTGAGAACGCGGACGTGATCATGATCGGTGACTTCTATCGGAATTATGGATATCCGTTTATCGATACTAACAACGGCGGCACGTTGAAGGGTGCACTGGAAGCGCTCGACGCCACGATGAAGCTTGCCGGTCCAAACACGAGGCTGATCCCCGGCCACGGCACCATCATCAATCGGGCGGACATTTTGCCCTACCGCAATATGATCCTGGGTGTGCAGGCTAAGGCGCAACAGATGATCCGCGAGGGCAAGAGCGAACGGGAAGTCTTAGCCGCGAAGGTGACGGCTCCTTATGACGCGAAGGTTCCCGGAGGACTGCTGCCGGCGGGCGCGGGGACGAGCGCCGACCGTTTTGTCAGCATGGTGTATGCGCAACTGAAGGGCGGAAAGTAAGGGGAGAGGGCCTCAAAACGGGAAGCGCTTCGAGGCCCTTAGGGAGTTAGGACAGGCAGGATGGC
>Ga0207687_10002985_pt1 | contig 11467 bp, 7 predicted proteins | sample KBSM54metaG_FD_184399 | JGI IMG/M metagenome (GOLD analysis project Ga0207687, IMG submission 184399) | Miscanthus rhizosphere microbial communities from Kellogg Biological Station, Michigan, USA - KBS M5-4 metaG (SPAdes) (version 2) | ecosystem: Host-associated > Plants > Roots > Rhizosphere >... | reverse complement strand
CCATCCACTCCGCAATTCGCGCATCCGCCGTAGCTCGCGGAACTCCCTTGAGCTCGGCGAGAAAACGCAGCACTCGATGTACCTGCATCTTTCGATAAAGGCCACGCTCTTCAGGGAGATAGCCGACTTTGTTGAGGCTTTTGCGCTCAAAAGGCTTGCCAAAAAGATTGATCTGGCCGGAATCGGGCACGGTGATGCCGATCATCATCCGGATGGTGCTGGTTTTGCCTGCGCCGTTCGGCCCCAGCAGGCCGAAAACGCCGCCCTGTGGAATGCTGAACGAGAGATTATTGACCGCCACAAACTGGTCATACGATTTACGAACGTTATTGAGCTCAATGGTTTGCATGAAGACGAAGTCCTGCCTCGGATGTTATACGCAGAAGATGTTCCAAAGTTACACGATTTCCAGATATTGGTCGATCCAGCCGCGGACCTTAAGCCGGCGCTCATCAGTCCCGTCAAAGCGCATGCCATACACTTTGTCGCTGTCGCGATACCAGCATACAAATGCCCGGACATTGAGTTTCTCGACCCCTGGAAGGGTAAGAGTCATCCGAATAGGATCAGACTTGGGTAGCGGCGCAAGGCAGCGTATGGAAATACCGCCGGAACTAACTTCCACGGTCGTCCCGACAACGGGCCTGCCGTTGACATCAAATTCCACCTGGGAAGCCACCGGAATCCGCACATAACGCCGCAGTTCATGGATCACCAGCAGGTGCGTGGCACGGACAACTTTAAGCACGCTTTGCCGGTCGAGCGGCTCGTCCAAAACTGCATTGATTCCGTAACTGGAATAACGCAGGGCTTCCTGCGTATTCCGCGCTATCCCATAGATTACAAGACGGCGGTTGGACGGCGAGTTGCGCGCTGCTTTTAATATCCTGTCGGCTTCAGGGTCATAAAGGCGCAACACGCAGGCCTCAAACTTCTGGCGATTCAGCAGCAGAATCGGATCGGCATCCGCTGGAACTACCGTGATGCCGAACTGGCGGAAACAATCATTGAGAAAAGTATTGCAGGCGGGATCAATATGGATGCTGGCGATCCTGGCAGTGATCTTGCCCGAAATGGCCGCGACTGTGGTGCTGCTCATATCTCCCTGAAATCTTATCTGGAGGCGGAATATTCTTTCTTGGTGTCGGCTGAAGCCACCTTATTGCGCCCTAATTGCTTGGCTTGATACAGCGCGGCATCGGCCGCAGCCACTACCTCATCGCGCGTCACGCCATGAGAAGGATAGTCCGCCACTCCGCAACTGATGGTAACAGGCCGCGGCACCCCGGGGAAGAAATGGGTCTCCACCTGGCGGCGCAGTTTTTCCGCGACCCGCACTGCGCTGTCGCCGGTTGTTTCCGGCACCACAATCGCAAACTCGTCACCGCCGTAGCGGCACACCATATCCATTTTGCGTAGCTGCTGCTTCAGGATGGTGGAAACCGAACGCAACATTTCGTCGCCCAGCAGGTGCCCGAACTCGTCATTCATCTTCTTGAAGTGATCAATATCCACCATGATCACGGACATGCGGCCCTGGAAGCGGCTGGCGCGTTCCAGCTCTTCAACAATACGCATCTCGAAAAAACGCCGATTGTGGATTCCTGTAAGGCCATCCACATAGGCAAGCTGCTTCATGCGGTCAAAGTTGCGCGCGTTTTGGATGGCCGCGGCGCAGATGTCCGCCACCGATTCCAGAGGCTGAACATCATCATGATCAAACGCGTTTTTGCTGGCGCTATCCAGCGCCAGCACGCCCAGTTTTTCACCAAAAATCACGAGAGGCACGCACATTTCCGAAAGCGTTTCCGCAAAGCCCGCTATATAGCCCTCAACGGTTTTAACGTCATTTTCAATCACGCTTCTTCCAGTCGTCAGCGATCGTGCTGCCAGGCCGGCTCCGGGAGAAAGCATCTCTCCCATGGAAAGGTTCGGGGTAAGCCGGCCTTCATGCGCGCGCACGCGCAGGCTTTCGCCTTCAGCCAACAACACGGCGGCATGATCAATGCCAAACAAATCCATCAGCAGCCGGCAAACGACGGTGAGAAGCTCATCCAGGTCCAGCACGCGCGTGGTCTTCTTGGCCACGGCATTAATAGCTTCAAGTTGCTTCGTCCGGCGACGCTCCGCGGAATACAGCCGGGCATTTTCCAGCGCCATGGACGCTTGCGTGGAAAACAGCGTGAGCAGATCAATCTTTTCCAGATCAAAGTAGTCAATCTGGTCGCTCTGGAAATCCAGCACGCCGACTACCTCGTCGCGGACCATCAGCGGTATCGCCACTTCAGATCTGGTTTCGTCCACCCGGCGCAGGTAACGCGGATCTTTGCTTACATCGGGCGCGTACACCGGCCGCTTGATTTCCACCGCTGCCCAGGTAAGACCCTTACCTTTGGGGATTCGGTAGCCCACGTCAAGATTGCTGCGGCCAAGATGGGCGCGCACCTGAAGCTCCTGCCCGGACTTGTCCATCAGGAGTACGGCCCCATTCTGCAACTGGAAAAAGTCGCGAATGATGGTGAGGATGCGGTTCAGCACCTCATCTAAATCGAAAGTAGACAAGATCGCCTGACTGGCGTCATACAAAATAGCGATCTTTTGCATCGACTCTAGCAAGACGAATCCTTCTCCAATAAATAAAGAATTGGACTACGCGGCTCCCGGCAGGATGACTTGTCTGTATGCCGGAGGGGGAGTGAGCACGTTCAACCTGGTATTTCAGGGTGAAATAATTTTATAGCGAAAACCGACCGAATGAAAGGTGATTTTGGTCACAGTGCGTGCGTGAGTCTTTGGTCATAAGGATTATTTGAGATTTTTTAGCTAAAAACGAGTTAAGCGAGCACGCTGGCCTTTGAATTTTGCAGAAATTTTACTTGCAAATACTGAAATAGCCGTAACTCTCTTTGAGGGTTTGAGTAAGTTGCGACTTTATAGCGTAGGCTGGCAGCGACGAATGATATTGGTTTAACGAATAGGAGCTAGCGTTTTAGCAGATCAATGGGCTCGCGCACGTCCGTCACGCGGAAATACTTTGCCAGCACGGGGTGTTTCCTGGCGACCTCTTCATACATGGCATAAGCCACGTTCCGATAAGAAAAGTGACCTGCCGCACCGCTGCGCAACTCGGAAATGTACAACGCTTCAGCAAAATCCATCTTGAACAGGGTCCGCTTGCGGAACGCCATGGGCAGTAAATAAAGCCCAGCGTGTGTTCCGCTCACATTTACCTTGTCGGTGGCATGGATCGCTTTTTGGATCGCCGTCTTGTAACGCGTGCCCAGCCCTGCTTCCTTGATGTCCGGCGGCGTGTCATAGCCATGATGGCGCGTGAAACCCTGCTCGATCTGTGTGCACCGGCGGTGGCGATGCATGTCCCGGAAGCCGCCTATATCCATCAGGATGTCGAATTTAAATTGCTGTCCGGCGTGAAAGCTTCGCAAAAGTTCATCATGCCGGCCACGATGGCGCATACCCAGATCGATAATCTCGCTGCGCTGCCGGGCCGTGAGCGCCTGCACCCGCTCTGTAACTTGTCGATACCCGTGATGGCAAGCCGAATACAGCAGCGTAGCGGCTATCTCCACTTCCAGCGGGCCATCCTCAACCAGATCGACCAGCGGAGCCGATTCAAGTGGGACGCCTTCCATCAATTCCGCGGCGGCATGCTCCAACTCGGTCCGCGTCTTGGTTTCATATGCGCTGGCGTCGGCATACTTCACCAGCGTGGGTGAGACACGCGTTGGACGCAGAAGCTGCTGCTCCGCCTTCGCGCCCAGATCAGGATTCGCCGCTTTGATCTCTTCCACCAGCGCCCGCATGGATTCAGCCTGGACGTTGTAAGAAGGTTCGCGGGCCGCGTCTTTCAGCAGCGCGCCCAGATGCCGGACTTCAGCATAGGGACTCGAAAGCAGCCGTGCGATCTGCGTCTCCAGCGTCCGCGCGTTGACGATCTGGCCCAGTGACGTGTTTGTGGCCAGCGGCAGCAGGTAGCGCGAATTGTCAAAAGCCCGTGCGCGCAGCGTGCGCGTGTATTGGTCTTCCTCCATCTCCGCCGGACGTGGAATCTTGCTGGTGTAATACCGCAGCATCTCCTGCGTAAGCGCTTCATACTCAGCGAAAAGAAAATCGATGGTCGCGCAATACTCGGTTCTTGCGGCGGCATCTGCTCCAAAATCTGGAATAAAATAACTGCTCTTTTTAAAATTCTGGTAGCGCGTGGAGCGCTCCTGTCCATCCCAGCGCTGCTCATCGACGAGGATGATCGCCGCAAGGATCGACAGCTTCTCAATGGCAAATGCCAGGTGCGCCAGATCGGCAATCGACCGGTGGCCGTATTGGAAATAAAACGTGTTGAGAAACTGCTCGGCTTTCTGCTCGCTGATCTCCTTGAGCGACTCCTTCATTGACAGCGCCGAGCGCGAATACTTGGCCATGGCATAGGCCTGCACTTCAGGCTCAACACCGTGCACCGCAAACACGTTGACCTGCGGGCCGGAACTGGCCCCGTTCTTTTCTGTTGATGCCGGCTTGGTGGTGATGGGATCGGGCATGGAAATTTGATTCTATTCCATTCTCTATGAGCACTGAGTTTGAATCTGCATCGGGAAGCGAGGTCCTTTACGAATGTCCCTTTACCCGATAATTGAGTTCTACTACCCCGTCCGGATATGCCTTGCTGGAGAGTAGCTTCAGAGGGATTGAGCGATGCCGGGGCTGAATGAGCGGAATTCCCTCGCCAATTAGAACCGGGATAACGTGGAGCCTGAACTCGTCAATTTCTCCTTCGTCCAGAAATGAGGCGATGAGCCCTCCGCCACCCATCATCCATATATCTTTTCCGGGCTGCGCGCGCAGCCGTTGCGCAAACTTCTTGACCGGCTCTTTCGTCCACTCGAATCCGGGCAGCAATGACTTCCGTGAACGGCGAGAAAACAGATAGTTCTTAGTCGCCTGCCCAAAGTCTGCGCTCTTCATGCCCATCTCAATCCCTTTGTCATATGTCTTGCGGCCCCACAGGATCGTGTCGATGGTCTTGAAGAATTCACTCATTCCGTAATCTCGTTTTGGCCCCGGTCGGTCCAGCCACGCCACGTCGCCGTCAGGCCGTGCGATGAAGCAGTCTGTGCTGATCGCAACGGACACGACAATTTTTCTGCGCCTCTTCATGGTTCTTTGCTCCCCGAATGTCGCCTAATATACCTCGGAGGAGCATACGCCGTGCACGGCAAACACGTTGACCTGCGGACCGGAACTGGCCCCGTTCTTTTCTGTTGCTGCCGGCTTGGTGGTGATGGGATCAGGCATGGAAATTTGATTCTATTCCATTCCCGAGGGGCGGCAAGTGCTCTACCGACGGTAATCTACAATTAGCATGGAACTTGATATTTCCACGGGCGGTCCGAACCAAATCTGGTAAGCTCTTATTGCATCGTTGGGCCCTTCATGCAAGCCATGAGTACGCCCCAAGCCTCGCCAAACCAGCAAGACCGCCCTTTGAGGGTATTTTTGTGCCACGCCTCCAGCGACAAGCCAGTTGTTCGAGATCTCTACCACCGATTGCAAGCCGATGGATTTGCACCCTGGTTGGATGAAGAAGACTTAGTGGCCGGACAAGACTGGCAGAAGGAGATCCCGGCCGCTGTACGCGCCAGCGACATTGTGGTGGTGTGCCTTTCGCAGGATTTCGTCAAAGAAGGGTACCGGCAGAAAGAGGTTAGGGTTGCGTTATCGGTGGAGGAGCAGAAGCCGGAGAGAACGATTTTCATCATCCCTGCCCGGCTGGAACCTGTCGTCGTCCCCGAGCGCCTGAGCCAGTGGCAGTGGGTCAATCTATTTCAGAAGGATGGCTACCAGCGGCTGGTACGCGCTTTGAATCTTCGCGCAAGCGCCATCGGCGTGACTATGAACACGCGTGACAACACGGCGAATCCAACTGCGCCTCTTACTCAAACGAACCCAAAACCAACAGTTCCGCCGGCGACCGTAAAAGTCGGGCAAGAAAAGCCAGCAGCTAACGAAGTTTCGGAAAGCCAGCCAGCGCAGGAAGCTATTATCAAGCAGTATTCTGTAACGGCAGTTGGCAAACGCTCTGATCGTTTCGACTGGAATCAGAAAAATTATTGGTACCTTGTGGTTGTCGTGATTGTGCTGGTCACGGTTGCTGTTTTCATCCAGATCGGCCCGCGTAAGGGAGAGCCGTTGAGTGAAACGCACAGCCTAAGTGCCAAAGCGATGAATCAAATAGGCGATAAGTATTACAAGACAGAGGAGTACCAGCAGGCTCGCCAATGGTATGAGATGGCAGCAGCTGACGGCAATATAGAAGCGATGTGGAACCTCGGCGTTATCTACGAGTTTGGAAAAGGAGTAGTACAGGACTATCAGCAGGCCCGCCAGTGGTACGAAAAAGCTGCAGCTGCCGGCTATGCGGCAGCCATGAACCGCCTCGGCGTCCTCTACGCATACGGCAGGGGAGTGACGCAGGACAGCCGGCAAGCCCGCCAATGGTTCGAGAAGGCTGCTGCTGCAGGCGACACCGATGCCGAACGGCGCCTTCAACAATTTTCCAAATGAGCAATTTTTTTCCTGGGATATGAGCCGACCTAAGTTGGATTTTATTTGTCTTTATCCACAGTCGCTCTCTTTCACCCCAGCCGCCCGCAGTGATAAAATCTTTAAAATCCACTCCTCGGAGTTCCGATGCAGGCTATCCTTGCGCTGGAAGATGGACGAATCTTCAGCGGCATAGGTCACGGCGCGAAAGGCGAATGCTACGGGGAAGTCGTTTTTAATACTTCCATCACCGGTTACCAGGAAATCTTTACCGATCCTTCTTATGCGGGGCAGATTGTTGTCCTTACCAATCCTCAGATCGGGAATTACGGCACCAACCCAGACGACAACGAAGCCACGCATCCTTACATAGAAGGCCTGGTCGTACGCGAGTTTTCCCCGATCAGCTCCAACTGGCGCTCACAGCAGGTGACCGACGAGTATCTGGAAAAATTCAAGATCCCTGTGATCGCCGATATTGACACCCGCGCTGTCGTTCGCCACCTTCGCACGAATGGCGTAATGCGCGGCGTGATTTCTTCTATAGAAACCGACCCCGAGAAGCTGATCGCTAAGGCCCGCGCGCTTCCTAAGATGGATGGCACCGATCTGGCAAAAGTCGTCACAACGAAGCAGCGTTACCAGTGGGAAACCGGAACGCGCTCGCACGAACCTACCGAAGTCGTCGGCGTAAAGGACCGTCCACCGAGCAAGCATGTTGTCGCCTATGACTTTGGCATCAAGCAGAATATCCTTCGCATGTTGGTTGACCAGGGCTGCCGCGTGACGGTGGTTCCTGCGATGACCTCTGCGGAAGACGTGATGTCACTGAATCCGGACGGCGTGTTTCTTTCAAATGGCCCCGGCGATCCCGAGCCCTGCACTTACGCGGCAGACAACATCCGCCGACTGATGGGCAAAACGCCGATCTTTGGCATCTGCCTTGGCCATCAACTGGTGGGACTCGCGTTGGGCGGCAAGACCTACAAATTAAAGTTTGGGCATCACGGCGGCAACCATCCGGTAAAGCAGTTGGAGACAGGCAAGATCGAGATCACGGCGCACAACCACAACTTCGCCGTTGATCCTGACTCCCTCAAGGATTCAGAAGTTCTGAAAACGCATATCGACCTGAACGACAATACGCTGGAAGGCCTGCGGCACCGCACCCTGCCGCTGTTCACTGTGCAGTACCATCCGGAGGCCTCGCCGGGGCCGCATGATTCGCATTACTTATTCAAGGATTTCATGGGCCTGATGGAGGAGTGGAAGAAGTGACGGTGCGAAGCCATCTCGGAGCAATGGCTACGGCCCTATGCGCGATTATGTTGGCGCCGAAATTGGCGACTGCGTGTAGCTTCTCAACTCCGTTGATTAAGGGCGCGTCATCATTCAAAGTCAAGGTTCTCGATTATCGAGAACGCCCCATGGAGGGTGCAGACATTCTCCTCACCAGCCGCGATAAAGTGGTAGCGCGGTTCAAGTCTGATGCGCAGGGCGAAGCGCTGATCAGTAAACTCACTCCGGGCCTTTATGATCTTTCATTGGATCAAGAGGTTATTTCTTATTTCGCCCAAGGATACGAGCTGGAAGTGACGAAAGAGTCGAAGGCTGAACAAGAATTGATGTTTCACTGGCCTGCTCAGGACGTCATTGCAACGGACACCCTTTCGGGCAAGTTGCACTACTGGGAGACAGAGCCCAGCGGCTCGGACAAGGTATTAAAGCGCTTCCGGGGTGAAGGTACCACGCGTGCAGTGGCGAAGACAGAGTTATCGCTGTTCAAATTTGGTTCAAACAACAAGGTAGCAGAGGCGGTCACTGACGACGAAGGGCGTTTTGATTTTCGAGTGATTGAATCCGGCCTCTACTACATGAGATTCAAATTTGGTTCGTACGATGAAAAGGTGGTTTTGGACCTCGATCCCGGCTTTCCGCAATCGGCACCGTTTGTTGATGCAGTCATCGACGACATCGTGATTTGCGGCAATGCCCCACGTTACTGGTCCTTGTTTCAAAACAACCCTTGGGAGCAGCGACCATAAATGCCACGCCGTAATGACATCGCGAAGATCCTGATTATCGGCTCCGGGCCCATCGTCATTGGCCAGTCGGCGGAGTTCGACTACTCCGGCACGCAGGCCTGCAAAGCGCTCAAGGCTGAAGGCTATGAGGTGGTGCTGGCCAACTCCAATCCCGCCACCATCATGACCGACCCGGAGATGGCGGACCGCACTTACATTGAGCCGCTGACGAAAACGTATCTGGAAGAAATCATCCGCCAGGAATCAGAGATGCTCCGCGGACAGCCGGGCAAGTTTGCACTGCTGCCTACGGTCGGCGGCCAGACCGCCTTGAACCTTGCTGTGGAGCTGGCCGACTCGGGCATTCTTGAAAAATACAACGTTGAGCTGATTGGCGCGCAGCTCAGGGCCATCAAGATGGCGGAAGACCGCTTGCTCTTTAAAGACGCCATGACGCGCATCGGGCTCGACGTGCCGAAATCCGCGCTGGTCAACAACCTGAAAGACGGTCTCGACTTCTCCGGCAAGATCGGCTTTCCGCTCATTATCCGGCCTTCATTCACGCTGGGCGGCAGCGGCGGTGGCATTGCCTATAACCGCGAAGAGCTTCTGGAAATCCTGGCCCGCGGCCTTGATCTTTCTCCGGTACATGAAGTGCTCATCGAAGAATCCGTGCTGGGCTGGAAGGAATACGAGCTTGAGGTGATGCGCGACCTGGCCGACAACGTGATTATTGTCTGCTCCATCGAAAATTTCGATCCCATGGGCGTGCACACCGGTGACTCCATCACCGTGGCCCCGGCGCAGACACTCACCGATCGCGAATACCAGGCAATGCGTGACGCTTCCATCAAGGTGATCCGCGAGATTGGCGTGGAGACCGGCGGGTCTAATATCCAATATGGTGTGAACCCGACGAACGGGCGCATGGTTGTGATTGAAATGAACCCGCGTGTCTCGCGCTCGTCGGCGCTCGCGTCAAAGGCCACAGGCTTCCCGATTGCCAAGATCGCGGCCAAGCTTGCGGTGGGTTACACGCTGGACGAGATTCCCAACGACATTACCAAGATGACGCCGGCCTGCTTTGAGCCGACCATCGACTACGTGGTGGCAAAGATCCCGAAGTGGCAGTTTGAAAAATTCCCCGGCGCCGATGAAGGTCTGGGGCCGCAGATGAAGTCCGTGGGCGAAGCCATGGCCATTGGGCGCACGTTCAAAGAAGCGCTTATGAAAGGCATACGCTCGCTGGAGACGGGTAAAAAAGTTGGGGCAGAAAAAATTGAGCCGCGCATTCTTACGCAACGGCTGGTCACGCCGCATCCGGAGCGCCTCACCTACATCCGCTACGCATTGCATCAGGGGATGACGGTAAAAGAGCTGCACAAGATGACCAGCATCGATCCTTGGTTTTTGTATCAGCTCAAAGAAATTGCAACCATGGAAACCGAGATCGCGAAGCACTCAGCGGAAACGCTGAGCACGGAGTTGCTGCGGCAGGCCAAGCGCTTTGGCATCTCTGACGAGCGGATTGCGCTTTCCATAAAAAGCGGCGTGCAGATGATCCGCCATATGCGCGAAGAGCGCGGGGTGCGTCCGGTTTACAAGCTGGTGGACACCTGCGCCGCGGAATTTGAAAGCTACACGCCCTATCTTTACTCGACCTACGAAGAAGAAGATGAAGCGCCTCCGACAGCCAAGAAGAAGATCCTGATTCTGGGCAGCGGGCCAAATCGAATTGGCCAGGGCATTGAGTTTGACTACTGCTGCTGCCACGCGGCTTTCGCGCTGCATGATGATGGTTATGAAACCATCATGGTCAACTGCAATCCTGAAACGGTTTCAACCGATTACGACACCAGTGACCGCCTGTACTTTGAGCCACTCACCTTTGAAGACGTGCTGGCCGTTTACCAGCATGAAACTTCCGGCGGCGCTCCGGTCGGCGTGATTGTGCAGTTCGGCGGACAGACGCCTCTCAACCTTGCACTACCGCTCAAAGGCGCGGGCGTGACCATCATCGGCACTTCGCCTGAATCGATTGACCTGGCGGAAGACCGCAAACGTTTTGGCAAGCTGCTGGAAGAACTCGATATCCCACAGCCTCCAGGAGCAATTGCCACCAGCGTTGAGGAGGCCGTAGCCGGTGCGCGCAAAGCGGGATATCCGGTGCTGGTGCGGCCATCTTACGTTCTTGGCGGACGCGCGATGGTGATTGCCTATGACGATGACAGCGTTGTCCGCTATATGAAAGAAGCGGTGGAATATTCGCAGCAGCGTCCGGTGCTCGTCGATCATTTCCTGGAAGACGCGGTTGAAGTTGATGTGGATGCGCTCTCTGACGGCGAAGACGTTGTGATCGGCGGAATCATGCAGCACATTGAAGAAGCCGGCATTCACTCAGGCGATTCTTCCTGCGTGCTGCCGTCGGTCGGGCTGCGTAAGCCGGTGCTGGACACAATCCGCGAATACACTTTTAAGCTGGCGCGCGCGCTGAAAGTTATCGGGCTGATGAACGTCCAGTTCGCGGTCCAGAATGAAAAAGTTTTTGTTATTGAAGTCAATCCGCGTGCTTCACGCACCGTGCCGTATGTCTCCAAAGCTACCGGCGTGCCGCTGGCCAAGATTGCTGCCCGCCTCATGACAGGACGCAAGCTGCGTGAGTTCCTCCCGACCAACGTTGAAAAAGAAATCGACCTAGCTACGGGCGCTGGATACTTTGTGAAGTCGCCGGTCTTCCCGTGGAATAAGTTCCCCGGCGTGGACACCGTTCTTGGCCCGGAGATGAAATCCACCGGCGAGGTGATGGGTTCCGCAGACACGTTTGGCGAGGCCTTCGCCAAAGCCCAGCTTTCAGCGGGACAGGCGCTGCCTACGCAGGGCACGGTCTT
>Ga0207687_10002984_pt1 | contig 11467 bp, 8 predicted proteins | sample KBSM54metaG_FD_184399 | JGI IMG/M metagenome (GOLD analysis project Ga0207687, IMG submission 184399) | Miscanthus rhizosphere microbial communities from Kellogg Biological Station, Michigan, USA - KBS M5-4 metaG (SPAdes) (version 2) | ecosystem: Host-associated > Plants > Roots > Rhizosphere >... | reverse complement strand
CTTCTCCCGCTGCGCTTTCGGCATGCGGTCATGTTCACCTGCGTTGCCTTCGCCGTCACCAGCGCCGCGATCCTGGCAAAGTCCGATCTGGAGGCGACGCTGCGCTTCGCCTTTGCGGTCCAGCTTGCGACCGCATGTCTGTTCAGCCTCTATGCCAATTATCGGATCGAGCGCCGGCGTTGCGAGGATTATCTGTCCCGATTGGGCGCGCGTCTGGAGGCCGAAGCGGCTGAAGCCGCGCGGAAGCAGTTCCAGGATCTGTCGCGAACGGACATGCTGACCGGCCTGCCAAACCGGCGCTTGCTGGACGAGCGCATGAAAGACTGGTTCGCCGACGATCGCCCGGCCGCGGTGTTGATGATCGATATCGATCATTTCAAGCTCTTCAACGACATGCTCGGGCATCCCGCCGGCGACGATTGCCTGCGCTGCGTCGGGGCGGTGTTCGCCGCCATGGCCACCGGCCCCGACCTGGTCTGCGCGCGGTTCGGCGGCGAGGAGTTCACGCTCGCGATACGCGACGCCGGAGAGTTGGAAGCGGCCCGCCTCGCGCGCGGCCTGGTCCAGGCGATCGAGAGCCTAGCCATCGCTCATCCGGGACGGGCGGACGGGGTGGGGGTCGTCACCGTCAGTGTAGGTGTCGCGTTCAAGCCCCATGGAAAGGCCGTGTCCTGGGCGGATGTGTTCGCGGATGCCGATCGCGCGCTGTACCAGGCCAAGCGGAGGGGCCGAAATTGCTTCGTCCTCGATCATCGCGTCGCGGAGCACCGGGCCAGTTCAAGCTAAGCCAGCAAAACGACCGCCGCGCCCTTCAGCACATAGGGCGCATGATAAAAGTCGCGGAGCCGGGCGATGCGACCGCCCGCCCAGTCGATCGCGATCACATGCGTCGTCGCACCGGCAGGATCGGTCACGATCGCGGCGAGGCGCCCGTCGATCGTCCCGACCGACAGGTGCCAGGCGGTCATTTCGCCATAGCGGCTGAAATAGGTCTCGAACGACGCCCGGCCGCCCTGCATCCGGGCGACGAGATCGAAGCGGACATCATCCGCCACCAAGGCGCGGATCGCGTCGAAATCGCGGGCGTTGAAGCGGTCGACATAGAGGCGCAGCCGATCGAGATCAGCGGTGTCGAGCGGCGCCGCGCCTCCTGTCTCCTCGGCGAGAAGGCGCAGCCGGCCCCGGCCGCGATGCAGCGCCGCCTTGGTCGCGGCGAGCGTCATGTCCAGGATGCCGGCCGCCTCCTTGTTGGAATAGCCGAGTACGTCCTTCAGGATCACGGTGCCGCGCTGCGACGGTGGCAGCTGCATGAACACCGCGAGCGCCGCCCGCGCCGCCACCCGGCTCGCGGCCATGTCGTTATCGGAGACGAGGTCGTCCTCTTCCACCATGCGCGCAGTCCTCCGGGCGCGGGCGCGCAGGAAATCGATCGCGGCATTATGTGCGATCCGGAACAGCCAGCCATCACTATTGTCGTCAGGCGGCGCATGGTGGAGCGCGGCGACGGCGCGCGCGAACGCCTCCTGCACCACATCCTCGCCATCGAGCGCCGAGCCGACCATCCGTGCGGCATAGCGGTGGACCGCTGGCCGCAACCCCACCAGCTGCGCTTCGAGCGCCTTTCGCCGATCGTCCTCCATGCTTCCCAATCGTCCTTCCGGCCCCTGTCACGGTATAGACGGCGGAGCCTCGGAAAAGGATTCGCACTACCTCCGCGAATCCTTTTGCCGATCCGTACCGTCCTGATGAGCGAAGGGGCGGCATCGGGCCGTCTCGTTCAGGAGGCTACCGCCATGAAACTCCATGCCCTTCCCGGATCGCTCAACTCGCGCAAGCTGCTGGCGTTGATCCACCATCTCGATCTGCCGGTTGAGATCGACGCCATGACGGTCGAGCGCGTCCAGTCGGACGATTACGCCGCGATCAACCCCAACAAGCTTGCGCCGACGCTGGTCGATGGCGATTTCGTCTTGTGGGAATCGAATGCGATCGGCGTCTATCTCGCCCATGACACCGTGATGTTCCCGACCGGCCTGAGGCCCCGGGCGGACGCGTTGCGCTGGCTCTATTGGGAAGCCGTGCACTATAACAAGGCGCTCGGCACGATCTTCTTCGAAACCGTGGTGCGGCCGCAGTTCGGCTGGGGCGAGGCCAATCAGCCGCTGGTCGATGATGCGCTGGCGCAGGTCGCGCGCAATCTCCCGGTGCTCGACGTGCATCTGGCGGATCGGCCGTTCATGCTCGGCGACCGGCTGAGCTTCGTCGATTTCGCGGTGGCCTCGGCCGAGCCCTATCGCGACCGCATGCCGATCGATTTCGACCGGTTCCGGCATGTGCAGCGCTTCTATGACGGGATCGCGCGCTTGCCGGCCTGGCAGAAAGCGCTCGGCAAGGCGCCGGTCGCGGTTGCCGCCTGAGCCCGCGTCACGCTCGATCTTTATTCAGCCCCTCCCCCGGGGAGGGGCTGACCCGTGACTAGATCCGCCCGAGCAACACCAGAATGATGATGATCACCACGATAAGCCCAAGGCCGCCGGAAGGCCCATAGCCCCAGTTCCGGCTGTGTCCCCAGGTCGGCAATGCCCCGACAAGGGCAAGAATCAGGATGATGATCAGGATCGTGCCAAGCATCTGAAGTCTCCTCAATATAGTATGAATACTCAACAAGCCCCGCGCTTTGAGGTTCCGGTCTTTCGAATATCGCCTTGCCGTGCTTGCGGCTCTGCGTCGGGGTGGAGCGGCAGGCAGCTCAGGGTCGCGCGGGAAGGCGCAGCCCCGTTTTCCTCGCGGGCGATGCGCGCCTGTCGACGACTCGCGAGCGGATGAGAATCCAGTCATGTGAAAGAGCGAAGCGGCCGCTTCTGACGGTCCGCTGTGTCGCTGTGGCCGATTTCAGGCACGGGTTGAATCGCGTGCGCTCGCTCGCGGCGGATATGTTGGAAGTGTGACATAATTCGGCGCGGATTTCGGCGCTCGAAAGCGGGTTCCACGAGGGGAAATGCCCGAAAAGCCGAGCTCCCATGTTGGAGAGTTTTGTCATGCCTATCGGGGGCTATTCGCGACCAAGGCATGAGGCGAGACAGCGGGAGACAGCAATCAGCGTCTCCATGGCTGTTGGGAATGTCATGAGGGGTCACTGACATTTCCTATCTGTACAGAACATTGTACAGATGCGCGCGAAGCCCGCCGTGTAGGTCACCGTCGCCGTGAAGGCGCGGGCACTCTGCCGCCCATTCATTTGGTCCGGGACGGCACCAAATACCGCGCGGAGCGTTCATGGGGGATCGCTAAGACGATATTGGAATACAGGAGAGACTTCCATGAAGATCAACATTTTGTGCGGCGCGGCCGTCGTCGCGCTGCTGAGTTGCGCGCCTGTGTCGGCGCAGCGCGCGCAGGATTGGCGCGCTGATAGCAGCACCGGCTGGAATCATGACGATTTCTGGCGCGGTGCGCCGGATGCGCCCCGCCAGCGGGTCGATTTCCTGCAGCAGCGCATCAACCGCGGGCTTGCCGACGGTTCGCTCGATCGCCGTGAGGCGCGGCGCGTGCAATATCAGCTCAACAGCATCCGCCGAGATGCATCGTACCGGCGGCTCACGCCGCAGAGGCGCGATATGCTCAACCAGCGGCTCGACGATCTCAGCCGGCAGATCCGCTGGGCGCGGAACGGTGGCCGGTCCGGCTATGGTGACAGGTCGGGCTATAATGACGGTGCGATCGCGAATCGCGACGATGATCGGCGGTTCGAAACCACCTATGATGCGCGCCGCTATTACCGCGACGGCCCGCAATATCAGGAGCGCCGCCTGAGCGCGCAGGACGAAGTCTATCGTGGCTCGGACGGTCGCTATTATTGCAAGCGCAATGACGGGACGACCGGTCTGGTGATCGGCGCGATCGGCGGCGGTGTGGTCGGCAATGTCATCGATGGTGGCCATAACCGGGTCGCGGGCACGTTGATCGGCGGTGTGCTCGGCGCGCTGGCCGGCAAGGCGATCGACCAGAGCAACAGCGACGTCCGCTGCCGCTGATTCTGTTCTCCCCCGGAGCGGTGTTCCGGGGGAGGAACAGGTTAAACGTCGATCGCCAGATAGCCGGTGAGATAACGGCCGGAATTGGCAGCATACACGCCGGGGCCGGCGCTGCCGAAGCCCCGGTCATCGAAGATATTGGCGGCCTGGAGGCGCAGCGTCGCCGGATGGCCGCCCAGCTTGAAACCGTAGCGTCCGCCGAGATTGAGCTGGGCGCGGGGCGGAATGATGACGAGGTTGTCGGTTGTCGCCGCAACCGTGCCGCGGTGGAAGACGGCGGCATCCAGCGACAGGCCCTCGACGATCGGCGTGCGCCAATTGAGGTTGAGGTTGAACAAATGCCCCGGCAGCCCGACCGGGCGCGGACCGATCGCCCCGATGGCGCTCGCGTCCCGCTCGACCCTGGGCCGCAGCATATAGCCGCCGGCGACCATGCCGAGCCGCGGGGTGAGATTGCCCGAGACGGAGAATTCGGCGCCCTGGCTGTGCGTCGTGCCGGTCTGGGTGAAGAGATTGGCTGCATCGAGACTGAAATAGGGTCGGCGCAGATCAAAGACCCCCGCTACCGCCTTGATGTTGCCTGTGACGAGCCAGCGGATTCCCGCATCCTTTTGCTGGGTAAGGATGGTCGGCAGCGGCTGGTTGCGGTTGGCGGCGTTCGGCGGGGCAAGACCGCTTTCCTCGAGTCCGCGTGAATAGCCGGCATAGAGACTGATCGCCTTGGTCACCGTGGCGGCGGCGGTGCCGTTATAGAGCCAGGGCCGAGACCGCGCGGTGACGGATGCGATGTCGGCGAGCGCGGTGGTCTTGCTATAGTCCGCGCGGGAGACGCCGAAGCTCAGCTCGCCGATATTCTTCCAGCGGCCGTCATAGGCGATGCCCCAGGTCGTCTGGCGGACATGGTCGTGCGACAGGTCGCTGAAGACAAAACCGGGTTCAGGCGCGGTGACCGGCCGGCCGATCGCCGTGGGTCCCAGATCAACCGAATCCGAGCCGCCGAACTGCCGCCGCGCGTCGCGTTCCCGCAGGCTCAGATGGATGACATGGAGCCGCGGCCCCTCGGCGATGCTGTGGGTAACGCGCAGCTCGCCACTCAGCGAGACGTTCTTGGCGCGCGGATCGGCGATGATCAGGCGGTCCGCGGTGCCGTCCGGCTGCAGGTTGACCAGCAGATTGGTGAAGCTGGCCTTCTGGTCGAACACCGAACGAAAGGCGCCGAGACGGATCACCCAGTCCTTCGCCGGCGCGACGGATGCGATCAGCCCGTGATTGGTCGCGCTGTAGCGGAAATCGGCCCAGCCGGGGCCGTCGAAGCGGTGGACCGGCGGCTGCGGCGGGAGGAACTTGCCGGCGGGGACATAAAAGGGGCCAGCCTCGTCATTATAATCATTGGAGAGCGTCCAGAAGGGGATGATCTCCACCCCTGGCGCCGGGCGCCAGCGCAGGATTAGGCCTTGCGCGTGGTTCCAGTTGTCGGTGCCGTCGGGAAAGGCGGTGCGATTGCCAGTCACGCCGTAACCGAGCGAGAGCGTCTTGCTGAGCGGCAAAGAGCCGTCGATCTCCACGCCGAAGCTGCCATAGCTGTCGCCATTGACGACGATCGAGGCGGCGGCGCGGCTTTCGGGGCGGCGCAGCGAATAGTCGACGATGCCGCTGGGTGCCGCGAAGGGATAGCCCTGCGCCGACAGGCCGACCTTGATGGTCGAGGAGTCGGACACGATGCTGGTCAGCGCATATTGCGGATCGAAATAAAGCCCGTCGATGCGGACATTGCCGGCCGCGGTCGGCGAGAAGCCGCGCGCGCTGCTCGCGGTGTAGATGCCGATCGTCTCGCGTCCGACGCTGAAGCCGAACCCGTCCTCGGCCTGGGTGACCGCATTGTCGCTGGTCCGATCCTGGGCGAAAGCGGGCAGCGCGGCGGCGCAAGAGAGAAGCGACAGCGTCGCGGTCAGCGCCCGAACCATGGTAACCCCTTAGCCTGCGTGATGTTGTATTACTACACTAGGGCAGGACGCGGCCGCTTGCCAATCGCTTTGGCATCAACCGTCGCCGACACGGCATGAGCGGATGGACGCGGATATCTCGAAACTTACTGCCCTTACGGAATGGCGCGTTCGACTTGAGGCGCTATAGGCGGTTTTCATATCGAGCGGGGGCTCCTAAAGGCGATGATCCTATAGGATTTGCCGCCCGCGTGAAGGCGACGACGAAAGCGAGAGATGCATGGCCGACGAATCGAACGTTCAGTTTTCCGAGCGCGAAGCGCTGTTGTTCCACTCGGAAGGCCGGCCGGGCAAGATCGAGATCATCGCCTCCAAACCGATGGCGACTCAGCGCGACCTCGCGCTCGCCTATTCGCCCGGCGTCGCGGTGCCGGTGCGCGCGATCTATGAGGATCCGGCGACTGCCTATGATTATACCGCCAAGGGCAATCTGGTCGCGGTGATCTCGAACGGCACCGCCATCCTCGGCATGGGCAATCTCGGTGCGCTCGCGTCCAAGCCGGTGATGGAAGGCAAGGCGGTGCTGTTCAAGCGCTTCGCTGATGTCGACGCGATCGATATTGAGCTGAAGACCGAGGATGTCGACCGGCTGATCGACGCGATCGAGCTGATGGAGCCGAGCTTTGGCGGCATCAATCTGGAGGACATCAAGTCCCCCGAATGCTTCATCATCGAGCAGACCCTGCGGTCGCGAATGAACATCCCCGTCTTTCACGACGACCAGCATGGCACCGCGATCATCGCTGCTGCCGGCCTGATCAACGCGCTGTACCTGACCGGGCGCGACATCAAGGACACGACCGTGGTCGTGAACGGTGCGGGCGCCGCCGCGATCGCGTGCGCCGAACTGATCAAGGCGATGGGCCTGCCCCATGACCAGCTGCTGATGTGCGACCGGACCGGCGTGATCTACCAGGGCCGCACCGACGACATGAACCAGTGGAAGTCGGCGCATGCGGTGAAGACCGATCGCCGCAGCCTCGCGGAAGCGCTGGACGGCGCCGATGTTTTCCTGGGCTTGTCCGCGGCCGGTGCGCTGCCGGCCGAATTGCTGATGAAGATGGCGCCGAAGCCGATCGTCTTCGCGATGGCCAATCCCGATCCCGAGATCACCCCGCCCGACGCCAAGCGCGCGCGGCCCGATGTGATCATCGCCACCGGCCGTTCGGATTATCCGAACCAGGTCAACAATGTGCTTGGCTTCCCCTTCATCTTCCGCGGCGCGCTCGATGTGCGGGCGACGACGATCAATGACGAGATGAAGGTCGCCGCCGCCGAGGCGCTCGCCGCGCTCGCACGCCAGCAGGTGCCGGAGGAAGTCGCGGTCGCTTATGGTGTTCGGCACAGCTTTGGGCCGGATTACATCATCCCGGCGCCGTTCGATCCGCGGCTGATGGAGATCGTCCCCGCCGCCGTCGCGAAGGCGGCGATGGATTCAGGCGTCGCGACCAAGCCGATCCTCGACATGGAGGCCTATCGCCAGACGCTGCGCGCAAGGATGAACCCGACCACCTCGGTGCTGAGCCTCGCGTATGAGGGCGCGCGGGCGCATCCCAAGCGGGTGCTGTTCGCGGAGGGCGAGGAGGAGGTCGTGCTCCGCGCCGCGATCGCGTTCAAGGATGGTGGCTATGGCACGCCGGTGCTGGTCGGGCGCGAAGATGTTTATGAGCGACTGAAAGCGCTCGGGGTGAGCGATCCCGAAAGCTATGAGCTGCACAACAGCCGCAACTCGCCTTTGGTGCCGAAGATGGTCGATTTCCTGTACGGACGGCTGCAGCGGCGCGGCTATCTGCGCCGCGATTGCGAACGGATGATCAACCAGGATCGCAACATCTTCGGTGCGGTGCTGCTCCAGCTCGGCGAGGCCGATGCGATGATCACCGGCATCACCCGGACCTATGCGCACACCATGCGCGAGGTACGCAAGGTGATCGATCCCGAAGCGGGCAGGACCGCCTTTGGTATCCATCTGATGGTTGGCCAGAGCCACACCGTGTTCATGGCTGACACGACGGTCAACGAGCGGCCGAGCCCCGAAGAGCTTGCCGATATCGCCGAGCAGACGGCGATGGTCGCCAGGCGTATGGGGCATGAGCCGAGGGTCGCGTTCCTGAGCTATTCGAACTTCGGCAACCCCGAGGGGCGCTGGCTCGAGAATCTGCGTGCTGCGGTGCAGGTGCTCGATGCGCGCAAGGTTGGCTTCGAATATGAGGGCGAGATGTCGCCCGATGTCGCGCTCAACCCGAAACAGCTGGCGAATTATCCATTCGCGCGGCTATCCGGCCCCGCGAATGTGCTGATCATGCCGGGGCTGCAGAGCGCCAACATCTCCGCCAAATTGCTGCGCGAGCTGGGCGGGGATTCAGTGATCGGGCCGATGCTGATCGGGATGGAGAAATCGGTCCAGATCGCGCCGATGACGTCGACGGCGAGTGAGCTGGTGACGCTGGCGGTGCTCGCTGCCGGCGGGATTGCGCGGTAGCTAAAAGCCCCTCCCCTGAAGGGAGGGGCTTTGATAGTCACGCGTCGATCGATGTCCCCAGCGCTGCGTTCACCAGGCCGCCGTCGACGGTGATCGTGTCGCCCACCACATAGTCGCCCGCGCGGCTGGCGAGGTAGATGGCGGCGCCCGCCATATCCTCATCGACACCAATGCGCCTCGCCGGAATGGCCTTGGCGATCGCCTCGCCATGGTCGCGTGCCGCCTTGTTCATCTCGCTGGCAAAGGCGCCGGGGGCGATCGAGGTGACGTTGATCGAATCCTCGATCAGCCGCGCCGCCATCCGCTTGGTGAGATAGATCAGCGCCGATTTGGACGCGTGATAGCTATAGGTTTCCCAAGGATTGAGCCGCTGCCCGTCGATCGAGGTGATGTTGATCACCTTGGCCGGGCGGTCCCGGCTCGCGGCGGCCTTCAGTGCGGGGTGGAGCGCCTGGGTGAGGAAGAAGGGCGACTTCACGTTCAGGTCCATCACCTTGTCCCAGCCTTTTTCCGGGAAGACGTCGAACGGCTCGCCCCACGCCGCACCGGCATTGTTCACGAGGATGTCGAGCTTGTCGCTATGCTCGGCAAGCTGGGCGGCGAGCGCCTTGCAGCCGGCGACGGTGGACACGTCCTGAGGCAGGGCGATGCATTTCTCGCCGAGCTCCTTTGCGGTTTCGAAACAGGCCTCGGCCTTGCGTGAGGAGATATAGACGGTCGCGCCCTGGGCGATGAACCCGGCGGCGATCATCCTGCCGATACCACGCGAGCCGCCAGTGACGAGGGCGGTGCGGCCGTCGAGGCGGAAGAGGTTTGTTGTGTCCATGGTGTCTTCTCCTTTTTACCCCTCCCGCTTGCGAGTGGGGTGGTTTTTCATGGTCAACCATGCCCCCGGCATGGTTGAGGAATTGCCGGGGGCAATTCCGACCCTGACAAGCCACCCCACTGGGCAAGGGGAGGGCCTGTTCGAATTTAGCGGGTGCGAGTGGGGACACGCCCTCCCCCGCCCCCTCCCGCAAGCGGGAGGGGAGAAGAGGTCAGCCGCCCCGCTTGATCGTCTCTCTGGCGATGATGATCTGCTGGATCTGGCTCGTCCCCTCGTAGATCCGGAACAGCCGCACATCGCGGTACAGTCGCTCGATCCCGTAATCCGCGATATAGCCCGCGCCGCCGAAGATCTGCACCGCGCGGTCGGCGACGCGGCCGACCATCTCGCTCGCGAAATATTTCGCAGCGGCGGATTCCATCACCACGTCCTTGCCGGCATCCTTGGCAGCCGCCGTCTCCAGCACCAGCGCACGGGCGGCGAGGGCCTCGGTCTTCGCGTCGGCGATCATGCCCTGGATGAGCTGGTGTTCGGCTATGGCCTTGCCGAACTGCTTGCGGTCGGTTGCATAAGCGACGGCATCGGCAATCAGCCGCTCAGCGACGCCGATGCAGACCGCGGCGATATGCAGCCGACCGCGATCGAGCACGCGCATCGCGATCTTGAACCCCTCACCCTCCTCGCCGAGGCGGTTGGCGGCGGGGACGGGGACATCGTCGAAGATCACATCGGCGACCTTGGCGCCCTTCTGCCCCATCTTCTTTTCGGGTTCGCCGATCGAAAGGCCGGGCAGGTCGCGCGGCACCAGAAAGGCCGATACCCCGCGCGCGCCGGGCTCGCCGGTGCGGGCCATCACGGTGAAAAGATCGGCCTTGTCGGCATTGGTGATGAAGCGCTTGGTCCCGGTGAGGCGATAGATGTCGCCGTCGCGCACCGCCCTTGTCTTCACAGCACCCGAATCGCTGCCGACATCGGGCTCGGTGAGTGCGAAGCTGGTGATGATCTCGCCGCTTGCGATCTTCGGCAGCCAGGCCGCTTTCTGTTCGGGCGCGCCTGCCATCACCAGCCCCTGGCTGCCGATCCCGACATTGGTGCCGAAGGTCGAGCGGAAAGCGGGCGTGGTGCGCCCGAATTCGATCGCGACCCGCACCTCCTCGCTCATGGTGAGGCCGAGGCCGCCATATTCCTCGGCGATCGACAGGCCGAACAGGCCCATCTCGCGCATCTCCTGCACGATCTCGGCAGGGATCGCATCGGCCTCCTCGACCGCGCCCTCGAGTGGACGCAGGCGTTCCGCGACGAAGCGGCGGACGGTGTCGATCAGGGCGTCGAAGGTTTCGGGATCGAGGGGCATCTTCGCCTTTTTTCCTGTTCTCTGGACCGGTTGACGCGTTGGTAAAGCGGAGTGTGGCCTCCGGCAAGCCTCACCCTACCCGAAATTCCAAAAAGCTCCGATTGACCGGGCTAAACCCCATACTATGCTACCCAAAACAGAATGCAGGAGAGAATCTGATGCGCTTTTCGGGCAAGCGCGCCGTGGTGACCGGCGGCGCTTCGGGGATCGGCCGCGCGACTGCGCTCAGGCTGGTCGAAGAGGGCGCCGAGGTCTGGATCGGCGATATCGATGAGGCGGGCGGGCGCGAGATCGCCGAAACCTCTAACGGACGAATCCACTTCCTGCGGACGGACGTGACCGTGACCGACGACATCGCCGCGCTGATGGCCGCGGCAGACGCGGCGGGTGGGCTAGATGTGGTGTTCAACAACGCCGGTGCCGGTGGATCCCGCGACCGGATCGACGAGATCTCGGCCGAGGACTGGGATCGCACCCAGGCGCTGCTGCTGCGGTCCGTGGCGATGGGCATCCGCTATGCCGCGCCGCTGATGACAGCCCGGGGTGGCGGGGCGATCGTCAACACCGCCTCGATCGCCGCGCTCCAGACCGGCGCTGCGCCGACTGCCTATTCAGTCGCCAAGGCCGGCGTGCTGCACCTCACCGCGCTCGCCGCCGCTGAACTGTCCCGGCACAATATCCGGGTCAACGCGGTCTGCCCTGGCTTCATCACCACCAATATTTTCACCGCAAGCCTCGACATCGACATGGGCAAGCGCGCGCAGGCGA
>Ga0207687_10002982_pt1 | contig 11470 bp, 11 predicted proteins | sample KBSM54metaG_FD_184399 | JGI IMG/M metagenome (GOLD analysis project Ga0207687, IMG submission 184399) | Miscanthus rhizosphere microbial communities from Kellogg Biological Station, Michigan, USA - KBS M5-4 metaG (SPAdes) (version 2) | ecosystem: Host-associated > Plants > Roots > Rhizosphere >... | reverse complement strand
GCTCGCAAAGATTCCGTCAAGATCGCGGACGGCGCCGCGAAGATCACGCAAAGACGGCTTCCCGAGCGAGGCCCCCGTCGTAGAACCACGGGGTGGACCTCGACCGCACGGCGCGGACGCTCTCGGGCGTCGCCCTCGGCGGGCTGGGGTCGTTGTTCGTGGCCGGCATCCTGGTGGGCATCCGGGGCGAGGTGGCCAACGTCAACGTCGCCCTCGTCCTGGTCCTGGTGGTCCTGTTGGCCGCCATCCTCGGGGGCCGTCTGGCGGGGGCGATGTCGGGCCTGGTGGCGGCGATGGCGTTCGACTTCTTCCACACCCGCCCCTACGGCCTGCTGAAGATCGCCGACGCCAACGACCTTGTCACCACCCTGCTGCTCCTGGTCGTGGGGCTGGTGATGGGCGAGGTGGCGGAACGGTCGAGTCGGTTCCGGGAACGCCTGCGGGACGACCAGAGTCAGCTCCGCCGCCTGCATCGGGTGGCCCGCTCCGCTGCGGTCGGCGCCCAGGACGACCGTGACCTGGTCCTCAGCGTGGCCGCGGAGCTGATCGACACCCTCCGGCTCCGGGACTGCCGCTACGAGGCGCCGCCGTTCCTGTCCGAGCTGCCCCGCCTGGAGCCCGACGGCTCGATCCCGGGCTCGTCACCCGCCGCCGGGCGCGGCGGCGTCGAGCTCCCCCCGGGGGGTGTCGACCTCCGGGTGATCGGGCGCACCGGGATCGTCGGCCGCTTCGTGCTCGAGCCCGCCCCGGCCACGACGATCTCGGCCGAGCGGCTGCTCGTCGCCGTCGCCCTGGCCCATGCTCTCGGACTGGCCCTGGCGCCCACCGGATCGTGACCCGGCCGTGTTGAGCATGGCGAAGCGGCTGATGGTCGGCCGCCCCCTCGGCAGCGAGGAGCAGGAGCACCAGCGCCTCCCCAAGTGGATCGCGCTGGCCGTGTTCTCGTCCGACGCCATCTCCTCGACGGCCTACGCCACGGAGGAGATCCTCTTCGTCATCGCCCTGGGGGGGTCGAGCCTGACCCTGGGCCTGTCGAAGCTCGTCCCCCTCGCCTTCGCGGTGGTGATCCTCCTCGCCATCGTCACCTTCTCCTACCGGCAGACGATCTTCGCCTACCCCAGCGGCGGCGGCTCCTACATCGTGAGCCGGGAGAACCTGGGTGAGATGCCCTCGCTGGTGGCAGGGGCGTCGTTGCTGGTCGACTACGTCCTGACGGTGGCGGTGTCGATCTCGGCCGGGGTGGCCGCCGTCATCTCCATCCCCACCTTCCAGGGGCTGGCCGACCGGCGGGTGCTGCTGTGCCTGGTGCTGGTGGCGTTCATCACCGTGGCCAACCTGCGGGGGGCGAAGGAGTCGGGGAGGCTCTTCGCCCTGCCGACGTACCTCTACATCGTCACCCTGGGCGGGATGTTGGCGATCGGCCTGTTCCGCACCTACTTCGGCCACATCCAGCCCATCGCCTTCGACCCCGACCGCTTCGAGGGGGCCCGCCAGGTGGGCGGGTCGCTCAGCCTCTTCCTCCTGCTGCGGGGCTTCTCGTCGGGCGCGGTGGCCCTGAGCGGCGTCGAGGCCATCTCCAACGGCGTGCCCGCCTTCCGCAAGCCGGAGGCGAAGAACGCGGCCACCACGCTCCTGTGGATGGCGACCATCCTGGGGACGCTGTTCTTCGGCGTGTCCGTGCTCGCCCACCACCTGGCCCCCTACCCCACCCACCACGAGACCGCGCTCTCCCAGCTGGCCCGCGTCGTCATCGGCGACGGGGCCTACTACTGGGTCCTCCAGTTCGCCACCGCCGCCATCCTGGCCCTGGCCGCCAACACCGCCTACGCCGACTTCCCCCGGCTGTCGGCCATCATCGCCGGCGACGGATACCTCCCCCGCCAGTTCGCCAACCGGGGCGACCGGCTGGTGTTCTCCAACGGCGTCCTGTTCCTGGCCCTGGCCGCCTCCGGCCTGATCGTCGCCTTCGGCGGGATCACCACCGCCCTCATCCCCCTCTACGCCATCGGCGTGTTCACCTCGTTCACCCTCAGCCAGGCGGGGATGGTGCGCCACCACATGAAGCTGCACCAGCCCGGCTGGCGGCGGGGGACGGTGATCAACGGGGTGGGGGCGGTGGCCACCGGAATCGTCACCCTCATCGTCGGCATCACCAAGTTCACCATCGGCGCATGGGTGCCCATCGTGGTGGTGCCGGTGGTCATCCTCGTGTTCCGGTCCATCAAGCGGCACTACCAGCGGCTGGGCGCGGCGTTGACGATCACGCCCGCCGACGTCCGGCCCCAGGAGATCCACCACACCGTCGTCGTCCTCGTGCCCCGGGTGCACCGGGGGGTCGTCGCCGCCCTCAACTACGCCCGGACCCTCCGCCCCGACCACCTCCTCGCCCTCTACGTGGCGTCCGCCGACGAGGAGCGGGAGCGGATGGAGGAGGAGTGGCGGCGGTTCGGCTTCGAGGTCCCCCTCGAGATCGTCCACGCCCGCTACCGCGACCTGGTCGGACCGGTGGAGCGGTTCCTCGACGAGGTCGATCAGCGCTGGCGCAACGACACGACCACGATCATCCTGCCCGAGGTGGTGTTCGGGACGAGGAGCCTGGCCAACCTCCTCCATGGGCAGAGCGCGCTCGCCCTCAAGCTGGCCCTCATCGACCGGCCGGGGACGGTGGTGACGTCGGTGCCGTTCCTCCCCAACCCGTCGCCCGACGAGGCGTCGGTGCGGTGACCGCGCCCGAACCCCGGCGGCGCGCGCCGGCCGGGGTGCGCCGTCGGGGTTCGGCGGGCGGTCAGGAGGAGGCGTCGCGGGCGGGCATGGCCTCGTTGGGGGCGACGAGCTTGAAGCGGGCGCCGGAGGGGTCGGCGGCCGTGGCCAGGCGGCCGTAGGGCGTGTCCTCGGCGGGAGCCACGACCGACCCGCCCAGCTGGACCACCTGGGCCAGGGTGGCGTCGGCGTCGTCGACGCCGAAGTAGACCGACCAGTGGGCGGGGACGCCCTCGGGGAGGAAGGCGGAGGCGTCCATGATCCCGGCCAGCATGCCCTCACCGTCGGCGAGGACGGTGTAGCGGAACTCCGGGGTGTCGGTGACCACTCGGGTCTCCCACCGGAACACGTCGCGGTAGAAGGCCACCGCGGCGTCGTAGTCCCGGGTGAGGAGCTCGAACCAGCTGGGCGTGCCGGCCTCGCCGTGGACGCCGAAGCCGGGGAAGGTGCCCGGCTGCCACAGCCCGATCGATGCCCCGCCGGCGTCGGCGAGGATGGCCATGGTGCCCAGGTCGGCCACGGCCATGGGCGCGGAGTAGACCTGCCCGCCATGGTCCGTCGCCGCCTCGACCGTCTTGGCCGCGTCGTCGCTGGTCAGGTACACCGACCACACGTCGGGCAGGCCCGAATCGGCCTGCTTGGCCATCCCCCCGGCCACCGGGACCTCGTCCTTGAAGAAGTTGAAGTAGCCGCCGAACGCCTCGGTGGGGTCGGCCGAGGTCCAGCCGAACAGGGTTCCGTAGAAGGCCCGGCTGCCTTCGACGTCGGAGGTCATGAGGTCCACCCAGCAGGGGGCCCCGATGGGTGCGGTCTCTCGTGTCGGCATGGTGACTCCTCGGGTTGCGCAGGACGGGTGTCCACCATCCGACGCCGGGGCCACCGCGAACTCATCGGCGGATCGGTCGGATCTGGCCGGCCGTCGAGAACGCACCCGGCCCGTGTGGGAACCCTGGGTCTACCATCGTAGGTGTCGTGGAACAGCCGTCCGGAGGTGGTCGCATTGACCGGAAAAGCGAAGTTCGCGAAGCGGATGGCCGAGCACCTCAACGAGCCGATCGACGCCGCCTGCCCGATCACCCGGCCCGGTGGGACGACCACCCAGATCGCGGGCTCGGTCGGCGGGGCGGTGGGCGCGGTCGTCGCGGGGGCGTCGAAGAAGACGGACAGCGACGTCCAGATCGGGCAGTTCGGGTGGCTCGGCCTGGGTCCGGACCACCTGGCGCTCACCAAGTCGTCGTTCATGGGCAAGCCCACGGGTGAACCGCTGGCGCGGGTGGCCTACGCCGACGTGACCGACGCCGCGGTGACGGAGGGCAAGCTCACCGTCCGGGTCGACCTCCACCTTCGCGACGGCCGCCACATCGCCTTCGAGGCCAAGCGGCTGGGGGCGAACAAGCCCAGCGCCGACGTCGTCGAGCTGCTCCGGCAGCGCTGCGGCGGAGCCTGAGCGACCGCTACCGCACGGCCGGGGTCGGCCCGTGGGCAGGCGCATGCCTGCGGTACTGCGAACTGCCTCCGTCCGGATGCTGCTGGTTTTTGCGGCATGGACGCAACTACGATCAGCTTCGTGAGGAATCGCGGCGCGGGTGCGCTTCTCGTCGTGGCCGCCGCCGTCCTGGCCGGCTGTGGTGACGGCAGGACATCCTCGACCCCGGCGAGCGGTCCGACCACGACCCTCGACGTCGCCGACGCCAGCGCAGGGGGAGACACGGCCACGGCGGCGGCCATCCGCAAGGACGCCGACTTCACCTGTCCCGCTGCCGCGGGTGCTGCCGGCAGAACCGGCGGACCCCTGCCCGAGGGTCACACGCTGCAGGTGGCCACCACGGTGGCGCCCATCACCTCCATCGTGGCCAACGTGGCCGGCGACCGGGCCGAGGTGCACGGCATCATCCCCGAGGGCGAGGACAGCCACACCTACGAGCCCAAGCCCAGCGTGGCCGCGCTGCTGACCAGGTCCGCCGTCGTCTTCGTCAACGGGTTGTCCCTGGAGGACCCGACCAAGGAGCTGGCCACGACCAACATCGGGCCCGGCGCCCAGGTGATCGAGCTCGGCTCCATCGTGTTGCGCCCGGACGAGTACATCTACGACTTCTCGTTCCCCCGCGATGGCGGCAAGCCCAACCCGCATCTGTGGACCAACCCGCCCATGGCCGGCTGCTACGCCACTATCGCCGGCAGCGTCCTGGCCAAGGCCGACCCGGCCAACGCCGACTACTACCTGGCCAACGCCAAGGCGTTCGAGGCCAGGACCGACGACCTGAGCGCCCGCTTCGAGGCGGCGTCGGACACTGTCCCCGAGCACGACCGCGAGCTGCTCACCTATCACGACGCCTACGCCTACTTCGCGGCCTATTTCCGCTGGAGGATCGTCGGGGCCATCCAGGTGTCGAGCTTCGAGGACCCGACGCCCAAGGAGGTGGCCGACCTCATCCGCCAGATCAAGGCGGAGAAGGTCCCCGCCATCTTCGGCTCGGAAGTCTTCCCCAGCCCGGTGCTGGCCCAGATCGGCAAGGAGGCGGGGGTGAAGTACGTCGACAAGCTGCGCGACGACGACCTTCCCGGCGCCCCCGGAGACCCCGACCACTCCTATCTCGGACTCATGAAGAGCGACTTCGTCACCATGGTCTCCAGCCTGGGCGGCGACGCCTCCGGCCTCCGCGCCTTCGACGCGACCGACGTGGCCGTGGACACGGCGGACTACCCGCAATGACCAAGGCCGGCCCCGGTCCGCTGGTGCGGCTCAGTGGTGTCTCCCACAGCTACGGCGAGGACCCAGTGCTCCTCGACGTCGATCTCGAGCTCGCCGGCGCCGAGGTGCTCGGCATCGTCGGCCCCTCCGGGTCGGGCAAGACCACGCTGCTGCGCATCATGTTGGGCGCGGTGGCTCCCTCCCACGGACGGGTCGAGCGCCGGCTCGGCCTGCGGGCCGGCTACGTGCCCCAGGTGGAGACCGTCAACTGGTCGTTCCCGGTGACGGTGGCCGAGGTCGTCCTCATGGCCCGCACCGCCGGGAGGCGCTGGCCGTGGCCCAGCGCAGGCGAGCGGGGGGAGGTGGCCGAGGTCCTCGAACGGCTCGGCATCGGCGACCTCGGCCACCGCCACATCCGGGAGCTCTCGGGCGGCCAGCAGCAGCGGGTGTTCATCGCCCGGGCCCTGCTCGGGCGCCCGGACGTGCTGTTCATGGACGAACCGACGTCGGGTGTCGACATGCGCACCCGCCACGAGGTGCTCCACCTGCTCTCCGAGCTGCACGACGACGGGCTGGCCATCGTGCTGAGCACCCACGATCTCAACGGCATCGCCACCCACCTGCCCAAACTGCTCTGCCTCAACGTGCGAGTGGCGGCGGTCGGGGCACCCGTCGACGTGCTCACCCCGGCTGTCCTCGAGCAGGTCTACGGCGCCCCGATGGACGTCCTCGAGCATGCCGGCATGCCGCTCGTGGTCGACCGCCCGGGTGGCGCGGTGATCGACCTCCGCCGGAGAGCGTGATGGGCGTCCTGCTCGACCCGCTGCACTTCGCCTTCCTGCGCCACGCGCTGGTGGTGTGCTTCTTCGCCGGTGGCCTGTGCGGGCTGCTGGGGGTGTTCGTCACCCTGCGGGGCATGAGCTACATCGGCCACGGCCTGAGCCACGCCATCTTCGGCGGCGCAGCCATCTGCGCCGCCCTCTCGCTCAACTTCTTCGTCGGCGCCGGCCTGTGGGGCATGGCCTCGGCCCTCGCCATCGGGCGGGTCACCAAGCGGCGCATCATCGGCTCCGACGCCGCCATCGGCGTGATCACCACCGCCAGCTTCGCCTTCGGCATCGCCCTGCTGGGCTTTTACAGCCGGGTCAAGCGGAGCATCGAGGCCACCGTGTTCGGCAGTGTCCTGGGCGTGTCGACGGCCGACATGTGGATCGTGATCGGCGTGAGCGTCTTCACGCTGGTGGTGGTGGTGGCCGCCTACCGCAAGCTCCTCTTCACCACCTTCGATCCCGAGGTGGCCGAGGTCTCGGGAGTGAACGTCGGGCGCATCGACGCCCTGCTCATGCTCCTGCTGAGCTTCGCCATCCTCGCCTCCATGAAGGTGCTGGGCGTCACCCTCATCGCCGCCGCCATCGTGGTGCCCGCCGTCATCGCCCGCATGCTGACCAACAGCTTCGCCAAGATGCTGTGGCTGTCCACCGCCATCGGCGCGAGCTGCGGACTGGTCGGGATGTACCTCAGCTACCACCTCGACGTGTCGTCGGGAGCCACCATCGTGCTGGTCGGTTTCCTGCTCTTCGCCGTCGTGTTCGCCGCCACCGGGCGCCAGGGGCTGCGCCGGGTGGCCGGACTCGACGATCACCACCCGGGTGGAGGCTCGGTCGTCGCCGTGGCTGCGGCCGTGCCGTCCCGCCACTCTGACGGAGCCGTCCCCACCGGCTGACCTGGTTTCGGGCGCTGTTGCATCCCTGTGCTGTAGCGAGCCTTCTCTACAACGGTTAGGGTGTGACAGTGGCCGTCGCGACCCACCCTCGTCTGAACGAGATCCTCGACATGCTGCGGGCGCGGGGTGGGCGGATCACCACGCCGCGACGGGCGATCATCACCGCCCTGTTGAAGTCCGGAGGCCACATCACGGCCGACGAGCTGACGGAACAGATCCAGGCCGACTACCCCGACGTCCACCTGTCGACGATCTACCGCTGCCTCGACACCCTCCAGGAGCTCGGGATCATCGACCACGTCCATCTCGGGCACGGACGGGCCATCTTCCACCTCGCCGACGAGGCGCACCAGCACCTGATGTGCAGCGTGTGCTCGACGGTCATCGAGGTTCCCGATGCTCTGTTCGCCGACCTGGCCGAGCGCCTCCAGTCCGACTACGGCTTCGCCATCCGCCCCCGCCACTTCGCCCTGCTCGGTCGCTGCGCCAACTGCGCCGCCTCGTAGCGCGTCTCCCGACGAGCTGCCGCCCGGGCCGGCCCTTCGTGACGGCGGCGCGCGCCCCGGCCCGCTCGCAGACGTCTTCAGGGCTTACCGGCTGGTTCCCGGACCCGGTGACCCGGGAGGCGCAACTCATTCAGAGGAGCGCGAAATCTCTCCCGATCCTGGCGCCACTGTGTAATCACGACTTCCAGCTGGCCCATATGGTGGACGCGTTGCTGGATGACAGTGCCACTATCAAGTGCTGGTTCTCCATCACCGCTGTGATCTCGGCACTGTGCTGCTGGATCTTGCTGTCCCGGGTGACGATGAGAGGGCCTCACGGTCGAGGACGTCGCTGGACACACATGTGATTTGACTGACCGCCGATGCGCCCGCACGCCTTCAGTGACATACGGCGGAAATGCGAGCCGAGGTCAAGGCCGGCGGCGAAGCCGGCGCCCGCAGGGCTTGGCCTTGACGCCGGCGGGCGGGCGCCACGGGACAAGGGAAACCGCCCGCGGCCCCCTGACATACCGTTCCCGCACGTCCCCGGCCGCAACATGACCACTTCGCCCGTCGAGCTTCGTACATGCTCCGGCAATGGGGCCCACGTCAGCCCAGCCGGTGGGGTCGACGGGGCGAAGTCCGTCGACCCCACCGGCTCCTTTTTCTTATCGAACGGCCTGGAACTGGGCCGTCCACGTCGTGTGGAACGTCATGGCCTGACAGCGGATGTCGGTGTCATCCTTCAACTTCACAGCGTCTCTCAAGGCGAACGGGAAGTTCGCTTCGCTGACAGCGAGTGTCGGCATGAGAACGTCGGCGCCGGCTACGGACAATACGATCTGGTCGTGGCAGTAGGTAGCGTCCGCAGGGTCGGCCACCGAGTCGATAAAGACCTCACCCGGAGCGATGTTCAGCAATCTGGCTTTCACATTGCTGTTCGGGTTGGTGAGGGTAAGGGTGACGAGCGCGCTTTCACCAGGCAAGAGCGTTCCGGTTTGTGCGCCGGTAACGGTGGCGGCCATAAAGGACTCGGACGAGCCTGCGACGGAATCGACCTTGCTGTTCTGGATGAACGAGCCGAAAGCGAAGCCTCCGACGCCAAGGACCGTGCCGATCGTGGCGATGGCCATCCCGGACATGATTTTCCTGTTGGTACGCATACGTATTCTCCTATTGTGAGGAAAGAGTTGTTGCTTGAGGCTCGCTCGGGCTGCTCGACTCTTCGACGGGGCCGATGGGGACGACGAACTGTTCTGCGGTCGGGCCGGGGGGCGTCGTCGCCGTCTCGGAGACCGGGATCGCCGCAGGTGCCGCGGCGCTGAACTGGGCAGATGCCCACGTGCCGGTCGCGCCGTCGACCGAGGCGGTCGTCATCGTTGTCAGACCAGGGGCGGCGGCGGCCACAACGATCGCGAACCCCGCGCTGGCAAATTCGACGGCGACGATCACGGCGAAAACCGCGGCGCGTCGGGATGTGCGCAGGCACGGCGAGTTCACAAGAACGGAGCGCTCCTGACCTGATTTTGGACAAGACCGTGCCGTGCAACCCTGCTACCTTTCCAAAGATTCTCTGCCATCTCGCAGCGGTCATCATGAAAAGGCGCGTGCCAAGGGCGATCTTGAGGAGGCGGACGGTCCGCCATTGCCCGCTGTGTCGTCCCTCTCCGGACCGGGCGTCTACCTAACAATCGCACAACTTCGGCCGCCACCCGACACGGTACGTCGATCGCCTCCGTCAGAGGGGTTGAGCAGGAAGCCGGACCGCCGGACGGGCGGGCCGTCGCCTTCGCATCGACGGGTCGATGCCCGCCTCCAGGGACGGGTTCCGGCTCGTGCGACGGTCCCCGACAACGGCCCGCCGAGCAGCAGGATCCCCCTTGTGGGCCCCGCACAGCGTCCGGCCCCTTTCGCGCTTCGGCGCCCACCGGCGACGACCTGACAACGGTCGTTTGCCGCTCCGGTGGTGCCGGTGGCACGACGGTCTCTCCGATGGTCCTGGGCGAGTTTCAGGCCTTCACGCTGGCTACGTTCCCGGCTACGTCGCGCCTGAGGTGCCGCGTGTCTCTTGGTCGACGATGCGCCACTCGATCCGCTTGCCGAGCGCAGCGGCGTACCGGCCGACGGTTGAGAGATTCGCGTTCGCCTCGCCCCCTTCCAGTCGGGCTACCGCTGAGTCGCAACAAGGGCCGCGGCCGAAGCTGCTCCGGTTGCTGAAGCCCGCTCCAGCCAGCTCGTGCTCGAGCCGGTCGAGGCGACGGAGGGCGTCCGGATGGGCGATCTGGAAATGGAGCCGCCCGTAGTACTGACCCTCCAACTCCGAGAACAGCCTCTTGGCCTCGGGCAGCTCCGCCTCGATGCGTGCCCGCGCAGGACCGGCCAGACGCTGGAACGCCTCCCGCAGGGTCCCATCTCCTCGGCGGGCCGTTCGGCCCGCTGCCGCAGTTGTCGGCCCTCGAGGAGTGCGACGTGGGGCATTTGGGCGCGACAGGCGCGGTGCTCGGTCTCGGCCCGGCGCCAGGCGATGGCGGCCTCCGCGCTGGCGTGCCCTTCCAGACGCCCCACCCCTCGCCCTTGTCCAGATCCGCCAGCTGCATCGTCAGTCGGCGCACCCGTCCCTCGGCCGTGTGGTGCGCGTAGCCGGGGTCCGGCGGAATGACCGCGGCCAGTGCGTCGCGCTCAGCCGAGAGGCGGGCACGGCGCAGGCTGGCCGCGATCCGCCCTCGCCAGGATCTCGATGCCGCGTCAACCTGCCGCCGTTTCAGGCGTGCAACCGACTGCACTGCCCGACTGTGGTCTGAAATCGAGCCTCCTCGCGCAGGTCGGGAACGCCTGACTGCTACGCGAACCAGCCGGGTCGTCCAACTGCTGGTCGATAACTGCCTACGAGGGTCGTTACCGCTCACGCGGCCGTCGGACAGGGTGTCGAGGAGCGGCACCTTATCGTCGGGCCCGGGCGGGCCAAAGAGCCGCTGGTGCGGTCTGCGATCGAGTGTGCAGTTACGTCGGCTATAGCCACACTTCTGCACAGTCGACCGCCCAAATGGGCGAAAATGCCGGTTATCCCCTGCAGCCGACAGGGGCCAAGGCGAGAGGGGTCGTTCAGGCGGTAGCGGAGATCGAGACTGACCTGGGCTTTTCTTGTGGAGCTGAGGGGACTCGAACCCCTGACCCCTTGCATGCCATGCAAGTGCTCTACCAACTGAGCTACAGCCCCGAGGTCGGACCTCACCCTACCAGCGGGTGGCCGGCGGCAGACGACGGTTGGGCCGGCTCCCGCGCCCCGCCGGTGGACCGGATCACCTTCTCGAAGGCCGCCGGGGCCTCGAGTTGGGGGAGGTGGCGGGCCCCGTCGACGACCTCCACCCTCGCCCCCGCCCGCTCGCCCAGCACGGCCGCCGCCAGCCGGCGCCAGGGTGGGCTGGTGGAACCTACCGCCGCCACCAGGGCGAGGTCGGCCAGGCGGGCGAGGTCGGCGTCGGTGGGGGCGAACTCGAGGAAGGCGGGCACCTCGGCCCGGACCACCTCCTGCCGGCGAACGATCGCGTCCCGAGCGGAGGCAGGCAATGCGGCCAGGCGCTCCTCCCCCACCAGGCCGGCCATGAACTCGAGCACACCAGCCGGTCCCGGCCCCGACCCGGCCAGGCGGGCGGCGGCGGCCTGGAGGGCGGCGTGGAGGTCGGGGGCGAGGGGACCAAAGACCGGCTCGTGGACGACGGCCGCCCGCACGGCCCACGGCGCCGTCATCGCCAGCGCCAGCACCAGGGTGGCGCCCCCCGACACCCCGACCCACGTGGCCGCGCCGACCCC
>Ga0207687_10002977_pt1 | contig 11479 bp, 10 predicted proteins | sample KBSM54metaG_FD_184399 | JGI IMG/M metagenome (GOLD analysis project Ga0207687, IMG submission 184399) | Miscanthus rhizosphere microbial communities from Kellogg Biological Station, Michigan, USA - KBS M5-4 metaG (SPAdes) (version 2) | ecosystem: Host-associated > Plants > Roots > Rhizosphere >... | reverse complement strand
CTCTGTCCGCGATGCTGATGATCGCCGGCCGCCGCCGCGTGCGCGACCAGAAGGCGCTGCTCGACATTGCGGTGAGCAACATCAGCCAGGGCCTCTGCATGTTCGACGGCTCGGGGCGCCTGCAGATTTCCAACGCGCGCTACAACGAGATCTATCATCTTGCGCCGGATCGCGTGCAGCCGGGCTGCACGTTGCGCGACCTGCTGATCGCGCGCCGCGAAACCGGCACGTTCTCCGGCGACATCGACGCCTACATCAACGAGCGTATGTCGTCGTTGCATAGCGGCGCCGTTTCGACCGAAGCCATCGTCGAGCTTGGCGACGGCCGGACCATCAAGATGGTCAACCGTCCGATTCCGGGCGGCGGCTGGGTCGCGACCCACGAAGAGATCACCGAGCTGCGCAAGCGCGAGACCGAGCTCGCCGCCACGCGGCGCTTCCTCGAGCTCGTCATCGACAACGTTCCTGCCGCCATCAGCGTGAAGGACGCCAAGGAGCTGCGCTACGTGCTGGTCAATCGCGCGGGCGAGGAGATCTACGGCGCCAAGCGCGAAGACATGATCGGCCGGACGATGAAGGAGCTGTTTCCGGAGAAGCCCCACAACATCATCACCGCGCGCGACCGTCAGGTGCTCGACGCCAGGCAGACCATCGCCTATGGCGAGACCGTCTACGAGTCGCCGACGCAAGGGCGGCGCACGCATCTGTCGCGGCGCGTGCCGGTGCTCGACGAGCAGGGCAACGCCCAGTACCTGCTTCTGGTCATCCAGGACGTCACCGAACAGAAGCAGGCCGAGGCGCGCATCGCGCATCTCGCGCATCACGACACCCTCACCGACCTGCCCAATCGCGTCGCGTTCAACGAGCAGCTGGCGCGCGAGCTTGAGCGCGCGCGTGCGGCCGGCGAAAAGCTCGCGGCCGTCTGCATCGACCTCGACCGATTCAAGGAAGTCAACGACGTCTTCGGCCATACGGTGGGCGACGAAATGCTGGCTGCGATCTCGCAGCGCTTGAGCAGGGTCGTCGAGGGATCCTATCTCGCCCGCCTCGGCGGCGACGAGTTTGCCCTCATCATCACCGATCAGCAGCTGCCGGCGAAAGCGGCGGAACTCGCCGACAAGATGCTTGCGGCCATGACCGAGCCGTTCGACGTCCAGGGCCAGCAGCTGCATGTGCGGCTGAGCCTCGGCATCGCGATCTTCCCGAGCGACGGCCATGACCAGGCTTCGCTGCTCGCCAACGCCGCAGCAGCGCTTGACCGCGCCAAGGCCGAAGGCCGCGGCTCCATCCGCTTCTTCGAGGCCGACATGGACCAGCGCCTGCGCGAGCGCCGCGCCATGATGCATGCGCTCCGCTCCGCCATCGAGCGCAACGAGCTGAAGCTGCACTACCAGCCGCTGGCGCGCATCAACGGCGACATCGTCGGCTTCGAGGCGCTGGTGCGCTGGCAGCATCCGACGCTCGGCCTGGTGGCGCCCGGCGAGTTCATTCCGCTCGCTGAAGAGAGCGGCATGATCATGGACCTCGGGGAGTGGGTGCTGCGTGAAGCCTGTCGCGAAGCCGCGTCATGGCTGAAGCCGCTGCGCATCGCCGTCAACCTGTCGCCGACGCAATTCCACCACAACGACCTTGTCGGCATGGTGCACACGGTGCTGCTCGAAACCGGCTTGTCTCCGGCGCGGCTCGAGATCGAGATCACCGAGAGCGCGCTGGTCGACGATTTCTCGCGCGCTGTGTCGATCCTGCGCCGCCTCAAGTTGCTCGGCATCAAGATCGCGATGGACGACTTCGGCACCGGCTACTCGTCGCTGCAGAACCTGCAGTCGTTCCCCTTCGACAAGATCAAGATCGACCGCTCGTTCATCACCAACCTCGAAACCAACCCGCAGTCGCAGACCATTGTGCGAGCCGTGATCGGCCTTGCGCGCGGTCTGTCGGTCCCCGTGCTGGCGGAGGGTGTCGAGACCGAGAAGCAACTCGCCTTCCTCGCGGCCGAGGCCTGCGACGAGGTGCAGGGGTTCCTCCTCGGCCGGCCCGGGCCGATCGATGGCTACGGCGAGGTGACGGGCCGCGGCGCGCCCGCAGTTCCCGGCAAGCGGCGCAAGCGCGCCGTCGCCTGACCACGGGTTCCAGTACTTTCACATTGCCTTGATACGTTGATCCTGCAGGTGCGGGAACGGCCGTTCTCGGCGAGTATTGTCGCTTGGATCGGAATGGCGGGAGTTTGCATGGACAAGCCGGTGAAGTCGAAGCGCGCAGCAGGCAAGGGCGCTCGTCCCTCGCGGGGCGAAGCGGAGGCGGCCGTGCGCACGCTCATCCGTTGGGCCGGCGAGGATCCCGATCGCGAGGGCCTATTGGCGACACCGCAACGGGTCGCGCGCGCGTACGAGGAGTGGTTCGGCGGCTATCAGGTCGACCCTCGCGAGTTCCTGCAGCGCACGTTCGAGGAAGTCGCCGGCTATGACGAAGTCGTGGTGCTGAAGAACATCCGTTTCGAGTCGCACTGCGAGCATCACATGGCGCCGATCATCGGGCGCGTGCATGTCGGCTACCTGCCGCGCAAGCGCGTCGTCGGAATTTCCAAGGTCGCACGCCTGGTCGACGCCTACGCCAAGCGCATGCAGATCCAGGAGCGCATGACCGCCGAGATCGCCGGCTGTCTCGATGCCGTGCTCAAGCCTTATGGCGTTGCCGTGGTGGTCGAGGGCGCGCACCAGTGCATGACCACGCGCGGTGCGCACAAGTCGGATGTGACGATGACGACGAGCCGCATGCTCGGCGTCTTCCGCACCCAGCCGCAGACCCGGCAGGAGTTCTTCACGGCGATCAACCTGAAGACGGGTGCGAATGGCGGATCGTTCGACGGATAGCGTCGGCGGGGCGCGGGCGTCGCGACCCTAAATTACGCTGCCTGCTGCGCTTCGTCCGACAGCGCGCGATAGGACAAGGCTTCCGCGAGATGCAGGCGCCCAACGTTGGTTGAGCCGTCGAGATCGGCAAGCGTGCGCGCCACCCGCAGTACGCGGTGATAGCCGCGCGCGGTGAGCCGCATCGCTTCCGCGGCGTCGCGGATGAGCGTCAGCCCCGCGGCGTCGGGCTTGGCGATCTCCTCCAGCACCGGGCCGCCGGCCATCGAATTGCTGCGCAGGTGGGGCAACCCGAGCTTCGCAAAGCGCTCGCTCTGGACGGTGCGGGCGCGCGCCACGCGTTCGGCGACCTCACGGCTGCCTTCGGCGGGCGCCGGCAGGATCAAGTCGGCGGCGGTGACGGCCGGAATGTCGATTGTCAGATCGATGCGGTCGAGCAGAGGACCCGACAGGCGCTCCTGATAGATCGCCGCGCATTTGGCGTTGGCGCCGCGCTTGCAGGCGTAGCCGGGCTCGGTGGCGCGGCCGCAGCGGCACGGGTTCATCGCGGCCACCAGCATGAAGCGCGCGGGATAGGTGACGCGGTGGTTGGCGCGCGCGATCGCGACCTCGCCGCTCTCGAGCGGCTGGCGTAGCGCGTCGAGCACGCGCGGCTCGAATTCGGGAAACTCGTCGAGGAAGAGGACGCCGTGGTGCGCGAGCGACACCTCGCCAGGCCGCGCACGCAAGCCGCCGCCGACCAGCGCCGCCATGCTGGCGGAATGATGCGGGGCGCGAAACGGACGGCGGCTGGTGAGCGCGCCGCCGTCGATCTCGCCGGCCACCGACGCGATCATCGAGATTTCGAGGAGCTCCGCCGGCGCCAGCGGCGGCAGGATCGAGGGCAGCCGCGCGGCCAGCATCGACTTGCCCGCGCCCGGCGGCCCGCACATCAGCAGATTGTGTCCGCCCGCTGCCGCGATCTCGAGCGCGCGCTTGCCGCTCTCCTGGCCCTTGATGTCCTTGAGGTCGAGCAACGTGGGTTCGCTGTCGCGCACCTTCGGCTTCGGACGCGCCAGCACTTGCGTGCCGCGGAAATGATTGGCGAGCTGGATCAGCGACGACGCGGCGATCACCTCCATGTCGGGGCTCGCCCACGCCGCTTCCGGACCGCAGGCTGCCGGACAGATCAGGCCTTCGTTACGCGCGTTGGCGCCGATCGCTGCCGGCAGAACGCCGGCAACCGGCGCGATCGAGCCATCGAGGCCGAGTTCACCGAGGGCAGTGAAGCCGTTGAGCGCGTCATGCGGGATCGCGCCGATGGCGCCAAGGAGGCCGAGCGCGATCGGCAGATCGTAATGGCTGCCTTCCTTCGGCAGATCGGCGGGCGCGAGATTGACGGTGATGCGGCGCGCCGGCAGCGCGAGACCCGAGGCGATCAGCGCCGAGCGCACGCGCTCGCGTGCTTCCGACACCGCCTTGTCGGCGAGGCCGACGATCTGGAAGTTCGGCAGGCCCGGCGCAACCTGGACCTGCACGTCGACCGGCACCGCTTCGATGCCCTGAAACGCCACCGTCGTTACGCGCTGGACCATCTGGATTCTCGTGCACTCAATTCGCGAGGCGCAGCCCGTAATTGCTCGGCAATCAAGCGGGCATCATGTGCGTCGGCGTAATCGCGGTCTCCCTGCTTCACCATCCGAATGACAATCTCACCCTTGGGCGCACGAAGCGTGTCGCCCTCGTAGTGCCCAACGACGATGTCGCGCACGCCGCGTCCTCCAACGATGACAAAACGATCGAATCCCGCTTGCAGGGTCAGCTCAGCGGCTCTGTAGAACGCCATGTTCTGAGCGCGCGCCTCGGAAGTGTGGGAGTTTGCGGCGACTGTGATGCGATAGGTGTCGGCGGAGAGCTTCAGTTCGCTGTAAGCGTCTCTGTAGGCCGTGGGACTCCCGCAACTTGCGACGAAGGCGGCAAAGCCAGCAGCAATAAGCTTGCGACCGATGCCCCGCATGTTTGTCCCCACAACCAACTCGACAGCCATTCAACCCTAACGAGGGCCTGTGGATATCGCAAGAACATTTGCAGAACAAACCCGACTCACCTAGCCTGTGGGAAACAGCAATCGGAGGCGGTCATGGTCGACGTGAAGGCCTTGGAAAATGAGCTGAATTGCGCCCGGCAGGCCCGGCTAGATGCGCTCGCAGCGAGTGTGGATGTCGAGGACATGATCGTCGAGGTGCAGCACCTCGACAGCCGGCCGCCGCGGCTGGCGTTTTTCATCTCCGGATTCGACGACGACGCCACCGCGCACTGACGCGGAAAGTTTGTTCGCCGTCTGGGCGGGCGTCCGCTAGAACACGCGCTCTCGATCGACGGGGAGCGCGATGATTTTTGCCGTGAGAATTTTTCTGTCGCTGCTCGCCGTGCTTGTCGCGGGCGAAAGCGTCGCGCAACAGACCATCGCCAGGTTCCGCTGGACGGTTGATCGCACCGGCGCGGTGTGGGTGCTCAACGGCTTCGACTGGACGTCGGGATTCAACGAGCAGGACACGCTGGTGCGCTTCACCTGCAAGCGCGGCGGCGCGCTCGAGATCGGCCTCGGCGCCGACGTCGGCATCGGCAAAGGCAATAGCGAAGGTGTCACGATGTCGGTGAAGAGCGCCGCGGCTTCTTTGCGCGTCGACGGCGTGTCGAGGAAAAGTGCTAACTTCGAGATGACGTCGGGCACCGAGCTGGTGAAGACGATCACAGCCAGCGATCCGCTCATCGACCTGCTCAAGACCGAAGGTCTGATTTCGGTGCGTCAGGAGCCGGCCGGGAGAAGCTTCACGTTCCAGGCGAAGGGCTTCGGCGCGGCGCTCGCAAAGTTTCTCAAGGGTTGCGGTGTCGCGTAGCGGCTAGCGCCGCTTCGTTTCAATCTTGTCCCAGATCATCGCCGCAATGTTCGGGCCACCCAGGCGCTCGATGGCGCGCAGACCGGTTGGCGAGGTGACGTTGATCTCGGTGAGATAGTCGCCGATCACGTCGATGCCGGTGAACAAGAGGCCGCGCTTCTTCAGCTCCGGTCCGAGCTTCTGACAGATTTCGCGCTCACGCTTGGTGAGCTCGGTGTCCTTCGGTGAGCCGCCGCGCACCATGTTGGAGCGGAGATCGTCGGCCGCCGGCACGCGGTTGACCGCGCCGGCGAATTCGCCATCGACGAGAATGATGCGCTTGTCGCCGTGCTTCACCTCGGGGAGGAAGCGCTGCACTACCCATTGCTCGCGGAAGGTGGTCGCGAACAGGTCGTAGAGCGACCCGAAGTTGAGGTCGTCCTTGGTCAGGCGAAACACGGCGGCGCCGCCGTTGCCATAGAGCGGCTTCATCACGATGTCGCCATGCTCCGCGCGAAACGCCTTGATCTCTTCGAGGTCGCGCGTGATCAGGGTCGGCGGCATCAGGTCGGGGAAGTCCATCACGAACATCTTCTCGGGCGCATTGCGCACATGCGCCGGATCGTTGACCACGAGGGTCTTCGGATGGATGCGCTCGAGCAGGTGAGTCGACGAGATGTAGGCGAGGTCGAACGGCGGATCCTGCCGCATCAGCACCACGTCGCAGGAGGAAAGGTCGATGCGCGCGGGCTCCCCAAGCGTGAAATGGCTGCCCGGTTCGTCCTTGACCTTGAGGCTGCGGACGCTGGCGAACACCTTGTTGCCGCGCAGCGCCAGCTTGTCGGGCGTGTAATAGGTGACGGCGTGGCCGCGCTTCTGCGCTTCCAACAGCAAGGCAAACGTCGAGTCGCCGCGGATGTTGATCCGCTCGATCGGGTCCATTTGCACGGCGACTTTGAGAGCCATGGTCCGTCCTGATACGCGCGCTTGCTAGCTGGCGTCAAACGCGTTGGGAATGTGCTGGGGAAGCCTGCCCGGCGTGACGATGACGACGTCGAAGCGGATATCGCCCTGCCCCTCCTTGGGGTGGGATGCCAACCAGAACTCGGCCCCCGCCACGATGCGCCGCTGCTGCGCCGGAGAGACCGCCTCGACGGCCTCGTCGTAGGTCGCACGCGCCTTGACCTCGACGAACACCAGCGTGTTGCGCCGTCGCGCCACGATGTCGAGCTCGCCCACCGGCGAGCGGAAGCGCCGCGCCTTGATGCGGTAGCCCTTCATCAGGAGAAAGGCCGCGGCCTTGCTCTCGGCCGAAATGCCATGACGGAACGCGGCGATGCGCTTGGGATCTGGCTTGCGCTCGCGCGCTGGCGCCGCCTCTCCCGGCGGCGCTGCGTCAGCGGCCTTGATCTGGCCGGGCCGCTTGAGCGTCCGGCTAATCGTGCGTGCCATCGCTTTTCACCAATTCAAGCGCGCGGCGATAAATTTCCTTGCGCGGCTGGCCGGTGGCGTCGGCGACGGTTGCCACCGCGTCCTTGAGCGAGGATTCACCGAGCGTCCGGCGCAGCAGCTCATCGATGTCCTCGCTGCGCGGTGCTTCTGCCTCATCGGGCGGCGCCACCAGAAGCACAAACTCGCCGCGTGTCTCGCTGTCGCCGGCATAGTGCCGCGCCAGCGCCGGCAATGCATCGCGCCGCACCTCCTCGTGCAGCTTGGTGAGTTCGCGGCAGATCGCCGCCTCGCGCGCGCCGACGGTCGTGGCGAGGTCCGCCAGCGTCGCTGCAAGACGGGGGCCGCTCTCGAACAGCACGAGCGTCGCGGGGATGCGTGCGAGCTCGGCAATGCGCGTGCGCCGCGCCGTCTGTTTCGCCGGCAGAAATCCTTCGAAGAAGAACCGGTCAGTCGGCAGGCCGGCGCTGGCGAGCGCCGCCATCACCGATGACGCGCCGGGTACCGCCGTCACCGCATGTCCCGCGGCGCGCGCCTCGCGCACGAGCTTGTAGCCGGGATCGGAAATAAGCGGCGTGCCGGCGTCGGAGACGAGCGCCACCGACTCGCCGACGGCAAGCCGCGCCAGCAGCTTCGGCCGAGCGGCGGCGGCGTTGTGCTCGTGATAGGGCGTGACCGAGGTGATGATGCCGTAGCGCTCCAGCAGCTTGCGGGTGACCCGGGTGTCCTCGCAGGCGATGACATCGGCCCCGGCCAGGGTCTCGAGTGCACGCAGGGAAATGTCGGCAAGGTTACCGATGGGGGTGGCGACGACGTAGAGGCCGCCGGTCACCGATCGGGCCGGAATGACCGTATTGCCAACGGTAAAGCTGCGCGATGGGGCGGATTTGGCCATCGCCGCAGTCTACCACGCCCCCCGGGCGGGGCCGGATTCCCTCGGGATTTTAGGGATTTGGTTAACCATTCATCGACAATATGCCGGATTGCCGACCCAGCCTCTGGCATGGGGGCGGAAAGGTCCGACGAGCGGTCGCGGAGGCGATCGGAGCGGGCCGCTGGGAGAAATCAGCAATGCTTGGTGGTGCCCGGGACGAATTGCGTGCGTCCTTCGCGCGGCGCTTGTCGCAGGCGGCGGGTGTCCTCGTCGCCCTCGTGCTCTCCGCATGTTCGGGCACCAACAATCCGCTCAGCGATCTGCTCGGCGGCAGCCAGACGCCGCCGCCTCCGGCGCAGCAAGCGCAGCCGAGCGCGATCGGTGCGGGCCAGGTCAAGGTCGGGCTGATCCTGCCATTGAGCGCCGGTGGCAACGCCGGTCAGGTCGGCCAGTCGATGCGCAACGCGGCCGAGCTTGCGATCACCGAATTCAACAATCCGGATCTGCAGCTGCTCGTCAAAGACGACGGCGGTTCGCCGGGCGGCGCGCAACTGGCTGCGCAGCAGGCGCTCGATGAAGGCGCTGCAGTTATCCTCGGTCCGCTGTTCGCGCAGTCGGTGCAGGCGGCGGGCCAGGTCGCGCGCGCACGCAATGTGCCCGTCATCGCCTTTTCGACCGATGCCAACGTCGCGGCGCGCGGCGTCTTCCTGCTGAGCTTCCTGCCGGAGACCGACGTCACCCGCATCGTCGACTACGCCGCCTCGCAGGGCAAACGCTCCTATCTCGCGCTGGTGCCGGACAATCCCTATGGCGGCGTAGTCGAGGCGTCGTTCCGCGAATATGTCGCGCGCAAGGGCGGGCGCGTGGTTGCGGTGGAGCGTTATCCGAGCGATCCGGGCCGGTTGCAGAACATCGTCCCGCAGATCGCGCAATCCGCCAACATCGCCGACGCACTGTTCCTGCCGGGCGAGGGCGACGTCGTTCCCGCGGTGGCGCGTGCGCTCGCTGCCGGCGGCGTCAACCTCAAGCGCCTGCAACTGCTCGGCACAGGCTTGTGGGACGACTCGCGCATCTTCGCCGAACCCGCGCTGGCCGGCGGCTGGTTCGTGGCGCCGGATCCGAACAGTCCGAACAACTTCCGCGCCTTCGCGCAACGCTACCGCGCGCGCTTCGGCAACGAGCCGACGCGGACCGCGACGTTCGCCTACGACTCGGTTGCCTTGATCGCCGCGCTGGTAAAGACACAAGGCCCACAGGGCCTGACCAGCGAAGTCCTGACCAATCCGTCGGGCTTTGCCGGCATCGACGGCGTGTTCCGCTTCCGCAACGACGGCACCAATCAGCGCGGCCTCGCCATTCTGCGCGTGACGCCGCAGGGCGGCACCGTGATCTCGCCCGCGCCGCGCGCTTTCGGCGGCTGAGTTTTCCTGACAATCAGAAGGGCCGCGCCCACGGCGTCGGTCCCGCGCGCTCGCGTTTTTTGCGCCTTGCAGCCTTTCCAAAGGCTTGGCGCCACCGCGCCGATTAAGGTGATGAAGCTCGATTAAGGTGTGCGTCCCATCAGAGCCCGCACCTTAAACACCTTAAACATCTTGATCGGAACCGCGGTCAGGCCGCGAGATCGGCCACCACGGCATTGAGGATCGGGAATCCGCTGCTCGTCACCCGCAGACGGCCTTCGCGCGTCACCTCGACGAAGCCGTCGCCCTTGAGCGATGCGATCCGATCGGCGTCGAGCGTGCGGCCGGCGAGCACGCGATAGCGTGCGGGGTCGATGCCTTCGGCGAGGCGGAGCCCCATCAGCAGGAATTCGTCGGCTTCTTCTTCGGGCGCGAGCGCGTCGTCGGTGACGAGCCCGTCGCCGCCCGCCTCGACCCGCATCAGCCAACTCTCGGGCCGCCGCTCGGTGGCGGTGGCGTGGCGCGTGTCGTCGACGAGGAGACGGCCATGCGCGCCGGGCCCGATGCCGGCGTATTCATGATAGCGCCAGTAGATCAGGTTGTGCCGGCTCTCGGCGCCGGCCCGCGCATGATTGGAGATCTCGTAGGCCGGCAAGCCGCGCGCGGCGCAGATTTCCTGGGTGAGATCATAGAGTGCACGTGCCGCATCCGCGTCGGGAATGACGAGCTTGCCGCTGCCGTGCAACGTCGCGAACGGCGTGCCGTCCTCGATGGTGAGCTGATAGAGCGAGAGATGCTCGGCCGCTTCGCTGATCGCGCGCTCGAGCTCGGCGCGCCAGGCGTCGGTGGTTTGTCCCGGCCGTGCATAGATCAGGTCGAAGGAATAGCGCTCGAACGCCTGGCGCGCGATCGCGACCGCCGCGAGTGCTTCGTCTGCGGTGTGGGTGCGGCCGAGGTTCCTGAGCTGCGCGTCGTCGAGCGATTGCACACCGAGCGAAACACGGTTGACGCCGGCGGAGCGATAGCCGCGAAAGCGCGTCGCCTCGACGCTTGTCGGATTGGCTTCGAGCGTGACCTCGACGTCCGGCGCGACGCGCCAGTGCTTGCCGATGGCGTCGAGGATCGCGCCGACGCTCTGCGGCTGCATCAGCGAGGGCGTGCCGCCGCCGAAGAAGATGGTGGAGACGGTGCGGCCCGGCGCGCGGGCGGCGGTCGTCGCGATCTCGGTCTCGAACGCGCGCACGAAGCGCGCCTCGTCGATCGCCGCGTGGCGGACGTGGCTGTTGAAGTCGCAATAGGGGCACTTCGACAGGCAGAACGGCCAATGCACATAAACGCCGAAGGCCTGGTCGGTCGCGTTCGTCATGGGTCGCACCTATGGCAGGTTCGCTGCCGCCCGTCACGCCGGACGGCGCGGTAATTCTTGTCCGTTAAGCAACCAGACACGCTTGTGCGAGCTTCACGAAAGCGCGGGCGCGGTGCGACAGGCCCTTTCCGCGCGGCGGCAGGCCATGTTTCTCCTCGCTCGACATCTCGCCGAAGGTGCGGTCATGGCCGTCGGGCAGGAACATCGGGTCGTAGCCGAAGCCCTTGGCGCCGCGCGGCGGCCACACCAAGGTGCCTTCGACGCGCGCCTCGAACTCTTCCAGGTGGCCGTCCGGCCAGGCCACGCACAGCGCCGAGACGAAGTGGCTGCGGCGCCTGTCCGGCGTGGTGGCGCCGCGCTCGCGCAACAGCGCGTCGATGCGCTCCATCGCCTGCTTGAAGTCCTTGGTCGGCCCGGCCCAGCGCGCCGAATGGATGCCGGGCTGGCCGTCGAGCGCGTCGACCGCGAGCCCGGAATCGTCGGAGAAGGCGGGCATGTTGGTGGCTTTGGCCGCGGCCTCGGCTTTGATGCGGGCGTTCGCCTGGAACGTCGTGCCGGTTTCCTCCGGCTCCGGCAGCCCGAGCTCGCCGGCCGAGACCGCAGCGACGCCGAAGGGCGCCAGCAGTTCGCGCATCTCGGCAAGCTTGCCCGCATTATGCGTGGCA
>Ga0207687_10002974_pt1 | contig 11480 bp, 8 predicted proteins | sample KBSM54metaG_FD_184399 | JGI IMG/M metagenome (GOLD analysis project Ga0207687, IMG submission 184399) | Miscanthus rhizosphere microbial communities from Kellogg Biological Station, Michigan, USA - KBS M5-4 metaG (SPAdes) (version 2) | ecosystem: Host-associated > Plants > Roots > Rhizosphere >... | reverse complement strand
GGGGGATAATGCCGGAGAGGACACCCCGATGACACGACCGAGGGCGGTTCGACGGGTTGCGGGTGCGGTGTCGCTGACCTGCGTGCTGGCGCTCGGCGCGGCAGCCGTCTCCGCGGCCGTCCGGCCACCACGGCTGGCGTACGAAATCGCGACCCTGCCGAACGGGCTGACCGTCGTCCTCGAAGAAGACCACTCGGTTCCCATCGTTCATCTGCAGCTGACGATGCACGTGGGCTCCAAGAACGAAAAGCCGGGCCGCACGGGTTTCGCCCATCTGTTCGAACATCTCATGTTCAAGGGCTCGAAGAACGTCGAGTCCGAGGGCCACACCTCGATGATTGCCTCGGTCGGGGGGCAGAGCAACGCCTACACCACCGACGATGAAACCGTCTTCTGGGAAACCGCGCCGTCGCAGTACCTTCCGCTCATGCTGTGGCTCGAGGCCGACCGGCTGGCGACGCTGCGCATCGACAAGGACACGTTCGCGAACGAGCGCGAGGTCGTGAAGGAAGAGCGGCGGCTGCGGATCGACAACCAGCCGTACGGGCGCCTCAACGAGATCATCTACGAGAATACGTTCACCACGCACCCGTACAAGCACCCGACGATCGGGAGCATGGCGGACCTGGAAGCCGCGAGCGTGGACGACGTGCGCGACTTCTACAACACGTTCTATGTGCCCGAGAACGCGACGCTGACACTGGTCGGCGATATCGATTCGGCGCAGGCGATACAGCTCGTCAGCCAGTACCTCGGCCGCGTGCCGAAGGCCGCGAAGCCGGTGCCGAGAGACATCCCCAAGGAGCCGCCGCAGACCGCCGAACGGCGCCTCACGATTCCGACGCCCTGGCCGCTGCCCGCTGTGGTCGTGGCGTACCACATCACCTATGACGGCCATCCGGACTCGTACCCGCTGCACATCGCGGGCAAGGTGCTCTCGGACGGCCAGAGCTCGCGCATCTACAAGAAGCTCGTCTACGACACGTCGCTGGCGGTCGCCGCGTTCGGCGGGCCGAATCTGATCGAAGACCCGAACCTGTTTTACGCCGTGGCGATCGTCTCGCCCGGGCGCACGCCGGCGGAGGCCGCGGACGCGCTGATCGCCGAGTTCGAGCAACTCAAGAACGAGCCCATCAGCGAGCGCGAGTTGCAGTGCGCGAAGAACCAGTTCTCGCGCGATTACATCCTTGGCCGCGAGTCCGACGAGCAGAAGGCACGGCAGCTGTCCCACGCCGTGGTGATCCACCACGACATCAAGACCGCCGACGGGGAGTGGGACATCTTCCAGAGCCTGAAGGCCGGCGACGTACAGCGCGTAGCGCGCACCTACTTCACCACGCCGAATCGGACGGTCCTCACGTTGATGCCGTCGGGAAAGCCCGCCGCACAATGAGAGACACAGAGATGATCGAGGCACAGAGGCATTTGGGCCACAGAGACACAGAGACACAGAGAAACCCAATCTCGGAAAGAAAGAGAATCTCCGTGTCTCCGTGGCTCTGTGGCCTCTTCTCTGTGTCTCTCATTTCCTCTGTGTCTCCCGCATGGTCGCAGACCGCATGGCCGCAGGAGTTCCCGCCGCGGCCGCTCGCGGCGCGCAGCGTGGCGTTTCCGCCGTATCAGATGCAGACGCTCCCGAACGGCCTGCAGGTGATGGTCGTGCTCCATCACGAGCAGCCGGCCGTGAGCATGCGTCTGCTGGTCCGGGCGGGCAGTTCGGCCGATCCGAAGTCGAAGACCGGCCTCGTGCATCTCACGTCCTCGCTCCTCGATCAGGGCACCGAAGGTCCGCGCGCGACATCCGCCGAGGAGTTCAACGACGCGATCGACTTCATCGGCGGCGTCGCGGGCGCCGGCGCCGGCAGCGATCTCTGCTACCTGAACATGGTCGTGATGAAGGACAGCTTCGACGCGGGCCTCCGCATGCTGTCCGACATGGCGCGCCATCCGGCATTCGCTCAGGCGGAAATCGATCGCCAGCGGCAGCAGCTCCTGTCGTCGCTCCAGGTCAGCTTCGACGATCCGGGTTTCATCGCCAATTCCGTGTTCGATCGCCTGGTGTACGGCTTCCACCCGTACGGGCTGCCGCAGACCGGCACCCCCGACACAATCGCCAGCCTGACGCGCGACGATGTGACGGCGTTTCACCGGAAGTATTTCGTGCCGAACAACGCGATCCTGGCCATCGTTGGCGACGTGACCGCTGACGAAGCGTTCCTGGCGGCCGGGAAGGTCTTCGGCGACTGGGAGCGGCGCGAGGTGGCGGCCCCGGCGAATATCGAGCCGCCGATGCCGACCCGGCGCGTCGTCATCGTCAACAAGCCGGATTCGGTGCAGACCGAAGTGCGCGTGGGCAACATCGGGATCCCACGGAACCACCCCGACTACATGGCCGTCAACCTGGCCATCCGCATTCTCGGCGGCGAAGGCAGCAACCGCCTGCACCAGGTGCTGCGCACCGCGCGCGGGCTCACGTACAGCGCGCAGGCGAACTTCGACACCTTCAAGGACAGCGGCGACTTCGAGGCCGAGACCACCACGCGCACCGAGGCCACCGGCGAGGTGCTCCGGCTCATCGTGGACGAGTTCTGGCGGCTCCAACGCGAGCGCGTCAACGAGCGCGAGCTGTCTGACGCGAAGGCGTACCTGACCGGCAGCTTTCCGTTGACGATCGAAACGCCGGATGCGATCGCGCTGCAGGTGCTGAACGTGATGTTCTACGGGCTGCCGATCGAACAGCTCCAGAACTTCCGCGACCGCGTGAATGCCGTGACGGTGGACGACATCCAGCGCGTCGCGAGGCTGTATCTCAAGCCCGATCGCTTGTCGGTCGCGCTGGTGGGGAACGCCAAGGCGTTCGCCGACCAGCTCAAGGGCGTGGGGTTTGGCTCCTTCGAAACCGTCGAGATCGGCAACCTCGATCTCTCGGCCGTTGACTTCAAGAGTACGGGCCAGCGAAACGGTCCTTGACGCGCGTCCTGCTGTCCTGCGGCGAGCCGTCGGGGGACCTCTACGCCGGCGCGCTGACCCGCGAACTGCGAGCGCTCGAGCCGGGCATTGAGGTCTTCGGCCTGGGCGGCCCGGCGTTCACTGCCGCCGGTGGGCGTGCCGTAGCCGACTATCGCGGCCTGTCGGTCACCGGACTCACCGAGCCCATCGCGAAGATCCCCCAGTTCATGGCCGCGCGCCGCAGCCTGCTGGCGGCCGCGCGCGCGACCCGTCCCGACGTGTTCGTGCCGATCGACTTCTGGGGGTTCAACCACAAGCTGGCGCGAAGCCTCGGACGCCTGGGGATCCCTGTCACGTATTACGTCAGCCCCCAGCTCTGGGCGTCGCGGCCGTGGCGTCTGAAGACCATGCGCGAGATCGCGAAGCGTGTGCTCGTCATCTTTCCGTTCGAGGAAGCCATCTACCGGAAGGCGGACGTGCCGGTCGACTTCGTCGGGCATCCGCTGGTCGACCTGGCGAAGCCCTCGCGACCGCGCGCGGAGTTCCTGGAGGGCATCGCGCTGCAGGCGGCGGCGCCGACGGTGGCGATCCTGCCGGGCAGCCGTCGGGGTGAGGTGTCGCGGATTCTGCCGGACCTCGTTGCGGCGGCAGCGCTCGTGCGCGCCCGGGTCCCGGGTGTTCAGTTCGTCGTCGCGCGGGCCGCAAACCTGGACGATGCACTGTTTGCGATCCTGAGATCCGCGCTCCCGCAGGCGGTCACGGTGACCGCCGACACCGATACGGTGCTGGCGTCCGCAGACGTGGCGCTGACCGCGTCCGGCACCGCGACGGTCCAGGCCGCGCTTCACGACACGCCGATGGTCATCGTGTATCGAGTCTCGCCCTGGACATACCGCCTGGGCCGGCATCTGCTCAAGGTCGACACGTTCGGGATGGTGAATCTGATTGCGGGCAGCCGGATCGTGCCCGAGCTGATTCAGGACGCGTTCACTCCCGAGGCGGTTGCCGCCGAGGCGGTGTCGATGCTGACCGACTTGGCGCGCGCCGCGCAGATCAGGAAGGGCCTTCGGGACGTGCGCGAGCGTCTCGGCGGCGGGGGCGCGAGCCGCCGCGCCGCCGAGGCGATTCTGAGAGTGGTGGCCGCTCAGCCGTAGCGTCCGCCTTCAGCGGACGCTTCAGTGTCCGTGACCGTCGTGCCCCGGGCCATCGTCGTCGCCGCCGTCGAAGTCGTCGTCGCGGCAGGCGATGAGGTGCAGCACCATGCCGTCGTCCGGGGTGCCCCAGCCCGTCGCCAGATCCCATCCCGGCGTCGCGGCAAAGCCGGTGACGCCCGCGAACGAGTTGTCGCCTTCCGTGATGTCGTGCATCAGGAAGCTGAGCGCGCGAATCCGCCCAAGATCGTAGAGGCGCGTGTTGAGGAAGCCCATCGGCCGTCCGCCGAGTTGATTCCCCAGCGCGGCGATGCCGGCCCACTGTGGAGCGCCGGCGCTCGTGCCGCCGAAGATATAGAAACCGTTGTTGCCCGGCCCAAACGCCGTATCCAGGAAGCCGAGGAAGACGAGCACGCCGCCCTCGACGCCGGCGTTGTAGGCCACGTCAGGGTAGCCGCGGAATCCTTTGAGCGACTTCCTGATCGATCGCGATAGCGCATCGTCCTGATAGGCGGGGATGCCGAACGCGCGGCTGATGCCGCCACCGCCCGCGCCGAAGCCGTCGTTCCAGACCACTTCTTTCTGGTACGTGCCGTTCGGGTCGGCGTGATCCGGGGTTCCGAAGAACAGGTTCGTGCCGCCGACACTCGTCACGTTCGGCGAGGAAGCCGGGTAGTCGGCCGCGGCGAAGGGGAGGAGGTTGCCGTCGATGTCGGTCGCGGAAGCGCCATCGTCGCCCGAAGACACCAGGACCGAGATGTGCTCGCGGCGTGCCCGGCGGTAGCTCTTCTCGTTGTCCGACAGGATTTGCCGGCCTTCGGCGCCATCCTGCAGCAGCGCGTACTCGGATTCGCCGAAGCTCTCCGAGATGATGAAGCCGAGTTTGTTGGAGATAGCGTAGTTCTGGGCGTCGAGGATGGCGGCGTCGCTGTTGTCCACGGCCGCGACGACGACGATCTTCGCGCCGGGCGCAATCGCGTGAACCCACTGCACGTCGAGGCTGACCTCCTCGGCCCAGCCGATCTGGTTGTCATCCGTGTAGTCGAAGGGCGTGCTGCCCGGCATGTGGATCTGCTTGAACGACGGAGGAGCGGGGACACCAAACAGCGCATCGAACTGCGCCAGATCGGATTCCGCGGTCGGGCTCCCGAACGCGTCGATGATCACGATCGTCTGGCCCCTGCCGTCGATGCCGTTGGCCAGCAGCTGCTTGACGCCGTAAGCCGCGCGGATCGCGTCGGGGCCGTAGCACGCCAGGCTCGTGCTGGTGAACGAGCGGAGCTCGCAACCGAAATGCGCGGTCGCGTTCGTGATCACGGACGCTTTCTCGGCCACGATCGAAAGGGGCCGCATCCGATGTTCGGCGAACGCGGCGTGGCTGAAGAACACGGTCACACAGAACGCGACGATTTTCATTCGCATACGCACGTCCTTTTCTTGGAGGAAATGAACGCGGGTATTGTCGGGGCGCGCCGGGTGACGGTCAAGCACCGTTGACGCCCGATGCACGGTTTGTTCGTAAGGATTCGCTTACAGATCGTTTCGACGGCGGTTCAAACGTCGATGACGGGACCCGGGATGGGCGGCGCGGGCGGCGCGTTCTGCTGTTTCCGGCGAAGGGCGATGACAATCGCCACGCAGACGGTCCACGTCGGTGCAAGATCGGCGAGCGGCACGACCTCGAGGACGAACGTCGGCAGCAGCAGCGGATGGAAGCCGAGGAGCCGCCACATCAGCAGCATCGCCGCGACGTCGAGGATCTCGTCGGCGAACGCCCAGCCGATCGGTCCGAGCCCGAATTGTATGACGTCGACCGTGACGGCGACGGCATACGCGGCCCAGATGCGCTGGCGCGTGAGCACAGGGGCGTGCGGCATCACGCGTCCCCCGCGGCGAGTTGTTGCTCGAGGGCGGCGACGGCCTGCTCCAGCATCTCGCGGTGCGGGCCTGTGCGAGCGTTTGCCAACTCGCCTTTCGCGCGCATGAGCGCCAGCTCCAGCGTGCGGCGCCGTTCGATCGACGCGCGTTCATCCGCCGTCAGCGGCGGACGCGCGGTCCGCCGCCGTTCGGCCTCGGCCTGCTGAAACTCGACGTCTTTGCTTTCGAAGCCTCTCGCCATGTCCGCTCCATCTATTCTACGCGCCCGGATCGTATGAGGCCTGCGCTAGAGTTAGGCATGCCGTCCGTTGAGTTCCGGGGCGTCTCTTTCACGCGCGCAGGCGGACAGCGCGTGCTGGACCGCTTCGATCTCATCGTGGAGACGGGTGAGGTCTTTGCGCTGGTCGGGCGCAGCGGCGCAGGGAAGACGACGCTTCTCAAGCTCGTCAACAGACTCCTGCTGCCGGACGAGGGCGCGGTCGTCGTGGAAGGACGCGATACGCGCGAGTGGGAACCGATCAGGCTGCGCCGCCGTGTCGGCTACGTGCTCCAGGAGGTCGGGTTGTTCCCGCATATGACCGTCGCCGGAAACGTCGGCGTCGTGCCACGTCTCGAAGGCTGGGCGCCCGAGCGGACGGCCTCGCGGATCCGAGAACTGCTCGAGCTGATCGGCCTCGACGGCAATCAGTTCGCCGCGCGATGGCCGGACGAGCTGTCGGGCGGGCAGCGGCAGCGCGTGGGGGTCGCCCGGGCACTGGCTGTGGATCCGCCGATTCTCCTGATGGACGAGCCGTTCGGCGCGCTCGATCCGATCACGCGAACCGAACTGCACGACGAGTTCCGGCGGATTCAGGGCCGTCTGCGCAAGACCGTGATGATCGTCACGCACGACATGCGCGAGGCCTTCGCGCTGGCCGATCGCATCGGCGTGCTCGATGCGGGGCGCCTCATCGCACTCGACACGCCCCGGGCGCTGTCGGGATCCGCCGATCCGCGCGTGCGCGATCTGCTGGCCGGCGCCGCCGCGCCCGCGTCGCTGACGGATCCCCGATGACCCGGTTGCTCGCGTTCTGGGCGTCGCATCGCGCCGAGTTCGTCTCGTTGCTGGCCCAGCACATCACGCTCGTGGCCGTATCGACGCTGGCGGCAGTGGCCATCGGCATTCCCCTGGGCATCTTCGCCGCGCGCCGGCCCCGCTTGAGCGCGCCGATCGTGGGCCTCGCGAACGTTGTCCAGACGATTCCCAGCCTCGCGATGTTCGGGTTCCTGCTGCCCGTCCCCCTCGTCGGCGGCATTGGCGCCCGCGCCGCCATCGTCGTGCTGATTCTGTACGGGCTGCTGCCCATTGTCCGGACGACGATCACAGGACTGGTGAGCATCGACGCTTCCATTCGGGAGGCGGGTGTGGCGATGGGGATGACACCGCGCGAACTGCTTCGTCTCGTTGAGCTGCCGCTGGCGTTGCCGTCGATCGCGGGCGGGGTGCGCGTGGCGGCCGTGGTCGGCGTGGGTTCCGCGACGATCGCGGCGGCCATCGGCGCCGGCGGCCTGGGCGAGTACATCTACCGCGGCCTGTCGATGGTCGATTCCACCGTGATCCTGGCCGGCGCGGTTCCGGCGGCTTTGCTGGCGCTTGTCGTCGACGCCGGGCTGCTGTGGGTCGAGCGGCAGCTCTCGGCGAGGCGGCGCACGGCGTCGCGCAGAGCCGCCATCGCCGCGGTCGCCGTCGTCCTGCTGATGCTGCCGCTGGCAGCCTTCGGCGGCCGTTCGCGCGGCGCGATCGTGGTCGGATCGAAGAACTTCACCGAGCAGGTGATTCTGGGCGAGCTGCTCGCCCAGGCGATCGAGCGCGATACCGGCCTTGGCGTTCAGCGACGGCTCAACCTGGGTGGCACGCTCATCTGCGACCGCGCGCTGCTGACCGGCGACGTGGACGTCTATGTCGAATACACCGGGACCGCGCTGACGGCGGTGTTTCATCAGCCGGCGAAGACCGATGCGCGCGCGGTGTTCGACGACGTCCGCGATCAGTATGCGCGCACCGGACGCACGCTGCTGCCGCCGCTCGGCTTCGACAACACGTTTGCGATTCTGGTCAGGGGCAGCGACGCGCGCGCGAAGAACCTCCGCACGATCGAAGATGCGGTGCGGGAAGCGCCGGGATGGCGTGCGGGATTCGGCTACGAGTTTCTCGAGCGGCCGGACGGCTACCCGGGACTGGCCGCGGCGTACGGGCTCCGGTTTGCCGCCGCGCCGCGCGTGATGGACCTTGCGTTGAGCTACCGCGCACTGGCGTCAGGCCAGGTCGATCTCATCGCCGGCGACGCGACCGCCGGGCTGATTCGCGCGCTCGACCTCGTGCAACTCGAAGACACGCGGCACTATTTTCCGCCGTACGACGCCGCGCCCGTGGCGCGCGCCGCGACGCTGCTCAAATACCCCCAGGTTCGCATCGCCCTCGAACGCCTCGCCGGCCGCGTGACCGCCGCCGACATGCGGTCGCTCAACTATGCCGCTGATGTCGAACACAGGGACGTTCCCCAGATCGTCGCGGAGTTCCTGAAATCGAAATAGTTCCAAAGTTCCAAGGTTCCAGGGTTCGTCGAACCGTGAACCGTGAACCGTGAACCGTGAACCGTGAACCTCTGGAACCCTGCAACTCTCTAATTCGCGGTGACGCCCCCCGTGTGCACGTAGGCTTCTTCGCCGTGCTCGCTCTGGTCCAGGCCGCCGGCTTCGTCTTCGCGCTCCGCCCGGAGCGGAATGACCAGGCCGATCAGTTTCAGGAGCACGAAGCTCATGACGCCGCTGTAGACGATCGCGGCGGCCACCGCCGTGGCCTGGATCCCGAGCTGCGCCGGGTTGCCGAAGAGCAGGCCGTCGGTTGTGCCGTTCATGGCCTTCTGCGCGAAGACGCCCGTCAGCAGCGCGCCGACCGTGCCGCCGACGCCGTGGGCCGCCACGACGTCCAGTGAATCGTCGAGCGACGTTTTCGCCCGCCACTGGAGGCCGTAGTAGCTGGGAATGGCGGCCAGGCCGCCCAGGATGAGCGCGCTCATCGGACCGATGTAGCCGGCGGCCGGCGTGATGGCGACGAGCCCGACGACAATCGCTGTCGCGGCGCCCACCGCCGTCGGCTTCCGCGTCCGGGCCGCATCGAGCAGCGTCCAGACGACGAGCGTGGCCGTCGGGGCAAGCAGGGTGGTCGTGAACGCGAGCGCCGCACTCTGGTTTGCCGCGAGCGCGCTGCCCGAGTTGAAGCCAAACCAACCGAACCACAGCAGGCCGGCGCCGAGAGTTGTGAACGGCACGTTGTGCGGCAGCATGAGGACGTTCGGGTACCCGCGGCGCGGGCCCACGACAATCGCCGCCACCAGCGCGGCCGTGCCCGCGTTGACGTGGACGACGGTGCCGCCGGCGAAGTCGAGGGCGCCCATTTGTGCCAGCCAGCCGCCGCCCCAGACCCAGTGCGCGATGGGGCTGTAGACCACGATGGACCACAGGCTGATGAACACCACATAGGCCGAGAACCGCATGCGCCCGATGACGGCGCCGGAAATCAAGGCCGCGGTGATGATCGCGAACGTGCCCTGGTAGGACATGAACAGCAGATGCGGGATGCTGCCCTTGGCCTCGAGGCCGACGCCGCGCAGGAAGAGATACGACGTGTCGCCGATCCAGTTCGAGCCGGTGCCGAACGCGAGGGAGTAGCCGACGATCGCCCACAGCATGCCGATGAACCCGAGCGCGATGATGCTCATCATCATCGTGTTCAGGACGTTCTTCGCACCCACCAGACCGCCGTAGAAGAACGCCAGCGCCGGTGTCATGAGCAACACGAGCGCCGTGGAAGTGAGCATCCATGCTGTATCAGCCGGGCTAATCATGCGGTGGTCTCCTGTGGGTGGTCTTGCGAGATGTCAGGCCGATTGACATTGCTGCCGGGGCGGGAGTGTATATCAGGAAAACGTAAAATTGAAGACATTACTGTGAACGTTAGTGTCTTCTCTGGGGCAGAGGCCGGACAGTTTCGTTACAGGCCCGCGCCGCCTCGCGACGCGGGGGCCGCGATCCCGTGTGGTACGATGAATGTTTTCAAGGACTGATTCATGCCGACCGTGAACAGCTTCGGAACACGCCAGGCGCTGCCGATCGCCGGCCGCCCGATCCAGATTTACAGTCTTCCCGCGCTCGCAGCCGCGGGATTCCCCGAAGTGTCCCGGCTGCCGTACTCGCTCAAGATTCTGCTGGAGAACCTCCTCCGTCACGAGGACGGCCGGTTCGTCAAGGCCGCCGACATCGAGGCCCTGGCGAAGTGGGACGTCAAGAGCGCCGCCCAGCGCGAGATCTCGTTCATGCCCGCGCGCGTCCTGCTCCAGGATTTCACCGGCGTGCCGTGCGTCGTGGACCTCGCGGCCATGCGCGACGGTATCGTGCGGCTGGGCGGCGATCCCAACAGGGTCAACCCGCTGCAACCCGTGGAGCTCGTCATCGATCACTCCGTGCAGGTGGACTACTTCGGGATTGCCGGCGCCTTCGAAAAGAACGCCGAACTGGAGTTCGCGCGCAACCAGGAACGCTACGCGTTTCTGCGATGGGGCCAGAACGCGTTCAACAATTTCCGGGTGGTGCCGCCCGACACGGGCATCGTGCATCAGGTCAACCTCGAATACCTCGCGCGCGTCGTCATGACGGCGGAGTCGCCTGATGGGTTGCTGGCATTTCCGGACACCCTTGTCGGCACGGACTCCCACACGACGATGGTGAACGGCCTGGGCGTCGTCGGTTGGGGCGTCGGTGGCATCGAAGCCGAAGCGGCGATGCTCGGCCAGCCGTCGTCGATGCTGATTCCGGCGGTGCTCGGCGTGAAGCTGTCAGGACGGCTGCCCGCGGGCACCACTGCGACGGACCTGGTATTGACGATCACGGAACGGCTGCGCAAGCACGGCGTCGTCGGCAAGTTCGTGGAGTTCTACGGTCCCGGGCTCGAGCACCTGACGCTGGCGGACCGCGCGACGCTCGGCAACATGTGCCCCGAATACGGGGCGACGATTGCGGTCTTCCCGATCGACGCGATGACGCTGGACTACCTGCGGTTGAGCGGTCGCGATCGCGAGCGCGTCCAGCTCGTCGAAGCCTACGCCCGCGCCCAGGGTCTGTTCTTCGAAAAGGGCGCGGCGGACCCGTCCTACTCGGAAACCATCGATTTCAACCTCGACGCGATCGAGCCGAGCCTCGCCGGCCCGAAGCGGCCCCAGGATCGCGTGCCGCTGAAGACCGCGAAGCAGGGCTTCGCGCAGGCGCTGCCCGGGATGATGGTGGCCCAGGGAAAAACGTTAACGGGGAGCGGAGGCGGAACGGCCGTTGCCGCTCCGCCACAGGCAGCCGTCCAGCACGGCTCCGTCGTCATCGCGGCGATCACCAGCTGCACGAACACGTCGAACCCGAGCGTCATGATCGGCGCCGGCCTCGTCGCGAAGAAGGCCGTCGAGAAAGGCCTCA
>Ga0207687_10002971_pt1 | contig 11490 bp, 11 predicted proteins | sample KBSM54metaG_FD_184399 | JGI IMG/M metagenome (GOLD analysis project Ga0207687, IMG submission 184399) | Miscanthus rhizosphere microbial communities from Kellogg Biological Station, Michigan, USA - KBS M5-4 metaG (SPAdes) (version 2) | ecosystem: Host-associated > Plants > Roots > Rhizosphere >... | reverse complement strand
ACACCAGAAATAGAGCGATGCGATTTCCGGGTTGTTCCATGTGTAAGTCCACGGTAGAGGGAGTATTCACCAGCAGTTCGACTCCCGTGCGGGACAGCGGGTTGAAGCCCGGCTTCGCAGCTCCGATCTGATAAGTTCCCGGCGGCGTCTGCAGAAACTGATAGACACCGTCCGCTCCCGTCAGGACTTGCCGTTTAAATCCAGTGGCGGCATTGGTCAACGTCAAGACCGCATCGGGAATGGCGCTGCCGCTGGGATCGGTGACGGTTCCCCGCAGCGACGTGGTGGATTGCGCATCGAGGGCCAATGGCATGGCCAGAAGCAATAACCCTAAACAGGAAACAAGAGAACACAAACTCTTTCGCATGGTGGCACTCCGGCTGGTATGGTTTTGGCAGCCGACGAGGGCCCACTCCGCGGGCGATGCGGAAAACACAAAAGCGGTGACAGGAATGGCACGGGCGAATTGTCCGCGACCCCGCTTATTAGAAGAAGTATGGTAGGGCCCTCATGGAGAGTCAAGCCCTGGAGCCATCGAAAATTTTAATAAGCATGATGGCAAACGGCGAGTTCGCGCGAAAAGGTAGAATACCGCATAGGAATCTTTATGAAAATTCATATCCGGCAAACGGCGTCGTCGGTATCGGAAGCAACCATTCGCGGCCACCAGGTGTCGATTGACCGTCCGCTGGATAAAGGCGGCACCGACGCTGGGCCCATGGGCGGCGAACTGTTCCTGGCGGCAATCGGCGGCTGTTTCATGAGCAATCTGCTGGCGGCGATCAACGCACGGAAGGCGGAAGTCTCCGGGGTTCAAACCGAGGTGATCGCCACCCACGCCGACGCCCCACCGCGCTTCACTGCAGTTGAACTCCTCGTCTCAGCGGAATGCGCCGACCGGGAGTTGTTTGAAAAACTGGTGGAAATCGCCGAGCGCGGCTGCATTATGGTAAATACACTCAAGGGAAAGATCGACCTGCAAGTTCGTATCGGAACACTGGTTTAAAGCGATCAAGCTACACTTACGATTTCCACACGGTCCAGAAACGCCGCCAGAGCCAGGATCTGGCGGCGAATTTCATCCTCATTGGCGGCGATGGCAGCCAACTCCACCGCCGCTCCCGTGCGTGTGATCTCAGGAAAGCCGAAGCCTTCGCCCGATCCCTTGAATTGATGCCCCAAGCGGCGCGCAATCTTGCAATCGCTCAAATCGATGCCCGCTAGAATTTCTCCCATCTCGCGCCGCACGCTGGCCAGATAATTGGGAACCAGTCCCTCGATGCCTTCCGGCGGAGTGACGCGGATTTTGCCGTGGAGATGCCGGGAAATGGCGTCGAGCAGAGTCACGCGTTTGATCGGCTTCGTAAGATGCTCGTTGCAACCGGCCTCCAGGCTGATGCCAACGCCTTCCCCGGCGGCATGAGCCGTGAGTGCGAGAATGGGCGTCGGGCGTGCCCCCGTCGCCGCTTCCCAGTGACGAATCGCGCGCGTGGCCTCGAGCCCGTCCATCACCGGCATTTGCAGATCCATGAGCACCAGATCGGGCCGGGAGGCTATTACCTTCTCCACCGCGATTTTGCCATTCTCGGCAACATCCAGCTCAAAGCCGGAGTTCTTCAGATACGCTCTGATCAATACGATGTTATATTCAGAATCTTCGGCAATTAAGATGCGGTGGCTAGGATGTTGTTCAGCGGGACCTGCTGTCAGCTTCACGATCGAGCCCGAATCGTCCCCAGCCAGCGTCGTCCCCTTTTCGCGAACCTCAAACGGCGCTGCAAGAAAGAAGGTGCTTCCCACTCCCCAATTCACTGCTGCACCCAACCGTCCCCCCATCAACTCCACCAAGCCTTTGCTGATCGCTAACCCCAATCCCGTTCCGCCATACTTGCGCGTGGTGGAGGAGTCAGCTTGCGTGAAACGCTCAAAAATCATTTCGATTTTATCGGCGGCGATTCCGATGCCGGTATCGATAACGTTGAAGCGCAGCCAATTCATCGCGCCATCCCCGCCGGTCCGCCCCGGTTCTCTCTCGACGCGCAAAGTCACGGAACCTTGCGTGGTGAATTTCAAAGCGTTGCCGATCAAATTGACGAGAATTTGCCGCAAGCGATTGGGATCGCCAACCACGTTCGCGGGGACGTCGGGCTGAATCTCCAGGGTAAGCCGCAAACCCTGGTCATTGGCCCGCGAAACCATCATCTCGATCACTCTCTCCAGAAGTGCGCTTAGATCGAAGACGATCGCTTCCAATTCGACGTGCCCGGATTCCACCTTAGACAGGTCGAGAATATCGTTGATCAGATTCAGAAGATTCGCGCCGGCTTTTTGAAAGACGCGAACGTAATCCCGCTGTTCCTCGCGTAGCGGACTCTCGAAAAGCAGGTCGGCCATCCCCAGAATAGCGTTCATCGGTGTGCGCATTTCGTGACTCATGGTAGTTAGGAATTCGCTCTTTGCGCGATTCGCCGATTCGGCGGACGCCTTGGCGCGCTGCAGATCGGCCTCCACGCGCTGGCGTATGATTACTTGCCCGAGCTGCGAGCCGATGTGCCCCAGCATGTTCAACAGTTCCTCATCGGGCGCCACTGTATACAGCGAGAAGAACTCCAGAATCCCAATGATCTCCTCATCGACCACAATCGGGAAACCAAAGCCCGAGCGCAGCCCCGCATCGAGCCCGATACGCGTACGCTCCGATAAAGGGGTTTCGTGCGCTAAATGGAGAATCCATTGAGGCTTGCCGGAAGCCAGAACAGCACCGGGCAGTCCGCTTCCTGCGGCCGCATCGGTATTGTCGGTGGCTTGTCGGAATGCCGCAAAACGTGCGGCGTCCTGGAAGTGCCAAATTGCCGTAGAAGCAATCTGCCCGTCCGCCCGCAGGTACACATGGCACACCGGCCACCCGATGTAGCTGCAGATCAGGTCGAGACAAGTCTTAGCGGTGTGTTCTATGCTCGAAGACCGGTTCGCCGCTATGGTTACCGCTTGCAGCAGTTGTACCAGCGATGTTTCCTTGCGGCGCGCCTCTTCAGCAAGCAGTCGCTCTGTGACATCGCGCACGAAGGCGTTGAAGGTCACCGTTCCGGCGGTACGCACCGGCCAGACGGTGGCTTCCACCGGAAACTCGTGGCCATCGCGATGCAAAGCGACGAGGTCGATGGGCCGGTTTAACAGAGATCCCTCGCTGGAGGTCAGGAACTGTTCTACGCCATTCGCGTGGGCCGCGCGGTAGGCGGGGGCCACTACCGTATCGCACAGAGTGCGTCCTACCGCTTGCGCGGCGGTCCACCCGAAAGTCAACTCGGCTTGGGGATTCCAGGCGGTGATGGTGCCATCCGGGTCCATGCCTATAAATGCTTCGTTCGCCGTCTCGAGAATCATGCGGTTGCGCTCGTTTTGCTCGCGCAGCATCTGCTCGCTATTTTTTAGGGCGGTTATATCCCTGGAAATTCCCGCGATCCCCGCAACCTGCCCGCTGCGGTCGAACATCGGGACTTTGGTGGTCGACATCCAACACACCCCGTCCTGCGGCTTCTTGAAGCGCTCGATTTGATCTACCTGGGCACGCCCGGAGCGCAGAATTTCTTGTTCCTCGGCTCGCCAGCGCAGGGAATCGGCAGGTTCGAAATAGTCCGCATCGCTCTTCCCCACGCACTCAGCGGCGTCCTCGACTTCAAAGGACCGCGCCTGCGCACGATTCACGCGGGTGAACCGTGAATCGCAGTCCTTAAAGAAAATCAAGTCGGGACTGTTCTCCATGAGTGCGCGCAGCAACCCTCGTCCCTGTTCTACCTCCTGAACCAGTTTGAAATGAACCGCCGCCGCGCCCACTTGGGCCTTGAGCTTCTGGGGATCCCACGGCTTGGCTATATAGGAAAAAATCTGCCCGCTATTCACCGCCTCAGTAAGCGCAGTGATGTCGGCGTATCCGGACATCATGACGCGCATGGCGTTCGATACTTCTCGCGCCCGCCGCAAAAACTCATGCCCGCTGGTCCCAGGCATGCGTTCATCGCACAGGATCACCGCTATATTCCGTCCCCTCGCCTCTCGCAGAGCCGTTTCGGCGTCAGTGGTTGTGAATACCTCGTAATCGTCTTCGAAGAGGCGTTCCAAAGACTTAAGGATGAGAATTTCATCGTCCAGAATTAATAGCTTCTCCATCATGTTTGTCTCTGCGATTCCGGGTCGCGCGGGATCTTCACGATAAACTCTGTGCCGGCGCCTTCTTGGCTTTGAACCTCGATCGAGCCACCGTGGTCTTGCACGATGCCGTAGGAAATCGCCAACCCCAGCCCGGTGCCCTGTCCTATGGGTTTGGTTGTGAAGAACGGGTCGAAGATCTTGCTGCGGATGGCCTCCGGTATGCCGCCCCCGCTGTCGCGCACCGAGATCACGAAGAACTCCTCGCTCTGGCCGGTGGTGATCGCGATCGTTCCCTCCCCGGCGATCGCGTCGACGGCGTTGGCAATCAGGTTCATCAGGACCTGGTTCAACCGCCCTGCGTAGCAATACAACATCCGTTCCGCGCCGTAATGTTTTTCAACCTCAATGCGGCTGTTCATGCGGTGCTTCAGCAGGAGGAGGACCGAGTCGATGGTATCCACCACATCTATCGTCTTGAACTCACCTTCATCCAGCCGTGAAAAAGTCCGCAGATCGAGTACCAGTTCTTTTACACGGTTCAGACCTTCCCGCATCTCTTCGAGGCAAGTTTGCGTCTCTCGTAATTTCTGAAGAGAAGTCGCAGTGAGGTTAGGCTCTATTTCCCGGACTAGGCTCGCGACCCGGAGTTCGACTACAAACAGATTGTTCACCACGAAAGCCAGCGGATTGTTGATCTCGTGGGCGATTCCCGCCACCAGTTGCCCCAGAGAAGCCATCTTTTCGTTCTGAATTAACTGGGCCTGTGTTTTCTTCAATTTCTGATCGTCTTCCTGCAGGCCGGGGGATGCTGCTCGACACGATCAAAGAAGCGGTCCAGACCGCCAATCGGAATCGCCATGGGCACCATTTCCCGCACCGCTTCCAACGGAAAATCGCAGTCTAAACCGCTCAAGTGAAAAATTAGGGAATTTCGCGCGTGTTCCTGCGGAGTGCCCATCGCTTATACAGATCGGCCCCGGTTTCCAAATGTGCTAAGTAAATCGGTACGCTCCCGGCAGTTGCACTGTACTACAAGGGACTAGTGGGTCTAGCGTAGGGCACTCCAAACGGCAGACGCTCCCATGAATTACACTGTGGACATGCGCAAATCCAAGTTCTTGCTTTCGCTCCTCGCTTGCCTTGTCGCAGTGTTTCTGGCTGCGCCGATCCAGGCACAGACCAAGACGGACACAACCAAAAAAGCGGCGAAATCGACTCCCGCGCCTGCCGCCGCCACGGCCGGAGCCCTGGTGGACCTGAACAGCGCGTCCCTCGCGGATCTCAAGGCCTTGCCCGGCATCGGCGACGTGTATTCGAAGAAAATCGTCGACGGTCGCCCCTACCAGCGCAAGGATCAACTGGTTTCGAAAAACATTGTTCCCCAGGCCACCTACGACAAGATCAAAGATATGGTGATTGCCAAGCAGTCCGCCGCCAAGAAGTGACCGCAACTGCATTACTTTGCTACCGTCAAAGGAATGCTGAAGCCCACTATTTTCCGCGAATACGACATTCGCGGCATTGCTGAAACGGAACTCTTGAGTGCCGACGTGGCCGACCTTGGCCGTGGTCTGGGCACATACTTGCTGCGGCACAGCGGTCCACGTATCAGCGTGGGCCGGGATTGCCGGCTTAGTTCGCCGCGCCTGCACGACGCCTTGCTGGAGGGTCTGCGATCGACCGGCTGCGAGGTTACCGATATCGGCGTGGTCCCGACCCCGCTCCTGTATTTCTCCGCCGTGCATCTCGAAACCGACGGCGCCGTCATGATCACCGGCAGCCACAATCCCAGCGAATTTAACGGCTTCAAAACCGTGTGCGGCTCGGGCTCGCTGCATGGCGATGCCATCCAGGACGTTCGCCGCCTGATCGACGCCCGCGATTTCTCGACCGGCCATGGCACGCAGCATTCGATGGATGTCATTCCTGCCTATCTGGACGAACTCTCGCCGCAATTCCAGTTCACCCGCCGGATCAAGGTGGTCCTGGACGCCGGCAACGGCACGGCCGGCCCGGTGATCCATCAGCTCTTGAAGCGCCTGAATGTGGAAGTCGTCGAGCTGTTCTTCGAGATGGACGGCCGCTTCCCCAACCATCATCCCGATCCCACCGTTCCTGCCAATCTCAAGGACTTGCAGGATGCGGTTCACGCCCACCAAGCCGATCTCGGCATTGCCTTCGACGGCGACTCAGACCGCATCGGCGCTGTCGATGAGAACGGCGAAGTGATCTACGGCGACCTCCTCCTGCTGATTTACGGCCGCGAGATTCTGACCCGCAAGCCGGGCGCCACCATCATCGGCGAAGTGAAATGCTCCCAACTCCTCTACGACGAACTGAAGCGCTTGGGCGGCAATCCGATCATGTATAAGACCGGACATTCCCTGATCAAAGCCAAGATGAAACAGGAGCACGCCGAACTCGCGGGCGAGATGTCCGGCCACATGTTCTTCGCGGACCGTTACTTAGGCTACGACGACGCGCTCTACGCCGCCTGCCGCCTGATCGAGATCGTAGCGAAATCCGGCAAGCCGTTATCGGCGCAGCTCGCAGGATTGCCGAAGCTGATGTCTACTCCTGAAATCCGCGTCGAGTGCCCGGACGAAACCAAATTCGCGGTAGTGGCCCGCGTCGCCGAACAGTTTCGCGCGACCCACAACGTCATCGATGTGGACGGCGTCCGCGTTCTATTTGGCGAAGGCTGGGGATTGCTGCGCGCCTCCAACACCCAGCCCGTTCTGGTGATGCGCTTTGAAGCCGCGAGCGAAGCGTTACTGGCGCGCTATCAAGCTGAAGTCGAGGCCGTGCTGGCCGAAGCCAAACAGGCTACCGCTTAGCCCGGCTGAGCGCCCACCACACCAGCGTTCCCGCGAGTGGGAACAAGCTGGCGGCAAAGAACGCCGCGCTGTACATATGCAGGTCGAACAGGCGCCCCATCCCTGGCATGATCACGGCCACCAGCGCCGACCAGCTTCCGGCGCCTAAGCCGGCGATCACTCCCGCATGTTGCGTTGAATAGTAACTGTTGGCGTATGCCAGGCTGCCAATAATAAATCCCGCCGCCAGAAACATTGTGAAAAAGAACAGCGCCATGGTGGCGCCAAAAGAATGCAACATAGGTATCAGCGCTAGAGAAAAACTCAAGACCGTGAGCAGCGAAAAGGTCCGCCGCAACGCGCGCACGTCGGCGCCCGATTTCATGAAGCGGTCCGTGGCCCAGCCCCAGAAGAAATAACCAACTTCCCAGCCGAGCGGCGGAATCCACAATACCGCTCCAATCTGCGCCTGCGATTTGTGCAACACGGCGCTCAGATAGAGGGACGACTCATACAGTACGAAGCCCAGCGGCACCGCGCCCAAACCGTAAGCCGCGATGAATGCCCACACGTGCGGCTGGTTCCAACGGAGAACATCTCCCGCTTCTCCGGATCTCTCCAACTGACGATCCGATAAATCCTGGCGCCGCGACAGCACCGTCCAATGCAGCAGCCACAGCGCTCCGATCGCGCCCGTAAACCAGAAAGCCCCACGCCATCCCCAAGCCAAGGCAATCGGCGTGACCACCAGCGGCGTGATGATCGCGCCCAGCGACCCGCCGCTGTATGAAATCGCGATCCCGCGCGAGCGGTTCTCGACCGGCAGCGTCTGCATCGCCGTACGCATGGAGCCCGGAAAGGTCGCGCCTTCGCCGAACCCCAAAATCGCGCGCGCCGCGGCGAAACCACGGAATCCAATCGCAAATGCATGGCTCACCGAAGCCAGCGACCAAATCCCCACCGCGAACATCATGCCGCGGCGCACGCCAATGCGATCCAGAATCACACCCCACACCGGATTGCCCAACATATAGGCAATCGAAAAGGCCGAAATGACGAATCCGTATTGCTCCGCGCTAAGCCCGGTATCGTGCAGAATCGTGGGCGCCAGCAGCGCCAAGGTGTTGCGGTCGATGTAGCTGATCACCGAGACCAGCATCATGGAAACCACCGGCAGCCAACGCATCAGTTTTTCCGGAACACCAAAACCGCGTTCAATCCGCCGAACGCGAAGGAGTTCGAAAGCGCCCACTCGATGCTGCCCGGCCGCGCCATGTTCGGGACTACATCCAGCACGCAAGCCGGATCGGCTTCCGTGAAGTTCGCCGTCGGCGGGATCACACCCTGATCAAGAGCCATGAGCGTAGCCGCTGCCTCCAGCGCCCCCGCCGCCCCCAACGCGTGCCCATGCATGGACTTCGTCGAACTCACCGCCACTTTGTCCGCATGTGCGCCGAAAACGTCGCGAATCGCCTCCGCTTCCGTAACATCGTTCGCCTGTGTGCCGGTCCCGTGAGCGTTGATGTAACCAACCGCGCTAGGCTCGACCCCGGCGTCCTGCAGCGCGCTCTTCATCGCACGCGCCGCTCCGTCGGCCAGCGGCTGCGTCAAATGGTAAGCGTCGGAAGACATGCCAAAACCCGCAATCTCCCCCCATATTTTCGCCCCGCGCGCCTGTGCCACCTCCATCGGTTCGAGCACCAGCATGGCCGCGCCCTCCCCCAGGATCAACCCCTTGCGATCGCGTGAAAACGGACGGCAAGTGTCCGGCGCGATAATGCGCATCGCCTCCCAGGCCTTCAAGAATCCCATCGAGAACGGCGCTTCCGATCCACCCGCGATGGCTGCGTCCACCACTCCGTTACGCACCATCCAATACGCCTGACCGATGGCATGTGTAGCCGAAGCGCACGCCGTTGACACCGTGTAGCACGGTCCGCCGATACCATATTCGCGCGCAATGCAGCTAGTCCCCGCATTAGCCATGGTGCGCGGAATCGTCAATGGATGAATCCGCGAAGCACCCTTGGCGTAGAGACTGTAGAACTCGCGATCCTCGCTAGTCTGTCCGCCAGTGGATGTGCCAGTAACCACGGCCATCCGTGAACCGAGTTCCGGAGTAACAACGAAACCGGACTCCGCCACCGCCTCCCGCGCCGCGATCAAGCCAAACTGCGCGAAGCGGTCGAGCAGATCCGCTTCCTTCTCGTCCATGTAGTCGGACGCTCGATAATCCACGACTTCGGCCGCATTCGGAAACCGCAGCGATCCTTCCGGCACCAACGTCATCGGCCGGATGGCGCTGCGCCCCTCCTGCAACGATTCCCAAAACGCCGCGCGCGTCGTTCCCGGAGCCGCAATGACACCGATGCCTGTCACTGCGACACGGCGCGTCATCCGAGAGGAGCAGCTTCTTTCGCGGCGACCAGCTTCTCAATCCCCTCAACCATCTCGCGCACGGATTTGATGGCCGCCGCCTGCTCGTCGGGAATCGTAATGTCGAATTCGCTTTCGACCGCGAACAGAATATTCATGCCGTCCAGCGAATCGATTTTCAACTCCGCGAAAGTCTTGTCGATGGTAATCGATTCCGCCGGCAGATGTTGCGTCTTGGCGATCACTTCAATCACGCTCGCAGTCAACTGGTCGGACATAGAATCTGGCTGACGGTTTCAAACCGCAGCCCGCGCTCCTTCAGAACCGGAATAATGGCGTCCACTGCTTCGAGCGTAGCCCCGATGTCAGGACAGGCGGCGGTTCCCCGCCCATCGTGCAGGCAGAAGATGTGGCCGTGGCGTGCGCGACCCAGGCACAACCGGGTGATGCGTGATGCCGGCCACTTCCAGTCGTTGCCAATCGTGCCCCACATCACTCCCAGCAAGCCCAGCCGCTGTTGCGCGCTCTTCAATCCGAACCATCGTACTCCATAAGGAGCGCGGAACAGGCGCGGCGTCACGCCCGTGTGGCGGAGAATCTTCTCCTGCGCTGTCGCCAATTCTCTATAGATAAAGTCGCCCGAGCAAAAATCGAAGCGTGGGTGCGTATCGCTGTGGTTGCCGATTTCATGACCCGCGCCGGCGACGCTCTGCGCGACCCCTGGCAAGCGTTCGACGTTTCGCCCGCACATGAAAAAAGTCGCCGGGACCCGGTGACGTTCCAGAATCCGCAGCAGCGCGGGCGTCGATTCACTAGGTCCGTCGTCGAAAGTGAGCGCTATCGCCGCGCGCGAGCGATCACCGTAATACACCGAAGGTCCGAAAACGGCCGAGGAGCGGCCGCGCACGGCATAGGCCAGGAAGCCCCCTGCCGCGAGCACACCGATCGATCCTCCCAAGACCGCCTCACTCGCCATGCAAACATCATACCGCCCGCCGTTACGAGCGATTTCGAGATGCCACCTGATCGGCCATCGCCAGGCTCTTCACATCGCCAGACTCATGCAAACCGTCGATCACCCCTTGCCGGTCCGCGGCAACACGATTTTGACTGACCTTCCACTTTCCTTCCAGGCGCGCGATGGGGATCTCGATCCCAACGATCCCCTTCAGTTGGCTGCGAATGAAGTCCTCAGGAGCATCATCAACGCTCCAGCGCTGGGCAAACGGAGCTTCGTGCAGTTCCGTCAGCGCGCGAACATTGCGCAGCAGGAGTTCCGGATCTTCGTATGTCCTAAGCGTCCCATGCGCGTGGACTACAACATAGTTGTAAGTCGGCACCACTTTCCCCGCTTCCTGCCTGCTGGGATACCAGGAGGGCGTGATGTACGCGCTCGGCCCCTGAAAGATGGCCAGCGCGGAAACGTGTGGCAGCGAATCCCGCCATTGCGGATTCATTCGCGAAACGTGCCCGCGTAGCGTGCCCAACGGTCCGGCCTCGGCATCGAGAATCAACGGGATGTGGTTCGCGATCAATCCCTCAGGCCCCATCGTGATCACCGCTGCCAGCGAATGCTCGCGGATCAACGAATGCAACACGTCCGTCCGCTCTTCTTGAAAGTGGGGAGGATTGTACATGCCTGTCTCGATGTTTTATCGCGGTACGAACTTGAAGTCGGACAGCCCGATCTCGTCGCTTCCCTGGATCATGAAGGCGAATTTGCCCTCATTGAACTTGCGCCCAGGTTCTTTCCAGGTATCCAAAACCAGCCAGTTTTCCCCGTTTTGGATGCGATGGACCAATTGTCCCGGGGACACGTCCACTTGCACGGTATAGGACATCTCTTTGTCGTTCAGGCCGTGTTCGAACTTGCCGCGGTCATAAGTCTTCCCGCCCTCGATCACCTTGGAGGAAAGGGTCTTGCGATCGAGTTCGAAGAGATCGTAGTTCTTGCCATCCATATACTGCACCGCCCAGCGAATGCGCCCTCCGCGGAACAAGCTGCCACCGCGCAGCAGACGCACCGTGAATGTGAAAGTCCCGCTGGTGGGTAATTTATATGGAATCACCCCGCCGCCCTTATGGCTCCACACATCGCCCTGCTTGCTCCACGCATTGGGATCTTCAAAGTCGCCCATGCCGAAATTCT
>Ga0207687_10002970_pt1 | contig 11493 bp, 7 predicted proteins | sample KBSM54metaG_FD_184399 | JGI IMG/M metagenome (GOLD analysis project Ga0207687, IMG submission 184399) | Miscanthus rhizosphere microbial communities from Kellogg Biological Station, Michigan, USA - KBS M5-4 metaG (SPAdes) (version 2) | ecosystem: Host-associated > Plants > Roots > Rhizosphere >... | reverse complement strand
TTACCGGCGCCGTTCACGCTCCGGCATCAAATGGCCCCTGCGCGTTCCTCCGCGACCCGAGCTTCTTCGAGTCCTTCCTCGTCGGGACCGTATTCGAATCCCACGCTCGCCTTCGGGTGAACTATAGGGGAGAGGTCTGCGGAATCCGCTATCCGTTTCGAGAAGAGCCTGGTTGCGGGATTCGATGATTTGAGCCGGGACCGAGTACACTACCCGACCGGGTGAGCAGGTTGCCTTCGGGCTGCGCGCCCCAACACGCCAACGCCAATGCCAGTACGAAATCGTCATGCGTCGCGGACTCGGCGCCGAAGCTTTCTTTGCCGGTTCGCCGATTGATTTGCACCCTAAACCCCAGAAGCTCCTTGATCAATTTCTCAGCGTATGGGATACCGCTCGCGATCTCTAAGCGGCCGGACTGGAAATCTGTTACGAGCCTTACAACCAGCTCGCGCTTTGGAACCCAGCTCCGTTTGCCAGTCGTAGAGATGGCGCGGCCGCTGGTAATGGTGATTCCGATAGGATTGAGCCCACGCGACTCCAGGTCATCGAGTACACATAAACCGACGCCGGTGGCGTCCACAACCAAAGTGGCCGGGCCGTGGAACGACGTCATTCGGTGAAGCTGCTGAATCCTGTCGGCCACCGCCTTATAGGACGTATTCAGCTTTAACTGCTCCTGGTGACGGAGATAAAGGTAGTCGCCGTTTCGTTCGACGATGGCGACGGCCGTATAGTCTCGTTTCTGTCCCAAGTCCACGCCAATGAAGTAGTCACTAGATGTACTCATAGCTAAATCCCGGGCCTTGTTGCAGCGTCCAACATGCCAGCGCCACGGCAAGGACTAAGTCATCGGATGGATGCTCCCGCCACGAATGCTCTAGCGGCATCGGGTTGGTCGGGCGATCTTGGTACTGAATCAACTCTTCCGCCAAGCGGTTCGTCTCCGGTAAGTCCTTGGCGAACTTCAGCTGTTTCAGTTCCAGCCCGGCTTGCATCAGGCTGATCAACTCTGGTTTGGGAACGCGATAGTAGCCGTCGGAATAGCTTTCACTATGGGATCCCACAATGATGACCCGCCGCGCCTCGGACCTGTTCACCATTTTTAAGATCATATCCACCACTGGCTTGTGGGCGACGGTTTGGTCGATGACCAACAGTACTGTCAGGTCAACATCAAGATCTCTCCCCCCGAAGGGGTTCTTTTCCTTGGATTCGGTCCGCTCGATGAAGTCAAGAAGACCTAAGAGCCCGCGAGCAGTCGCCGTGTGATCTGGAGCTGGAGGAAAGCGCTTGAGGTAACGGAGATGGAAATCGGGTTGACCCGCTGGAGGAGCGGTGGGCGAGCCCGGTCTGTCGACGAGCTCCACGACGGCAATCGCTGATCCATCTGATGACTGCCCGAGCTCCACGCCCACCGCGAACGTCTTTCTGGTTTTCGGTCTGATTGTCATTTTTCACCTAAAAATTGAACGGCTTAACATCCGCGCTGATCGCGTCCATGACTAGCTGGTGGCTAAAGACATGATCAGCGGCATCCATGAACTCGCACAGATACTCTTGCCGATACCACCAATCGCCTTGACTTGCGCGCTCTTCATCGAGGAAGGATTGTGGGATGCGTGGACAATCCGTCGCCTTCACAGAAATCCGTTCCCAGACGGCACCCCCCGAATTCCACTCTTCCCAGAAGTGTCCCCGCCTTCCGTGGGGTGTGCTCATCAGAATCAGCCGGCCCCCACTCACCGCGAGCATTGGTCGCATGGACTTATACAGGAGATCGTCGACGCGGCTGGCCTCGTCCTCAATGATGAGCGTCGCCCCGCTGAATCCGCGCACGGTCGCTTCCTTGCTGGGCAGGGTTACAATTCGGGATCCGTTCTCGAGATGGAGCGTCAGCCGATTGTCTTCCAAACGCTCAGGTTTTAAGGGGAGACGCTCCATGAATCCTGATACCTTCCGGAAAAGTTCCGATGACTGACGCAGTGATGGGCTGACCAGCAAGATCAGACTGTTTGGACGAAATACCGCCTCGTGAACAGCCAGGATCGACGTCGTTGTACTCTTTCCCCACTGCCGTGAGCAGTTGAGCAACAGTCTCTTACCCGTCCAGCGAAGGACTTGCGTCTGGGACGGATCTGGGTTGAATCCCAGGGCGTCGCCGGCGAACAGCACCGGGTCCAGCGCCATAGCAAGATCACGCGCCAGCATTTGTAAGCGCCTCCGCCACTGCCATCTTTGCGGCTGGATGGCCTTCCAGCGCCTTCAGAATTGCCGCCCGGACCGTCGCCCACTCCGGCGTCAACAGGACGTTTACGGTCGAACGCTCATTCAATTCGCTCAGGAGACGGCCTTCGAGTTCAAGCTGTTTCTCGGCGCGGGCGATCGCTCTGAGGGCTAGAGCGTTGTCCTTGCTATCCGTGCGTGCCTCGCGAAGAATGTCAGCCGTCGCGCGGTTCAGAACCGTTAAGCGATCGAGGAGATTGGATCCTTCAACTGCGTCGGCGACCGCCGCTGCATTCGCCAGCGTCACTGGTAGGTGTGCTGTCTTGTGGCGCTGGAGCGCGCTCGGCGTTACTCGATACCGTGCCGCAATCGTCCGCATAGATTCTCTGGAAACAAGCGCCAGGTTAATTTCTTCATGCTGCTGGTTGGCGCAGATAGTGCAAGTTCGTGACATAATCTTTCCTTGTTCGTGGTACCTGTTTCGTTACATCGCAACTGCGCGCGATACGATGCCACGCTGTCTAGAGTGCATGAACGGTCCATACATACCTCATCGGCACACGACTCGAAAGCTTATTATTTCAAAGGATTCTTGGTGGCACGAACCGCCACTTCAAGCGGATGTCCGCAGCCAAATGCCGTGGTTTCGCCCTCTTCACAACTGCGGCATCGTTTGAATAATTCCCCATGGGCTCGGGAATAATGCCTCTGGAACAGCTTTTTAAGGTCGCGCGTGATTCAGCTAATTGAGCGGACTGCTTCCCAGCGACAGCAGGCAAAGTGGAGCCGTCCGTCAGTTTGAACAGGGTTGCGGTCACGCACTATTCAGCTACCACAGTGCACTCCATCTAACACCATGCCCAGGACGGCACACGGTATCTAATACAGTCCGCAGCATTAATACAGTCCAGCAGCAAATACAGTCCACAGCATCCCCATCGAGCCAACCGTGGCGGCCGAGCGGGATCGCGGCTCAGAGACCCGAGGCACCGTAGGCTCTGCGAAAAGAACCGCGCGCTTGGGTAATGTTACTGAATTGGCGGCCCCGGATTGGACAGGCATTGCGCCCCGAACTGCCCTGTTTTGCTCGCCCTGGCGGTCGATAGGAGCCGGAAATTCGTCGGACTGGCCCGGCTGCTGCTGGCGCTCGCACTGGATTTGCCTCCCTCCAGGCCGTACTGTGGTACTTTTTCGACCAACTAGTAGTGGAACGCGTCGGCGTCGGGATAGAATGGAGGTAGGAGCTGCGGATGATTTTTCGGGCTCCCTCTGTCTCGTCGAAACCATGGCCCTCGCAGTCCTTAGGCAGATCCGGCAAGCGCTAGTGAATTTAAACCCCGCGCAGGTGCGCGCGGAAGCCGACCGTCATGTCCGGGTCGGTCTGATCGCTGCCTCCCAGGAATCGCTAGGCCGCATGGAGCGGTTTTTCGCTCCGCCATCCCTGTCGCCGGAACGCCGCGCCGAAGCTTTGCGGATGCTGATTCGGGGTGGCGGACCTTCCTGCGATGTTCAGATTGTCGAGTCGTCGCTGCTGGTGCCCAATCGGGCGTACTCTTTCGATTTTGATGCTCCTTCGGATTGCGTCCGGCGCATCGTGCGCAAGCGCGAAGAACTAATGCTGCCGATGGCGCGCCATCTGGAACCCTTTCGCAAGGAAGTAGCCCAACATGTCATCCGGGCCGTGGCGAAAGAGAATGCTCTCTTCTGCCTGGTGACCGCGCTCCCGGACGTGGTGCCCAGCCTGCTATCGCTCCCTTGGGCGGTGGGCGAATACGGATCCGACGCGGCATTCCTCACCATGAACCAGATCCGCATGAACTTTCTGCTGGCGGCCGCCAGCGATCGTGCGGTAGGATATCGCGAGCAAAGGTCGGAGATCGCTTCGCTTGCCATGGGCGCATTCGGATGGAGAGCGCTGGCTCGCGAGCTGGTCGCCAAAATTCCCTTCGGCGGCGGCTTGATTCCCAAAGCCGCCATTGCCTGGGCGGGAACGTTCGTCGCCGGCCAGTCGCTTGAACGCCTGTATCGGTTGGGCTACGGCTTCACACGCTCCGAACGCCGCACAGCCTATGAAGACGCCTTCGAAAACGGCAAACAAATCGCCGGCATGCTGCTCGAAGGTCTGACCCGCCAGCGTAAAGCTGTCTAGCGATCATGCAGATCACCGACGCTTCCGGCTATGCCGGTCAAGCTGACCAGGTTTTTACTCCTCGCAGCGAAGAAGAAGTCGCGGAGATCCTCGCCCGAGCCTCTTCCCAAGGAGTTCCTGTCACCGTCATGGGAGCGCTCACCGGATTGGCCGGCGGCGCGGTGCCCAAAAGCGGATGGGCCATCTCCATGGGGCAGTTCCGAACGCTGGATGTGCACCCAGGCAACGCCCGCGTAGGAACGGGAGTCTTACTGCGCGACGTTCAAGCAGCCGCCGCGGCATCCGGCCAGTTCTACGCGCCCGATCCTACTGAGAACACTTCTTCCATCGGCGGCAACATTGGCGCAAACGCCAGCGGATCGCGCAGTTTCCGCTATGGGGCGACGCGCAAGCATGTGCAGGCGCTGCGGGTGGTGCACATGGACGGGCGCATCGTCGAATACCGCCGCGGCGAAAAGACTGATTTCGAGGTCCCGCACATCGCGCTCCCGCGTACGCGCAAACATTCGGCGGGTTATCGCCTGGAACCCGGCATGGACGCCGTCGATCTGTTCATCGGAAGCGAGGGCACTCTCGGCGTTGTTACTGAAGCCGAGCTGCAACTGTTGCCCGCGCCCGGCGAAATTCTGGGCGGAGTCGTATTCTTTCCCACGGAGGAAGCGGCACTGGACGCAGTGGATCGCTGGCGGCCCACACCCGGTCTTCGCATGCTCGAGTTTCTGGATTCCCGGTCCATCAAGCTGATGGAGCTTCCCTACGGAGCGGCAATTCTTTTGGAGCATGACGGTGACGCAGAGTTGGACATGACCGGAGCTCTCGAAGACGAGTCTTGGTTCGGATCATCAGCCGCCGATCGTGAGAGATTCCGGCAATTCCGGCATCGTCTGCCGGAGCGCATTCACGAACGCCTACGCCGCGGCGGATTTGTCGTCCTAGCCACGGACTACGCCGTTCCGTTGGAACGCAACCGAGACATCCTCGGAATCTATCGCAAGGTGCTCAGTGAGAACTTCGGTGACAAGTTCGTGATGTTCGGCCACATTGGCGATGCTCATGTTCACACGGAGGTTCTCCCGGAAACCGATCAGGAATGGAAACGCGCCACCGAGATCGCCGTCGATCTGGCCAAGGAAGTGGTCGCCATGGGCGGGACTGTGGGCGCGGAGCACGGATTGGGTAAGCGCAAGGCGCATCTTCTGCCCATTCAGTATGCTCAACAAGATATCGACGCGATGCGGTCCGTAAAACGCCGCTTCGACCCCCAGGGATTGCTCGGGCAAGGGAACCTATTTGTAGAGCAGGTCTCCCGACCTGCGGGGGACTTGTAGTCCGCCCGCTAAGCAGGACTAAAAGTTCTCCATATGGGTGATCCGCGAGTAGCCTCAGTACGCCTCAACATAGACTTCCGACGAGTGCGATTACCCTGAGTTGCTCGGGTTTCCCTTAGTTCGGTTACACTTTCGGTTACACCGAATCGAAAGAGCGAGGGCAACGTAAGCGCGAATGGATGCCTCGAGGCCTCGCCGGAGAGGGCCGCCGCGAGCCGCAACCGCGCCCGGGCTAGTGCGATTCTTGCTGTTTTCCTATAGATGCTCAGTCTCAGTGGATGATCAGAGCCTTGAGGCGAGATGGTCACCGCGGCCGTAACGGCATGGACCCCCGTTCCACTCGGCTAACCGAATCTCGCCTCAGCGTATTCGAAGCGATTCTGGCGCTTAGTCTTCTGCGCGCGATCGTTTGTGATATGAATCGGGACGCGTGCGTGTAACAAACGCACATTGAGTACGAAGCCAAAGCGCCGGACGATCATGCCTCACAGACGCTCGATTTATAAATGTGTGCCAATCCACACCTTCAAATCGAACCGTGGGCGACTTCCCAGAGATTTCTCACGAAGATGCGAAATCCGAGGATTTCAAAAAGACAATCTTCCCGTAACCACGATCGCGCGACCGGATGGGCCTGCCCACAAACCATACGGGCCGCTCGGGTTAGGAGTTGTGAACGTAATCAGACCAACGCCGCTGCCCGACAGATTGCTGTTCGGATCGGCGAAATTCGCGTGATTCAACAAGTTGAAGGCGCTCGCGCCCAACGTAAACTGCATGCGTTCGCCCAACGGAACGGTCTTGTAGACTGAGGAATCCAAGTTAACGTAGCCCGGAGCTCGGAAGAAATTCCGCGGGCGGTTCCCAAAATCGGTTTGCGCCGCTATACTTGCGAATTGGCTCGCGGTAAAGCAAGGCAGGTCGACTGCCGAGGAACCGCAGGCTGTCCGGATATCGGAATCTACTACATCGCCCAATACTGTTCCTCCGAACGAAGTGAGTTGCGACGCAATTCGACCATTGGAAGCGCTGAATGGAGTGCCAGTATGCGCGCTGATTTTGCCCGCAACCGACCAGCCCGCTAAAATATTGCGGATCCATTGGTTCTTGAATTGGAAGGGAAAGTCCCATGTAAAGTCCCCTGACAGATGGTGGCGAACGTCATAGTCGGCATTGCCATAATTCAGCGCTCGAATGTCTTTGGGATTGATCTGCCCGGCGAGCGAATCGTAACTGAAGTTGGTCAAGCCTCCGTTGGACAACGTGTCCAGGGCGTGACCCCAGGTATAGCTGATCTGGCTCTGGAACCCGCGGCCAAGCGCTCGCCGAAACATGATCGTCAAACCGTCGTAATTCGAATACCCGTTGTTAGTAAGCTGCGAAACAACTTGGAAGCGTGCGTCCGGTGCCGTCGCCGGAAGGCCTGCGAAACCTTTCGGGTAGAGCGCAGGATTGGCACTCGCATTCACTCCAGGATTAACTAAGAATAGATCGTGGCCGTGGTTTCCGGCGTAACGCGCGGTAAGGACATTCCTGGCGCCGACTTGCTGCTGAATCTCCAGGCTCCACTCCAGAACCTTAGGGGTTCGCACCGTCGAAGGTAGTGAATAATAGCTCGGAGCAGCGAATGCGGCGGGAGCGACGGCCTGTTGCAGCTGCGCCAGCGTAGCGCCCTTCGCAAACTGGCTCTGGAAAGCATTTGCCGAAGCACTGGCGATTGCCGGCGCTGAGTCTGAGCCACTAGTATCCACGCGGCCGGTTCGAATCTGTGCAAAGAATACGTTAGGAGCGTTGCCAGCCATTTTTCCCGCAAAGCTCATCGGGTAGAGGTCGGAGAACTCGCCGATCCCGCCGCGAATCACCGTGCTTCTTGACCATCCGGGACTATAAACTGCGCTGACGCGAGGCTGCGGCACAACCGGCTCGCTATTGTAAAATGCGTGTTCCAGACCCGTCTGGATAGACTGGTCGTATGGAATCGATACACCTTTGTTCAACTCAGGGAACGGGCTGGTGAGTCTGACAAAGCAGCGGTCGACGCAAAATGGATTCCCGTTGCGGTCCAGACGCAAAGTCGCGGTTATTTTAAGGTGCTTGTTTACCGCCCATTGGTCTTGCGCATATAGCCCGAGATTGTAGAGTCTCAAGTGTAGAACGGGAGTCCTGGGGAAGAGCTGAAAGTAGTTACTCCCGCTCGATCCATTCAGGGTGCCCGACGCGAACTCATCGAGTCCAAAGAAGGTAAATCGTCCTACATATGCGCCCGCGGAATAGAGCAAGTCTGCTTCTCGATTGTAACGGTAATTTACTCCCGCTTTCAGCGAGTGTTTGCCGCGAGTATAGGAGAGATCGTCCACGATTTGCAACTGTCCAGCACGCCGACCTTGCGGATAAAAGGCCGGGGCGCCCATCGACGTAATCTGGCCGAAACTCCCATTAGCGCCTCCGTCGAAGAAGTTGACTCGGAACGGAAATAGTTTTAGCGCCGCAGGCAAATCGGAGAATGAGGAGACATAATCGTTGTAGCTGCCGGACCCAATGAAGTTGTTTACCAAGCGCGGGGAAATCACATAGGTGTGGTTGAGTTGCCCTTCGTAATCCGGCTGCACACTGATAATGTTGAAGGCCGGGTTGATCGCGCTCGTCACGAACGGAAGGAAGCCGTGATCCGTCTTGAAGCGGACGAACAGACTTTGCTTCGGGCTGATGTTATAGTCCGCTCGGGCCGTCAGAAGCCATTCCGAACTCTGGCTTGCGACGCTAGCTCCCCACGCCTGCGTACAAGGGACATTGGCACCGAACACACCGCCTGTTCCGGTAGGGGTGCCTGCCAGCGCTCCGCAACCCAACCGTTGAGTGCTGTCCTGAAGAGGACCTGTTCCGTTGGTAACCGGAATCGCGCGGTCGTGACCCGGCGCAGTGTTGTACAAGTCAAACATCTTCTGATACAGCGCCACTTGCGATTGCCGGACGGTCTTCAGGGTATAGTTCTGGAGGTCTGAAGACGGGATCGCGACAACCGATGCGGATCCGGGCAACGCGATGCGAAACCCCTCAGTATCGGCGAAGAAGTATAGCTTGTTCCGAATGATGCGTCCGCCGAGCGAAGCGGCATACTGGTTGGACACTGCGTGCGGCGGGCGGACGCCTGTCGCATTGTTAAAGAAATCGTTCGCATTCATGAAAGAACCGTTGTAGCTGTACACCAAGTTTCCGTGATAGGCATTTGTGCCGGATTTGCTCACGTAGTTGACCTGCATGCCAGCCTGGCGTCCATATTGACCTTCATAGGCGTTCTGAATAATCGAGGCTTCCTGAATCTCGTTCACGCCCAGCAGCATGCCGCTTGTACCGGAATTGTTGACATTCCAGTACGGATCCATCGTGTCCGTACCATTTATAGTGAACAAATTCGATGCGCTACCGACACCTTGCGCCGCGAAGTTTCCGTTGCCGTAACGATTGTTAATCACGACTGCGGGCATAGAAAATGCAATCGCCGACAAGTCTCCTCCGGGCAGTGGGAGCAATTCCAATTGCCGCTGGGTAACAGTGTAGGTAGCATTCGCGTTATCGGTATTCAGAAGGGGGGCGCCGTCCGTCACCAGGACAATCTGCTTGGCCTCTTCGAGCTTCAGTGTGAGATTCAGAACCATCACTTGTCCTACAGCGACAATCAGACCTCCACGATCCGACTTTAATCCCGCCGATCTGCTGGAGATCTCGTACGTTCCCGGTTTCAACAGTGTGAAGCGGTAAATTCCAGAGGTGTCCGATTCCACGGTACGCGATCCTCCAGCGTCCACGCTTGTCAATACAACGGTCGCGCCAGTGACTGCCGCAGATGTCAGGTCCGTAATCGTGCCGGTGACTTCGCCGGTTGTGATCGTCTGCCCATACTGCATCCCTGCCGCCAGCACCGCCAACAAACTGGTCCGTGCAATCATGATTTCTCCCCTCACAGAAAGTTTTGCAATACCCAAATCTCGCTTCTCCAGTGGCGAACCTGAAACGCGAGGGTCTTGCCGTCGGGATTCAGTCGTAACGACGTGATCCAGAGTGGCGGGAAGTCAATTTTGGTCGCGGGGCTGCCGTCCACGGGCACTTGCCAAATCTCGGAGACTAATTCTTCGTTTGGCGTATGGCCCTGGTTGGTGATAACTGCCAGGATTTTCCGCGAGTCGGGAGTCCAAGTGAATGAGCCGTACCAAAAAGATTGGGGAATCTTCACTGTAAGGAGCGATCGTGCCTCGCCGCCCTCTGGGGACATCAACATAAGGGCTCCGGTACCGTCGTTTTTCCTCGCGTGGAACGCCAACGTCCGCCCGTCCGGCGACAGGGCAAGGTTCTCCGTGCCGACATCCACGCCGGGCGGCGGCACGTACAAGACACGCCGCTCGCCCGTCTCGACGTTGATCCGGAAGATGCCGCGCCGGAAGTCATCAAATCGATTAAAGTGAATCTTTCCGTCCCGCGACCAGATTCCTTCGAAATGTGAATCGAGGTCCTTGCTGCTCAGCGCCAAGGAAGCCGCGCCTGTTTGCGGATCGATCCGAAATTGTCCATCTTTTCCATCCCGCCCTCTAGCCGGAACCATGATGGCGACGCCGTGCTCCACCCATTGAGGCCGCCACGCCCTTGTCAAGTCGAGCCGGAGTTCCCGCAACTGACCTGTCTGCGGCTCGTAGATGGCAAGCCCAGGTGTCGGTCGATCGCGGTTAGAATCAAATACAAGTTTCTGGCCATCTTCCGACCAGTTCGGGTAGGCGTAGCTACCAATAAAGCGCTCGGTCACTCTCCGGGGCGGTGAAATGATCCGACCTGCGGCGTAATCCACGACGGCTGTATAAACATCGATTAAGTCTGCATTCTGCCGATAAAAGAGTGCACCCGACCGAGTAATTCCTAACGGTTCCCATCCTTTCGCATCCGGCACAAGCTCCTGCGGCTCGCCCTCGGCGCCGCGACCAGAAACCGGAACAGCCCAGATTCCGGGTTGGCCGCGGCGATCGCTCGAAAAAATCAGACGGCGGCGATCAGGCGACCATCCCACAATCGAATTGCTGCCCGTGCGGCCGATAAGTGTCGATTCCGCCCCGCTCGAAGATAGCCTGTGGATCTCAACGCCCGCGCCTGGTCGGCCTCCAACGTCAAAAATCATATCTTGGCCATCCGCACCAAACAGTGCAGGCGCACTGGCCGGCGGATTCTGCAAGAGCTGCACGGAGCCGTCGCGCGGAAACAGAAACGCGAGTTGCTGCGGTCTCCCGCCACTGTCCAGTACTCGGGTCAGAATACGGTTCCCATCCGCGGACCAGTCCACCAGATCCAGGGTCGTGTTCGGATTGCGGTAAATCGTATGCTCGTTTTTGCCGTCTGTTCCAATGATGCGGATCTCCGCATCCGAGCGACCGTTCATCCAAACGTAGGCAATCTGGCGGCCATCTCGAGAAAAAAGCGCTCCGTACGCACCCCCGAACTGTTGATCCCAAGAGGTCTTCTTGTGAGTGAGGCGTCTCGTTTTTCCACTGCTCACGTTGTGGAGGATCAAATCGCCTGTATCCCAGGAGGTGTCAGCCAGATAGTCCCCGTCTGGTGAGATATTTTGCACACTTTCGGCTCGGCTTTCGGTGAGAACAAGCCGGTTCGCTGTTCCGCGTCCCAGGTCAAGCCGTCTCGCAGCGATCAGAATACCTAATAGCGTCGCAGCCGCCGTCGCTACCGCGATCCATCTGGCTCTCGGCCATCTACTGCCCACGCCTCGGAGGGCAATCAAAAGATCCGCCGGCCGCG
>Ga0207687_10002968_pt1 | contig 11494 bp, 12 predicted proteins | sample KBSM54metaG_FD_184399 | JGI IMG/M metagenome (GOLD analysis project Ga0207687, IMG submission 184399) | Miscanthus rhizosphere microbial communities from Kellogg Biological Station, Michigan, USA - KBS M5-4 metaG (SPAdes) (version 2) | ecosystem: Host-associated > Plants > Roots > Rhizosphere >... | reverse complement strand
CACCACCGGAACGAGCGGCACGTCGATGACGACGACCACCCACACGTAGTAGATCCGAAGGTAAGCGGGTTGCGGGTCGCAGGAAAAACTCAGGGGTCTCCTGCGACCTGCGACCTGCGACCTGCCACCTCGCTCTTCAGCGCCTCGTACACGCGATGCGTCGCCACCTCGGCGGCGCGTATGTCGCCGCTGTTGTCGATCACGTAGTCCGCAAGCGCGAGCCGCTCTTCGCGCGACATCTGATTCGCCATTCGCCGCGTCACTTCCTCGCGCGTCATTCCGCGCGCGATCGCGCGTGCGACTTGGGTTTCGGGATCGACGTCGACGACAACGATCTTGTCGTAGCGCTGCTTTCCGCCGGACTCGAGAAGCAGCGTCGCTTCGACGATCACGATTCGATCGCGTCCCGGAAATCGCGCGGACTCGTCGGCGATGATGCGCTGCTCTTCCGCGATCACGAGTGGATGAATGAGTGCGTTCAGCTTCTGCGCTTCGTCTGAACTCGCGAACGCGATGTCGGCGAGCTTCGGGCGATCGATCTCGCCGTCGTCGCGGAGAATGTCTCGTCCGTACGTGCGTACGAGCGCCTCGTGTCCTGCGGCGCCGGGACGATACAAGCGCGCCACGACGAGATCGGCGTCGATCGTGACGCAGCCGAGGGCGGCGAGTCTTCGTGAGATGGTGGACTTGCCGCTGGCGATGCCGCCGGTGAGTCCGACGCGCAGGATCACGCGCGCCTCCACTCCGCGGCGGTGACGGTGTTCTTCATCAGCATCGCGATCGTCATCGGTCCGACGCCGCCCGGTACGGGCGTGATCCATCCCGCGACGTCGCGCACGCTCGCGAAGTCGACGTCGCCGACGAGCTTTCCGATGCCGTCGACGACAACGCGATTGATGCCGACGTCGATCACGACTGCGCCGGGCTTCACCATCTCCGTCGTCACGAATCGCGGCTTGCCGACCGCGGCGATGAGGATGTCGGCGCTTCGCGCGACGCTCGCGAGATCGCGCGTGCGTGAATGCGCGATGGTCACGGTCGCGTGCCGCTGCAGCAGTAGCGCGGCCATCGGCTTGCCGACGATGTCGCTGCGTCCGATGACGACGGCGTTGCTGCCGGCGATGCTTGCGCCGGTCGACTCGATGAGGTGGATGACGCCGGCAGGCGTGCACGGCGCGAGCGTGCGGCGGCCGAGGTGAAGTTTGCCGACGTTGATCGGATGAAAGCCGTCGACGTCTTTCGATGGATCGATCGCGTCGATCACTTTCGTGGCGTCGATGTGTTTCGGCAGCGGAAGTTGAACGAGGATGCCGTCGACGCCGTCATCGCGATTGAGGCGATCGACTTCGGCGAGGAGATCCGCCTCGCTCGTCGATTCGGGAAGAATCAGCTCGTCGCCGCGCAACCCGAGCTCGCGCGCTTTGCGCGCTTTGCTGCGGACGTAGACCTCGGACGCGGGATCGTTTCCGACGCGCACGGCGACGAGACCGGGGGCGAATCCGAGACGTAGAATCGCGGCCGCGACCTCGCTTTCAAGCGCTTTCGCGACCGCTTTGCCATCGATGAGCTGCGCCGTCATCAACGCGGCGCTTCTACCACGGTCGCGCACGGGAATGTAATTCTTGACTGTCTCTGTTGGGCAGTGTTACCGTTTCAACCCCTTTCCGTGAGGGAAGGTGTGTAGTTGTCTTTGATTGAGTGACTTGCGGCGCGCTGCGGCAAATCACATCTGGCGCCGGCGAGTCTCCACCAGCCGAATTTTCGTTTCAAGGAAGAGTCATGCGTACCTATTTTCCGAAGAAGGGCGACATCGAACCCAAGTGGTTCATCATCGACGCCGAGAACAAAGTCCTCGGGCGTTTGTCGTCCGAGATCGCAAAGATCATTTCGGGCAAGAGCAAGCCGACCTACACGCCGTTCCTCGACACCGGCGATCACGTCATCGTGATCAACGCCGAGAAGATCGTTCTCACCGGCCGCAAGGAGAGCGACAAGCTGTATCGCCATCACTCGCTCTATCCCGGCGGATTGAAGTCGCGCGCGGCGCGCTTCATTCGCGCCGAGAAGCCGGAATCGATGATCGAAGAAGCGGTGTGGGGCATGCTGCCGAAGAACAAGATCGGCCGGAAGATGCTCAAGAAACTCAAGGTCTATCGCGGCACGGCTCATCCGCATGAAGCGCAGAAGCCCGAGAAGCTCGACATCACGGAGTAACGGAACACAGGGAGGAATGACTCTTGGCTCTGGTTGAATACTACGGAACGGGTCGCCGCAAGACGTCGACGGCTCGCGTGCACATGCGTCCCGGCAGCGGCGCGATCACGGTCAACGGCCGCGCGCTCGACGAGTACTTCGGCAACGACGTGCTCAAGATGATCATCAAACAGCCTCTCTCGCTCACCGAGACCGTCGACAAGTTCGACATGGTCGTCACGGTGGACGGCGGCGGACCGACCGGACAGGCCGGCGCCATTCGTCACGGCATCTCCCGCGCGCTTCAGGTCTACAACCTCGAGCTTCGCAAGCGTCTCAAGAAGGCTGGTCTCCTCACGCGCGATCCGCGCATGAAGGAGCGCAAGAAGTACGGCCAGAAGGGTGCTCGCGCACGCTTCCAGTTCTCCAAGCGCTAGTCCCGATGTTTCGTTTCGCTTAGTGTTTCGAATGAAGGCAGGAGCGGACACCCGCTCCTGTCTTTTTGTTTCGACCTGGTTTTCAATCTTCAATTTTCAATTTCGGAAGGAGGGTTCACTTGGCGGTCTCTATTACGATGAAAGAGCTTTTGGAAGCTGGCGTTCACTTCGGTCATCAGACCAAGCGCTGGAATCCCAAGATGAAGAAGTACATCTTCGGGAAGCGCAATGGGATCTACATCATTGACCTGCAGAAGACGCTCAAGCTCTTTAAAGAAGCTTCCGCATTCATTTCGGACCTCGCGTCCCAGGGCAAGCGCGTGCTGTTCGTCGGCACGAAGCGCCAGGCGCAGGATGCCATTCTCGAGGAAGCCAACCGCTGCGGGATGTTCTATGTGAACAACCGGTGGCTCGGTGGCACGCTCACCAATTTCATGACGGTGCGCAAGTCGATCGAACGTCTCAAGGAAATCGAAGCCATTCTCGGCGACGCCGAGAAAGAGATGTCGAAGAAAGAGCGCGCATCGCTCGACCACGAGCGTGAGAAGCTGCAGAAGAACCTGATCGGAATCCGCGAGATGGACGGCCTTCCGGATGCGCTCTTTGTGATCGATCCGAAGAAGGAATACATCGCGGTCAAAGAAGCGAAGAAGCTCGGCATTCCTGTCGTCGCCATCGTCGACACGAACTGCGACCCGGAAGACATCGACTACGTCATCCCGGGCAACGACGACGCCATTCGCGCCATCCGACTGTTCACTCAGAAGATCGCTGACGCGGTCCTCGAGGGCTACAACCTCGCCGAGGAGCGTTACATCGGAACCGAAGACAAGGGTGAGCCGCCTGCGGAAGCAGCGGTGCCGCCTGAAGCCACGGCTCCGGAGATGACGGCCGCTCCGGCGGTGTAGTTCAACACCACGAACTCACACCTTCGGGCCGGCTCGATCAAACGGGCCGGCCCGTTTCATTTCAATCGAAGAGAGGCAACACAAATGACGCAAATCACTGGAGCGATGGTCAAAGACCTTCGCGAGCGCACCGGCGCCGGCATGATGGACGTGAAGAACGCGCTCACCGAAGCGAACGGTGACATGGATGAAGCGACGAAGATCCTTCGCAAGAAGGGACTCGCCGCCGCAGGAAAGAAAGCGGGACGCGTGACCGCCGAAGGCGCCGTCGTCGCGCACGTGGACGGCAACGTCGGCGTGCTCGTCGAAGTGAACTGCGAGACCGACTTCGTCGGACGCAACGAGAACTTCCAGAACTTCGCGCGCGAAGTGGCGAAAGTCGTCGCGCAGTCGAAAGTCGATTCCGTCGACGCGCTTCTGAACGAGAAGTGGCCCGGCGACGCCGAAGGCCTCACCGTCGGACAGAAAGTCGCGGAGACGATCGGCTCGATCAAGGAGAACATCTCCGTCCGCCGCTTCGTCCGCTACGAAGTGGCGTCGAACGCCGCGGTCGGAACGTACATTCACGCCGGCGGCAAGATCGGCGTGATCACCGAAGTCGTGGCCGAGAAGGGTGACAAGTCGGAGAAGGCGAACGAGCTCGCGCGCGAGCTGTCGATGCACGTCGCCGCCGCCGAGCCGCGCTTCCTCCGCCGCGAAGACGTGACGGAGAAGGACCTCGACACCGAGCGCGAGATCGCGCGCGAGCAGGCCGCGAAATCGGGCAAGCCGGAGAACATCGTCGAGAAGATGGTGTCCGGCAAGATGGAGAAGTTCTACGGCGAAGCGTGTCTGCTCGAGCAGCCGTACATCCGCGACGACAAGTCGACGGTGTCGCAGTACGTCGCCAAACAGGCGAAAGAGCACGGATGCGCGTACGTCGTGACGCGCTTCACGCGCTACAAGCTCGGCGAAGGCATCGAGAAGCGCGGCGATGATTTCGCCGCCGAAGTCGCTTCCTACATGAAGTAAAGACCAGGACTGAGGACTGAGGTCTGAGGACTGAGTGAAATGCTCAGTCCTCAGTCCTCAGTCCTCAGTCCTTTCTGATATAACCCGCCCTCGTGAACACGCGCTACAAACGCGTCCTCCTCAAGCTCTCCGGCGAAGCCCTCATGGGCGATCGCAGATACGGAATCGATCCTGAAACGCTGGCGCGCATGGCCGACGAAATCGTCGAAGTGCAGGCTGCCGGCGTGCAGATCGCCATGGTCATCGGCGGCGGCAACATCTTTCGCGGCGTGAGCGGCGCGACTCAGGGCATCGATCGCGTGGCCGGCGATCACATGGGCATGCTCGCCACCGTCATCAACTCGCTCGCGTTGCAGGATGCGCTCGAGCGCCGCGGCGCGCACACGCGCGTCAACTCCGCGATCACGATGGCCGAAGTCGCCGAGCCGTTCATCCGCCGCCGCGCCATTCGCCATCTCGAGAAAGGCCGCATCGTCATCTGCGCGGCCGGCACGGGCAATCCGTTCTTCACCACCGACTCTGCCGCCGCGCTTCGCGCGAGCGAGTTGAAATGCGAGATCATTTTCAAGGCGACGAAGGTCGACGGCATCTACACGTCGGATCCCGAAAAGGATCCTTCCGCGCAGAAGATCCCGCATGCGACGTATCAGCGCGTGCTCGCCGATCGGCTGCAGGTTATGGACGCCGCGGCCATCGATCTCGCGCGCAGCAGTTCCATTCCGATCTATATTTTCTCGCTGCGCGAGCACGGCAACATCCGCCGCGCGCTGCTTGGCGAATCCATCGGCTCGATCGTCTCCGACGACGCCGCGTGAGAGGTTGCGATGACGACAGGTGAAGTCTTCAAAGAAGTCGAAATCCACATGAAGCACTCGCTCGACCATTTCGGACACGAGCTGTCGCATTTGCGCACCGGGCGCGCGAACATCGCCATGCTCGAAGGCGTTACGGTCGAGTATTACGGCACGCCGATGCCGCTCAACCAGGTGGCAAATCTCAGCGTCGCCGACGCCTCGCTCATCGTCGTCCAGCCGTACGACAAGTCGATGGCGAGCGCGATCGAGAAAGCGATCCGCACTTCCGATCGCGGATTCAACCCTGCCAGCGACGGCACCGTCATCCGCGTTCCCGTTCCATCGCTCACCGAGGAGCGGCGCAAGGAGATCGTGAAGAAGGCGCACGATCTCGCGGAAGTCGCGCGCAACGCCGTGCGCCAGGCGCGCCGCGAAGGCAACGAGAAATTGAAGAAGATGGAAAAGAGCCACGAGATCTCGCAGGACGACGAGCGCAAGGGACTTGACGAAGTCCAGAAGGTGCACGATCGCTACATCGGCGAGATCAACAAGGCGCTCGAGAAGAAAGAAAAGGACATCATGGAGGTGTGAGCGAGCCGCGCGTCATCGTCATCATCCCCGCCGCCGGATCAGGCTCGCGCTTCGGCGGCGATGTCCCCAAGCAATTCCGCACCATCGGCGGAAAACCCATCTTGCAACACGTCGTGGAGCGGTTCCTTTTCGATGAGCGCGTCGAGCGAGTCATCGTTCCCGTTCACGAAATGCTGTTGTCGACGATCACTCCGGCGCCCGGCGAGAAAATCCAGTTCGTCGCCGGCGGCGCGACGCGGCAGGAATCCGTGACGCGCGGGCTCGAAGCAGCCGGCGACGTCGAAGGCGTCATCGCCGTGCACGACGCGGTGCGCCCGTTCTTCAGCTACGAAGTCTTTCACGCCGTCATCGACGCCGCCCGTGAGTTCGGCGCCGCGTTTCCCGCGCTTCCGCTTGCGGACACGATTCATGTCGTCGACGACAATCAGATCGTCGGCACGCCCGATCGCAGCACGCTCGTCGCCGCGCAGACGCCGCAGTGTTTTCGCGTCGACGTCCTGCGCGACGTTCTTTCGCGCGCCTGCGATGATGCGACCGACGAAGCGGGACTCGCCGCGAAATACGGCTACGTCGTGAAGGCCGTCTCCGGCGATTCGCTCAATTTCAAGATCACGCGCCCGGAAGATCTCGTGATGGCCGAGCGCATTTACGCGGAGTGGGGCGCAGATGATTCGAATCGGTCAGGGCATTGACGTTCACGCGTTTGACGATTCGCGTCCGCTCATCCTCGGCGGCGTTCACATCAGCGACACCGGCGGACTGGCCGGCCACTCCGACGCCGACGCCGTTCTTCACGCCGTCACCGACGCGCTCCTCGGCGCCGCCGGCGCGGGCGACATCGGTCATTACTTCCCGTCGACCGACGACCGCTGGCGCAACGCGGAGTCTTCGCGTTTCGTTGCCGAGGCGAGACGCATCCTGATCGAGATGGACGCGGAGATCTCCAACGTCGACATCACGATCATCGCGCAGAAGCCGAAGCTCGCCGCGCATCGCGACGCCATCCAGGCGAAGGTCGCGCATCTGCTCGACATCCCGAACGGCCACGTCAACGTGAAAGCGACGACGACCGATCACCTTGGATTCATCGGGCGCGAAGAGGGGATTTGCGCGATGGCGATTGTCGCGATTAACGTGCAACCGTGACCGTTCGCGTTCGCTTCGCCCCATCTCCCACAGGCCATCTGCACGTCGGCGGCGCGCGCACGGCGATCTTCAACTGGCTCTTCGCCAAGCGCCACGGCGGCACATTCATCATTCGCGTCGAAGACACCGATCAGGCGCGATCGACGCGCGAGTCGGAAGCGATGGTGCTCGACGACCTGCGCTGGCTCGGACTCGATTGGGATGAAGGCCCGGACAAAGACGGCCCGCATTCGCCGTACCGGCAATCGGAGCGCGTCGACGTCTACAGCGCCGCCGCGCAGCAACTCCTCGGCTCGGGCGTTGCGTATCGATGCTTCTGCACCGAGGAGGAGTTGGAGGCGAAGCGAAAACAGGCAGAGGCGGAATCGCGTCCGCCGCATTACGACCTCACGTGCTTTCGACTCTCGGCGCAGCAAGTCTCGTCGAAGCTGGCGATGTGGACGCCGTTCGCATTGCGCTTTCATGTTCCCGAGGACGGCGACGTCACGATCAACGATCTCATTCGCGGCGAGGTGACGTGGAGGAGGGAGTCGCTCGGCGATTTCATCCTCGTGCGCTCCGATGGTTTGCCGACGTACAACTTTTGTGTCGTGGTCGACGATCACGACATGGAGATCACGCACGTCATTCGCGCCGAGGAGCATCTGACGAACACGCATCGACAGGCGCTGATCTATCGCGCGTTGCAGTGGAGCGTGCCGGAGTTCGCGCACGTCTCGCTGATTCTCGGACCCGATCGCAGCAAGTTGTCGAAGCGGCACGGCGCGACGTCGGTGTCGGCGTACGAGGAAGAAGGATTCCTTCCCGATGCGATGGTCAACTACCTCACGCTCCTCGGCTGGTCGACGCCTGACTCGCGCGAGATTTTCACGCGACAGTACGCGTACGAGAACTTCGCGCTCGATCGCGTGAACGCGGCGCCGGCGGTCTTCGATCGCACGAAGCTCGAGTGGATGAACGGCCAGTACATTCACGCGATGAGTGCCGCGGAGCTGCGTCCGCTCGTCGCGCGCTTCTTCGACGCGCCGTGGCTCGAGGAAGGGATCGACGTCTTGAAGACGAGCGTGCATCGATTGACGGAGTTCGAATCGGCGCTGCGATTCGTGCTCGACTACGCGCCGCCGGAAGTCGATCGCGAATTCGCAACGAAGCTCGCCGATGATCTGCGCACGAACGGCGCGCCGACGGATGAAGCGTCGTACAAAGCGTTGGTGGAGCGATTGAAAGTGGCGACGGGACTGAAAGGGAAATCGCTCTTCATGCCGCTGCGTCTCGCCATCACTGGCAGCGATCACGGGCCGGAGCTCGTGCGCGCGATCCCGCTGCTCGAGCGCGCGAGCGAGAGCGACGCGCGCGTGTTGTCGCCTCTGGCGCGAGTGGAGCGATGTATCGGCTGATTCGCGATCTCCTCTTTCGCATGGACGCGGAAGAGGCGCACGAATTCACGGCGCGACAGATGATCGCGCTGCAGCAGATCCCGATCTTGTTGCGCGCGATCGATCGCTTTTGTGCGCCTCCGACCACCGCCGCGCGCGAGCTCCTCGGCATCAAGTTCCGTTCGCCAATCGGCATCGCCGCCGGATTCGACAAGAACGCGCTGATGATGCCGATGCTCGCCGCGCTCGGGTTCGGATTCGTCGAAGTGGGAACGGTGACGCTGCATCCGCAGTCCGGCAATCCGCGTCCGCGCTTGTTCCGGCATCCGGCGTCGCGCGCGCTCGTGAATCGGATGGGCTTCAACAACGACGGCGCAGACGTCATCGCCGAGCGCATCGCGTCAGCACCGCGAACCGTTCCGCTCTTCATCAACATCGGAAAAAATCGCGACGTCCCGCTCGAAGGCGCGCCCGAAGCCTACGCACGCTGCCACGAGAAGCTCGCGCCGCACGCCGACGCGATCGTCATCAACGTCTCGTCGCCGAACACGCCTTCGCTGCGCGAGCTGCAGAAACCGGAGCACCTCGCGAACATCCTCGATGCGGTGAACGCGACGAAGCCGCTCTTCGTGAAGATCGCGCCCGACGTCGACGACGAATTGCTCGCCGAGATCTGCGACCTCTGCCTGAAGCGCGCGAGCGGCATGATCTGCACGAACACGATGGCGCATGAAAGCGGCGGACTCTCCGGCGCACCGCTGATGGAGAAATCGACGCGCGTGCTCGCGCGCGTGCGGCAACACGTCGGTCCCGGCTATCCGCTCATCGGCGTCGGCGGCGTCTTCACTGCGGATGACGTTCGCGCGAAGCTCGAAGCCGGCGCGGATCTCGTGCAGCTCTACACCGGATTCATTTACGGCGGCCCGCTGCTGCCGCGGCGGCTGGCGCGATGAGTAACGCGAAGATTGCGATCATCGAAACAAACGCGGACGCGTTGAGCACGGTATTGCTGTAGCGCAACGTCACCCGATGCCGTCCGCGCTCGACGACGACGCCTTGAAACGCGAGGTTGGTCGGAACGATCGTTGTCGCCTGTCCGTCGATCGCCGCAGTCCAATACCGATGCGCGGTCACCGCGATCGCGAGGAACGAACGGCCGCCGCTGTCGACGTCCGCGGTGATCGTGTTCGCCGTTTGCGAAAACGAAAGGATCGTTCCAGCCGCCGGAGCGAACGGAGTGCCGCCGATGAATGCAACGTCGCGCTGAAACGGAGTCACGGTCTTCAGCAGCGCGTACATCGAGTCGAGATCGGGCGCCGCGACGAGTTGCGTCGCGAAGTAAGCGCGCGGCGCGCCGATCGGAATCGGCGTCACCGGTTGCGCGTCGCGAAAATCGTTCGCGGCCGGATCGACGACGCGTTCGGCGGCGACGTGCGTGACGCCGGCGAGATGAAGCAGCAACGCCGTGCGGTCGCTGCGTCCCGTTCTGCGCATCTCGCCGAAGAGATTCGTGAAGTCCTTCGATCGCCGCAGAAACGTCTCGGGTATGTCGGGCTCGATCATTCCTTCGAATCCCCACGTCGACGCGCTCATCGGCATCAGGCCGTTCCGGACGCTCCACACTTTTCCCTCGAACGGCAACGGCGGCTGCTTCGAACGCTCGAGTTGCATGAGCCACTCTTTGTCGTTGTAGATCCGCACCGGCATTTGCGTGGCGGCGAGTTGTCGCGCCAGCGGCGGCGGCGTCAGGTAGTCCGCATCGATGCGTTGCGCAGTTCCGCCGGCGCGCGTCAGCAAGTCGGCCACGATGAAAAACGAAAGCGCGGTTATGAACGGAATCGGCCGCCGCACGAGCGCGAGAATCAGAGTCAGCGCAATCGCGATGAGAGCCGCGCGAGCCCATCCAAGACGCGCGTCGGCCAACGGTGCGGTGCCGTGTCGAAAGATCGCGTCGAAGGCGATTCTGCCGATTTCTGTAAACGTCAGCGCCCAGACGATCGCGGCAACCGCGGCGATGATCGCGCTGACGATGGTCGCGGTCTTCCGCAGAGCTTCGTCTTCGACGACCTGACCTGCGATCGTGCCGGCGAAACCGGTGAGGACGAAGATCGCCGCCGTGAAGAACTTCTCGGGAAACCGCAGTGAGTGCATCCCGGCCGCGTAGAGCAACGGGAACACCGGACCGTGGGCGCCGAGGGCGGTGAGGTAGGACGCGGCGGCGATGACGGACACAAACATCCAACCGCGCGCTCGTCGTGCGAGCCCCGCGATGATGAACACCGCGGCCGCGAGTCCCGCGTAAATATTAAAGATGAACGGAAGCGCGAGCCACGGGAAGAATCGGTCGCCCCAGAAACGCAACTCCATGGGTGCGAGGCGGCCGAAGAGATCGGGGAAGATCAACTCGAGCGGCCGTCCCGCGGGCATACTCCACAGCGTCGTCATCGCGTACGGCAATCCGTCGCCGCGCGCTGTGTCGCGCTGAAAGTCGAAGGCCGGAACGATCTGAATCGCCGCGACGCCGATCGCGCAGACGATGACGAGCGTGGTGAGACGCAGCGGCGTCACGATGCCGCGCGTGCGCGCGAACGCGCAGGCAGCGAGCAATGCCCCGGCCTGAAAGACCATGCTCTGTTCGCCGATGAGCAGATACGCGCCGAGCGCGAGAACGGCGACGACGAACGTGTTCGCGCGTCTCGAATCGATGAACCGGCAGAACGACAGCACGACCCACGGCAACAGCGCCGCCGAATAGAGAAACGGCACGAGGTTCGAGTACGACGTCAGCATCCCGCCGAACGCATACGCGACCGCGCCGAACATCGCGCCGAACCGCGACGTCTCGAAGAAGCGGAGAAGCGCGAACATCCCCGATGCGGCGATGAAGTACTGAACGACGATCTGCAGCAGGAACGCGCGCGCGAACGGCGCGAGGAATAGCAGCAGATGAATCGGATAGAACGCGTTGAATCCTGGATCCGCGGCGAGCGGTTGCCCGCCATCCCATCGCGGGTTCCACGCCGGCAACTCGCCGCCCG
>Ga0207687_10002966_pt1 | contig 11494 bp, 8 predicted proteins | sample KBSM54metaG_FD_184399 | JGI IMG/M metagenome (GOLD analysis project Ga0207687, IMG submission 184399) | Miscanthus rhizosphere microbial communities from Kellogg Biological Station, Michigan, USA - KBS M5-4 metaG (SPAdes) (version 2) | ecosystem: Host-associated > Plants > Roots > Rhizosphere >... | reverse complement strand
CTCCTGCAGGTCTGCCGCGGTACCCGCTAGCTAGAGCATCCTCCGGTCAGCCGCCCAGCGGGTGAGCTGATGCCTGCTGGACAACTGCAACTTGCGCAAGACGTTCGACGCGTGCGTCTCAACCGTCTTGATCGAGATGAAGAGCTCGGCGGCGATCTCCTTGTACGCGTAGCCCCGCGCGAGTAGCCGCAGCACTTCCCGTTCGCGCGGGGTGAGCTGGTCGAGGTCGGCGTCCACGGACGGGGTGACGGGTGCGTCCCGGAAGGCGTCGAGCACGAAGCCGGCCAGGCGCGGGCTGAACACGACGTCTCCGTCGGCCACCCGCCGTACCGCATCGGCGAGGTCGTCGGCGGAGATTGTTTTGGTGACGTAGCCGCGCGCACCGGCCCTGATCAGGGCGATGACGTCTTCTGCGGCGTCGGAGACGGACAGGGCGAGGAACCGCGTCTCGGGCAACGAGTCGGCGACCTTCTCGATCACGGCGAGCCCGCCGCCGTCTGGCATGTGCACGTCGAGCAGCACGACGTCCGGCCGCGTTGCCCGGAGCACGTTCAGCGCAGTGGACGGATCACCGGCCTCGCCCACCACGTCCACCCGCTGACCGAGCTCGGCGCGGACGCCCGCGCGGAACATGGCGTGATCGTCGACCAGAACAACCGTGGGGGTGCGCACCGCTTCGGCTTCGCTGTCAGTCATTTCGTCGAACCCAATTTCATCGCGATGTGCACTTCCGCGCCCGATCCGGGCGAGCTGGTGATGGTGACCGATCCGCCGTGCCGCTCAACACGGTCGATGATCGACCCGCGCACACCCTGACGATCGTCGGCGATCTCATCGACGTCGAATCCGGCGCCGCGATCCCGGACGAAAATGTCGGCCACGTCGTCCTCGACCTCGGCGTACAGCGACACCGTCGTGACGCCGGAGTGCTTGGCAGCGTTGACCATGGCCTCCCTGGCGGCGTCGACCGCCGCTGCCATGTCGGCGTCGATCGCCGTGTCACCGACGAGCACCACGTCCACCTTGACGGCGTAGTCGTCCTCGACCTCGGCAGCAGCACGCCGCAGCAGATCGGCGAGCTGTCCGGTGACGGCGCGGTTGCCATAGAGCAGCGTCCGGAGCTCGCGTTCCTGTCCGCGTGCCAGACGGGCAACCTCGCGTGGCGATTCCGCGTTGCGCTGGATCAGGGCGAGTGTCTGCAGGACCGAGTCGTGCAGATGTGCTGCGATGTCCGCGCGCTCCTGCGATCGGATTCGCTCGCTGCGCTCGGCGCCGAGCTGGGTGACGAGGCCGAGCCACCACGGGCCGGTCAGCAGGCCGAGGCCGATGACGGTGACGGCCATCGCGAGCAGACCGTCGCGGATGGCGGTGAAGTCGGCCCGGGCGAGCACGAGCACCGCACCACCGATGACCAGCGCCGCACCGGCGGCCAACCGCAACCGGCCCATGCTGGCGGTGCCCTCGGCCTCGAGCGAGTTGCGCGAGAGTCGACGCATCCGCACCCGGTCGGATCCGGTGGCCTGCCGCCAGATCAAGGCGCCACCGAGGCAGGCGAGCAGTGTCGGTAGGAACAGCCCGCCGACGGAGCCCTGCGTCAGACTGGCTGCGAGCGCGCCGGCGACGGCCAGTCCGGAGACCAGGTACTCCAACCACTGCGGGAACCGACCCTTGCCGGCATCCGGGGCGGTCGGCAGCACGATCCAGTAGGCGCCGTAGAGCGCGATACCGAGCCCTCCGGCGAACGCGAGCAGGACGAAGCCGATGCGAATCCAGCGTGCCCGGATATGCAGGTGCTCGCCGATCCCGCGGGCGACTCCGCCGATCAGGCCGCGGTCGGGACGCCGGTAGAGCGTGGGCGCAGACGGGCCCCCGGCACCGGGGAGTGCGTAGGCAGGCTGCGGGCTCACTACGCCATGATCCCGGTCGGCGGTAGCGTTTCGCATCAGGTGCTCCCCTGAGTACCGGATTCAGGGTTGGAATCAGGGCTGTGCCCGATGTGGAAACACCCTTGCGACGAGCAATCTCTTCACCATGACCACGACTGAGCCATATGCCCCGCCCCCGCCGACGTCCCCCACACGGCGGCCACTGCGACGCAGCCGCCACGACCGAGTCGGTGCCGGCGTTGCCGGCGGCCTCGGTGAGTACTTCGGCGTCGACCCGGTGCTCTTCCGGGTGCTGTTCGCCACCGCCGCGTTCTTCGGAGGCGCCGGTCTGCTCGGCTACCTGCTCGCCTGGGCAGCCATCCCCGAGCAGGGCACGGAGCACGCCGCCATCGACCGCTGGATCCAGGGCCTGCGCCAGCGGCGCCTGCCGTTCGTACTTGTCGCCGCTGCCGGCGTGCTGCTGTTCTGGCTGGTCGCTTTCAGCTGGTGGGCGCCCGGCCCGTCGTTCCCGCTCGTCGTCATCGTCATCGTCCTGGTCCTGATCTTCGGACGCGGTCGGCATCACCGCCACCACGACGACCTGACCCCGCCCGTCGGCGAACCGGTCGAGACGGCGGCTTCCGACGGCTCCGCGACCGCGGTGAGCCTGGAGAAGTCAGACGAGACGGCCGAACTGCCCACCGACCCAACGGGTCGTCCAGCGCCGCAGTGGGTCTCGGACATGCGGCAATGGGCGACCGAGTCGCGGGAGGCGAGCCGTCAGCGGCGCCGGCGCGCCATGCCACTGCGTGTGGGTGCCCTTGCGACCCTGGCGGTCACGCTGACGATCCTGGGTCTGATCGACGCGGCCAGCGGCATCGCCATTCCCACCTACTTCTGGTTCACGCTCGCGATCGTCGGTGCGAGCCTCCTCGCAGGGATGGTGCTGCGGCGCACCCCTTGGAGCCTCACCAGCCTGCTGGTGCTGGCGGCGATCGGCCTGATCGGGTTCGGCGGCACGCACGCCAGCCTCCACGACGGGATCGGGCAGAAGGAGTGGCGCCCGACGACCGCGGCCGCGAGCTCGCACTACCGCCTCGCGTTCGGCCAGGGCATCCTCGACCTTCGGGCGCTACCGGCCAGCACGGCAGGCGAGACGATCGACGTCACGATGGCGGCCGGCCAGGTCCGCGTCATCGTGCCGAGCTCCATGAACGTCAGCGTGCGCGCCGAGGTCCACTTCGGGAACCTGACCGTCGACGGCAGGGACTACAACGACGTCGACGGGTTCCGCTCACGCGGCGTGAACCTGGATCGGACGGTGCCCGCACGTGCTGGAGCCACTGGCGCCCCGGTGCTGGTACGGGTGCACCTGGCCGACGGGAACGTGAGCGTCAGCCACCGCTGACGGCGCTGACGGTGGGGTGCCAGCGGCGTGTCAGTGCGGGCTGAGAGGCTTCCGCCATGACCGAACAGTCCGTCTATTACCGCAACCGCTGGCTGATCCTGGCGGTAGTTCTGGCCGCCGAGTGCATGGACCTCATCGACTCCACCGTCGTCAACGTCGCTGCACCTCAGATCTCGCAGGACTTCCACACCTCGAGCACGTCCCTGCAGTGGATCGTCGGCGGCTACCCGCTGGCGATCGCTGTCGGTCTGATCATGGGTGGCCGCCTCGGCGACCTGATGGGTCGGAAGACGATGTTCGTGATCGGCACGATCGGCTTCGTCGCCGCGTCCACGCTGTGTGGCCTGGCGCCGAACGCCGGGGTGCTGATCTTCGCCCGCCTGCTGCAGGGCGCGTTCGCCGCGCTGATGCTGCCCCAGGGTTTTGGAGTGCTGCGCGAGGTCTTCCCGCCAGCGGAGCAACAGGGCGCGTTCGCGATCTTCGGACCGGTGATCGGGCTGTCAGCAGTGTTCGGCCCACTCATCGGCGGTGCGCTCATCGACTGGAACCTGTTCGACTCGCACTGGCGCCTCGTCTTCCTGGTCAACGTCCCGCTTGGGGTGGCCGCGATCATCGGCGCGATCAAGCTGCTGCCGTCTTCGGTGCCTGACCGCACCACCAAGCTCGATCTGCTCGGAACCTTGCTGGTCACCGTCTTCGCTGTCGCGTTGGTCTATCCCCTGATCCAGGGGCGCGAGCTGGGTTGGCCGTGGTGGACGTTCGCATCGATGATCGGCGGCGTCCTCGTGCTCGGCATCTTCGCGATCCAGCAGCGCCGCCGCGATGCGTCCGGCGTTGCGCCGCTGGTCGTCCCCAGCATCTTCGGCCATCGGGGGTACTCAGCCGGCCTCTCTTTCGCCGTGCTGTTCTTCGGCGGCATGGGCGGCACGCTGTTGTGCTCCACGCTGTTCCTTCAGTTCGGGCAGGGCTTCTCCCCGATCAAGGCAGCACTGTGCACCGTTCCGCTGTCGGTCGGGCTGATCATCGGCGCCGGCCTCTCCGGTGGCGTTCTCGGACCGAAGTTCGGGCGCCTCGTCATCCAGGGTGGCGTGGTCGTCTCAGCGACAGGATGGGTGCTGTTGATCATCGCCGCGCGCGGCACCAGCACGGTCGGGTTCGTCGACCTGCTGCCTGGGCTCCTGGTCGCGGGCATCGGCCTCGGCCTCGTCGTGGCGCCGATGTTCGACACGATCCTCGCCTCGGTCACCGATCACGAGACGGGGTCGGCGTCGGGCGTGCTCAACGCCGGGCAGCAGCTGGCCACGTCCGTCGGGGTGGCCGTCTTCGGCACGATCTTCTTCAACACAATCGCCAGCGGCTTCACCCATCGTCTCTTCCACCACGCACTGACCTACACACTCGAGGTCCAGGTCGGGCTGTGCGTGTTGTTGCTGCTCATCTCCCCGTTACTGCCGCGGTTCGCACGAGAGCAGACAGCGCCCGACGGAGGCGCCGAGGCCGCAGCACCGGAGACCGTCAGCGCGTAGTTGCCGTGGTGATCGCCGCGATCTCGCGTCCGGCGGCGACCAGCTCCTCGCGCGTCGAGGCGATCACCACGGACCGCACGCCTGCAGGCAGCTCCTCGAAGTCGGTGCGGCCGGCGACGACGAAGCAGGGCACGCTAGCGGCAGCGGCCCGGCGTATGACCTCACCGACCACCTTGCCTCGCAAGGACTGACCATCGAAGGCGCCTTCACCAGTCACCACGACGTCAACACCGGCGACGAGTGAGTCGAAGTCCAGCAGGTCCAGGACGTATTCGGCCCCGGACACCAGGTCGGCTCCGAAGGCGGCCCAGAGCCCACCGGACAGGCCCCCGGCCGCCCCGGTTCTCGGGATGCCGCGCGGGTCGCGGGGCAGCGTCTCGGCATACCGGTTCAGCCCTTCCGTGAGCCGGACGACAGCCTGCTGATCCGCGCCCTTCTGCGGCCCGAATACCACGGCCGCGTCTTCGAAGACGGTGTCGACGTCACAGAGGACGGTCATGGCTACGCCTGCACTACAGCCGGTGACTATGTCGATGGCGCCGCGACCGCCATCGGTGCTCGCGACCCCGCCGACGCTGACGATCAGGTGCTCGACGTCGTGAGCCAGCGCCGCGACGATCAAGTCACCTACCCCGGCAGACGTGCTTGCTTCGGCGTCCCGTTCCGTGTCGGCGATCATCGGCAAACCAATAGCAGCGGCTGCTTCGACCAGTGCCGTCCGTCCCCGATCGAGCAACACGAACTCGGCCACGATCGGGCGGGCAAGCGCATCTCGGCACGCGGCCGCACGGAGCTCCCCGTGCAGTGCTCCGGCAACGACTGCGAGCGTCCCCTCCCCGCCATCGGCGACGGGGCAGACGACAACCTCAAGTCGCGCGTCCACGAGGCCCTCGGCGATGGCGGCTCCCGCATCGAGGGCGGAAAACGTGCCTTTGAACGAATCGGGGGCCACCAGCACCCGGGCAGGGCGTGCGGTCACATGTTGTTCCAGTTCCACTGACCGGCACCGGTTTCTGTCTGTGTGCACTCTTCGCTCCGAGCACCATAACCCGCACCCTGTCGCTCGAGCGGGCGTATGTTCCGGGCATGAAGACGCTGTTGAACATCTTGTGGCTCGTGCTCTCCGGACTCTGGATGGCCATCGCCTACGTGTTCTTCGGACTCATCGCGTGCATCTTCATCGTCACTATCCCGTTCGGCATCGCCTCGTTTCGTATTGCGCGTTATGCGCTCTGGCCGTTCGGGCGCACCGTGGTTCGACGGTCGGACGCGGGAGCGGCCAGCGCCGTCGGCAATGTGATCTGGCTGATCTTCGCCGGTATCTGGCTCGCGATCGGGCATCTCGTGAGCGGAGCCTTGCTCTGCCTCACCATCATCGGGATCCCGCTCGGGGTGGCCAACTTCAAGATGGTGCCGATCTCGCTCACGCCGCTCGGCCGTCAGATCGTCGATCTCTGAGCGGACGCGTTGCGAGGTGGGCGCGGCACGAGCTTCGACACGCGGTCGATGACGTCCTGGTAGTCCGGACGTCGTTCCAGACTGCGCTCCTCCATCATCGGAATGCTCGCACCGAGGAACATCGCCACCATCGCAAGACTGCCTGCGAACACCCACCAAGCGTCGTGGGGTGACGCTGCGACGGCGAAGATCGCCAGCGAGACCCAGAAGGTGATCTCGCCGAAGTAGTTGGGATGGCGGGACCACGACCACAGCCCGCGGTCCATCACTTGCCCGGGCTGGCGTTCGCGCACGAAGCGGTGCAGCTGCCGGTCCGCGACGTACTCGATCACCACAGCGCCAATGCCGATGGCGGTGGCCGCGATGTCGAGCCAACCCACGTCGCGCCCTGCTCGCGTCAGGACGACGTAGAGAGGCACCGTGCCGAGAAAGACCTGCACCGTAGGGAAGAAGTGGATGCCGAAGAAGTCGGCAACCATCTCGAGCCGGCCGGCCTTCTCGCGCACCATCGGGTAGCGCCAGTCCTCGTGGTGCAGCCCAGGCCAGCGATAGATCCAGTTGCCCGTCAGGCGGATCGCCCACAACATCACCACTCCGACGACCAGCCACGCGCGCACATCGTCGGCCGGCACGGTGCCCGACGCCCACCAGAAGATGACGATCCCCGGCGGGATCACGCTCCAGTACGCGTCGTAGAAGCTCGAATTTCGGTAACCGCGACTGAACGCAAAGATCACCGCAGTTGCCAGCGCGTCCGCGAGGAACGTGTCGAGCCACAGCCAACGCGTGTTCGGACCCCAGGCCAGCCACGCCGCGGCGACGGCAAACGCTGCCACGTAGGCGACCGTGACGTGTACGAGCGACACCGATTTGCTTCGCCGCTGGGCGGGCATCGGGGACGTCACGGGACCTAGTAGAACACCTCCCTCAGCACCCTGCGGCGGAGCGCAACCTGGGTACCCGGGTCGAGAACATAGGTAGGTTGCCCGATGCCCCGCACCAGGGCAGGGCGGCACTCTTCGAGTGAACGCCTGGACGTCCTACCAGGCGACCACCCGGGGAGGACCCATGTCGCGAGGGCGTTACGACTCGAATCAACGGCACGGAGGGCGGAGTCTCGTCCGACGTGCCCTGCTCAGCGCCGGGATCGTCACTGTCGTCGTCCTGGCGACTGCGTCGTTGTCGACGACGTCCGCGCTGGCCGCGCCGCCGCTTCCCCCGGGCCCGGCGACAAGCCTGACGAACGCGTTCCAGACGTCATCCGCCAACTTCGCACAGGCGCTCCTGTGCCCGGTCGGGAAGAAGGTGAAGCAGGTCAGCAGCACCATCCCCGGAGTCGCCACCCTGACTGATCAACTGGCCAACGTCCTGTGCGCCCTCAGCGAGCTGGGCTACGCCTACCGCACGACCTACCTGCCCGCCTCCGGCCAACCCGTAGTCCGCTACTTCCGAGCGGTGGCGGGCGTGCCCATCGGCATGGACGTCGACGGCGACGGCCGCATCGACTTCACCGGACAGCTGAGCCCGACGCTCGTCGTGCCCGGCGCGCAGCTGTCCATCACACGCACGACGTCCTTCCCGGCGTCGGCCCGCGTGCGGGTGGAGGCCGTCCTGCTTGATCCTGCCTCCACCACCACCTTCGTGGGCGTCGGCGAGGACGGATCGGCGGCCGGCACTGCCAAGATCTGGCGGCTGCGCGTAGGTGCGTTCCTCAGCTCCGGTAGCTCCGTCGACTTGCAGCTGGCGTTGCAGTGCACGACACCGCCCACGTCGATCGCTTCGCTCGGAGAGGCCTTCTTCGGCAGCAATCCCGACGCACCGAGCTCCATCGACGCCGGCACCCTCGGCTTTGCCAACCCGGTTCCGTCGACGTTCACGACGCGCCTGCGCATCGGGCCGACGAGCCAGGAGGTGACAGCTACGGCGTCGGTTCGGAGCACGCTCACCGCTCATGCGGCCGCCATCACGTCGACCGAGGAGAAGGACGTCGACGTCATCGTCAATCAGATCCCCACGACGATGGACGTGATGCACCAATCCAGCTCGGGCCATGACGTCGAGACCTACACGGCCAGCTCGCCGATCGCCCACCTGACCGGCATGTATCACGACCGCGCCGGCTCGACCCTGCTCACCGCGGCGCAACTCGACGTGACGTCACTGCCCTCGAAGCTCACCGTCGACCAGGACGATGCGAAGACGATCCTGAGCGTGCCCTCCGGGGTGATCGGGGCTGTCGAGGCGCGGTACGCCACCGGCCAGGACGTGCCCGCCTCGCCACCTGGCGTCACGCCGTACGTGAGCCTCCACCGCTACGCCAGCGGTCATCTGACGGCTGGGCTTCGGCTGGGCAGCATCAGTTCCGTGTCCTTCGACGGCTCCGGACCGTACGTCGGCGACATCGTGTTCGGTACCGCGCCCGGCTTGATACCCCTCAGTTTCGTCGATGACGTGTCCGGGATCAGCGCGACGGGCCACCTGTCGAACCTGCCGGCCCACGTGACCGTGGGAATCGACCTACCCAACGGGCAGATCGTCTTCAACGGCCACGGCACTGGCATCTCTGAGCTGGCCATCAGCGCTACCGACTCGCACCAGCCGTTCTTCGCCAAGGCCACCCGTCTCGACGTGACCTTGGACGGACTGCCGCCGGTGGTCACGGTGGACGTCAAGCAGGACACCAACGCCGTCACCTACGTGGGATCGGCGCCGATCGGCTCAGTGTCACTGCTCGCGAGCGACGGCACCGGGCCGCCGACCGCGACCGGTGACTACGCGTCCTTCGAATGGACACCGACGCTGTGGCGGGCGTTCCTGCAGATCGACGGCGTGACGAAGTTCGGCTTCAGCCCGTCGCCCATCTCCGGCACGATCCAGACGAACTCGGCTCAGGTGATGACCCTCTACGCGACGCTCCAAGACGCCACCAACGACATGACCTTCACCGGCTCCATCACCAAGTTGCCCTCGCAGATCGACTTCTCGATCGTCAACCAGTCCGATGGCAGCCAGGTGATCGACTACAACTCCCACGGGCAGGCGATCGACTCCATCACGGTCGATGCGACGGGCCTGCCCATCCAGTTCGGAGCAGACACCCTGCACGCCGAGATCGACCACTTACCCAGTCATCTGACGGCGACCATCCCTGCGCCTTACGGCACCGCCGTCTTCGACCCGCACGGTGACACCATCGGCCGCGTGCTGGTGGAGTACTTCCCGCACGCGCTCGGACCGCACAACCCGATTGCCAACCAGCAGATGCTGTTCGCCGATCTGACGACGGGTCAGTTCACCGCCGACATCAAGAGCATCGGCTACAACAGCTTCTACACCAGCTCCCCTGCCGTCGAGCTCCAGTACGACATCTCCTCGGAGCCACTCGAGGTCTACCTCGGCCTCAACGACGGCACCTATGTCGACTTCCAGATCACCAATCCGGAGCCGGCTTCGATCGTGGGGAGCACGGAGGATCGGACGAGTCTCGACTACACGGTCAACCCGAACAGCCCGAACTACAGCGGCGACGGCTCGATCAACGGGCTCAGCATCATGACCGATGTCGGGGGTGCGTGGCTCAACGCCGACCTGAACAACATCGCACCGCACGTCCACATCTGCCTGGCCGGCGACAACTTCAACTGCGACCCCAACTGGGTGCCGCAGGACATCATCAACCCGAACCCCAACTTCGGGCTGACACCGTCCTTCGCCTTCCAGCTGTACCCGACTGATCTGGCGGGCCACGACTGGCCGACGCGGATGACGCTCAACGTCCTCTACTGCCCGTCCGAGGCCGACGCACAGGTTTGCGGGAACCCGGATGCGAAGAAGGACCGCCTGAGTATCGACAACCTTCAGTTCGGCACCCTCGACGCCGGCTTCGGCAACCACAGCGATGACTGCGGCGACACCTCGATCTACTGTGGCCGCGCCTTCGTGTGGTTCAACACCGACGGCACGCACATCACCGGCGACGCGAAGTTCTACGAAGGCGGAGACGACCCCGACAGCCCGACCATCGAATACAGCGCCGCCGATCCGGGCAACTACCTCAGCGCTCACGACTGGTTCTTCTACGACAGCTACGACGTGCCCAACGAGGACCGATCGAGCACGGGGACGCTCAACTGCATCGGCTCCCCGAAGCTACAACTCAGCGTCGCTGACTTCGGGTTCGACCTGTTGAAGGGCGATCTCGGCGTCTGCTGAACCGCGAGCTACTCCCACTCGATGGTGCCGGGTGGTTTGGACGTGATGTCCAGGACCACCCGGTTCACCTCGCGTACCTCATTCGTGATGCGCGTGGAGATCTTCTCCAGCACCTCGTAGGGCACGCGCGTCCAGTCCGCGGTCATCGCGTCCTCCGATGACACCGGCCGAAGCACGATGGGGTGACCGTACGTGCGCCCGTCGCCCTGCACGCCCACCGAGCGGACGTCGCCGAGCAGCACCACCGGGCACTGCCAGATGTCACGATCCAGCCCGGCCGCGGACAGCTCCGCACGCGCGATCGCGTCGGCCCGGCGCAGGATCTCCAGCCGGGCGGCCGTCACCTCGCCGACGATGCGAATGCCGAGCCCCGGCCCTGGGAACGGCTGGCGCCACACGATCTCCGTGGGCAGCCCGAGCTGCTCGCCGACCCGGCGCACCTCGTCCTTGAACAACGTGCGCAGCGGCTCCACCAGTGCGAATTGCAGGTCGTCCGGCAGGCCGCCCACGTTGTGGTGACTCTTGATGTTCGCGGTGCCAGTCCCGCCGCCGGACTCGACAACGTCTGGGTAGAGCGTGCCCTGCACGAGGAAGTCGACCGACTCCCCCGTGGCGACGATCTCGCGCGCGGCCTGCTCGAACGAGCGGATGAACTCGCGCCCGATGATCTTGCGCTTCTCCTCGGGGTCGGTGATCCCGGAGAGCGCGTCGAGGAACTGTGCGGTCGCGTCGACGACCTTCAACTTGACGCCGGTGGCGGCGACGAAGTCGCGCTCCACCTGCTCGGCCTCACCAGAGCGCAGCAGGCCGTGGTCGACGAAGACGCAGGTGAGCTGCGAGCCGATCGCGCGCTGCACGAGCGCCGCGGCCACCGCTGAATCGACACCGCCGGACAGGCCGCAGATGACGTGCTTGTCCCCGACCTGCGCACGGATGGCCGCGACCTGGTCCTCGATGATGTTCGACTCGGTCCAGCTGGGCTTGAGACCGGCGATGTTGTAGAGGAAGTGCTTGAGCATCGTCTG
>Ga0207687_10002964_pt1 | contig 11503 bp, 10 predicted proteins | sample KBSM54metaG_FD_184399 | JGI IMG/M metagenome (GOLD analysis project Ga0207687, IMG submission 184399) | Miscanthus rhizosphere microbial communities from Kellogg Biological Station, Michigan, USA - KBS M5-4 metaG (SPAdes) (version 2) | ecosystem: Host-associated > Plants > Roots > Rhizosphere >... | reverse complement strand
CAGCCGCACGACCACTCCGGGGACCCCGCCGTCGCGCACAATCAGGTTCGAACCGACACCAACCGGCAAGACGGGAGTCGCGGGATCTAGCCCGGCGAGGAAGCTCGCCAGATCATTCACGTCGCGCGGGCGCACCAGCCATTCTGCCGGCCCGCCGGTGCGGAACCAGATGAAATCGGCGAGACTGCCCTGATGTTCGGCATCGCCGTGCAAGGGCGGAAGGGCGTAGCAGGTGCTCACCCGCGCGCTTTCCTGATCGCGTCGGCCAGGCCTGCCGCCCATTTGGTGATGTCGCCCGCGCCGAGGCAGATCACCATGTCGTCGTGCTTGATGATCCGTGCGAGCTCGGTCGCAAGCGCGTCGGGGCCCGAAATCTCTTGCGCCGCGCGGTGGCCGCGCATCTTGAGACCCGACACCAAAGCCGCGGCATCGACGCCCTCGATCGGCTGCTCGCCCGCAGCGTAGACGGGGGCGACATAGACGATGTCGGCATCGTTGAACGCGGTCTGGAACTCATCCATCAGGTCGTGCAGGCGCGTGAAGCGGTGCGGCTGTGCCACCGCGATCACCCTGCCCTGCGCGCCCTCGCGCGCGGCCGACAGCACCGCGCGGATCTCGACCGGGTGGTGGCCATAATCGTCGATGATCGTGACGCCATCCACCTCGCCGACCTTGGTGAAGCGGCGCTTCACGCCAGCAAACTTGGCGAAGCCGGTGCGGATGACCTCGTCCGGGACGCCCAGTTCCAGCGCGACGCCGATCGCGGCCAGGCTGTTCTGAACATTGTGGCGGCCCGGCATCGGAAGCTCGACACCCTCGATCGAACGGGTTGATCCGTCGCGGTTCCGGATGATGACTTCGTAGCGGTTGCCGCCGGGGATCGGGGTCACGTTGACGCCGCGAATGTCGGCCTGGGCGGAGAAACCGTAAGTGACGACGCGGCGATCACGCACGCGCGGGATGATTGCCTGCACCTCCGGATGATCGAGGCAGAGCAGGGCCGCGCCATAGAAAGGCACATTCTCGATGAACTCGACGAAGCCGTCCTTCACCTTCTCGAACGAGCCATAATGGTCGAGATGCTCGGGATCGATATTGGTAACGATCGCGAAGGTACCGTCGAGGCGCAGGAAGCTGCCGTCGCTCTCGTCGGCCTCGACCACCATCCAGTCGGATGCCCCGAGGCGCGCGTTCGAGCCGTAGCTGTTGATGATGCCGCCGTTGATCACGGTCGGATCGACCCCGCCCGCGTCGAGCAGGGCCGCGACCATCGAGGTGGTCGTGGTCTTGCCGTGCGTGCCCGCTACCGCGACGGTGGATTTGAGCCGCATCAGCTCGGCCAGCATTTCGGCGCGGCGGACGACGGGAATGCGCTTTTCGAGCGCGAGCTCCACCTCAGGATTGCCGCGCTTGATCGCGGTCGAGGTCACGACCACCGCGGCGTCGCCCAGATTTTCCGCCTTATGGCCGATCGCGACGGGGATACCGCGCTTGCGCAGCCCCTCGACGACATAGCCTTCGGCCACGTCGGAGCCCTGCACCTTGTAGCCCAGATTGTGCATCACCTCGGCAATGCCGGACATACCTATGCCGCCGATCCCGATGAAATGGATCGTGCCGATGTCGGTTGCGACGCCCCGCATCTTAGATCCCCCTCGTTTCGGAGAGCATCCTTGCCGCACCGCCAACTGCCAAGCCCGGCGCTACCGCAGCCTTGCCCCTTTGATCGTCCCCGATCGCATCCATCACGGGCGTGCGGCCGAAGCTTTCGACCAGATCGGCGAGGTCCTCGGTCGCGAGCGGGCGACCGCATTGCTTGGCGTGCGCGGCGGCGGCAATCAGAGCCTCGGGATCGCCGGTAAGGCGCATGATCTCGGTCGACAGCCGTTCTGGCGTGAACTGGGATTGGGGGATGGCGCGCGCGCCGCCTTCGATCGCCATCTCGTGCGCATTCGCGGTCTGATGGTCGTCCATCGCGCTGGGCAAAGGCACGAGGATTGCTGGACGGCCGGCAACGGTTAGCTCGGCGATGGTCGACGCGCCCGCGCGGGCGATGACGAGGTGCGATGAAGCAAGCACTGTGGGAAGATCTTCCAGGTAGGTGGTGAGTTCGGCGTCGAGCCCGAGCCGAGCATAATCGGCGCGAACGGCCTCGATATCCTCGGGGCGGCATTGTTGCACGATCTTTAGCCGCGCGCGCAGCCGTTCGGGAAGCAGGCCAAGTCCCGCGGGAACGACGCTCGAAAGGACGGTTGCGCCCTGGCTCCCCCCGGTGACGAGCAGTCGGAACGCTGTGCCCTCGCCGAAATCGGGAAAGCGCTCGCGCCCGATCGCCTTCACTTCCTCGCGCACCGGATTGCCGACGAGGTGGGTCTTGCCCGCGAATTTTGACTTGAGCCGCTGAACATGCGGATAGGCCGTCGCAATCGCGTCCACGCGACCTGCGAGCAGGCGATTGACCCGGCCAAGCACCGCATTCTGCTCGTGCACCGCGGTTGCGATGCCAAGGTCGAGCGCGGCGAGCAACGCGGGCAGCGCGGGATAGCCGCCGAAACCCACAACCGCGGTCGGCTTGAACTCGCGGTAGAGCTTGCGCGCCATCTCGCGCCCCGCGCGGATGCCGAGCCAGGCCTTGAACCAGCCAAGCGGCCCGCCCGCGGGCCGGCCGGCGGGCATGACATGCGTTTCGATATCTCCGAACAGACCGGGGATACGCTTGCCGCGCTCGTCAGTGACCAAGGCGACACGATGCCCGCGGCGCACAAGCTCGCCCGCCAGCGCATGGGCCGGAACCATATGCCCACCGGTGCCTCCGGCGGCGAGAACGAAATGCCGTACGACCTTCACTTGGCCTGCCCCTGGCCTCCCCAGGTCACGATGTAAGGCGAACGCATCAGGTAGGGATTCTTGCGCGTGAAGGCGAGCAAAAGACCGAAACCGATCGAGAGCGCGATCATCGACGAACCGCCATAGGAGATGAAGGGCAAGGTCATGCCCTTGGACGGGGCTAGGTGGACGTTGACCAGCATGTTGATGATCGCCTGCAGCCCGAACTGGGTGACGAGGCCCGCGCTGGCGAAGAACAGGAAGCGATCCTCCTCATGCAGCAGGCGCATGAACACGCGCACGACGATGGCAAGGAAGATGAGCGCGATCGCCAGGCAGGCGATCAGCCCGAACTCCTCGCCGATTACCGAGAAGATATAGTCAGTATGCGCCTCGGGCAGGCCGAATTTCATCGTGCCGGCACCCGGGCCGCGCCCGATCAGCCCGCCATGTGTGATGGTGCGATAGGCCGACACCATCTGATAATCGTCGACCTGCTTCGACGCGTCGCCGATCTTGAGGAAGGCGTTGATGCGCATCTGCGCGACCGGGATAGAAGAGGTAGGCCATCACGATCGCGCCGATGCCCGCGCCGCCCAATGCGCCCAGCCACTTCATCGGCACGCCCGACAAGGTGAGCAACACCAGCCAGACCGAGACGAAGATCACCGTCTGGCCGAAATCGGGCTGCTTCATCAGGAAGGCGGCAATCACCGCCAGAAACGCGAAGCTGATCGGTACGACCGGCAGCTTGGCATCCTTTTCCTTGAGCGACAGCAGCCAGGCGACCGCGACTGTGAAGAGGGGTTTGAGGAACTCCGACGGCTGGACCTGGATCGGCCCGAAATAGATCCAGCGTTGCGCGCCATTCTTCTCGGCGCCACCCATGATCGGCACCATGATCAGCATGACCAGGAACAAGGTCGCGCCAACCAGGGCCATGCGCCGCGCCACGACCTTGGGCAGCATCGACACTATTACCATCACCGGCACGGCAAGCCCGGTCCACATCAACTGGCGCCAGAAATAATAGCGTGCGGGCATGATGTGGGTGGCGTCCGAATAACGCTGCGCCGCCGCCGGCGCCGCCGCCGCGACCGCGATCAGGCCGATGCCGATCAGCAGGGTCACGAGCAGGAGCAGGACGCGGTCGATCTCCCAGAACCAGGTGCCGAGCGCCGAACGGTCGCCCCGGCCGAAGCGCTCTCCCCGCCGCCGCGCCAGCGCGCGCCGCCTGAGTTCGGACTGATCGAGCTTGGGTGCCATCGTCGCCATCTTACAGTGCCCCCACCGCCGCACGGAAGGCCTCTCCGCGCGATTCATAATCCTTGAATTGATCGAACGAGGCGCAAGCGGGCGATAGCATCACCACCTCGCCCGGCTGCGCAACGGCCGCCGCATCATTGACCGCCTGTGCGAGCGTCTGGCTTTCGGTCACCGGCTTGCCGGCATGGCGCAAGATATCCGCAAACATCGGCCCCGCCTGCCCGATCGTATAGCCGGCGAGCACATGGCCAAAGAACGGCGCGCAATCGTCCAGATCGTCGGTCTTGGGCAGGCCGCCGAGGATCCAGTGAATCTTCGGGTAAGCCGCCAGCGCCGGCGCGGCCGCGGTCGCGTTGGTCGCCTTGCTGTCGTTGACGTAGAGCACCCCGCCCTTTTCGGCGACGCGCTCCATGCGGTGCGGGAGACCGGGATAGGTGCGGAGCCCCTGCTCGATCTGATCGTCCATCACGCCCAAGACTTTGCATGTGGTGATCGCTGCAGCGGCGTTTTCAGCGTTGTGGGGGCCCTGCAGGGCGGGCCAGTCGGACTGGCCTTCTACGCTGCCGCCGTGAAACATTCGGACATAAGCAGCCCGGCCAAGTTCGTGATCGAGATCATAGGCTAGTTCGTCAGCCTCGACGTTGGCCTCCGACAGGACCGCAATGTGCGCGGTCGATTGCATAAGGAACAAGCGCCGCTTCGACGCGACATAGCCTTCAAACCCATCATAGCGATCGAGATGATCTGGCGTGATGTTGGTCAGCACCGCGACGTCGCAGTCGAGGCCGAAGGTCAGGTCGATCTGGTAGCTCGACAGTTCCAGCACATAAACGCCGCCCTCGGGCAAAGGATTCTGGCTGAGGATCGGCAGGCCGATATTGCCGCCCATCAGGGCCGGCACGCCCGCGGTCTTGAGGATGTGATGGATCAGCGCGGTGGTGGTCGACTTGCCGTTGGTACCGGTAATGCCGACCACCTTGTGCGGCGGCAGGCTCGGGCGGGCTAACGCGAACAGTTCGATGTCGCCGATCACGGGCACCCCGGCCTTGCGGGCATGATCGGCTATCGGATGCGAGTTGAGCGGCACCCCGGGCGAAACGACCAGGCCGTCGAAACCCGCCAGATCGATTTCAAGGGGATCGGCGAAGGTAACTCCCGAAACGTTGGCGCGCGCTTCCTCGCGGCTGTCCCACGCCGTCACCTCCGCCCCGCTCGCCAGCAACGCCTCGACCGTCGCGACGCCGGAGCGCGCGAGCCCGAGGACGGCGTAGCGTTTGCCGCGAAAGAAGGGACTGGTGATCACCGAAGCTTGAGCGTCGCGAGGCCGACCAGCGCCAGCACGAAGCTGACGATCCAGAAACGGATCACCACGGTCGGCTCGGACCAGCCGATCTGTTCGAAATGATGGTGGATCGGCGCCATCTTGAAGATGCGCTTGCCAGTCCTCTTGTAGAAGAAGACCTGCAGGATCACCGATACCGCCTCGACCACGAACAGGCCGCCGACGATGCCGAGCACGATCTCATGGTGGGTCGAGACCGCGATCGCGCCCAATGCGCCGCCGAGAGCGAGGCTGCCCGTGTCGCCCATGAACACCGCCGCCGGGGGCGCATTATACCAGAGGAAGGCGAGGCCCGCGCCGATGATCGCGGCGGTCAGCAGCACCAGATCGCCCGCGCCCGGCACGTGCGGGATGCCGAGATAATGGGCGAACTTCACGTTGCCGACGAGGTAGGCGAAGATGAAGAAAGCGAGGCTGGCGATGATCACCGGCATGGTCGCGAGGCCATCGAGGCCATCGGTCAGGTTCACCGCATTGCCGAACGACACAATCGTGAAGGCCGCGAACAATATGTAGAACGGCCCGAGATCGATCACCGGCCCGTTGTAGAAGGGCACGTACAGCAGGGTGCTGTTGCCCGACAGGATGATCCACGATGCCAGGCCCGCGACCGCGAACTCCAGCAGTAGCCGAACCTTGCCCGACACGCCCTTGTGGCTGCGCTTGGTAACCTTGTCATAATCGTCGAGGAACCCGATCAGCCCGAAACCGAGCGTCACCAGCAGGCATGCCCAGACATAACGGTTGTTGAGGTTCATCCAGAGCAGCATCGAGACCGTGACCGAGGTCAGGATCATCAGCCCGCCCATCGTCGGCGTCCCGACCTTGGCGAGATGGGTCTGGGGGCCGTCGGAGCGGATCGGCTGGCCCTTGCCCTGGCGGACGCGCAGCCAGCCGATGAACTTCGGCCCGATGATCAGCCCGAGGAAAAGCGAGGTCAGTGCCGCCGCACCCGCACGGAAGGTGATATAACGGATCAGGTTGAGGACGTGCGGAAAGCCGAGATGTTCGGCGAGCAGGTACAGCATAAATCCTTATCCTCCGGCCAAAGCGTCGACGACGCCGGCGAGCCCGACCGAATTCGATCCCTTGACGAGAATTGCATCACCCGGCGCGATCAGGTGCTGGGCACGATCGGCGGCGGATGCGGCATCGGCCACATGGACGAACTCGACCTTGCCCTCAAGAGCCTCAGCCAAAGCTTTCATCTCCGTGCCGACGAGCAGTGCCAGATCGACGCCAGCCTCCGCGATCGGCTGCGCGAGCGCGGCATGCAGCTCCGCCTCTTGCGGCCCGAGTTCGCGCATCGAGCCAAGGATCGCGACCTTGCGACCTTGCTCCCGCCCCAGCATCGCGAGCGTCGCGCGCATCGAGGCGGGGTTGGCGTTATAGGCCTCGTCGATCAGCAGGGCGTCGCCGTCGGGCAGCCGGATCGTGACGCGCCGCCCGCGCCCGGGCAGGCCCGCCATGTCGGCGAGTGCGAGGCCTGCCGCCGCGAGGTCCCCGCCCGCGGCTTCGACGACAGCCAGAACACCCAGTGCGTTGGTGATCCAATGGTCGCCGGGCGGGCCGACGGTGAAGCTCAGTTCACAGCTGCGCAGACGGGCTTGAACGAACGTACCCTTTGGGCCGGGCATGCCTTCGCGCGCATGAATGTCAGCGCGGGGGTCGCGGCCAAAGGTCACAATCTCGCCAGCGTAGGCCATGGCTGCAGCCATCAGACGGTCGCGATGCGGACTGTCGTAGGGAATGACCGCCGTGCCGCGGGGCTCGAGCCCGCGGAAAATCTCTCCCTTGGCATCGGCGATCTCGCTTTCGTCCTTGAAGAAGGCGCCATGCGCGAGCGCGACGGTGGTGACGAGCGCGACATGCGGACGGACCAGGCGGGTCAGCGCGGACAGCTCGCCGGCATGGTTCATGCCCATCTCGAACACGCCATATTGGGTGTTGCGCGGCATGCGTGCGAGGCTCAAGGGCACGCCGACATGGTTGTTATAGCTTTTGAGCGAGCGGTGCGCCTTGCCCGGCGCGGCGCGGTCGAAGGCGGCGAAGAGCGCTTCCTTGACGCTGGTCTTGCCGACCGATCCGGTGACCCCGATCACCTTGCCGCGCATCCGCTGACGGGATGCGAGGCCGAGCGCGTCCAGCGCGCTGGTTGTGTTGGCGACGATTATGTGCGGGCCGGCGACCGGCTGCGACACCAGGGCGCCCGCCGCACCCTGTGAAAAGGCCTGTTCGACGAAGCGATGACCGTCAGTGGTATCGCCCTTGAGCGCGATGAACAGGTCGCCGGGGCCAACCTCCCGGCTGTCGAAGGCGACGCCGCTTACGTCGAAATGATCCGAAGCGCGGCCTCGCGTGGCGAGCGCGATTTCGGAGGAGGTCCAAAGCGCGGTCATACTACCGCATTCCCTATAGCCCGTTCATCCTGACCGAAGTGAAAGGACGCTGCAGTACCAGTGGGGAAACGTCCTTCGACTTCGCTCAGGAAGAACGGGATCTTGGCCTGGCCATATAGACGGGTCATCCCGCGCACTCCCGGGCGACCTGGACGTCGTCGAAGGGCAAAACCCGGTCGCCAACGATCTGGCCCTGCTCGTGGCCCTTGCCCGCGAGCAGGACGATGTCGTTGGCGCCGGCTTCGGCGATGGCGGCGGCGATGGCTTCGCGGCGGCCGCCTATCTCCGTGGCTTCGGGGGCGCCGGCCATCACTTCGGAGCGGATGAAGGCCGGATCCTCGGAGCGGGGATTGTCGTCGGTGACGATGACATGGTCGGCAAGGCTGGCCGCGACCGCACCCATCAGGGGGCGCTTGCCGCGGTCGCGGTCACCGCCTGCGCCGAACATCACGATCAAACGACCCGCAGTATGCGGCCGCAACGCCTGAATCGCGGCCTCCAGACCGTCCGGCGTATGGGCATAATCGACGTAGATCGGGGCCCCGGCGCGGCTGATCGCGGCGCGTTCGAGGCGCCCGCGCACGGGCTGGACGCGTCCCAGAAGGGCGAAAATATCGGCAATTTCGCCCCCGGTCGCGTGCACCAAGCCCGCCGCGGTGAGCGTGTTCGCCGCCTGATAGGCGCCGATCAGGGGCAATTTGACGATGTGAACCTTGCCCTCGGCTTCGATTTTGAGCGTCTGACCGAGCTGGGTCGGGGTGCGCTCGACCAGTTTGAAGGTCTCGCCCTTCGCCCCAAGCGTGATCAATCTGAGCCCGCGCTCGCGCGCAATCTCGGCGACGCGGGTCGAAGCGGGGTCGTCCATCCACACGACCGCGGACCCATCGGGCTCAATCACTTCGCTGAACAGGCGCAATTTGGCCTCGAGATAGGCCTCCATCGTGCCGTGATAATCGAGATGATCGCGGCTGAGATTGGTGAAAGCGCCCGCCTGGACCGGCAGGCCTTCAGTGCGGAACTGGGCGAGGCCGTGGCTGGAGGCCTCGAACGCGGCATGTGTGACGCCCTCGCGGCGCAGCCCCGCCATGTTGGAGAGAAAGGTCGCGATGTCGGGCGTGGTGAGGCCGGTCGAGACGCTATCATCGGCGGTGGTGACACCCAAGGTACCGATCGAGGCGGCATGATAGCCCGCCATCCGCCACAATTGGCGGGTCAGCTCGACAGTCGAGGTCTTGCCGTTGGTGCCGGTGACCGCGACCACCGTATCCGGGAAGGGCGCGAAGAACCTGGCCGCCGCCTGTGCGAAGGCGCGGCGCGGTTCGGCGTCGGCGATATGGACCGCGCCGTGGACCACCGCCTCGGGCCGGGCGAAGACCGCGACCGCGCCGGCCGCGACCGCATGCGGAATGTAATCCTCACCATTGACCTGGGTGCCGCGGAACGCGCCGAACACGGTGCCCGGCGCAACCTTGCGGCTGTCGATGGCGAAGCCGGTTATCCGCGTATCCGCACCGCTTGGCTTGTCGCCGATAAGCTCACTCAACCACATTCTTGGACGGATCTTTCTTTTCGAGGATGAGCGGCATCAGGTCCGACACATCAATGTCCTGCGACAAGTCAGGCTGCACCCCCAGAAGCGGGCCGATCCGCGCGATGATCCGTTTAGCCAGCGGCGCGGTCATCCAACCTGCCGTCTTGAAGCCATAGGTTGCCTTGCTCGGCCGCGCATCGTCCAGCACGACCAACGTCACATAGCGCGGATGATCGACCGGGAACACACCCGCGAACACGGTGATGTTCGCATTCCTGTCATAGCCGCCGAACTGGTTGACCTTTTCGGCGGTGCCGGTCTTGCCGCCGACGCGCAGGCCCGGCGCGTTGGCGTTGGTACCCGTGCCCTGCAACACGACGAGGCGCATCAGCTGGCGCATGCGCGCGCTGGTCGCCTCGCTGATCACGCGCTGGCCGGGGACCTGCGCGCCCGCAGGCCGCTTGAGTAGGGTGACGGGATGCATCACGCCGCCATTGGCAAGTGCCGCGAACACGCGCGCCAGATGGAGCGGCGTCACCGCGATGCCGTGACCGAACGAGGTGGTCAGCAACGTGGATGTACCCCAGTTCGCCGGATATTGCGGCTGACCGCGTTCGCGGAGCTCGATATCGGTGCGCTTGTCGAGGCCGAGCGTCTTGAAGAAGGTCTGGACGTTGTCGATCCCCAGCGCCTGCGCGATCTGCGAGGTGCCGATGTTGGACGAGAAGGTCATGATCTCGACCGTGGTGATCGGGCGATGCTTGGGCTCGTCGTCCTTGATCCTGAACCGGCCGACCTGGATCGGCGCGCTTACCTCGTAGGTCTTCGACCAATCAGTGATCACTCCATGCTCGATCGCATTGGCGAAAGTGATCATCTTGAAGGTCGAGCCGAGTTCGTAGACCGCCTGCGTCGCCTTGTTGATCATCACCTGCTGATCGGACGGATCGACGCCCTTGAACGGCGCATTGGGATTGATGTCGGGCAGCGAGGCCATCGCCAATATCTCGCCCGTATCCACGTCCATGACGATGCCGGCACCACCCTTGGCCTGGGTCTCGGCCATGCGACGCGCAATCTCATTCTCGACCGCCGCCTGGACGCGCGTGTCGATCGACAGCTGGATCGGCTTGCCTGCCTTCAGATCGTCGTCGAAATAGCGCTCGACGCCGATACCGGTGATGGTCGGCTTGCCCTTCACCGCCTCGACCACCTGCGAATAGCCGAGCAGATGGCCCGCCATCGCCCCCTGCGGGAACAGGCGATGCTGCTCGCTCAGCAACAGCATGCCGGGCTCGCCCAGCGCATGGACCGCGGCGGCCAGTTCCGGCGGCGCGGGCTGGCGCAGGTACATGAACTTGCGCTTCCCGTGCAGGATCGCTTCATATTGGGCGACCGTGCGCTCAGGCATCAGCTGATTGAGCGCGACCGCAAGCTTGTCCTTGTTGCCCAGCACCTTTTGCGGATTGATCGCAATCGCCCACAATTTGATCGTGGTCGCGAGCGGCTGGCCGTTGCGATCGGTGATCTCGCCACGGTCGGCAGCGTCGGCGGCGGCGCTTCGTACGTCGGGCCCGCCGAACAGGCAGATCTGCACGAGACGGAGCGCGATCAGCGCGGTGATCAGCACGAACAGGAGCATCAGCCCCATCAGCCGCTGCTGGGCGACCCCCAACGCACCGGACGGGGCGGCCGCCGCCATATCGCGAACCTCTACGCGCCCGGCGCGGTCTATGCGAAGAGCGGCGGGCGCGTTCACCGCGCCGCCTTGGTGCTGTCCTTGGTACCCCTGGCTTCGCGCGCCGCGAGCGCGCTTATGTCGGCCGGGAGCAGCGAATTAGGGAACGGGTCGCGCGCGGCGAGGCGGATCGGCTCATGCTTGGGCTTGGTCTTTTCCGCCGGCTTGGCATCGGCCACCTTGAGCGCCTTGGGCTCGGAAGGCCCGGGCGCGGTCTTGCCCGCAGCCTTGGCAGGCACTCTCGCGGGCTTAAGCTCGACCGCGTCCTCATGTGCGGCGGGCGCGGGCGTCCTGATCAGTTCGAACGATGCTTTCTGCACGGTCGGCGCGGCATCGGCGGCAGGCGTATCGCCCAGGCGGTTCGGCGCGGGGCGGACATAGGCGGCGGTGCGCAACATCGG
>Ga0207687_10002962_pt1 | contig 11509 bp, 10 predicted proteins | sample KBSM54metaG_FD_184399 | JGI IMG/M metagenome (GOLD analysis project Ga0207687, IMG submission 184399) | Miscanthus rhizosphere microbial communities from Kellogg Biological Station, Michigan, USA - KBS M5-4 metaG (SPAdes) (version 2) | ecosystem: Host-associated > Plants > Roots > Rhizosphere >... | reverse complement strand
ACCGATTACGGCCCTGGCCACGAAGACCGGCCGCAAGGGCGTGTGCAGCGCGAAGACGTACGCCTCGGGCGAAGTGCGCACGCACTTGCCCTGCACGAAGTGAGCGATCACGCGCGGCTTTGCACCATCGACTCGAGCACGAATAATCGAGCCCGCTGTCTCGCTTCGGCGACGACGCGCAGCCGAGTCTCTTGAGCGATGGTGAAAAGTGGGTTCGTGTGCCCGCAGTCGACGTCCATCACGAGCGGCACGCCGACGCGCTGCGCGACGATTTCCCGGACTAAATCGGTGTAACCGAACGGCGCGCCGCCGCCCGAGTAGAGCTCCGGTTTGCCGATCAACAGACCGGCGATGCGCTGAAAAACGCCGAGCCTTTCCAGGTGTCGCAGGCAACGCTCTTCTTGCGCGAGTGTCGCGTGCATCTGTTCGATCAGGAGCAGTTTGCCGTCCAGAACCGGGAAGTAGCTCGTGCCGGCGGCGGTCAGCAACGTGTTCAAATTGGCGACGATGCACGGCGCCTCCACGATGCCAGGGTAGATCACGGTCGGGCCCGCGTTGTCCTTGAACTCGCGCGGTACCGTCTTCCAGGCGTCGGTCTTGCCGTCGCGAAAGTGACGACTGAAGCGCGCAGGAGCGACGAGTTCGCGCTCCTCGCCGCTCGCGTCCGTGACCGCGGACAGGAACGAGTCACGCGTTTCGGGTAACAACGCCGGCCACTCACCGAACGAGGGAACGACCGCGGGCCCGTAGAACGTGCTCAGACCGGCATGAGCCAAGATAGCGAGATGCAACGACGTGATGTCGCTATATCCGCAGAAGATCTTGGGGTTGTTGCGGATGACGGCAAAGTCCAGATACGGAATCAGACTCGAGGAGTTATTGCCGCCGATCGTCGTGATGATGCACTCGACCGCGCTATCCTCGAACAGCTCCATCAATTCGCGGGCGCGCGCTTCGGGAGCGCCGCTGCGATAACCTTGACTGGTGCCGGTCGCGGTGAGCGAGCCTTCGCGCACTCGGAAGCCGAGTGTCTCCAGCTGGCTCAGCCCGTGCCGATACTTTTCCGGAAATAGCACGTGCGCTGGCCACGACGGCGTACACACACCGATGGTCGCGCCTGGGCGCAACCGAGGGGGGCGAAGCAACGAAAGCGGCCCCGTCATTCCTTCCCGACCGACTGATCCACTCGCTCTTGAATATCGGTGGCGCGTTGGCTGGCGCGGAATTCGATCACGCGAAAATCAGCCAAACCGCGGGCGCAAAACGGATCCTCACGCATGAGGGCCTCGAGTTCCGCGCGGCTTTCGCCAACGGCGATGATGATACCGCCGTCGCGTGGCACTTTTCGGCCAGAAATGAGGAATTTCCCCGCCTGGTACTGCTTCCGTAGGAAGGCCACGTGGGCCTTCATGGCCGCGTCGATTTCAGTCAGGGGTACTCGGTAGTCGAGTTCGATAACGAACATGGCGGGCAGAATAGCGTGAGTTTGCGTGCGCATCAGCTTTGACTGTCAACGCGCCCAGCGTAAGCTCCGCACCTCACTATGCGTTCGGGCCCTCGGTCTACATCTCTTCGTTCACGGGCCATCGTTTGGGCAAGTCTGGCTGGCCTGGTCTGGCTCGCCTCGTCAGGCTGCTCGCTGCTACTGAAGGGCAATGCGGCCCAGTGCAGCCAGGACTCCGATTGTGAGTCTCTGGGCTTCCACGGCTGGACGTGCGTGACCGCGGATTCAGTCTGCGTCGCACCGATGGGGCTGGCGGGCGCGGGCGGCGCGGCTCACGCGGGGGCGGGCGGGCAAGCCTCGGGCGGCGCAGGCGGCAACGCTGGGCAAGGAGCGGGTGGCTCCGTGAGCCAGGGCGGCACCTTTCCCATTGGCGGCAGTTTTCCCATTGGCGGTAGCGCCGGGTTCAGCGGTGGTGGCGCTGGGGGAAGCAGCGCGGGGCAGGGTGGCGTCGCGGGCACGAGCGGCAACTCAGGCAGCGGCGGTTCCGGTGGATCCAGCCAACCGCCGTGCGAGCCCATCGCTTGTGGAGCCGCGAAAGGCACCTGCACGGGCGGCGTGTGCGTCATTCAATGCGCCGATGGCAAAGCATGTAAACCGGTCTGCCCGAGCGGCATGCCGTGTCAGGTCTTGTGCGGCTCGAACACGTGTATGGCTGGTGTCGACTGCACGCAGGCATCATCGTGCGACATTCACTGCGGGCTGCAAAGCTGTATCGGCGCGATCCAGTGCGCGGGCAAAACCTGCACGGTCGCCTGTGAGGGCGTGAGCGCTTGCGGCAATTCCGTCACTTGCAGCGCGGAAACCTGCAATTTGAATTGCACGGAGAACGGCACCTGCGGGCAAGTGTTCTGCACCTCGGCGACTCAGCAGTGCAACATCGCCTGTGACAAAGACCAGACGTGCGGCACCCTGGTGCAAAGCCAAGCCGCACACACGAAACTCACGTGTGATGGTGCCGGCTCGTGTCCCGGGCCGCTCGAGTGCTCCGGAGTGAGCTGCGAGATCGACTGCGTCAACGGCTCTCAATGCTCCGGCAGCACCTGTTGCAGTGCGCTGGTGTGTTCGGCGCACGCTCAGGGCGCGCCCAAATGTAGCGGTGGCTAGAACGTAAAGCGCGCCGACGCGTGGCCCGGCCCGAGCACGAGTGCGGCGCTGTGATCGTCCGAATGGGTGCTCTCGAGAGTGAGGTAGATCGAGATCCCCGCGCCGATCGCGGTGGCGGCTAGGAGCAGATCCGTGGCGAGCGCGTAGTGTTCGACCTTGTGCCGCGCATCCTGCAGATCAGCGGCGGTGATGCCCTGGGTGCGCTGTTCGTTGCGCTCATCGCTGCGCGCTTGCAGCGCGAGCACTCCGGTCACCACGGTCGCGGCGCCGAACGCTCCGGTGATGCCGTACGCCAGCCACGGAGGCGAGTGCTGCGGCTGCGTCGTCGTCGGCGGCGCGCTCACCTCGTGCTCGTTTTCGGTGTTCGTGGTTTCGGGCGTGGAGGGTGCTCCTTCCAGCGCGAAACGCAGCGTCTTGTCGTCCCCGCCGGCGAGATCGACGGTCTTCGAGCTCGGCGCGCCTTCGCCGAGTTGCGCTCGGACCACGTGCCGCCCGACGTTCACCCACAAATGACGCGGCAAGGGACTCGTTCCGACCAGCACATCGTCCACGAAGATCTGAGCACTCGCAGGCTGCACTTCGACGCGCAGAGCGGCCGCACGGCGCGCGAGGCGACTGATCTCGCGTTCGACTTCGTCACTGCGAGCGGCCGGCACCTTGCTTCCGCCTTCCGCCAAGTAACGCTCGTAGGCGCGCAGCGCAGCAGCGGGATCATCCAACGCCGTGTTGACCTTGGCGATGTTGTAATAGATGCGAAACACCGGTGCGAGCGCGTACGCGCGCTCGAACTCGGCGAGCGCCGCCCGATTCTCCCCGTGATCGAACAGCTGAATGCCGCGCTTGTAGCTCTGTTGCGCTTCTGCTCGTTCGTTGCCGAGGCCGTCCGGGTCAGCCGCGGCTGAGGCTGGGCTTGCCGCGAAGCTGGGTCGAGCCAGCAAGAGCAGCGCGCCGAGTGCCCATGAACCGCGGAAGCGGGGAACCATGCCTCGTTATATGCTGCACTTCTGCCGTTCGGCTCAAAGAGATGCGCATTTTCTACCGTTACCTGATTTTTGTTGGTCTCGCGCGGGGCGGTGACGCCGAGGGAACTAGGGCTGCGGAGCAATCAGCGGGCCGAGTTTCTTGGCGAACGGCGATCCTTGATCGATGTCGGTGAAGATCTCCCAGTCGAACGCGCCGCGGAGTGTGGGGTTGGCCTGCGTCACGGCCTTCCACGTGCTGATGGCGTCCGCGATGTTCATGTAGTTCGCCTGATTCCAAATGCCGAACCCGACGACGAGCTTGGGCGCGCCGATCAGCTGCGCCCATTCCGCGACACTCGTCGTCATGTAGTCCTGCGTGGCTAGGTTCGGGCCGTCGTAATATTGAGGGGCCGCGTAGTCCAGCGCGCCCGCTTTGACCATCGCCGCACAGAAAGTCTTGTCCCGATCGTTCCACGGTGCGGGCGGCGCGCTGATGATGAAGCCGGGATGTTCGCTCTTCAATTGGAGACTGATCCAAATCATCTCGGTCGTGTCTGGATCCTGGTCTGCCTCGAAGGTGTTCCAATCCATGCCGTCGAAACCGCCAAATTTCGTGTACAGCGCGTCGATGCTGTCGACGAACGTCTGCGACTTCTGACGGTTCGGAAAGCTCATGCCTGCGCCGGCGCCACCGACGGAGAGGATGATCTTGCGGTGTTGCGTGCTCCGCGCGTAAGCGATGTCTGCGTTGAAGTTGGTTCGCGCTCCTGCGCCATCGTCCGGTAAATCGAACGTGACGGCGCCGGTGGTTCCGGGAGCGCCGCCCACCGGTTTGGCGGCAAATAGATAGATGAGGTTGTAATGGCTATCGACATCGCGCAGGCGAGGCGGTGCGTTGGTCCAATTCGGGTAGTAGCCGCCCACGATGTGGTCGGGCAGCGAGCTATTGCTGGAGCCGCCAGCGTTGGACCCGGCCGCGGACGAACCGCCCGCATCGTTCCCGGCGCTAGCGCCGGCAGTACCGCCCCCTCCGCTTCCGCCCGGCTGATTTCCGCCCTGACCGAGCCCTGCGCTGCCGTTGCCGGCCGATCCTTGGCTGCTGCCCGCTGACGCGTTTTCGCCTTGGCTGCTGCCGCCGTTCAGCTGATTCGTTCCGCCGCCGACAGTGGGCTGGTTCGTCATCCCGCCATTGCCAGTTCCGCCAGCGTGCGTTGCTCCGGCTGACGAACTGCCGCCGCTCGTCGTCATCGAATTCTGGTCGGTGTATCCGCCGTCCGCGCTGCATGCGGCCAGCACGGCGCTCAGAGCAACCAATACCCACGCCGTCTCAACCCGAGGGGTGACGCCGCGGAGCGAAAGAATCCTGCGAAATGGCCTCATTGAAGAGTTAGAGCTCGTGCTCGGTGCCGCCCATTTACGAATCGCTCGCCGAGCACGCGGTGCCGGTTTAGCTGCAGTCGAGCTGCAAAGTTCGTCCCTAAATGAGTCGCATTTCGGCTTCGTTCACGATGTAGTCAACGTAACGAAAATCGCGAATCGAGGTGACGCGCCCGTCGCTCCAGTCGAGCAACATGAAGTACGCCGGCTCTGCGTTGCCGACCGGGTAGGCCGCCAATACCAGCCGTTCCTCGAGCCAGGCGACACGCAGGGTGACGTCCGCCTTTTCATAGCGCTCGAAGTACATGCCCACCTGCTTACCGCGTCGTTGCGACTTCGAGACGAGATCGAGCCGGCAATCGTCGCTGACGAGGGCACGCACGCCGTCCCAATCGCGAGCGTTGAACAGCGCGGCGTAGCGCTCGAGCTCGCTGCGAGCGCTCGTTTCCTCGCTGGCTTGCTCCCGCTGCTCCAATGCCAGCAATCGGGCGCGCCCGCGCACCAGTGCGGCTTTTACGGCCGGGACCGTGGTGGCCATGGTTTCAGCCGTTTCGAGCAATGAGTGGCCGAGCACGTCTTTCAAAATCACCGCGCTTCGTTGCGTGACGGGAAGCGCTAGAAAACGGGCCAACGCAGCTCGCACCACGGCGGGATCGGGCGTCTCGTCGAAGGCCATCAGCTCATCCATCTCACCGCTGAGTTCGGTGTATTTCTTTCCGTGGCTCTTCAAGAAATCCAACGCCGCGTTGTGTGCGATCCGAAATAGCCAGGGACGAAGTGAAGGCACGTCGGCAGACAAGCTCAGCGCGTAAAACGCCTTTGCCAGAGCCTCCTGCACGATGTCTTCACCCTCGATGACCGAACCGGTCAGCCGCGCACAATAACGATGGAGTTCGGGGCGCACGCCAGCGACCAACGAGAGAAATTCCTCACGTGCTTGGACGAGAGCGTTGGGGGGCGTTTGCACGGGCTCACTGTAGCAGGGCACCGGTCGCAACCGAGCCGTGCCCGGTGGGGTCATGCGCTCTTCTCGGCTTCGCGCTTGAGATCTTCTGCATAAGTTTCGAACGAGGGACCGAAATCCGGAAGTGAGCCTTTGATCATCGGTAGCATCACGCCTGAAAGCTCCTCGCGCATGGCAAACTCGGTCGAACCGTCTGTATTCGGCGTGAGCGTGAAGGTGCGAACGCCTTTGAAGAGCGGCGCCATGCCATCGCTCCAGGTCATGCTCTTACCGGGCTCCCACTCAGCCACTTTCGGTTTGAACACGCGCCCGGGTGCCGCTGGCACCGCCAGCTTCAAGCGTTCCCCCAGTGCAATCTTCCCTTCGATGCTGCTTACGGTCGAATTCCACCGCGGAAAATCGGCCGCATTGGTCAAGATCGCCCAAATGCGCTCGGGACTCGCAGCGATGGGGCACTGAACCGCACAGTCGGCCCGGAATGCACTGCTCGTCTTGCGCGCAGTGGCTCGGCTACTTTTAGTCATGTCACCCCCCAAGACGACCGACCCCACCGAAAGGATGCGCTCGATTTTCGAAAAGGTGAGTCGAGCGACGACGGTGATTTTTGGGTCGGGGTGAGAGGATTTGAACCCGAAGTTCAGCCGGGAACAATCCAAAGAGTCTTGGGTCGGGGTGAGAGGATTTGAACCCGGGTGGCAGCCGGGTTCAGTCTCGCGACGACAAGTGAAAGGGTCGGGGTGAGAGGATTTGAACCCGAAGTTCAGCCGGGAACAATCCAAAGAGTCTTGGGTCGGGGTGAGAGGATTTGAACCCGGGTGGCAGCCGGGTTCAGTCTCGCGACGACGAGTGAAAGGGTCGGGGTGAGAGGATTTGAACCTCCAACAGCCGGCACCCAAAGCCGGCCCTCTACCAGGTTGAGGTACACCCCGAGGGGAGGCGGAATATAGCAGCGCGCTTTCGGGTCACAAGGGGAAAGCCGCGAGGGCGTGGCTGGCTGCCCCCGGGCCGTGTCAGTCCGGTATCGGGATGAGTTCGATGTTGAGGTTGATGGCGTCGCGATCGGCTTCGACCAGCTTGTCCCACGGGAAATAGCCGGGTTTTTCGACGGTGATGCGGTGTTTGCCGATCGGCAACCGCACCCCGCGGGCAGCGACGTAGCCGAGCGGTCCGATGTACTCCTCGTCGATCGTCACGGCGGCGTCGCGAGGGGACTTGCCTGCACGCACGAGGCTGAGCGAGACGGCTGGCCGCCCAACGCCGGGCTCGCAGCTGGTGAGCGAAAGCAGAAACAGCACGGCTAGTGCGGTCGCGGCTAGCAACGCCAAATAGGGGGTGATGCGCGTGCTGAGCGCTTCCCACCCGGAGGCAGGCGCCGCTCCTTGGTTAGGCTGCGCTCGATTCATTCCCACTCGATGGTCGCTGGGGGTTTGGAGCTGATGTCGTAGGCGACACGATTGATGCCTTTGACCTCGTTGATGATGCGGGAGCTCATCTTGGCCAGCACCTCGTGCGGCAGACGCGCCCAATCGGCCGTCATGCCGTCGCTGGATTGCACGGCGCGAATCACGCACGTCTCTTCGTACGTTCGGTCATCGCCCATGACGCCGACGCTGCGCACCGGGAGCAGCACGGCAAATGACTGCCACACCGACGAATACAGCCCCGCAGCGCGGATCTCTTCATCGACGATCAAGTCGGCTTTGCGCAGCACATCGAGCCGTGTCGGCGTGAGATCACCGAGACAACGCACGGCCAGGCCCGGGCCGGGGAAGGGATGACGCCACAGCACGTCGTGGGGCATGCCGAGCGCTTCACCGACGGCGCGCACTTCGTCCTTGAACAGTTCGCGTAGCGGTTCGATGAGTTTGAGCTTCATGCGCTCGGGCAGGCCGCCCACGTTGTGGTGGCTCTTGATCACGGCGCTCGGGCCTTTGACACTCACGCTCTCGATCACGTCCGGATACAGCGTGCCTTGCACGAGAAATTTGGCATTCTCGACGCGCGCCGCGTGTTCGTCGAACACGTCGATGAACAGCTTGCCGATGATTTTGCGCTTCTTCTCCGGGTCAGTCACCCCTGCGAGCCCGTCCAAGAACAGCTGTCGCGCATCGACCGGGATCAGGTTCAGGTGAAAACTTTGGCGCATGGTTTGGACCACGCTTTCGAATTCACCCTGACGCAGCAACCCGTTGTCGACGAAAATGCAAACCAGCCGATCACCGAGGGCTTGATGGCAGAGCACGGCCGCAACGGACGAATCGACTCCGCCGCTGAGGCCGCAGATCACGCGCTCGTTCGGGGCCACTTTTTCCGCAATTGCAGCGATCGCCTCGTCGACGAACGAGCCCGGCGTCCAGCTCGGTTCGAGCTTGGCGACGTCGAACAAGAAGGCGCGCAAGAGCTCGATGCCCCGTGGCGTGTGCACTACCTCGGGGTGGAACTGAATCCCGTACATCTTGCGGTCGGGGTTGGCGATCGCCGCCAGCGGCGCGTTGGGGCTCGAGGCAATGACACGAAACCCCGTCGGTAGCTGCGTCAGCTTGTCGCCGTGGCTCATCCACACACCGAGCTCTTCGCCGGCGGTGAACGCGGAGAAGATGCCGCAGTTCTCACCGACGGTGAGGCGCGCTGGCCCATACTCGCGCTCTGTGCTCGGTTCGACCTTGCCACCGAGCTGCATTGCCATCAGCTGTTCGCCGTAACAGATGCCGAGGACTGGCAGGCCGAGCTCGAAGATCGCCGGATCGCTCTTCGGCGCTTCGCCGTCGTAGACGCTTTGCGGGCCGCCGCTCAGGATGATCGCCTGCGGATTGATCTTGCGCACGACGTCGACCGACGCGGTACCAGGGTGGATCTCACAGTAGACGTGACATTCGCGAATACGCCGCGCGATGAGCTGAGTGTACTGCGAGCCGTAGTCGAGGATCAGAACGGTTTGTCGGCTGGCCATCGCCTCCGCTAACATGGTCGGGCCGCGCTGCAAACATCCGCGAAAACACGCGGAAAATGCCGTCAATCCTTGCGCGTCACGTAAACCACGACTTCCGCCGTCGGACTCAGGCTCGCCTGGAAAGCTCGCAATCCGCTGGCGCTCAGTTTGGCCTCCGTCGAGCCGCGCCACAGGTCCACGATGCGCCGCCGTGGATCGAGCGATGCAGCAAGCGCTCGCGCGTCGGATTCTCGCTGTACGACGGCGAGATCCTCTGCGGATAGAGGCGATGCAGCCAGCCGCTCCCAAGCTCGCCGCACTTCGAGTGTCACCGCGCGGGCATCTTCTTCGGCCGCGTGGATTTCGAGCACGAGGGCGGCCGCTCGCTCGCCGCCGATGACGCGCGCGCGGGCCGACGCGTTCAGGTTTGCGGCAACCAGCGCGCGGGCGAGCGGGCCACCTGGCGCGTTCAACAGCACCGCGAACGCTTCCGCCTCGCGGGCGTATTTGAGCCGCGAGGGCAGAGGCACGCCGACGTAAGCGACCTCGTGGCTGGTCGCGGTGGGGGTGGTGATGGAAATTTCGCCGGTGCGCGCGGCGTGCTCGGCGGTTGCCTGGCAGCGCCGTGGATCGTCGCGAAACGGCGCGAGCCAGCTTTCGAACGCGTGTGCTGCGGCCGCAGCTTGTGCGTCGTCTTGATTGCCGAGCACGGCGATGCGCAGCGGGCCCCGCAAAAGATCCCGTCCACGCGCGCCGACCGAGTCCCGGTTGGCTTGTGCGAGTGCAGCCCACGTGCCACGCGGCTCGAGCCACGCGCTGTGATCGGGCGACAACGCGTCGAGCAGTCGCGCGTAGCCCGGCCGCGGTTCCCCGCCGAGCTCGCCAAATAGCTGATTTTGCGCGGAAGCCAGCCCATTGCCGCTGGCATCGCGCGCCGTGAGCGCACGGGCGAGGGCGCGCGCGACGCGTTCTGCTTGTTGCTGTGCGCCCTCGCCCGCGTTGCGCGGTGCGTGCGCCAAGAGGCCCACCGCGTCTGCCGTGAGCCAAGGCTCGAGCGCGACCCCGTTGCTCGGATCCTGCGCCGCCAGCGTGAGCGCGAGCGCCGTTTGTCCCGCGTCTTCGTTGCTCTCGCCGAGTGTCCCGCAGGGGCTGCCGACGAGTAACCACACCTCGCCCTGGCCGGGCTCGCTCTTCTGGCGCACCTCCAGCGGCGCGCGCGGCGGGTGGCTCTCGGCTTCCATGAGCAGCTTGGGGAACACCGAAAAATTGGCTTGTTCCGAGGCCGGGGCAGTGAGCGCCACGAGCCGCCGCGGTGCCCCGGGCTCGAGTCGCGCGACGAGCGCGCGATACGCGGCGCGCGCCGCCGCTTGCCGCGGATCGCTCGGTTCGATGATGTTTTCGTCCAGCACCCGCGCCGACTGCGCGTGCGCGAGCAGGGCCGCGCGTAGCTCTTCGGTCACGAGTTGTGTGGCTCGGCTCGCGTCATTGGCCGGCACGCCGGACTGCTCTGCCGGCTCGAGCACATCGACGCGCAGACACGCGCCCCGCGGACGCGCGTGAAATGCCACCCGTTCCACGCGAAAACCAGGGAAAAATGTGCGCAATCGCGCGCTGAGCGGCGCGTCGTTCTCGGTGAGCGCGGGCAACGCGGCCAGCGTTGCGTCGGCGTCAGCCAGCCGCAGAGCCACGGAGAGGTGTCGCGTGCCCTCCGCGGCGTCGACGCCAATCGCATCCGCGCTGGGCCAGTCGTCTTCCGGCGCGTCGCCGGTTGGCCAATCGGCGGTCTTGCTCAATGCGTCGTAGGCGGCATCGAGGAACGCGCTCGAGCCCACGGCGGCAAACGCGCTGGCTCGCGTGCTGTACGCGAAGCGCCGATACTTCTCGAGTTGAGCTCGCCCCGCCGCGCTTCGCACGTCCGGCAGCGCGGCGCCCGCGGGCAGGCCGAGTTCACCCGAGCAGGAGGCCACGCTCGCCTCCGCGCGGCCAGCAAAGCGACGGCTGCCGAGGGCCGCCAAATGTTGCTCGATCAAGGCCAAGGCATCGTCGTGTTCTGCGATGGGGGTGGCCAACGCCGCCGAAATCTCGGCGATGAACGCTTGCGGCGCGGCATCGCTCGACAACGCGGCGAGCTCGATGCCGGTATCGTTCGGGATGCTCACGATATCGGTCAGGCCGTGAGCCTGCAGGCGCGCGAGTAGCAATGCCGACAAAGCCACGCTGCCCACCGAACCGTTGTCGTGGACACTGGCAAAGGCGAGCGCGGGGAGTGGATCACCGAGCCGAGCCACCAAGTTGATCGGCGGGTGACGGTCGAGCTCGCGCCGCTCGACGCGAGCGCCAGTGCTCCCCGGGACGCCGTTACTCTCTGTGGCACCCGGGCCGTGACCAGCGGAGATCCCACAAGCGGCCGTCAGAAAGCTCAGGGCGAAGAGCCCGGCCGGCTTGATACGCAGGGGGAGCGGAACGCGCACGGCGTCCCGTTTACCACACTCGCTTCCAGCCGGTGTGAGCGCTCAGGCGGCCTGTTGCGCTTCGGCCAGGAGGGTCTGCAGGCGGGCCTGAATTTTATGCTTTTTGGAGTACACGGTCTTCACGCTGATGCCGAGCCGCTCGGCGACGCGCTCGGGCGCCAGGCCCTCTCCGAAGTAGAGCTGAATGAACGCGCGGTC